>Ga0068852_100003500_pt1 | contig 10981 bp, 10 predicted proteins | sample KBSCornC22_FD_66594 | JGI IMG/M metagenome (GOLD analysis project Ga0068852, IMG submission 66594) | Corn rhizosphere microbial communities from Kellogg Biological Station, Michigan, USA - KBS Corn C2-2 | ecosystem: Host-associated > Plants > Roots > Rhizosphere > Soil ... | reverse complement strand
GGCCTTCTACCAGTGGATCTGGCGAGCGCTAGATTCACTGGTATAACCGCCAGTCGGGAGGGGGACATGCAGCACGTCGCACCTTTGGCATCGCCGCGCGAGAGTATCTTCGCGGTTCTCGCGTCGGCCGCTCGGAGACTGTCGTACGGCGATCTGTCAGTGATAGCGGCCGCCAGCGGAGCCGTTGCGCTGGCGGCTGCCGCAGTCGACCGCGCATCGTGGATGCTGCTCTCGGCATGCTACGTCGTGTGGTGTTTCGCGGGGTGGGGGATTCTGTTTCACACCTCGACGCCGCGGACCGCTCGCTGGAAAGCCTTCCAGTGGACCATCGTCGGCTCGGCCAGCGTCGTCGCGGTCATCCTCGGCGTGGCTGTCTTTTTCTGGGCTCTGGGTCCGAGCTGGAAGTTGTAGCACCGCCAGGATAGGGTGCCGGCGGATGACATCCGGTACCTCGCGAACGCACCGCTGGCCATAGGTTGGGCGCAGGTCCAAGTTGCCGCTTCACTCGCCCGGTCGTCCTCCAACGATGCCAAACAGACACGCGAGAGCCACACGCGCGGCCGTAATCGTCGCGTCCCTTCTAGCTGTCACCGCGCCCGCGCTTCACGCGCAGGTGGTGCCAGCGAAGAATGCGCAGGCTGCCAGAGCAACCCCGTCGGTCGTCAAGCACACCGTCAAGCGTGGCGACACGCTATGGGATATCGCCAAGTTCTACCTCAAGGACCCGTTCAGGTGGCCTGAAGTCTTTCACGCGAATACGGACATCGTCAAGAACCCGCACTGGATCTATCCCGGGCAGGTTCTCACCATCGACGGATCGGCAGTCAAGCCGGAAGTCGCGGCCCGGGTGGACTCCACGGGCTTCGTCGTCGCCCAGATCCAGACGCGCGCGCAGGCGCCGACCGTATTCGCCGAGCACCAGAGCACGGTTGACGAAAGACTCGCGGCCGCGACGGCGATGCCGCCGGCCCTTACGGTGCGTCCCGGTGAATACGAAGCGGCTCCCTACGTGGTAGCCGAGAACGGACGGCTCGAGGCGGGTCGCGTAATCGGACCCGTCGACCGGCCAGCGCTCGGGCTTTCATCCGACGCAGGCTTCCGCCTGTTCGACCGGATCTACATAACCATTCCCGCGGGTGTGAACGTCGGAGACAAGGTGGTCGTCGCCAAAACCGGCGAAACCATCGCCGATGTCGGCCGCGTCATCGAGCCGACGGCCGTCATGCGCATCGATTCGCTCGCCGGCAACTCTCAGGCAATCGGCACTATCGTCAAGCAGTTTGGAACAGTCGTTCCGGGACAGGGGATCGTCCTACCAGGACGAACGTTCGAAAGCACTTCCACCCGCCCGGTTAACGGCAGCTACCCCCTCACCGCCAAGCTGGTCTGGGTGCAGGGTTCGCCCAGGCTTCCGTCGGTGCAGACGTATGTGATTCTGGCTGCTGGCGAGGCGAAGGGCGTGCGGCCGGGCGACCAGTTCACGCTGCTCAGTGATGGTCAGTTCAGTGATGGAACGCCGGCCCCCCTGAGCGCCACGGCGCGAGTGACGATCGTTCGCGTCACTCCGTTCGGTGCCAGTGGAATCGTCGTACATCAGGATCAACCCGAGATCCAGACGGGAATGGCGGCTCGTCTCACAGCGAAGATGCCATAACCGGATGTCGTAATAACGATGTCACTATGCACGACGCCGGCTTAGATTTGGCGTTTTGCCGACGGAGTTGTAGTGATTCAGATATTGGCTTGGGCACAGGTCGGCGTGGTGCCGACCACGCCTCTCGATATGGTGGTCAGCGCGACCGCGCCAACGAAGATCGTCCTCGGCGTCCTCATCGCGTTGTCGCTGGTCAGCTGGGCGATCATGTTCGCGAAGTGGGCGCAATTCCGCGGAATAACGCGCAAGTCGAGTGCGTTCATGCTGAATTTCGAGCGTGCGTCGTCGTTCGAGGCGGCAGTGGATGCCGCGCGACAATCGAGTGATCTTCCGCACGGTCGCGTACTACGCCGTGCGAGCGAGTTCCTGCGCGAGGTGACGCCCGCGCTCGCGGCTACTGCGGGTCGCGCAGCGAAATTCAGCGGATCACAGGTCGAAGCTCTTCGCCTCGTGCTCGACGCGGAGACCAACGCCGCGCGAGACAGACTCTCGCGCTACGTCCCGTCACTCGGCACCATCGGGTCCGTGAGCCCGCTCATCGGTCTCTTCGGCACTGTGCTTGGCGTGATCGAGGCGTTCATCGGAATCGCGTCGCAGGGCTCGGGCAACATCGGTGCTGTTGCGCCCGGTGTGGCAGAGGCACTGATAGCGACCGCCGCCGCGCTTGCGGTCGCAATCCCGGCGGTGTTCGGCTACAACCTCTTCGCAAATCGGTTGAATCGGATCGACAGCGAGCTCGAGGGCTTCGGCACGGAGCTCATCGCGCTTCTCGTGCGTGAGGGACGGATCTAGGTGGCGAACCGCGGCCGTCGGCGTGGTGAGCGTCTTCCGATCAACGCCGAGATCAATGTTGTGAGCCTGATCGACGTGATGATGTTGCTGATGGTCATCTTCATGATCACAGCGCCCATCATGCAGGGCGGCGTCGATGTGGCGCTTCCCAAGGCCGAGGCGCGGCCGCTCGAAGCCAAGAGCGGATTGGTTGTGACGGTGAATCGTGCCGGTGAGATATTCGTCGACAAGGACAAGCTTACCTACGAGCAATTCCGGGCGAGCTTCAAGGCGCTGGCTAGTCAGCACGGAAAAAACGGCGTGTATCTTCGCGCCGATCAGGGTGTACCGTATGGCATGGTGGTACGAGTACTGGCTGTAATGCGAGCGAGCGGGTCCACCGACGTCGGCCTCGTCGCCGAACCGGAGGACATGCCGCATTGAACAGTAGCGAGCGCGATGGTGGACTCACCGGGTCGCTGGGTGTGTCCGCCGTGGTGCATCTGACGATTCTCGGGCTGGCTATCTGGGCACTCCGGCCAGGTCCGCCGGTCGTCCTTCCTCCGATCTACAAGGTCAATATCGTTGCGGCGCCACCCGGCCCGCGAGCCATTGGCGAGGTCACTCGGGCTCCGGCTCCGACGAATCCCGCTCCGACCCCGCCAAAGATGCGCGAGACACCGTCTTCGGTGCCGCCCGCGCCGAGCAAGGCCCCGCCAACGCCCACTACGCGGGCGACGCCAGTAGAAGCTCCCCCCAAGAAGGCCGCCGCGCCGGCTACCAAGGCGCCAAAGGCCGGAGGTGGCCCTACAGGCGGTCGTGGCACTGATGTCGCTACCGTACAGACTGCTGGTATCGACTTTCCATTTCCCGGGTATCTCAACAACATCGTTCGGCAGATAGCGCTGAACTTTCGCGTCCAGAACCCGAACTCCCCGTTGAGCGCGACGATGTCATTTCTCATTCACCGCGATGGCAGCGTCACGGACGTGAAATTCGTCCACCGGTCGGGAGTCTACTCGTTCGATCTGGAGGCTCAGGGCGCCATCGAGCGGGCTTCCTCATCGTTCGGTCCGCTTCCCGACGGTTTCCGGGATGACGTCCTCCCCGTAGTTTTCAGCTTCGATCCTCGTTTCCTGCAGTGATGCAACTCAAACACATACTTATTGCCGCGGTCGCCAGCTCGGCGCTCGCGTTGACGCCGGCTGCGGCCCGCGCACAGAACCCGACGGTACCCGAAGGCGTTCGCCTCGGACTCAACTATACGCTTGGCACAAAGCCCGGCGTGCTCGTGCTGCCCATGGATTCCACGGGCGGCGATTCCGTACGTGCGATACTTCAGCGCGACATCGACTATGACGATCGAGCGACAGTCATAACGCTGGATGACCAATCGGCGCGCGCGATGATGCCCAAGACGGGTGACGACTTCAACTACCCGATCTTCGCCAAGCTTGGGGTCGTCGCCATCCTGCGCCCGGAGCGCTCGTTGACGGGGATCACCATCACGATGTACGACGTCGCGGCCAAGAAGCGAATTCAGATCGGCGGCTTTCCGCTCACGGATCAGGTCAACTCGCCCGCGTGGCGTATGGCCGTGCATCGCGCGAGCGATGAAGTCGAGCGCTGGATCTTCGGTACGCCGGGTGCAGCGGCAACGCGAATCCTGTTCAGCGGCGGCGACAAGCAGATCTGGGTGATCGACAGCGATGGCGAGAACGCACGAAAGCTGACGTCGGTGACGCTCGCGATGTCGGCTGCATGGAGCCCGGACGCCACCAAATTCGTCTTCTGCGGTTTCACGCCGAGCGGCTCGCAAATCGCCGTGTACAGCTTCATTACGGGCGATCTGCACTGGTTGAGCGGAACTGCGCGCGGTCTCAACATCACGCCGACCTATTCGCCGGACGGCCGGACCATCGCGTACGCCAGCGGAAGCGAGGGCGGCACCGACATAATGGTCATGCAGGAGGGCGACGCGTCGCCGTCGCGCCGGATCACGGTCGGCAGGGGGAGCGATAATACGTCGCCTTCGTTCAGTCCGGACGGGCGACAGATCGCTTTCATGTCCGGTCGCGCTGGCCATCCGGAGGTCTATACGATGGACGCGGACGGCACCAATCCTTCGTTGCTCACCGAATTCACGTATGGCGAGCAGGCCTATCGTGCGTCGCCGGACTGGGCGCCGGACGGCCGGCGGATTGCGTACGAATCGCGCATCGACGGCAACTTTCAGATCATGACGATCGATATGCGGGACCGCTCGACCAAGCAGTACACGAGCGATGGCCAGAACGAAGATCCTGCGTGGGCGCCCGACTCGCGCCACATGGTATTCTCATCGACGCGTACGGGACCACGCCAGCTGTGGGTGCTCGATGCCGAGTCAGGACGCATGCGTCAGCTGACTCATGCCGCGGGTGCGCGGCTCGCTGCGTGGTCGCCGATCCTCAAACCCTAACCCCTCGCGTCAATGCATCCGAGCAAAATCATAATCGCAGTAGTTGCGGTGACACTTGTCGCCGCGTGCCACAAGATTCCGGCTCCGCTGGCTCCGTCTCCCGTTGCGGGGAACGATTCGCTAGATCGCGCACGCGCCGATTCCATCGCGCGCGCGAATGCTGCGCGGCAGGCCGAGATCGCGAGAGCACAGGCGGAGCAGGACAGTCTGCGCGCAGTGCGTGAGCGCGAGCAGCGCGAGGCCGCTCAGAACGCGGACGCGATGAAGGTGCTTGCCGCGACCATCTACTACGACTTCGACAAGGCCGATCTGACAGAAGCGGCGCGGTCGCTGCTTCTTGCCAAGGTTCCGGTGCTGCAGGCACAGCCGACGATCCATTTGCGCATTACGGGGCACACGGACGATCGTGGCTCGTCCGAATACAATCTCGCGCTCGGGCTCCGGCGCGCCGCTGAAGCAAAGGCGTTCCTGGTGAACAACGGCATCGACGCGAGCCGGCTCGAGATAACGAGCATGGGCGCGGAGCAGCCGGCGGTTCAGGGTGAGAACGAGGAAGCATGGTCGCGTAACCGTCGGTCCGAGTTCGCGCCGACATCTGGAGGAGCCAGTCAGTGAGAAAGATGATTCTCGCGACGCCGCTGGCGATGTTGTTCGCCGGCTGCTTCGCAACACAATCGGATGTGCAGGTGCTGCAGAGCGACATCCGCACTATGCGCGGAGAACAGCTTGCCGCCGACTCCGCTCGGAAGATTCAGATGGATCGCGCGTTGGCGAGCATGCGCACCGCAAACGATTCGCTCGACGCGCTGAGCACGCGTCTCACACGCTTTCGTTCCGACATGACGTCGAGCATGTCGTCCGTCCAGCAGCAACTCCTGCAAGTGCAGGAGCTGACCGGCCAGAGTCAGCGCCGCATTCAGGAAGTGCGCGCGTCGCTCGAGGAGCGTCAGAGCGCGACGGCGGCGCCGGATTCGACCGGTGCGCCGGCAACGCCCGGACCCAATGCGTTGTTCCAGGTCGCGCGTGAGCAGATGATGCAGGGAAGCAACGCCGCTGCGCGTCAGGCCTTCCAGGATCTCATCACCAAGTATCCCAAGTCGGATGTGGCACCCGACGCGGCGTTCTACATCGCCGAGACGTACGCTGCGGAAAACAATACCGCGGCTGCGGATTCGGTATACGCACGGGTCGCGTCGCAGTATGCCGGTTCGCCGCGGGCGGCGACGGCGATCTACAAGCGCGGTGTTGCGGCGCAGGCGGCTGGCAACGGCGACAAGGCGCGTGACCTGTTCAACCAGCTCATCAAGAAATACCCGCGCTCCGACGAGGCTGCGCTGGCTCGCGATCGCATAAAGACTATCAAGTAGCAGGCGGAGGCGATCGTGGCTAGGCGTCGCACGGCTGGCGGGATGGCCGAGATGGCGTTCCTCGATCACCTCGAGGAGCTGCGCCAGCGACTGTTCAGATGTGCCGCGGCGTTCGCGTTCGGCGCGATCATCGCGTTCGTTCTGTTCACGCAGGTACCGCACTTCGACGTGATCGAGTTCCTTTCGCGACCGATCACGCCGTACCTGCACGGCGCCAAGCTTATCTACCTTCATCCCGGCGATGCGTTTCAGATCGTGCTCGACGCCGGCTTTGCGCTGGCATTCATCATCGCGTCGCCGGTCATTCTGTACCAGCTGTGGGGATTCGTCTCCCCCGCCATGTATTCGCACGAAAAGAAGCTCGTCCTCCCCGTACTCGGCGGCATAGTCGTGCTCTTCATCGCCGGTGTGGCGATGGCGTTCACGCTGATCCTGCCGATGACGATCAAGTTCCTCGTCGGCGTCGAGTCAACCGCACTTCAACCCATGATCGCGGCGTCGGAGTATTTCGGCTTCGCGATCTACATGTGTCTCGCATTCGGCGCGGCGTTCGAGCTTCCGATCGTGATAATGGGACTCACCGCACTCGGTCTGACCAACCCGAACTTTCTCGCTAAATACCGGCGATACGCGGCAGTCGGTGGCCTGATCGTCGGCTGCTTCATCACGCCGGACCCGACCGCGATGTTCGCCATCGCGATCCCGATGTATGGACTGTTCGAGCTCAGCATCGTACTGTCACGCATGGTCTACAAGTGGCGCCAGCGACGTGAGACGGGGGACGACAGCGGATCTGTCGATGAGCCGCCGCCACCGCCACCACCGCCGGTACGGGATGCACCGCGCCGGCTGGGAGCGCCGGCGTGATTCGGACATCGCTCTACGCGATCATTGTGGCCGCGCTCGGAATGAGCGCGGCTTCAGTCGTTGGCGCGCAGGGCGTCGACAAGGCTGCACGAAAGCCGGTGCGCGATACTATCCCCAAAGCGGTGACGCGCGATACGACGCCAAGACGCGACACGACCGCCGGACGTGACACGACCGCCCGCGACAGCACGCGTCGCGACACTGTTCCGCAGGCAGCGCCACTCGTCACCTGGTCGTCGGATTCCGACTCGGTTGCGACGGCACTCATGAAGAGACCTGGGTTCCGCGCCACACGCTATCAGGGCGACAACGTCGTGTTCGATGCGCAGGCCAAGGCGCTCAGGATCCGCGGCAAGCCGGCAGCGGTCGGACGCGACCAGACGATCGTGATCGGTGACACGGTGCTCTACAATGATTCGACCAAGTTCGTCACGGCCATGGGCGACACGGTGATTCTGCACGATCCGTCGCAGCAGACCGCCGACGTGATCGCGAGGGGCAAGGTCACGTACAACACCGCGCAGGGCCGCGGCACCGCGACGAACATCAGCACGTCTGTCGAGAGCGGCCAGCGGTATTATCTGTCAGGCAAGGAGACAGCGTTCGTGCGCGATACCACGCCCGCGAAGCGCAGTGCCTACTACGTACGCAACGGTATCATCACGAGCTGCGACGACAGCGTCCCGGACTATTACTTCAAGTCCAGCGAGATCAAGTTCGTCTCGAAGAACCTGCTCGTTGCACGTCCCGCGACTCTGTATGTTGGCGGCGTCCCGGTCTTCTGGCTTCCGTTTCTTTTCCAGGACGTGCGAAACGGCCGGCGCAGCGGCATCCTCACGCCGCGCTTCGGACTCAGCGAGTTCGTTCGCAACAGCTCCGCCTACCGGCGTCACGTCGAGAACATCGGCTACTACGCCAACCTCGGCGATTACATGGACGCCGAGGCGTGGTACGACTGGCGAAGCAGTGCTCGCGGAACACTTTCGGATCCAGGCTTCTCGCGCATCAATGGTCAGTTCAGGTATCGCTGGCTGGACCGCTTCATCACTGGCGGAATCGCAGCGAACCACCTTGCACAACCGGGTGGGGCCAGCAACACCGCGGTCACGTGGTATCACTCGCAGGAATTTTCGTCGACCAGCCGTTTCAGCGCGAACGTCAACTTCACCACCAACACCACGGTGCTGCAGCGAACCACGTTCAATCCGCAGCAGCAGCTCTCGGCGATCAGCTCCGACGTCCGTTACAGCAAGAAGGTTGGACCTTTTTCCATGGACCTCGGCGGACATCGCGACCAGTACTCCGGCCGCACGCAGGTCCAGGAGAACTATCCAACGCTGAGCGTTACGAGTCCGACGATTGCGGTCACGCACTGGCTCGACTGGACGCCGAGTCTGAGCTTTCAGCGTCAGGCCAAGGTGAACATGGATGAGTCGCAGGCGCTGTTCTATCACTATTTCACGAACGCTGCCGGAGTGTCGGATAGCTCGCGCGTCAAGGCTTCGGAGACCACTCAGTCGACGTCGTTGTCGACGCCGATAAGCATCCACGGATTCCGGCTCGATCTCTCGGGCAATGTGCAGAGCCTTGATCTCAACCACCCGGTGACGCGCACATTCGTCAGTCAGACCGACACCAGCCAGCGTTACAACCGGACGTTCGCGCGATCGGCGACGAATCAGGCCGACTTCAATTTTGCATTCAGCCTGCCGGGCTTCTTTCCTGGTACGCTCAATCTCAACCCGTCCGTTTCATTCCAGAACGTGTACGGCGGATCGTATTGGGTTCAGTCCGAGTTTTCCAATGGCCAGTGGGTACATCAGAGCAAGCGCCCGACGTTTTCGCTCGGGATCTCTCCGACGTTGTTCGCGCTGTTCCCGGGCATGGGACCGATCACGCGCATCAGGCATTCGATCACACCGCGTATCAGCTTTGGATACTCACCTGCGGGCCAAGTTCCCGCTGCTTACCTTGCCGCGATCAACCACTCCGCCAGCGGTTTCCTCGGCAGCATGCCGCAGGAGCAGATCACGTTCGGCCTGACGCAGGTGTTCGAGGCGAAGATGCGCTCCGACACCGGATCGTCGGACGAAGGGCGCAAGATAAAGCTGCTCGGATTGGACTTCTCCGCAGCGACGTGGGATTTCGAGCGCGCCAGGGAAACGCATCGTACCGGGCTCACGACGAACTCCTTCACGTACAGCGCAATGTCGGATCTGCTACCGGGATTCAGCCTCAGCAGTACCTATTCGCTCTTTCAGGGCGACACGCAGAGCGATACGGCACGGTTCAAGCCGTTCCGGGAAGGCATCAACGCGTCGTTCACGCTCAACGGCCAGACGGGGATTGTCGCTGCCATCAGCAGACTGTTCGGCCACGGGCCGGCGACAGCGACGCCCACGCCTACGGTGGAGCAGAGTGAGCAGGATCAGCTCGCGGCGCGACTGTCGTCGATGCCTGTAGCTGGGAGCGCACGACGCGACATGCAATATGCGATCGACGACACGCAGGGGTGGTCCAGCCAGATAACATTCCGGTCCACCCGCCAGCGCCCCCCGGTGGGGGGGCGTGTCATCAACTTCGATCCGACACTGGTGTGTGCACCCTATTCGTCCAATCCGATTCTATTCGAGCAGTGCCGCCAGACGACGCTGCTCAACCCTCAGACGACGGTCAACAACACCAACGATCCCATCGGCGGTGGCGTCTTCGTCCGCGTGCCGCCGCAGGAGACGCTGAACGCCAACACCACGCTCCACATCACGCAGAAATGGTCGGCGAACTGGGGCACGCTGTATGACGTCGTGCATCACGCGTTCGCGAGCAACCAGATAACGCTGCAACGCGATCTGCACGACTGGCGCGCGATATTCTCGTTCAGCCAGAGTCCCAATGGCAACTCGTACTTCAGCTTCATGATTGGCAACAAGGCCCAGCCGGACCTCAAGTTCAACTACGACAAGCCCACCTACCGGCAGCAGGACATTCGTTAACCGTTGTTATCAGCTCGCTTCGCGCCGTGGGACGTACCGATTTTCCTGGCCAAATACGCATATCTCACACTGGTCCGGAAACCGATCCTCGTGCACTTCGAGGTGACTCTTCGCTGCAACGCGCACTGCGGTTTCTGCGATTACTGGAAGACGGACTCATCCGAGCGCGACAACGAGCTCAAGAGCTTCGCCGACGCCGCGCGCTTCTTCAATCCCATGATGATCACGTGGACGGGAGGCGAGCCGACGTTGCGACGCGACCTCGAAGATCTCGTATCGGCGGTGGACCGCGCGATCCGCGTGAAGTACATGACGCTCATCACCCATGGCGGGATGCTCACGCCCGAGCGCGCGCAATCCCTCTGGGATGCAGGAATAAACCAGTTCAACATCTCGCTCGATTTCCTGGATGAGCGGCACGACGATGCCCGCGGCATTCCGGGGCTCGTCGACAGGATCATGCGCAACGTTCCCGCGATGCGCGAGCGTGGCATCGACGCGATCCGGTTCAACACCGTCATCAAGCGGTCCAACGTCGGTGAGCTCGTTTCGATCGTGCACCGCGCCGCCGAACTCGGCGTGGGAGTCAACTTCAGCTGCTACACCGACAGCAAGAACGGCAACGCCGAGGGGCTGATTCCGGAATCCGAAGTCCGGCATCTCGAAGAGGTCATAGCCGAGCTCCTCGCGTTCAAGCGCGCGCGCCGCGGGATCATCACCAATTCGGATTATTACCTGGAGCAGATCCCCCGGTATGTCCGCGGGGAAACGTCCGAGCCATGCCGGTCAGGCATCCGAACCATCCATATCGACCCCGCCGGCTACGTGAAACGCTGTCCGGATTTCCCGGTCGACTTCCACTGGCGTG
>Ga0068852_100003496_pt1 | contig 10984 bp, 11 predicted proteins | sample KBSCornC22_FD_66594 | JGI IMG/M metagenome (GOLD analysis project Ga0068852, IMG submission 66594) | Corn rhizosphere microbial communities from Kellogg Biological Station, Michigan, USA - KBS Corn C2-2 | ecosystem: Host-associated > Plants > Roots > Rhizosphere > Soil ... | reverse complement strand
ACCTGGACCTGGTGGAGACCCGCACGTTTCCCGACGGCGTGCTCCTGACCAGGTACGAGACCAGGGGTTGAACTTACCGGGGTGATTGAGCGCGTCCTTGGGCGGAGCGGCCGAGCGAGGCGGTTACGGCAGCGATGAGGGCAGCGCGGCCGGGACTTCTACCACGCTCTTCACGTTAGGCACCCACACGGTGCCCAAGGTGAGGGCGTCGTCCCAGCGGGCCATCACCGCCACCCAATTGGTCCCCCGGTAAGCGCCACCGGGGGCAGGCCTAGCGAAACTCGTCACGCCCGGTGACGGGCCGGTTCGCTAGAGCCCGGGTTTTGCTGTTGAGGCCGCCGCTGCATCGAAAGCGGGGCTTCGTCACGCGATACTGCGCGGGCGATGTCGCGCGAGAACATTGAGATCGCCCGTCGCGCCTTCGAGGCGTTGAATCGCGGGGACCTCTCCGGGGCACTCAAGGATTCGGCAGCCGATTTCGTCTTCGACTTCTCGCGTTCGCTCAGCCCTGAACGAGGCGTCTACGGGCGCGAGGACATCCCCAGCTTCAGGGACATGTTCATCGGACACTGGGAATCCGTGCGCTACGAGCCGGAGGAACTCACCGAGGCGGATGATCAGGTCATCACCGCGTTCACGATGCATATGCGGGGTCGCGACGGGATCGAAGTTCAAACGAGAAACGCCTGGCTCTGGTCGTTTCGTAATGGACAGATTGGGCGGATCACCTTCTTCCAAGAGCGCCGCGACGCCCTGGAAGCCGCTGGGCTGTCGGAGTAGTTCGCTCCGCCTAACCCAGCGGTATCTCGGCGCGGACGATTGTGCCCGCCCCTTGTGGGCTCTCCACGACCAGGGTGCCGGCGAGTGCGGCCACGCGGTCATCGAGCCCGGCCAGGCCAGTTCCCGGCGAAGGCGCCGCGCCTCCCACACCATCGTCGGCCACGACGAGAATCAGACGCTCGTCCCGCCGCTCGGCGCTCACCGTCACCGACTTCGCCTGTGCGTACTTGGCCACGTTGGTAAGCGCCTCCGCCGCGACGAAGTACGCCGCCGACTCCACCTGGGGCGGGTAGCGCTCCTTGGCGATGTCGACGGTGACCGGCACGGGCGCGCGATCCGCCAGCGCCTGCACAGCGGCCCCGAGGCCGTGGTGGGTGAGGATCGCGGGGTGCAGCCCGTGGGCGAGTTCCCGCAACTCGTCGATGGCCGCGCGTGTGTCGTCGAGTACCGAAAGCACCTCCTCCGACGCATCCCCGCGACCGGCGGCGATCTGGAGCGTCATAAGCGCGTGGACCAGGCGCTGCTGCGCCCCGTCGTGCAGATCTCGCACGACGCGCCGGCGCTGAACGTCGGCCGCCTGCACGATGCGAGCCCGTGAGGCGACCAGCTCTGATCGCGCGGTGGCGTTGGCGACCGCCGTCGCGATCAGCTCGGCGAAGTCGGCCAGGCGAAATTCGGTTCCCGGCGGCAGCGGCTCGAGCTCGTCCGTCCCCGCGAAGAGGCCGCCCCACACCTGGCCCTGAACCAGCACGGGTGCGCCGATCTCGGAGCGGATGCCAAGGTGTCTGAGGTGCGCGGCAAGCCGCCCGCCCGCGTGCTCGTAGGTGTCGCAGCGGCTGGGCCGCGCGGTTCGGCGGACGATCGCGTTGATCGAGTCGCCCTCGATAGGGAGGCGCGTGCCGGCCGGCACGTGGACTCCGCGCAGGCTCCAGCCCGACATCGTCAAGTTGAAGCCGTCCGGCGTGAAATGGGCCAGGTTCACCGTCGTGGCGCCGAGCAGCCGGCCCGTCTCCTCGGCCACCGCATCGAAGACCACGCTGGGCTGCGCGCCCTGGGCGACCAGTGTCGCGAGCCGGCGCAGCGCCTCCTGCTCGTCCGCCAGCCGCTGGAGGTCCTCGCGCGCCTGTGTGTTGGAGATCGCGGTTGCGACGAGGTCCGTGAACTGGCTGAGGCGAGCTTCGGCGTCGGGCGGCAGCGGGGCCCTGGTGTGGCTGCAGGCCGAGATGACGCCCCACACCTTCCCGTCCACGACTATCGGCGCGCCCACGCCGGCGTGCACGCCGGCCGCGCGCGCCACCTCGCCCAGGCCGCCCCGGATCTTGGAGTAGTCGTCGACTCGTGCCGCGCGCCCCGTGCGCTTCACAAGCGATGTGAGGCTCGTGCCCTCCAGCGTCCAGTTCGTTCCCGGCCGAACGGGGTGGTCGCCGGCGGCGCCGATCACCGTCGCCGTCCCATCGGGCTCGTAGCGGCACATGTCCACGTGCGGGAGGTCGAGCACTCCGGCGACCTCGGCGGCGACTGCGGCGAAGACGTCGGCTGGGCGCGCCCCTTGCGCGACGAGCGTGGCCACGCGCCGGAGCGCTGCCTGCTCTTGGCCGAGCACGATGTCGCGGCGCTCGGTGATGTCGGTGAACGCGACGACGGCGCCTCGGCCGTCCGCGACGTCGATCGGCACGGACACGTACGAGACCGGGAACATCGACCCGTCCCGGCGGAAGAACCAGTCGTCGTCGCGGCTGATCGTCTGACCCGTGGTTCGCGGGAGGAGCATCGGGCACTCGTCAGCCGGATACGGCGTCCCGTCCGGATGGGAATGGTGAATGGTCTCGTGGCTTGGGCGGCCGAACAGCTCGTCTGCGCTGTCGTAGCCGAGGGCGGCGATCGCGGCGGGATTGGCGAAGCGGATCAGGCCGTCGGCGTCCACGACCCAGATGGGTTGGGCCGTGGCCTGCAGTACGGCGGCCAGGAAGTCCTCGGCACCGAACTCCCAGCCGCGCATGTCCGTCGAAGATTCGGACATCGAGCCACTGAGCGGGAAACCGGCAGCGATTTGCCGGTGAGTGAGCGTACTTAAGAGAGCCCCGCCCGGCAACACCGGGCGGGGCTCTGCCCCGCGTCAGGGGGAGGGGGTCAGCGCGGGGGCTTCTGGGGCTCGGGACGCGGCCCGCTTCGTGAAACGTGGCATGAACCAGTTGCGCTCGCCAAGGAGCTTCATGGTTGCCGGCAGGAGCAGCGCCCGGACCACAGTTGCGTCGAGCAGCACGGCCACGGCAAGGCCGACTCCGAGCTGCTTGAGCGAGGTCTGCTTGAGCGTGGCGAAGGTGAGGAAGACAGCCACCATCACAAGCGCCGCGCTCGTGATCACTCCCGCGGACCTCACGATCCCGTCGTGGATCGCCCGGCTCGTGGGCAGCCCTTCGTCGTGCCCTTCCTTGATCCGGGACACCGTGAACACGTGGTAGTCCATCGAGAGGCCGAACAGGATCACGAACAGGAACAGCGGCAGCCACGAGGTGATCGCGCCGGTGCTGGTGAGGCCGAGGAGCGACCTGCCCCAGCCCCACTGGAACACGGCCACCAGGACGCCGTAGGCCGCGCCCACTGACAGCAGATTGAGGACGAGCCCGGTGGCCGCGATCACGATCGAGCCGAAGCTCCACATCAGCAGCAGGAATGCCAGCCCGAGCACGAACGCGAACACGAATGGCGCGCGCTCGGCGAGCCGGTGGTTGAAGTCCACCGAAGCCGCGGTGGCCCCCGCCACGTTGACCGACGCGACGCGGCCGACCGTGCCGGGCACGATGCGGTTGCGCAGAGTGGAGAGCGCGTGACGCGAGGCTCCGTTCTCGCCGTCGCCGGCGAGCGGAACCGTGATCGCGGCAACGTCGTGCGCGCGATTCACATCCACGGTGACCGGGTTGAACATCTCTCCGCTTGCGACGGCCTGGCGGCGCAGGGCTGCGATCTGTGCCTCGACACCGGGACTCGTCACGTCGGACGCCGACACGACCACCACCGCGGGCTGCGGGCCACCCGGGAAGGCGTGCTGCACCCGCGCGTACGTCTGCATGATCGGCAGATCCGACGGCAGCTCCTCTGAGGCGCCGAGCACCGACGTGTGCATGCTGAGCGCCGGCAGCGCGAGTGCCACCAGCAGCCCGGCCGCCAGCGCGGCGCTCAGGCCCGGGCGAGCGAGCACGCGATCGAGCACCCAGGTCCAGGCGCGGCTGGGACCGCTCTTGCGCCTCGCCTGCAGCCACTTGCCGAGCCAGGGGATGCGGCCCCTGTCGAGCCGGTCCCCCAGGAGCGACAGCGCGGCCGGCAACACGGTGAGTGAGCCCACCACGGCGACCGCGACCACGAGGATCGTGGCCTCGGCCATGCCCATGAACGTGTGCTGCCCGGTGATGAACATGCCCGCCATCGCGGCGATCACGGTCAACCCGGACACGAGCACCGACCGCCCCGATGTGGCAGCGGCGATCTCCACGCTTTCGAGGTTGGAGCGCCCAGCCGCGCGCTCCTCGCGCTGCCGGCGGATGTAGAAGAGCGAGTAGTCGACTCCCACGGCCAACCCGATCAGCAGCAGCATGGTGTTCGCGGAGGAGTCGATGTGCAGCGCGTGACTCGCCAGTGCGAGCAAGCCGGCCGCGGCGACGACCGACGTCAGCGAGAGCACAAGCGGCACGAGCGCGGCCATGAGCGCGCCGAAGGCCACGAGCAGGATCCCGAACGTCAGCGGGATGGAGATGGCCTCCGCGTGGGAGAAGTCCTTGCCGATCGTGTCGTTGAGCGCCTTAGTGGCGGACGCGGAACCGAATTCCTCGACACGCACGGCCGGATGTGCGGCCGCGACGCCGCTGACCGCGCGCAGAACAGGAGCCACCCGCTTGTCTGCCTTGTCCGCCTTGCCCTTCATCGCGAACAGCACGACGGCCGAGCGGCCATCGCGGCTGACCTGCCCGTCGTTGCCCGGAGAGAGAGGCGAGCGCACGTCCGTCACTCGGCCCGTGACGCTCACGGCGGACACCGCGTCGTTGATCGCGGATCGGCCGGCGGGGCCGCGCACGTCGGCTCCAGGCGGGACCTGCACGAGCACCTGCTCGGCCGCCGGGCGTTCGAAGCCGCTTCGCTCGAGCGTGCGGGTGGCGGCAGCCGACTCCCCGTCGCGAGTCTCGGATGTGGTCAGGTGCCTGGTGCCGAGGTTGCCTCCGATGTTGTTCGCGATCAGGATGAACACGACCCAGCCCGCGATCGCCAGCAGCCGGTGGCGAGCACTCCAGCGGCCCGCCCGCGCTGCGATCCCTTGTCTCGTTGCTGTCTTCACCTCGACCCCCTCTGGTCAGCCGATTGGCGTTGTCGGGGCGAAGCTACGGCTGCGCGGCGGCCGTTCCCATGGTGCGCGCTTAAGAGATCCGGCACGGGAAACCCAAGACTCGGTGTAGGGACAGCCCAAGGGTCAAGTGCAGGCGAATACGCCGATCGCGTAGCCTTCGATCGTGGATTCGCCGGCCCGCATTCGGGTCGTTGTGGGCGAGGATCAGCCCCTCGTTCGAGAGGGCATCGTCCGCGTGCTCGAGGACGGCGGGTTCGAGGTGGTCGGCACCGCGGCGGACGCCCCGGACCTCGTCCGCAAGGCCAAGGCGCACCACCCCGATGTCGTGATCACCGACATCCAGATGCCGCCCGATCAGACGGACGACGGATTACGTGCGGCCCAGCTCATTCGCGCCTCCGACCCCGAGGTGGGCGTGCTCGTGCTGTCCCAGTACCTGGAGGACCAGTACGCGCTCGATCTGGTCGGCGACCGTGCTGAGGGCGTGGGTTACCTGCTGAAGGAGAAGGTGGGCGACGTTGCCGGGTTCACGGACGCGGTCAGGCGCGTGGCGAACGGCGGCTCGGCGCTGGACCCCGATGTGGTGGCGCGGCTCGTGGGTCGCCAGCGCCACAAGAGCCCGCTTGACGACCTGACCGGGCGCGAGGCCGAGGTGCTCTCGCTGATGGCGGAAGGGCTGTCCAACTCGGGCATAGCCGAGCGGCTCGTGGTCGGCGTTCCCGCCGTCGAGCGGCATGTGACCAGCATCTTCGGCAAGCTGGGACTGCGCCAGGCGCCCGAACAGCACCGCCGCGTTCTCGCCGTCCTGCAGTACCTGCGCAGCTAGTCGCCGAACAGCCTGTCGAGGTCGGTGGTCGCGAGTTCTGTCTTCGGAACGAATGCGGCCGCCCCGCAGTCGGTGAGCACGCTCTCCGGCACCACGGAGACATCCGAGGACGTGAGCACGATCGTGGCCGCCGGGCGCAGCGCGCACAGCGCGGACGCGACGGCGAACCCGTCCTCTCCCGGCAGGTTCACATCGAGCAGAACGCCGTCCGGGCGGGCCTCGTCGATGGTCGCGCGGGCGGCTTCGCCGTCGCCGACCACGGCCGCCACCTCAAAGCCGCGGGTTACGAGCAGGTCGCGCGCACTTCGGCGGAAGTACTCGCTGTCGTCCACGATCAAGATCCGGCGCGGCACAACCATCAGACTGAACACGATTGGCCGGCGCGGCAATGGGGTTAACCCAAGGCCCGGGCCTCACCCGAATCGGGCGATGCGCAGCCGGGCCGCTGAACTGAAGATCAGGCCGAGCGATGAGCGAGCGGCGCACCATTTTCCGGGGGCGGGTCCGTCGTCCTGCGCGCGAGGGAGCGAGCGCCGAGGAAGACGTCATCGAGATCGAGCCTGGCGAGCTGAGCCGGGTGTTCGCCGCGCCCAAGTGGATGCGCGACCTGGGTTTCTCGTCCTGGCTCCTCGTGGGCGTGGCGGCGGCGCTGGTGGGCCTGGTCTGGCTGCTCGCGCTCACGCAGACGATCGTCATGCCGGTGATCACCGCGGCGATCGTCGCCTCGGTCGCCTCACCGCTGGTCGACTGGCTCAACAAACACCGGGTGCCACGTGCGATCGGCGCGGTGATCGTGTTCCTGCTGCTGATCGGTATCGGGTTCGGCGTCGGCTACATCGTGATCAAGGGCGTCGCCAGCCAGGCCGACGTGCTGTCGGCGAAGCTCCACAAGGGCGGCGACCAGCTTCAGAAGTGGGCGCAGGACCTGGGAGTGAAGGACAAGACGGCCTCCGACGCGAACGCCCACGCGAGCAGCAGCGTGAGCTCGGCTTTCAAGGCGCTCACGCATGGTGTGGTGGGAACCGTCGAACGACTGGCTGGGCTCGCGGTCTTCCTCTCCTTCACCGCGCTCAGCCTGTTCTTCATGCTCAAGGACGCGCCGACGATCGGCCGCTTCGTCGAGCGGCACCTGGGAGTGCCGGTTCCGGTCGCCCACACGATCCTGGGGCGACTCGTCAAGAGCATGCGCGGTTACTTCGCCGGCGTCACCGCGGTGTCACTGTGGAGCTCGGCGATCGTGGGGGTGGGGGCGCTCGTGCTGAACGTCCCACTGCCGGGAACGATCGCGGTCGTGACGTTCCTCGGCGGTTACGTGCCGTACCTGGGCGCGTGGACCGCGGGCGCGTTCGCCGTCCTGATCGCTCTCGGCAAGGGCACCGACGTCGCCCTGATCATGGCCGTGATCATCCTGCTAGCCAACGGCATCCTCCAGCAGCTGATCCAGCCGGTGGCCATGGGCGTCGCGCTGAGCCTGCACCCACTGGCCGTCCTGATCGTGACGATCGCGGGCGGGTGCCTGTTCGGCACGATCGGGCTCGTTCTGGCCGCCCCGCTCGTGTCCGCCGCCGTGAAGATCACGGCCGAGATCGCGGCGGCCGAGCGAAGAGAGGAGGCGGAGCCCGAAATCGAGGCGGCTCCGGCATAACGATGATCGAACCGCTCTCAGGCATGCCGCAGGGCACGCTCGGCTTCCGGGCCACCGGCGAGATCGAGCGCGAGGACTACGACAAGGTGCTCGCACCGGCGCTGCACAAGGCCGTCGAGGCCGGCGACAAGCTGCGCACGCTCTACCTGATCGAGGAGCTCGACGAAATCGAGCCGGGCGCGCTGTGGGCTGACGCCAAGCTCGGCTTCGATACGGGTGTCCGCCACCACAGCGCGTGGGAGCGTTCGGCGATCGTCACGGACATCGTGTGGATGGCGCGAGCCAGCAAGCTTTTCGCCTGGATGATCCCGGGCGAGGCGAAGGTGTTTCCGCGCGCGCAGCTCGAGGAGGCCAAGCGCTGGGTGGCCGGGCTGGCTAGCGCTTGAACGCGAGCAGCGAGACGCTTTCGACCTCGTAGGTGCTGCAGGCGTCGAGCGCGCGCGCCGAGATGAAGCGGTAGTCGTTCTTGCGGATCTCCGCGACGGTGAGGTCGTTCGACTCGATCGCCTCGATGTAGTTGGCCCGCGGGATCGCGCCCGCGATGCAGGCGGCCCACAGCTCGGCGTTGCGGCGCGTGCGCTCCTTGAGCGGCCGGCCGCTCACGATGTCGGTGATGGCGAGGCGACCGCCGGGGCGCAGGACGCGCGCGGCCTCGGAGAAGACGAGGCCCTTGTAGAGCGACAGGTTGATCACGCCGTTCGAGATCACGGCGTCGAAGCTTTGGTCCTCGAACGGCAGATGCTCGATGCGCGACTCGACGAACTCGACCTGGCTGAACCCGTCGCGGTCGCGCAGGCGGGACGCCTTGTCGAGCTGCTCGTCGGTGAAGTCCACGCCGATCACGCTGCCCGAGGAGCCGACCTGCACCGCGGCGCAGAACACGTCTGTGCCGGAGCCCGAGCCCAGGTCGAGCACCGTCTGGCCTGGCTTCAGCTCCGCGAAGTCGAGGTGGAAGCCCACCCCGGCGAACGACGCCAAGGCCTCCTGCGGGATGTCGTCCAGCAGCTCGCTCGGGTAGCCGAGGTGCTCGGCCACCTCGCGGCCCACCTCGAAGTGGAGCTGCGAGTTGTCCTCGCGGGCCACGTGGCGGTACATGTCCTTGACCTCGGCCTCGAGCCGCTCGCCGTCAACGAGCGAACTGGCATCGAGCTGGGGAAGGGCCTCGGCTTGGGCCATCTCGTCGATGGCCGACTCAGTTTTGGCGTTCATGGGCCGACGGTAATCGGCCCGGCTACCTCCGCGGGGTGACTTTGATCACGCCAGCGAGGTTGCCCCGCCGGCCGCGGCCGGCGCGGTTGGGTCGGCCTGCTCGCCGCCCGACACCTCGCGCGCGATGTATTCCTCGAGCGTCATCGGATCGTCGTGCACCCGCTCGGCCACCTCGAGCAGGTCACTCATCGTGGCCTCCTCCTCGACCTGCTCCTTGAGGAACCACTGCATGAACTGCTCGCTGAGGTAGTCCTGCTCCTCGCGCGCGAGCGAGAACACGTTGCTGATCTGGCCGCTCACGCTTTGCTCCTGCTCGAGCGCCAGGCGGATCGGCTCGATGAAGCCGTCGAAGTCGGTCTTCGGGGCCGCGATGCCCTCGAGGCGCACGGCCGCGCTCGTGTCGAGCAGGTACTGGCACATCATCATCGCGTGGTTCCGTTCCTCCACCGCCTGGTGGTAGAAGAACTGCGAGAGCTGGGGGAGGGTGTGCGACTCGTAGTAGATCGCGATCGCGACGTACTGCTGCGAGGCCGCGAACTCGTTGGTGATCTGCGTGTTCAGTGCGTCGACGAAGCGGTCAGGGGGCGCCAATTTGCAGGTCCTTTCGGTTCAGGCGTAGAGGCTCCACCGGACCTTATCCACGACCGACGAACGGCATCTTCGTGGCCATCACCGTCATGAACTCCACATTGGCGTCGAGCGGCAGCCCAGCCATGTAGAGAACCGCGTCGGTTACATGCGACAGGTCCATCACGGGCTCCGGCGCCACCGAGCCGTCGGCCTGCGGCACGCCGCGCCGCATCGCCGCCGTCAGGTCGGTGGCGGCGTTGCCGATGTCGATCTGGCCGCAGGCGATGTCGTACTTGCGGCCCTCGAGCGAGATCGCCTTGGTCAGCCCTGTGATCGCGTGCTTGGTGGATGTGTAGGCCACGTTGTAGGGCCGCGGCACGTACGCCGAGAGCGAGCCGTTGTTGATGATGCGGCCGCCCTGGGGCGACTGGTCCTTCATCGCGCGGAACGCCTCCTGCGCGCACATGAAGCAGCCGGTGAGGTTGGTGTTCACCAGCGCCTGCCATTCCTCGAGCGGGAAGTCCTCGAACGGCGCGGGCGCCCCGAACAGCCCGGCGTTGTTGAACAGGAGGTCCACGCGCCCCAGCTCGGAACGCACCTGTGAGAACAGCACGGCGACCGAGGCCGGATCGGTTACGTCGGCGGGTACGACCAGCGCGGCGTTCCGCCCCGAAGCCGTCTCGACCAGCGCCTCCTCACGCCGCGCCGCGATGGCGACCGCATAGCCCGCATCCAGTAGAGCGCGTGCCACCGCGCGGCCGATGCCGGAACTCGCGCCCGTGACCACCGCTACACGCTCGGCCATGCCGTGCATCTTGCCTGGTGGCGCGGTTAGGCTGCGCTCAGCCATGGCCCCGTTCGGATCGAAGAAGGAAGAGTCGCCCGTCCGGGTGCAGGTGCTGACCCTGGACTACGTGGTCGACGGGATGGCCAGGTTCTCGGGCCAGAACTTCGTGCGGCTCATTCACCTGACCGAGGCGACGATGCGCTCGACGAGCGGCGGCGCCGCGCCCGAGCCCCGCGGCACCAGCTGGGCCGTGGGCGAGCGGATGGACGGCGTGATCGGCGTGGCGGCGCAGGACGGAGAGGGCACGGAGAAGCTGCTCGACTACGGCAGCGCGGGGAAGCACGAGCTGGCCGCCGACATCTACACGGGCCCGTACCGGGTGCGCGGCACCCTCCTCGCGCCGGACGACGACCCTGAGATGCTCGCCAACCTCGCGCCGGTGGTCATGAGAGACGTGCAGATCGACAGCCTGGCGGGAGGGTCCGGCTGGTCCGCCTCCGCGGCGCTGCTGTACATGACGCAGCTGCAGGGCATCGTCCTCGCTGGTTGACGACGCAACCAGCCGGGTAACGTCCAGTCCGTGACCACGGGCGCCCAGTTCCGGGAGGAGACAGGCGAGGGTGGCGCGTTCGTCCGCCAGGACAGCGTCTTCCGCGACCGCATCGGCGCGGCGGAGTTCCCCGCCGTCGCCGGCCGCTATCACCTGTACGTGTCCTACGCCTGCCCCTGGGCGCATCGCACGATCATCGGGCGCCGGCTGAAGGGGCTCGAGGACGCGATCGGCATGAGCGTGGTCGATCCGATCCGCGACGAGCGCGGCTGGGCCTTCAC
>Ga0068852_100003490_pt1 | contig 10994 bp, 9 predicted proteins | sample KBSCornC22_FD_66594 | JGI IMG/M metagenome (GOLD analysis project Ga0068852, IMG submission 66594) | Corn rhizosphere microbial communities from Kellogg Biological Station, Michigan, USA - KBS Corn C2-2 | ecosystem: Host-associated > Plants > Roots > Rhizosphere > Soil ... | reverse complement strand
TTGCCATGCTCGAAGGCATATAACACGAGCTCTACGGCGTCTTCTAAAGACATCATGAAGCGCGTCATGGCGGGATCTGTGATCGTAAGCGGAACGCCGGTGCCAATTTGATTTGTGAACAATGGGATTACCGATCCCCGAGAAGCCATCACATTCCCATAGCGAGTTCCACAAACAACTGTGCCTGTGCTATCGAGATTACGAGACTTCGCCACCATGACTTTTTCCATCATGGCTTTTGAAATCCCCATGGCGTTGATGGGATAGACTGCCTTGTCCGTACTCAGGCAAACCACACGCGAAACGCCGTTGGCGATAGCTGCCTCCAATACGCTTTCTGTACCAAGTACATTGGTTTTTACCGCTTCCATCGGATGGAATTCGCAGGACGGCACCTGTTTCAATGCGGCCGCATGAAATACGTAGTCGACTCCCCGCATGGCGCCATGTACGCTGCTATAGTCGCGCACATCGCCGATATAAAATTTCAGTTTGGAGCTGGGGAATTTTTTCCTCAAATCATCCTGTTTTTTTTCATCGCGACTAAATATCCGGATTTCATGGATATCCGTGTCAAGGAAGCGTTTCAGGACCGCGTTACCAAACGATCCGGTCCCCCCGGTAATGAGTAGAGTTTTATTCTTGAACATATATTTTCCACATTGATGGCATGGTGCTCGGCCGTATTGCTTCACCTCAGTTAATCGTCGAGGCAACGGCGATAAACTTCCAAAACCAAACCTGCATTTGTTTGCACGTCGAAATTCTTTTGCGCCATGGCGCGAGCAGCGCTCCCCATATTGATAGATCTTTTTCTGTCTGAAGCCAAGGCCATGATCGCTGATGCCAGCGCCACGGGGTCCTGCGGCGGGACAGCCAGACCTGTCTCCCCATGAATCAAGGTATCAGGCTTGGGATCACGAACTGCAACGATACTCGGCACACCGGAAAAAGCAGCCTCAAAAATCGGTCGCCCAGGTGCGTCGTAATGCGACGGGAAACACAGGATATCCAATTGCGGATAAAACCGCTGAATATCCGCCGTGAATCCGAACAGATGAAAAGTATCCCGAAGCTCATACTGCTTGATGAGCACTTCCAGATCCGCCATGACGTCGTGAGCAAGTCCCAATGCCTTGAGGAAGCGACCACGAATTCCAGCTAAAGATCGCCCATTGCCACCGACGACCACAAACTCAACATCAATGCCACTCCCTTTCACCAAACGCGCCGCCTCAATCAGATCATAGAGGCCTTTCACTTTAAGCAAATTACCGACGAATCCCACCTTCACCGAGCCTGGGCGCAGCGCCTTTAGCTTGGCATCGAAGACCGCATCGAATGCCGCCGCAGGCGCTGGAGTAAATGCGTTATGAATGACATCGACCCGTAAATCCTGGGGAAGGCTGGCGCGCACATTTTCATCGATCGCAATAACAGCAGACGCCTTCTCCCGCAGTATATGATTCACCCATTTTGTGCGCCATGATCCCGCATCATTTCTGGCTAGAGAACGTACGTGCACAACAACCGGCACATTGAACATGCGGCGGGCGATCAGCATGGGGATAATGCCTGTGAACTCATTGAGATGAATAAGATCAACATCTCCCCAATCACGCTTTGCCCTTCTCATCGCACCGATGGTATGCGGCAGAAATATGAGTTCCCGCAAGCCCACTAGCCAACGTATTCCTCGGTAATAGCTATATCGAGTATTGTCGAACTGCGTCAATCCCGGTACTTCAATAATCGTGCCACCGATCTCTTTGAAGAATGTCGATACGTTTCCCTTCGGCGTCACGAAATAAGGCGTCACCTGCGTAGCTGGAAAAGCGCGCACAATCTCGAAGAGACTGCGCGATGCGCCCCCAAAGGCGCCAATCATGTGGATGTAAAGAACTTTGTTTGCCATCAACCGATCCATCGTCTCGATGCATTGACGATTTTTTTCGCGAATTCGAATATCCGGCGACTGGTCCGATAGTCCAGAAATGTCTTGTTGGGTGATTTCATGATCTCATCGAAATCGGACTCGGACAGCATCAGCTTCTTGATGACATATTCACGATCCTCATTCAGCAAATGCTGGGGATAAACCGGCTCCTCGAGTCCCGCCAGAGCCTCTTCCCGAGTCATCTGTCCTGAGCATATCAAATTTGAATAGTGCGCTCTGCGTTTATCGATATTGAATTTTTGGGGAAGGAGGTACGCCTGATAAAAACGCGTATAAATGGATTCATAGTGTTTCCCTCCGTAATAGACCCAACTTAATTTATTCTGCAGCACATCCATAGCCTCTTTCTTGTCGTACTGAACATAGTTCAGGATTGCGACCATGCGGATACGCTTGATGAACACGTGATAAAACAGTTTCGGCAACGAAAAATGCGGATATGTCTTTAGCGTACCTTTTGCGAATCGTCGGTAGACATCCTTGACGTATCGCCAGTCGAAATAGCCGTACCCCCACTTCTCGGGAAGAATTGCCTCGCTGACCACGTTGGTACCTAAAATCACGTGCTTTAGTCCATGCTCGGCGGCCAACTGATACAACAAAGCAAAAATGGCATGATCAGTAGGCACTTCACCGTCCGGTGTCGCTGCACGCAGATATGCAACCTGAAGCTTCCGAAATTCACTCCAGTCGATTACGTGCGTATACAAGTCTATGCCGAGCGTCTTTAGCGTCTTTTCTATGTTGGATACTGCAAGCTCGGAATTCCATCCGTTGTCCAAATGTACCGCCAAGGCGCGCAAGCCCAGTTTATGAACGAGATATGCCACGTAAGTGCTATCAACGCCGCCACTCACTCCAATGATGCAGTCATATGGTTTCCCACGCCCCGCCGACTTGATTTCATTGACAAGCGACGCCAATGCGGCGTCACGTTTGTCAACAGGGATCAAGCGTTTCTGCGCTACAAGTTCGTAGCGTTTGCAATGTTGGCAAACACCGGCGACGTCGAACACGATGTCAGGGTCGGTAGTATCCATCACGCAGTGCTGGCACAGCTGATAGGACGTCATGCTGTTAGTCCTGAAGTATGAAGATCGGAATGCATAATTTTATTTTTTGAAGAAAAAACCACAGATGGTACTGCCAGACAGGCGGCCCACATCACATAAATCGGATAAAAGTAACGCGGAACATAAATCGGGGTTGCTGCAAATACCAGAAGATAAAGCAAGGATATGAAAAGCAGATCCGAACGGATCTTCAGCCGCCTGTTGATCAGTAGAAGAACAAAAACAAAGAGCATCGCCAGCGAGTGCAATAACTGCCAGACGTCATTATAAAGATCCTCAGGGGACGCGAGGCGATCCAGCCGCAATCCCAGCCCAAAAAGCAAATGCAGTGATTTAGGAACGAACGTCAGCCAATACAAGCCATATTCCTGCGCATCAATCAACATCTGAAAAAAGCCGCTACCCTCATACATTTGTTCTGCGATGTTAAAGCCATTGAAACTCTTGATCGTTTGATCCAACGCCGTTAAAACTATCGAGGCGAGCAAGAGCAATACAATGCATGTACGCCATCTGTATGGTTTCAATATATTGAAACGGCTGAAGACAAAAATCGTAAGTAAACAAAATAACGACAGTTGCCATCGAACAAAAAAGCCAATCATCGCTATACCGCATAAAATCCAGAAATTCTTTTTCCTCAGCCCGTATAACAAGCCCGCAATAACAAACAACGAAATTATTTCCTTGTTAACGCTGAGCAAACTCGAAAGCGTGATCGGATTGGCTAGCAGAAGAACATACAGAAAGCGCCGGCGTGCCCCCAGAGAAGTGGAAATGATCTCTACCGCCACCCAGAATATCAACACATTTAAACCCAGCACTGCGTAGTAATTACTCTGCGTCAGTTCCAGAATTAACCAAGGCCCGAGAAAATTTCTTGAAAACTGAACCATATCTTTCAAGTGGAGGAATTCCCGTGACGCCGACTCTAACGACCTGTAATAAGTTATCGAATCCGCATAGAATTGAAAGCTAATGTCCTGCTGCAATGCCTTTATGCCGACCTCATACAAAAAGATAGCGCCGCACAAACCCAACATGATCATGCAGAAGAAGCTCTGATACACAGGACGAATTCCCGCCATCGTCACCGCAACGCCCCTTCGAGTTGCGCTCTGGTCGGATAAGTGATCAATACCGCGCGATGCTTACCCGTAAGCACGAATAGACTCCCTGCCGCGACTGCCGCAGCACCGTTTTCACAGGCTTCGGTAAAGTGTCGAATTTCACCGGCGCCACCAATGGCAATCACCGGAACATCTACAGCCTTTGATACGTTATGTATAAGCTGGAGGTCATAGCCACCCTGGACCCCATCACAATCGACCGCGCTCAACAGGAGCTCTCCCGCGCCCGCAGCCACCATTTGCACGGCAAATTCGACGGGATCGCGACCGGTCTTCTTCCGTCCTCGCTCACCAACGACTTCGTATCCGCCCCAAAACTTTTTTTTCACGTCAATGGAGACAACCAGTGCTTGACTCCCGAATTCCCGCGCGATCAAGGTGACCAGTTCCGGGTTATTCAAAGCCGCCGTATTCAAGACGATTTTTTCAACACCCATCGCGAGGATCCGACGAACATCATCAAGGCCGCGAATACCTCCGCCGTAGGCAAGCGGCATGAAGCATTCACTCGCGACATCCTTTATCGTCGAGAAAGAAGGGCCTCTACCCTCATCGCTTGCCATGATATCGAGCAACATCAGCTCATCGACTTCTTTGTCATTGAATATCTTGATCGCATTGATGGGATCGCCGATGTACTTCGGATTGTCGTACTTTACGGTCTTTACCAATCCGTCATCTTTCAGCAAAAGACATGGGATAACGCGCGTCCGCAGCATAATCAATAACCTTCGCAAAAATTGCGCAACAGACGCATGCCGAACTTATGACTTTTTTCGGGATGAAACTGGACCCCTATTATGTTGCCTCGCTCAAAAGCGGCATCAAAAACCTGTCCATATTCCCCTGACAGCAAAACATCTTCCCGGTTTTGACAATGGACATAGTACGAGTGAACAAAATAGTAGCGCTCCTCGGATTCGACGTTCGCGGTCATCCCGGTAACTTTGGCAGGTTTCGCGATGTTCCACCCCATGTGAGGCACCTTTAGTTTGCTTCCTGGAGGCGGCAGAAAGCGCTTCACTTCTGCATCGATCCAACCCAATCCTGGCGAGGTTCCCTCTTCACTTCGTCGGGTTAGAAGCTGCATACCAAGGCAAATTCCCAGAACAGGTGTTTTTTCCTGCAAAACTTTTTCCTCAAGATACGGTACCAAGCCTGATGCGTTCAACTGTCGCATGCCGGCGTCGAATGCCCCTACACCGGGCATGATAAGTTTGCTGGCATCCTTGATGATTTCTGGCCTGTCGCTGATTTGGGAGTCGAAGCCAATTTTTTTCAGCATGTTTCGGATTGATCCCAGATTGCCGATTCCATAGTCAACTATCGTAATCATTTGCTGCCCGATGTTTTATTGAAAGACGCATCATTCAATGCACGATCCAAGAAGGTCATGTAATTTTCCTTCCAGTTATTTTCCCATATCTCCGACGGGGTGATGAGGCAAGGCCTCTCATCATCCAATCTGATTTTCATTTCCTCAGCGCTCTTTACGGCTTCAAACGGAAATAACGGAAAGCAAAAACGAGCCTTCGGCGTATCCCATAAGAAAATATTCTCCACGGTGCCGACCGCCTCAAATAAGCCTGTCGACACTTCGCTGATGACTACATGGGCCGTTGCAAAAGACTGATACATGTCGGCGTTGCGATCTATGTGGACCGAAGTTCCATGCTTTGCAACAGTCGCGTCGATCTGCGCTCGTTCCAGAGGATGCGGCCGGAAAACAACCCTGTATGTGCCACCAAAAACATCTGCCAGCTGCTCGCATAGATCTAAGTAGCGAAGGGTGTCAAAGCCGTCTCCCAACAGAAGAATATCCCTGACCATCTGCGGTTTTTTTGAAACTTGGGCAGTTTGATTGCTGCGATGGGGGTTTCCAATCGATATCTTGGTCACCGGGACATTGATCTGCCGGGTCCACCAATTTCCATATGCAAGGAAGTAATCGGGGAGTCCTTTTCTATATGCTGGACTCTGCACCAGGACGGGTGCAAGGTTATAGGCATCTGTACCTGCTGATACAACGCCGTGCTGGTATTCAGCCGTGACAATCCCCATATCGCGCGCAAGAGAAATCAGCACAGACGAGGGGCCGTAACATGCTTCTTCCTTGAGTAAAACCTTCACTTTCAATCTGTTCAGAAATTTTTCATAGGCGTTCTTTTTGGCAGGCACCGCAGCCATATGCCGAGACAACATCCGGACCAGAAAAGCGTAGCGTTCGTCGCCCAGCTCCCATTCAAGAATATCTAGCGCGCGCCGACGCATAAACCCGACCAACTCTGCAGCCCTTCGCTGGTGCCTCGATCTCACTTGCACCCTGCCGCGCACGGCGGTCTCAAACTGGAACGGGGTATGAAACAAAACGTTTTGATTATGACGAGGAAAAGGCCAATTCCAGTCCCATAAATCTTCCATGACGTACGTCCCGTTTGCGGCAAGCGCAAAGTGGTCAGTCAGCCGGTTGAACCAGCGATCGTCCCTTAGATAATTCCCCATGCCGGTTCCCATCACCAATACCGGCGCATGCGCTCTCCGGCTTATAGATTGGTTGTGGAATATCGACTTCAAAAAGACGCCTGCGGCCTTGGGTATCGATCGCTTTGCTTGATGACCGATCAACGGCTCGCCATAACAGAGATCCGACAGGATAAACCTCAGGAAAGGCAAACGAATGATAGGCCATAGCAAATCTGCGCTGTCCAGGCAGATAAACTCAAGTATCTCCGGCGTATCCTCAACCGCCAGCACGTCCTTCAAACTTAGCCCCGACTTCATGACGGACTCCATGCCATGCAGCAACGGTTGCGCAGATCATTCATGCAGTCGCCCTTTGCTTAAGACCAGTCGAACTGCCTTTGCACCATGCCTCCATGGCAATGGGTATAGTTTTGCCCCTTCTCGCCAAACCAGGACAAAAAGCAAAAACTGGCTGGCGGCATAGGAGAGACCCGCGCCCTCCATACCGTAATTGAGCACTAGAAAGTACGTCGAACAAACTGATAGCACACCGACCAAGATCGTTATCTTTGAAATTCTGTATGTTTCAGCAGAAAAGAAAATCAGATTTGTCACTGCGTAGTACATTCCCATAAAGGCATTGCCCGCGATGAAGTAGGGCAAGATCAATTTGGCCCCGGAATAATTTCCCGGAAAAATAAGTCCAAAGACCGCAGGCAGGGTCAAAAATGCCAGAACGGCAAGTGCAGTAAACCCGATAATCGAGAGATAAATGGCGCCTACCACGCGCAATCGAGATGCCTCGTCGTTGGTCTTGAGTTGCACGTTCAGCCAAGGACCGAAAGCCTTTGCAAAAGCATCTGAAATCAATGCCAGTGCCATAGCCAGTTGCAAACCGACCATATAAATTCCGGCACTAGCCGCGCCTAGGATATTGCTGACGATATAACGGTCAAAGAGCGCTATCAGCAATCCTCCGATTGTATGCGGAATCAGAGGTACACCAAAGTGCAGCAGATTTTTTATATATTTAAAACGGACTGTTCCAGCAATCCATTGCTGACGATAGAGTAGCAGCAACGACAGCAGTCCGAAGATGCAAACGGCAAGCGCTTGGCCGCCTGCCCTCCCCTGCCACAATCCACCAAGAGCGGCAACAAATAAAAGCGAGAGGCCAACGTCCAGCAGACTTTGGCCGATCCGAAAGGCACCATACTGAACAGGCTTGCCTTCCATCTGAAACATCACCAGCAAAACCAAGACGAGAAATTGCCCGCAAGAGGCGATTGCCGCATATAGCAACCAGAGCAGCGGCAATTTTGTCAGAGAAACGAACACGGATGCCCCTGCCCAGAGTACCGCTATCACCACCGCAAGGCTAAAAAATAGGAGCAAAAAAGCGCTTTTGATGTAGCTCGGCAAATGATAGTCGTCTTGCTGAAAATACCGGATGCCGATGGCGCCGTGTATGTTCAAACCAATGAAAGCTCCCAGTATGGTCACAGTCGAGGAAAACATGGCGACGACGCCGTAGTCGGCCGGCCCAAGCAACCTCGTCATTATTGGCAGCATCAAGAACGGCACACCAGCATTAATGATATTGGAGACCGAGTAGATGACGGCCGTAGCTATCACTTACAAATACTCAATGCAAGTTGGACGCTTCGACGACGGATGTAATTACATAATCCACCATCTCTGCCGTCATTTCCGGGTAAATCGGCAACGAAAGGATGCGATCCTGATTGCGGGCAGCTACAGGGAACATCGTTGTGCTCATATTCAAGTGCTGGTATGCGGGCATCAGAGGCAAGGCAACGGGGTAATGCACGGCTGTCTGGATGCCTTTATCCACCAGGAATTGCATTACTGCTGCGCGATTTTCCACTTGAATGACATAAAGGTGATAGACATGAGTAGCCTGAGGTTGAACTTTCGGCCCCTCTATTCGCGTTTGTGCAAAACCTGCGTCATACCAACCTGCCACCCGCTGGCGACGAGCGGTCCAATCGTGAATGTGCGGTAACTTGGCGCTAAGAATCGCCGCCTGCATACCATCCAGGCGGCTGTTGACCCCTTCAATTTGGTGAGAATGCTTTTTCAAGGCGCCATGATTTGCATACATGCGCATTTTCTCTGCCAATTCCGCCTCGCGAGTAATAATGGCTCCCGCGTCACCATACGCACCAAGATTTTTTCCCGGATAGAAGCTGAATGTCGCGACGTCCCCGAACGTTCCAATGCGTTTTCCCTCCCACTGTGCGTAGTGAGCCTGAGCGCAATCTTCCAGAACCTTCAAGCCGTGCTTTTGCGCCAGCGCACAGATCCGCGTCATATTCACGGCCTGTCCATACAAATGAACCGGAATGATACATTTTGTTCTGGCGGTGATGGCTGCCTCAATCAAATCGCAGTTCATCAGATAATGCTCGTCGACATCGACGAACACAGGAACTGCTCCGGTCTGCGATATCGTTTCCGAGGTTGATATCCAGCTATGAGCAGTGGTGATGACTTCGTCGCCCGGACCAATCCCGAGCATTTTCAACGCTATATAAATCGCATCGGTGCCATTCGCTACGGAGACGCAGTAAGGAATTCCGTAATCTCGCGCAAATTCATTTTCGAAATTAGCAACGGGCTTACCACCGATAAATGCGGTGTCCCTGATGACGGCGGCGATAGCGGCGTCGATCTCCGGCTGATGAGCGAGATATTGCGCGTGCAAATCTACAAATGGAATTTTCATGAAATATTTACACTAATTTTTTCAGGAGTTTTGCGGGATTCCCGCCATAAACACCAGGTTCTCGAATGGATTTCGTCACGACCGCACCCGCGCCGATCACCACGTCATCACATATCTCGACGGGCAACAACGTAGCATTGGAACCGATAGAAACACGATCACCCAGTTGGGTACTTTTCCAGAGCGACTTGTTGCCCCGGGCGGGGCCACCTTGCGAAAAAGTGTCGTTGACGAACATCACCCCATGGGCGATGAAGCAATCGCTGCCGATCGCTACCTGCGAGCAGATGAACGAATGTGACTGAATACGAGTTCTGTCGCCGACTGAAACAGAGTCCTGTATTTCGACGAACGGTCCTATGAACACGTCGCTTCCGATTTTGCAGCCGTATAGATTGACCGGATTCACGACCGTGACGTTGGCACCGAACTCGACGTTCACAATTCCTGCCTCGCGCAATATCGGCGAATTCACGTTCTTTCTCCAAGACGACAATGTTTAGGCTGGAAATTCAATGCGATTTCTTTTCCGGTCTCAATCGATTCGTAAATTGCGTTGATAAGTTCGAGACTCTTTCGCCCAACCAATCCGTCCACCAGATGAACTTTCCGATTGCGTATGCAATCCACTACGTGCTCGTAATACGCCTGATGTCCAAAACCGTAGACGTTCGGAGGATTCACAGAAAAGCGGTCCAAGACCTCGGCGTCACCTTCTTCCGGCACCACAAAATTCCAGGTCTTCATTTGGTTGACTGCAAAACCACCGATTTCAACCGTGCCACCTTCGCCGAGGATCGACAACGAACCTTCGAGATCCTTGGGACGCACTGCGGTAGTCGCCTCTATGACTCCAAGCGCGCCGTTTTTGAATCTCAAGGTGACAACTGCCGTATCTTCAGCCTCGATATCTGCCAGAGCCGTTCGACTCATCGCATATACGCTCGCTACGTCACCCATCATCCATTCGAGCAGATCAACATGATGGCTTGCCTGATTTGTCAGTACACCGCCATCTAGAGCCCATGTTCCTCTCCAAGCGTCCTGATCATAATACGATTGCGGGCGGCACCAGCGCACTCGCACCGTACCCATTACCAACTTCCCAAAACGTCCTCGTTCCAATGCTTCGCGCAACTTGATGACAGGAACATTAAAGCGATTCTGCTTGACGACGAACAACTTCACACCGGCTTTTTCACACGCGCGAATCATTGCATCAGCATCATCCAACGTGAGTGCCATCGGCTTTTCAACGACGATGTGCTTACCGTAGGCTGCCAGTCGGATAACATGATCAGCATGGTTGCCACTTTCAGTGAGCACGACCACGACGTCGATCGCAGCCTCCCGCATCATGACATCCATATCCACGAAATAAGGCACGCCAAAATCAGCACCAAGTCTCTTCGCTTTGTCCTCAACAATATCGCAAACGGCCGCCAGCCTGGCGCCTCCTATTTGATTGCGCCCAAGCAACTCTGAGTGTTTTTTTGAAATACGCCCGCAACCTACAATCGCAAAATTCAGCATGCATTCACCGTTTAATTGGTCCGGTTGTCGGATGAGAACAGACCGGGAAAGTCGGACAGTATAAACATTTTGCAGTAGCATTCTGCTGG
>Ga0068852_100003489_pt1 | contig 10995 bp, 10 predicted proteins | sample KBSCornC22_FD_66594 | JGI IMG/M metagenome (GOLD analysis project Ga0068852, IMG submission 66594) | Corn rhizosphere microbial communities from Kellogg Biological Station, Michigan, USA - KBS Corn C2-2 | ecosystem: Host-associated > Plants > Roots > Rhizosphere > Soil ... | reverse complement strand
TACCAGGTGACGGCAGTTGGTGGCAACGCCGCACTCGAGAGCACGAGCTCGGCAAGCGTCACCGTCACAACGAAATGAGGAGCACGCGATGCCAGCGATGACACGAATGATCGGTGCCGGCCCTATTCGCATATCGGCGGTCGCACTTCTTTCGGCCGCCTCCGTGACGGCGGTGTTCGGGCAGGCCAAGCCCACCGAACTCGACGAATCTTGGTGGGCGGCGATCGGCCCCGATGGCGTGCAGCGCGTGAACATCCGCTGCGGCCCGGATTTCCTGGATCCTCGCAATATCGTTGTCAGGGCCAACGTCCCACTGCAGGTCTCCGTGAGCACGACTGCCGACCTCATCTCGCAGAGTTTCACGGTATCCATGGGCGCGACTACGATCGACGCGCCCGTGCACGCCACCCAGACGTCCTTCGTGCTTTCGCCGCGGCTGAGCGGCCGCTTTCAGGCGCTCTGCCAGGACAAGGGCAAGCCCGACAGCCCCGCCGTGCGCAGGGCCAAGACCGGGACCATCACGGTCCTGCCCTGAGCGACAACGCAGGGAACTCGACCTCGATCAGCATCGCGATCAGATCGCGGACGCCGGCTTGACAGTCTGGGTGACGGGCGTGCGGCGCCGCGTGCGCAACGGTGCATGCGCCGCTGAGGGTGAAGCACGCCTGGACATCATGATCTGGCGAATCTAGCCCCGGCACCCCGGGATCGAGGGGAGCGCACGCGGCGCCGGGCCGGGCCGGCTCGATATTTGCCCATCCAGCATCTCGCTCGTTCATGTCGGCATTTCGCGTTATATATGCACGGTGCGTCGCGCCGTGCGGCGCGCGCATTGCATCTCAATCCCCCTGCCTGTGCACTCAGGTCGACAGGAGCGGTGATGTCCATCGAGACACTTCGCGCAGAGTTTCAAGAGAAGGGTTATGCCGTGATCGACGACTACTTGTCGTCGTCCGAAGTTCAGCAGATCCTGCAAAGCATCGAGGACTATCGAGCCACGGGTCACGAGGTCATTCAGGTCGACCAGAAATCCCTCATCCGCACCCAAGTCTTCAAAACGATCGTCGGCGACGACTGCGACCGGCACGTTGCTCTGTTTGGAGATCTCTGGCGCAACCGAATCCTCGCGCTCTCGAAAGACCTTTCCGGAGTGGATCTGGTCCCGATCAACGACTCCGCGATCGGCCTCAACTGCAACATCACCGAGCGTTCCGGGGTCCTGTCATTTCACTACGACCGGAATGAGGTCACGGGAGTCCTGTACCTCCAGGAATGCAATGGCGGTGCCCTCGAGTGCTATCCGCACTTCAGGTTCTTGCTGCCGCACCGGTACAGCTGGCCGGTGAAACAGCTGCAGCGCGTATTCGACGTCCTGTGGAGAACGCCCGTCGCCTTGTGGCTTGCAAGGAAGCGCCGTGAATTCATCCTGCCCAAAGCCGGTCGGCTGGTGGTGATGCGCGGCCCTCTCGCGCTGCACCGCGTGCAACCGGTCGAGGAGGGGCCGAATCGCATCGCGGGCGTGTTCTGCTATGACCGCCCTGAGGTCAAATGGGAGCAGTGGAACAGCAAGGACAACTACGTCGTGCTCAGCAAGAAGCAGCACAAAGCGCAATCGCGGTACTGAGCGCGGCCTACCGATCGAGTGATATGGTTGGCACGCGGGAGAGCCTTGGCGCGCCGCCAACTAGATTGACGAGACCGTGCACATTCCGTTCAACAAGCCGTACATGACCGGCAAGGAGCTCTGGTACATCTCCCAGGCCCACGCCGTCGGCCACCTCGCGGGGGATGGCCAGTTCACGCGCAAGTGCAACGCCTGGCTCGAGCAGCGGATCGGCACCAGGAAGGCCCTGCTCACGCACTCGTGCACTGCCGCGCTCGAGATGAGTGCGATCCTCGCCGGCGTCGGGCCGGGCGACGAAGTCATCCTGCCGTCCTACACGTTCGTCTCGACCGCGAACGCGTTCGTGCTGCGCGGGGCGACGCCGGTGTTCGTCGACGTCCGCGCCGACACGCTCAACATCGACGAGACCAAGATCGAGGCGGCGATCACGTCGCGCACGAAGGCGATCGCCGTCGTCCACTACGCCGGCGTCGCCTGCGAGATGGACGCGATCATGGCGATCGCGCACCGGCACGGGCTGATCGTCGTCGAGGACGCCGCGCAGGGGATCATGTCGAGCTACAGGGGCCGGCCGCTCGGCAGCATCGGCCACCTCGCGGCGCTCTCGTTCCACGAGACGAAGAACATCATTTCGGGCGAAGGCGGCGCGCTTCTCGTCAACGACGAGCGCTTCGTCGAGCGCGCCGAGATGGTGCGCGAGAAGGGCACCAACCGCAGCCAGTTCTTCCGCGGCCAGGTCGACAAGTACACCTGGGTCGACATCGGCTCGTCGTACCTGCCGGGCGAGATCGTCGCCGCGTTCCTGTGGGCGCAGATGGAGGAGGCCGACGCGATCAACGCACGCCGGCTCGACATCTGGCGCACTTACCACCACGGCCTCGCTGACGCCGAAGGGCTCGGGAAGCTCCGCCGCCCCTCGGTGCCCGCCGGATGCACGCACAACGCGCACATGTACTACGTGCTGCTGCCCGACCTCGCGGCGCGCACGTCGTTCATCGAGCGGTTGCGGTCGCGCAGCATCCACGCCGTCTTCCACTACGTGCCGCTGCATTCGTCGCCGTACGGCCGCACGGTCGGGCGCGCGGTCGGCGAGCTGCCGGTCACCGACGCCGCCGGCGATCGGCTCGTCCGCCTGCCGCTCTGGCTCGGCATCGAGGAGCACCAGCGCGACGTCGTCGACGCGGTGCTCGCGTCGATCGAGCCCGCATGATCTCCATCGTCATCCCGGCGTATCGCTCGCGCGATTCGCTGCCGATCCTGATCGGGCGCCTCGAGACGGTGCTCGGCGGCCTCGGCCGCGAGTTCGAGATCATCGTCGTCGACGACTGCAGCCCTGACGACACCTGGCAGGTGCTGAAGCAGCTGAAGGAAGGCCGCGAGCAGCTCCGCATTGTCCGCCTGGCGAGAAACAGCGGCCAGCACAACGCGCTCCTGTGCGGCTTCTCGTTCGCCCGCGGGACCGTCGTCGTGACGATGGACGACGACCTGCAGAACTCGCCCGAGGACGTGCCGAAGCTCGTCGCCGCGATCGACGACGGCTTCGATCTCGCGATCGGGTCGTACGCCGAGAAAAAGCATTCGAAGGCGCGCAACATCGGCGGCGGCCTGGTCGACGCGACGCAGCGGCGGATCTTCGGGCTGCCGCCGAGCTTTCAGCTGACGAGCTTTCGCGCGATCGACCGCCGCGTCGTCCAGAACGTCGTCGCGATGGGCGGCGTCTATCCGTACGTCACGTCGATGCTGCTGTCGCACACCGCGCGCTACACCAACGTCCCGGTCGGGCACGAGGAGCGCCGCTTCGGCGCATCGAACTACAACCTCAAGCGCTCGGCGCTGCTGGCGTTCAACCTGCTGCTCAACTACTCGACGTATCCGCTCTACTTCGTCGTCGCGCTGTGTTTGCTCGCGCTCGGCTGCTCGGCGATCCTCAGCGTCTGGGTGGCGTGGCGCGGCATCGGCGGCAGCACCGTCCCCGGCTGGGCGAGCACGATCACCGCGATCTCGTTCTTCAACGGGCTGATCCTGCTCGCGCTCGTCGTCCACAGCCTGTACCTGTCGCGCCTTAACCAGCAGGTGACGCGCTCGCGCGTCGGCTTCACGGTGGGCGAGCTGCGTGAGTAAGACGCTGCTCGTCCTGGCGGCGTCGACCTACCAGGTCCCGGTGATCCGGACGGCCAAGGCGCTCGGCTACCGCGTCGTCACGACCGACAACGTGCCATCGAATCCCGGGCACGCGATCGCCGACGCGTCGCACGCGATCGACACCACCGACCAGAGCGCCGTCCTCGCGCTTGCCGAGCGCGAGCGGGTCGACGGCGTCATCGCACCCGGAACCGACGTCGCGGTCGAGACCGCGGCCCATGTCGCGGAGCGGCTCGGCCTGCCCGGCGTGTCGCTGCAGGCGGCGCGGGTGCTGACGCGCAAGCGCGCATTTCGCGAGCTGCTGCAGCGGGCAGGTCTGCCGTGTCCGCGCGTCCTCGACGCCGACGCGCGCGACGATCGACTGTTCGCCGGGTCCCGCTGGCTCGTCAAGCCGAATCGGTCGTCGGGCTCGAAGGGCGTTTTCATCGTCGCGAGCCGAGCCGAGCTCGACGCGCGCATCGGCGAGAGCCGTCGGTTCAGCATCGACGGCGCGGCGCTCGTCGAGGAGCTCATCGAAGGGACGCAGCACACGTGCGAGGCGCTGTTGCACGATGGCCGCATCGCGCTCGCGCTCGTGACCGACCGCGACACCGTGGCGCCGCCGCACACGGCGACGAAGGGGCATCGCGTGCCGTCGCGGCTCTCCGACGCGCCCCAGCGCGGCGCGATCGACGCGATCGAGCGCCTCGCCCGGCTGACCGAGCTCGACGGCGGCCCGCTCGACTGCGACTTCGTCGTTGGCGACGATGGCCGCGTCGTCGTGATCGAGATGACACCGCGGCTCGGGGGCAACTCGCTGTCGCGGCTGTTCGAAGCCGCGCTCGACGTCGACCTGGTCGCCGCCGCGGTTCGCCATGCATGCGGCGACCCGGTCGAGATTCCGGCGCAGCGCGCACCGAAGCCCGCGGCGGTCGCGATCCTCGGCTGCGAACGCGCCGGACGGGTTCGCTGGAACGCCGAGGAGGAGCGGCGGCTGACACGGGAGCGGTGGTTGCGAGCCCTGCTCTTCGACGTCGCACAGGGTGACGCGGTCGAGGCGTTCGTCAACGGGCGCCACCGCGTCGGCGAGGCACTCGTGGTCGCCACGACGCGCGGTGAGGTCGACGCACGGCTCACCGAGCTCAGCGAGCGCCTCGACGTGCGCGCGGATTGACGATGTTCCGGCGCAAGAACGCCCGACTCGTCGCGATGGCGCTCGCGCTCGTGGTCGTCGCCGCGTGCCTGTTCTACCTCTTCACGCGCTTCGACTGGCGCGAGCCGCTCAGGGTCGTTCGCGACGCCAATCTCGCCGCACTGATCGCTGCGCTCGTCTGCCTGCAGTTCGCCTACATCTGCGTGCGCACGCTGCGCTGGCAGGTGATCGTTCGCGAACGCAATCCGGAGGCGACGTTCGGCGCCCTCTACTGGATCACCGCGATCGTCGTCAGCCTGTCGATGCTGACCCCCGGGCAAGTCGGCGAGACGGTCAAGGTCGAGCTCCTCAAGCGTCGCGGCTTCGGCAACCGCCTCCCGGCGCTCGGTTCGTTCGCGATCGAGCGCATCCTCGACTTGCTTACGCTCGCAGGGTTCGGCCTCGTCGGACTGACGCTCGGGGGCGGCCTCTCGGACCACTTTCCCCAGCTTCGCGTTGTCGCGGCATTGCTCTTTGTCGGCGCGCTCGCCGTCTTCTTCTGGCTCAGCCGCTCTCCCGCAGGCGCAGCGCCGCTCGGCTGGGTCGCGCACCTCCGCTCGGGGACCGGCACCGCGGCGGTCAAGGGCAAGATGCTCGCGCTGACGATCGCCTCGTGGGGCCTCGTCGGCGTTGCTTGGCAGGTCGCGCTCGGCATGGTCGGCGTCCATGTCTCGCTGCCCGCGGTCTGCTGGTTGCTCTCGATCGTCACCTTCGGGTCGTTGATCTCGCTGATGCCGGGAGGCATCGGCCTCGCCGACGTGGTGCTCATCCAGGCGCTGCTGGGCATGGGCGTGTCGTCGACAGCAGCCCAGGCGGGCGCGCTGATCCTGCGCCTGCACATGCTCGTCGGCATCCTCCTGGGCTGCGCCCACCTGCTCGCGTGGCCGTTCGTCCCGCGCTCGCTGCGAGGACAGCAGTCGTGATTCCGCGGACCAAGGTCAACTACCGCTTCGCGGACCTCGTGCGCGGGCTCTTCATGTCCGAGCGCGGCGACGGGTTTCGCGTCGCGCTCGGCGAGTCGCTGGCCGCGATGTTCGGCACGCGCAACGTGCTGCTCGCTGCGTCGGGCCGCGGCGCGCTCTATACGCTGCTCTCGGCGCTGCCGCAGAAGAAGGTCCTGGTGCCGGCGTACACGTGCAAAGCGGTCGTCGAGGCCGCGCGTTTCGCCGGCAAGGAGCTCGTCTTCGGCGAGTCGGAGGCCGACGGCTTCAACATGGCGCCCGAGTCGCTCAATGGCCTGCTCGACGCCGACACCATCGTCGTCGCGACGCACCAGTTCGGCATCCCGTGCGCGATCGCGCGCACCGTCGAGCTCGCGCGCACGAAGGGCGCGTTCGTCGTCGAGGACGCGGCAGCATCGCTCGGCACACGGGTCGACGGCCAGCTCACCGGCACGTTCGGCGACGCCGCGGTCTTCAGCTTCGACTCGACCAAGCTCGTCAACGTGCCGATGAAGGGCGGGTTCCTGCTGGTGCGCGACGCCGCGCTCTTCCAGCGCTGCAAGGCGTTCGCGGCGACTGCGACGCAGCCGATGCCGCTCGCGCGCAAGCTCCGCTTCCTTGCGCTCGGCGCCGCGCTGCTCGCGATCGAGCAGCCGTTGCTCTATCGCTTCTTCCACAACGTCAAGTTTCGCTGGCGCAACCGTTTCACCGACGATCACGCCGGGCTCGCGCAGGACCTCGATCCGTTCTACACCGATCGCCTGGCCGAATGGCAGGCGCGGATCCTCGTACCGCAGCTCGCCCGACTCGCCGCGACGATCGCCACGCGACAGCGGATCTACGCGGCGTATCTCGAGCGGCTGCGCGGGGCGCTCGGCTTCGCGCTGCCGCCCGCGGATGCGCGCGCGGAGTGGGCGCCGATCCGCTTTCCGATCCGCGCCCGCGGCGACAAGCTCGAGCTCTACCGGCGCGCGGTCGAGCGCGGCGTCGACTTCGCGTTCAGCTTCACGTTCATCGCCAGTCCGCCCGGGTTTCGCAGGTCGCACGCGCTCGCCGACGCAGTCCTCGACCTGCCGTTCTACGAGCGGCTGAGCGAGCGCGAGCTCGAGCAGGTCGCCGCCGTCCTGAAGCGAATCGACCACGACCTCCTCGAGGAGTCTGCAGCATGCTGAACCGACTGCGCGAGATGTGGCAGCAGCGCCGCAATCGCGAGTCCCTGTATTCGACCGCTGCGTATTGGGACAGCAAGGCCGAGACGCTGAAGGGCAAGGCGGTCTCGATGTGGCCGAACAACCACCTGAACGCGCTCTACGAGCGCGAGGCGGAGGCGGTCATCCGGCGCTTCCTCGGCGACGTCCGCGGCCGCTCGATCCTCGACCTCGGCTGTGGCACCGGGCGGATGAGCCGGTGGTTCGCGGCGCAGGGTGCGCGCGTCGTCGGCGTCGACTTCTCGGCCGGCGCGCTCGCGATCGCCAAGGGCGAGTCGGTGGGCGACAACCCGTCGTACCGCCTCGGCTCGATCTTCGAGCTCGCCGACGAGAACGCGTACGACATCGTCTTCGCCTGGGGAGTGGTCACGACCGCGTGCCGCGAGGAGAGCCAGGTGCTCGACGCGCTGGTGCGGATCCGCCGCTCGTTGCGCGATGGCGGCAAGCTCCTTCTCACCGAGCCGATCCACAAGGGATTCCTGCATCGCGTCCTCGACATGGACCTGCGCTCGTTTCTCGGCGTCATGCGCAAGGCGGGATTCGATCTCACCGCGACGGCGCCGATGCACTTCTGGCCGGCGCGCCTGACGCTCTCGTACGTGCAGTGGCCGGCGTGGCTGACGCGGCCCGTCTACTGGATCGGCCAAGGCGCGATGCGCCTGCCGGGGCTGTCGCGGCTCGGCGACTACTGGGCGATCCTGGCGACGCCCGCTGCCTCCGCTCGCGCGGGCTGACGTCGACCTTCGCGGCTCGACCGCGTGTTCAGCGCTTCGGCTGCCAGAGCGTCACCTCGATCGTCTTCGTCTTGTCGTCGGAGCTCGGATCGGGGATCGTGAAGCGGCCGGCCTCTTCGTGGGCGAAAGCGCCGGTTTTCTCCTCGACGATCGACCGCCACGACGCGATCGTCGTCGCTCCGTCGGGCGTCGTCAGCAGCCAGGCGCGGCGCACCTGCGCCGCGTCGACCCAGCCGAGGCTCATGCGCGCCATGCGCTCGCCGGCGTAGACGCCGCCGATGTACCAGATCGCTCCGACCGGAGCGCCGTTGGCGATCGCGACCAGGCCGGGAGATTGGCCGGTGAAGTCGATCAGCGGCTGGCCCGAGCTGAACCCTGCCGAGCGCAGCAGCAGCAGGTAGCTCTCGAGGCTTCGCGCCAGCGCCGGCGTGACGTCGAGGTCGATCCCGCCGGGGTTGGCAGGCAACGGCACGGTCTGCTCGGCGAGCGACGCACCGAGCCGGTACGTGTAGCGGCCGTCGACCCATTGGCGGACGACGATCTCGGCGGGCAGAGCGGCCAGCAGCGCGAGCGCGCCGGCGAAGAGCCAGGTCGGGACCGCCCGCTCGAGCCACATCGTGCGGATCAACACCGCAGCGATGACCAAGGGAAAGATCGCCGCCATCCCCATGTGCTGCAAGAGCGCGTTGCTGGTGCCGTACGAATACGCGAACGGCACGACAAGGATCGCGCCGGCGACGACGAGCGAGCGAACGCGCGCGCCGCTCGCGAGTCGCGCGCGCAGAAGCCAGAGCGCAGCGCAGCCGAGCAGGACCGCGATCCAGGTGACGAGGACGATGCGATAGAAGCGGTTGTCCTTGACGAACGCGTACACGAGGGCACCGGCGACGAACACCGCCACCGCGAGCGCGTCGGCGAGCGGGCGCCGGCGCAGTTGCGCGCCAGCCGTGAGCACGAGGACGGCGAAGACGAGCGGCCACAGCAGCACACGCAGCGCGTGGAGCGCGTCCTGCGGCAGGGCGCCGAAGACGAGCGCAGCGACTTCGCCGGTCGCGCTTCGCTCCATCATTGCGAGCGTCACCTCGATGCCGCGTTCGAACCTGAGCGGCAAGCCGGGGTCGGCGATCCAGAGCGCAAGGAGGTTCAGCGCGAGCCCCGCAATCGCCGCGAGCACGACGCGCGACCAGCCGCCGGCGTCGAGCCGGTGCCAGGCGAGCGCGGCGAAGACCGCGAGCGCCAGCGCTAGGACCAGCAGTCCAGAGCTGAACTTGCTCGCGACTCCTACCGATCCGACGAGGCCGAGGGCGAACGCGGTCGCGAGGCGTCCCCGCGGTGCGTCGTCGTGGACGATGCGGCCGAGCCTGAGCGCGAGCGCGAGGACGACGAGAGCGCACGCGAGCGTCAGCAGGTTGTAGCTCGGCGTCGGCGACACCGGCGACGCGCCGTAGTAGCTCCAGATCGCGGCGGCGGCCGCGACCGCCGTCGCGAGCTCGCCGTCGCGCGATCGCCGCCCGACGAGCGCGCCGAACGCGCGCTGCGCCTCCGAGCCGAACCAGATCGCGGCACCGAGGAGGAGCGCGAAACCGAGCAGGCGCATCGCCCAGACGTCGTGGCCGACGAGCACATACGGCCAGGTGAAGTAGGCGCCGAAGAGCGAGACCGACGGCCACTCGGTCCAGTGGCGGTACGTCAGCAGGTAGAAGCTCTCGTCGGTCAGGTCGAAGCCGCGCCTCGCGGCGACGATGAACATCACCGCTTGCACGGCGACGATGACGATCGCCATCGTGGCCAGCGGGTCGCGACTGCGGACGCTCCTCGTCTGCGGCGCGGCGTTCACGGCGCAAGTGTCTCCTCAGCGCGGCGGGCTGAGCTCGTCGATCAACGCCTTCGTCTGCCGGATGTTGGCGCGGCCGGAGGCACCGAACACGATCGATTCGATCTTCGGCTGCGCGCAGACGTAGGCGATCGCCTCGCGCGGCGCGATCGCGCCCGAGGCGAGGACCGACATCGCGATCGGGCGGAAGCGCCGCGTCGCGATCGCTTCCTCGTACGCGGCGATGCCGCCGCACATCCTGAAGCCGATCTTGTTGATGTTGGCGCAGACGATCGGGTTGTCGATGCCGAGGCCGTCGAGCACGTCGAGCAGGCGGGGCACGTTCATCGTGATGAAGCCGGCCTCGGCGCCGTAGCGGTCGCGGACGTGCGCGTGAAAGACCCGGAAGCACTCGTGCATTCGCAGGCCGAGCAGGAGGTCGGTGATGACGTTCTGCATGAAGACGACCGGCGTCTTCAGGCCGTGGAACATCTTCATCTCGGCGTCGATCAGCATCTGCATGATCGCCTCGATGTCCTTGTTCGCGAGGGCGACGCCTCCCTTCAGCATCGCCGCAACGGCGCCGTCTTGTGGCAGGAACATCCGCAGGGCTTCGATCATCCCGTGCTCGGTCACCGCATTGGCGTACTTGTGCGCGTACGGCATGCACGGGTAGAAGCGGTAGTCCGGATAGCGCGCGGCGTTGGCGCGGAAGTGGTCGCAGATCTCGGCGACGCGGTCGTGCGACGTGCACATGAAGGTGCGGATGCCTTCGGCGTACGCCGCGTCGAGGACGTCGAGGATCGACTGCAGGTCCTGGAAGCGCATCGACTGCGCGCGGGCCTTCTCCTCCGACATGTGGTTGACGCCGAAGAACTGGTTGTCGCCGAACAGGACCCGGTCCATCGGGTCGTCGTTGCTGGTTGCCGCTGCTGCCATCGCGCTCAGCCGAAGACGCGCGACCAGAACCCGCGACGCGCGGGAGCCGCAGCCGGCGCCGTGCGCGCTGTGCCCGGCTCGACCAGCATCGCGACGACGCGGTCGGTCGCGAGCGCCGACGCGAACGTGTTCTCGCCGTCGAGGCGACCCAGTTGCATGCTCTTGGCGAAGTAATCGATCTGCGCCGAGTACTCCTCGCCGCGCAGGTAGAACCAGACGTCTTCGGTGAGGTCAGTCGTGTAGCGCACCGTCCAGCCCGGTTCGACGCCGGGCAGCGCGTCGTGGCGCTCGCGCAGGTAGAGCTGGCACTCCTGGCGGTCGGCGACGACGCGGCCGTTCGTTCCCCAGACCGAGATCTTGGTCGACATCTTGCGAAAGCTCTCGTCGCTCCAGTTGACCGCGAGCTGGCCGCTCGCGCCGCCG
>Ga0068852_100003487_pt1 | contig 10999 bp, 8 predicted proteins | sample KBSCornC22_FD_66594 | JGI IMG/M metagenome (GOLD analysis project Ga0068852, IMG submission 66594) | Corn rhizosphere microbial communities from Kellogg Biological Station, Michigan, USA - KBS Corn C2-2 | ecosystem: Host-associated > Plants > Roots > Rhizosphere > Soil ... | reverse complement strand
CTGGTCGGCGCGGCTCACGGCCCAACGCTGCGCCACGGTCTCCGCCGTCTCGCCCATGCTGATGTAGGCATCGGATGTTTCGAGCAGCTGAGGGTTGGGCGAGAAGTTGAAGCCGCCTTGCGGCACCATGGTCATGGACTCCACGCCGACGCAGAGGTAGGCGTCGCCGATGCCCGCCTCGATGTTCGCCGCCGCGATGTGCACCGCCTGCATCGACGAGCCGCAAAAGCGGTTCACCGTCATGCCGCCCACCTCGTGCGGCAGGCCCGCCATCAGGCCGACGATGCGCGCGAGGTTGTTGCCCTGCGAAGACTCCGGGTAGGCGCAGCCGAGGATCACATCTTCCAGCGTCGCCGGGTCGACATCGGTCCGCGCGAGCAGGCCGCGCATCACCTGTGCCGCGAGCTCGTCAGGCCGCACTGCGGCGAGCGCCCCCTTTCTTGCGAAGTGGAAGGGTGAACGCGCATAGGCGGAAATCAGGGCTTTCATTCGAGGCTCTCCATCGTTAAATGATGATCATCATGAAATTTATTATATGACGTACATCATCTAAGATGTCAAACGACGCCTGGAGACCGAGATGCGAGTGAGCCGAGAACAAGCCGCCTTGAACCGCGAACGCGTGCTGGATGCCGCCGCCAGGCTGTACCGCGAACATGGGTTCGGCGGCATCGGCGTGGCCGACCTGATGAAAGCCGCCGGCCTCACGCACGGCGGCTTCTACGGCCAGTTCGAATCGAAGGAGGACCTGATGGCCCAGGCCTGCGAGCGCGCCTTCGAGCGCTCGGCCGACAACTGGCGACAAGCCGTGGAGCACGGCGGCGGCGATCCGCTCAAGGCGCTTGCCACCGCCTACCTCTCGACCGCCCACCGCGACCACCCGGGCCAAGGCTGCGTGGTGGCTTCCGTGGGCGCCGAAGCCGCACGCCAGGGGCCCGCGGTGCGAGGCGCCATCACCGCGGGCGTGAAGTCGCTCGTGAACCTGCTCGCCTCGTGGATGCCCGAGCGGACCGAGGCTGTGCGGCACCGCAAATCGCTGGCGGCCTTCTCCACGATGGTCGGCGCGCTGGTGTTGTCGCGCGCGGTGGATGACGCAGCGTTCTCCGAAGAGATCCTGCAAGCCTCGCTCGACGCCGTTCGCAAAGGCTGAGCGGCGGCTCGCGCCTCACTGCGTGCAGGCCTCGGACGGCGCCTGACCGGCTCTCAATCGTCCAGCATCGCGTCCAGCGCCGCTTCCACGTCGTCGATGGTGCGCTGCGGCCGCAAGTCGTAGTCGTCGGCTGGTGCACCCGGCGCCGGCCAATCGGGCCCGAACAGGCGCACGCCGGCGTACAGCTCCAGCGCCTGGCTGCGGTCCATGCCTTCGCACACCAGAGCCTCGTAGAACATGCGGTGCACTTCGCGCGCGGGCCGCAGCTTGCCGGTGCAGGCGGCGCTGTGCACCACCGCGGCGCGCCGGCAGGCCCCGGTGAAGGGGCTGTCCGACAGCGGCCATGACAGCACGCGCGGGATGCCCGCCGGGTCGACGACCGCCCCGGCCTTCGCCAGCCAGCGCTGGCCACGCCCGTCGACGAAGCACAGGTCGTTGACCAGCCGGATGCGCCGGTCGCTGCCGTTCTCGTGCACCCATTCGACGCACAGCTTTCCCTCGAACCGCGGTTCGGCCATGGCACTGCCTCGGAACTGCATGGTTCAGTGCGCGGCGACCGACATGGCCAGCGACGAGCGGTTGAGTGCGGACAGGATCGGTGGCAGCACGGTCAGCTTGCGCAGAAGGTCGGCGATGCTGGCCGATTGCGTCTTGTGGCGGATGCTCGAGATGTGCGAGCGCACGGTGGAGATCGCCACTTGCAGCTCCGATGCGATGTCGGCCGGCCTCGCGCCATCGCCCAGCCGCTTGAGCACGGTGGTCTCGGCCAGCGTCAGGCCGTGGGAGCGGGCGAAGAAATCGGTGCTCAGCGGCGCGCATGCCTGTCGCTTGCCCAGCACGAGCAGCACGACGGCGGCCTGCGCCGGCTCGCCGTCGGCCACTGCATGGCCGATCGGCAGCACCGCCAGCGACTGGGTTTCGCCGCCGACGCCATCCACGCTGCCTTCCAGGTTCAGCAGCGTGCGCTTTCCGGCAGCACAGGCCTGCAGCGCCTTGACGTACGCCGCGCGGTACTTTCCCACCCGGGGCAGCACCTGGCCCTCGGGCATGTACAGGATGCCGTCAGGTTGCGCGCAGTCCGCGAGTGCCGCATGGTTGGCGAAGACCAGGCGGCCGAGTGCGTCGACGCACAGGATGCCGTAGTCGATCTCGTTGACGATGCGCATGAGCATCTCGTCCGCGAGCCGCGCAGCCACCCACTCGGGCGGCATGGCGCCCCCAAGGCCCCGGCCTGGGTGAAGATCTGAGGCGCCGATGAATGCTTCCATGACATGCTCCCGCTGCAGGCCGGACTCCCCTGGCCTGCACGAAGTCTCGCGTGCGATGAGCGTTCAGGTCTTTGGCTCTTCCGTCTGACGGGTCTGAATCATCCTGAACGGCACGCTTGTACTACGCCCCAAGCCATGTCAGCATCGAGGGCGAGCGGGGTTTGGGGCGTCTGAGAACGAATATTTCGGGGGGCTGAACAAAGTGCCAACGGTCATCGGGCCGCTGCAGTTGGGTCGTGTGCGTGTGCTGCCTGCGGAGCGCCGTCTTCTGATCGACGGCGAAAACGCGCCCGTGGGTTCGCGGGCCTTCGATCTGCTGATCGCGCTCATCGAGCGGCGCGATCGCGTGGTGACCAAGGACGAGCTGCTGGATGTCGTCTGGCCGCACGTGGTCGTCGAGGAAAACAACCTGCAGGTCCACGTCTCGGCGCTGCGCAAGCTGCTCGGGCCCGAGGCCATCGCCACCGTGCCTGGCCGCGGCTATCGCTTCTGCCTGCCGGTGCCAGGGGATGCGGACGATGCGGCGCCTTCGCCCGCCGCAGCCTCCGAGGCGACCGAGTCCAACGCATCCTCGCCCGCGACATCCGCCCCTGCCGTGTCTGCCCGTGCCGCATCCGCCCCCGCGAGCGATGGCTGCGGACCGGCCACCAACCTCCCGTCACGCCTGCCTGCCCTGTACGGCCGCGAAGGCGACCTGAAGGACGTCCAGGCCCTGCTCGCAGCGAATGGCCTGGTCAGCATCGTCGGCCCGGGCGGCATCGGCAAGACGCGCCTGGCGCAAGCGGCCGCGCATGCGGCCTGCGCCCGGCACATGCATGGGGCATGGATGGTCGAGCTCGCATCCATCGGCAACCCGTCGCTCGTCATCCCGACCATCGCGCAGACCTTGCACATCACCCTGCCCGGCCGCGCGCCCGAGCTGGAAGAACTGATCGCGGCGCTGCGCGGGCAAGACTTGCTGCTGGTGCTCGACAACTGCGAGCACGTGCTCGAGGCGGTGGGCCGTTTCGCGGCCGCGCTGCTCGCCGAAGCGCCGCAAGCGCGGCTGCTGTGCACCAGCCAGGAGCTGTTGCGCCTGCCCGACGAGCGGCTGTTCCGGCTCGCGCCGCTGGCCATCCCCTCGGTCACCGATGCCGACGCCCGCACCGCCACCGAGTTCGGCGCGGTGCAGCTCTTCGTCGAACGGGTGCGCTCCACCGACGATGCCTTCGAAGTCACGCCCGCCAACGTCGCGGCCATCGTCGACGTGTGCACGCAGCTGGACGGCATCGCGCTCGCACTGGAGCTGGCCGCCGCGCGCGTGCGCATGCTCGGGCTGGACGGCATCCGCACGCGGCTGCGTGAACGCTTTCGCATGCTCACCGGCGGCGCACGCGTGTCCTTGCGGCGGCACCAGACGCTGCGCACGGCCTTCGACTGGAGCCACCAGCTGCTCAACGCCGACGAGCAGAAGGTCTTCCGGCGGCTGGGCATCTTCTCCGGCGGCTTCACCATCGAATCGGCGCAGGCGGTGGCGTGCGACGACCACATCGACGCCTGGGCCGTGATCGACCACGTCGGCACGCTCATCGACAAGTCGCTGGTGCTGGTGGATGGCGGCGCGCGGCCGCGCTACCGGCTGCTCGAGACCACGCGCACCTATGCGCTGGAAAAGCTGGCAGAAGCGTCGGAGGTCGACAGCGTCGCCCGCCTGCACGCCGCGGCCACCTGCCGCCTGCTGGAGCGTGCCGTCAAGCGCCGCGACAGCGAGCAGCTGATGCAGGAAATGAACAACGTGCGCGCCGCCTTCGCATGGGCGGCCGGCGGCGGTGGCGACCGCGCCGCGGCGGTGGAGCTGGCCACGGCCGCATCGGTGGTGCTGGCGGTGGAAGGCCTGGTCGTCGAAGGCCTGGACCGCCTGCTCTTCGTGCAGCCCTGGGTCGATGACAGCCTGCCCGCGCCGCTGGTCGCGCAGTACTGGCAGTGGGTCGGCCGCCTGGGCATCGATGGGCGCCTGCCGGTGCCGCGCTGCATCGAGGCCTTGGCCAAGTCGGAAGCGCTGTATCGAGAGCTCGGCAACAAGCGACACCTGCATGCCTGCTTGCGCATGCGCGCCGAGGCGATGCTGCAGACCGACACGCCGCAACAGGCGCAAGCGCCGCTGCAAGAAGCCATCGCGATGGAAACCGCCGACATGCCGCTGGCCGACCGGATGCGGCGCCTGCGGGTTCAAGGCCTGCTCGAAGACCGCATCGGCCAGACCACGAAGGCGCTGGACACCTTGCAGCATGCCTACCACCTCGCCGAATCCGCCGGCATCGAGCGCTATGTGCTGGTGCTGCTGTCGGACCTGGCCGACATGCACCTGAAGACCGGGCATGCGGACGAAGCCGCGCAGCGCTTCGAGACGCTGGCCGCCAAGGCACGCAACCGCCTGGGCGGCGGGCTCACGCTGTGCTATGCGCTGTCGGGCCTGATGGCCGCGCTGATCGAAGGCGGTCGCACCGCCCAGGCGCGCGAGGTGTCGCTGGAGGCGATCCCGCTGCTGCGTCGCTCGGGCATCTTCCTCGCGCGCGGCGACATCTTTGCGTGGCTGCTCTCGCGCGAAGGGCGCCATGTCGGCGCACTGCAGCTGGCGGGCGCGGCCGATGCGTTCTACCGGCGCAGCGAAGGCACGCGCAGCGCCGTCGAGCAGCGCATCCGCGCGGACGTCGAAGCGCTGGCCGCGGGCCACGCCCCGACGGGCTCCATCGGCATCCAGTCCTGGCTCGCTGAAGGCGCCGCCATGTCCGAGGAAGACCTCGCGCGCCTGCTCGCCTGAGAAGCCAGGAGAAGGCGAGTGAAATCTAGCCAGTTTTGAGGATGCGCCGCATCCATCAAAACGGATCATGTCGGGTTCAAAACCAAGGAAGGGGAACCCACATGCGCAATCCTGCACCGCTCGCCGACTTCACTCTCACGCTCGCGCAGCGCGCCCAGGTCAGCCGGGGCCTGAACCTCTCGCTGGAGCTGAAGAGCCCATTGCTGATGCCGCCCTTGCTGCTGGCCATCCAGGCGGTGCAAAAACGCACCTTCGAGGCGCTGCAGGAACTGCACTTCGTCCACTTCGCGCGCTTCCTGCCGACGCGCGACAACCAGTTCCTTCTGGTCGTGACCGAGTTCGACGGCGACCTCGAACCCTATGTGATGGACTTCGCGGCATCGATCAGCGATGTCTTCAGCGCCATCCTCATGTTCGTCAAGGACGCCCCGCCGCTGCCGGTGCACGAGCACCCCGACGAGTTCTGGGCCTTCATCCAGAAGAACAACAAGGTGCTGGGCATCGACCCGTGGCCGGTGTATTCGTCATATCCGCAGAAGACGGTGCTGGACATCAACGGGCCGCGCGCTGACTTGCCGCCGCCGGTGGCCGACGCCAGGCCGCATGCCATTCGCCTGGACGACGTGCAAGGCAACATCCTGCGCGGCTATCGCGCCCAGGTGGCGCGCCACTTCGCATTGCGCATCCGCGACGTGAAGCAGGCACGGCTCTTTCTCGCGGCCACGCTCGAAGGCGACGACACCGTGGCGCCGCAGCTGACCAACGCCATCGACTGGGGCGGCGCCCGCCCCGCGTACTTCCTGAACATCGGCGTGACGGCTTCGGGCCTGTCGGCGCTGAAGGTGCCGGACGAAGAGCTCGCACTGTTCCCCGCCGCCTTCCTGCAAGGGCCTGCCGACAGCAACCGCGCCGCTCGCAACGGCGACATCGACGCCAGCGCCCCATCGCAATGGATTCTCGGCGCGCCGGGCTCGCACGAGCATCTCTTCGTGTCGCTCTATGCGGACAGCGCGGACGTGCTGAACACCCGGACTGCGCAACTGCGCGCCATGTGGCGCACGGGCGGCATCGACGAGCTCTTCTCGCAAGATGCCCAGAGCATGGGCGAGGCGGTGCACTTCGGCTACCGCGACAGCATCGCCCAGCCGCGCATCGCGGGGGTCAGCGGCAGCTGGCCCGACATGCAGCCCGAGGTGGACGTGGGCGAGTTCCTGCTCGGCCGTGATTTCACCAACATCTTCGGCAATTCGTCGTTGGGCAAGGTGCCCGAATCGCTCGGGCAGAACGGCAGCTTCGCGGCCATCCGCATCCTCCAACAGGACGTGGATGGCTTCGAGCGGATGCTCGAGACCGAAGCCGACAAATACGGCATCGACAAGGAAGAAGTTGCCGCCAAGCTGATGGGGCGCTGGCGCAACGGCGACGCCTTGCCGCTGGTGCCAACCAAGCCCGCCGACTACCCCAAGAACGCGACCACGGAAGAGAACCTCAACAACTTCGACTACGCGCCCACGCAGTCGCACCCGGACGTCAGCAACGACTTCCACGGCAAGGTCTGCCCGGTCGGCGCGCACGTGCGGCGCATGAACCCGCGCGCGGGCCTGGTGGCCGGCAAGCCCTACAGCCGCCGCATCATCCGCCGCGGCATGCCCTACACCGTGAGCCGCAACGGCGCGCCTGCGGAAAAAGGCCTGATGGGCGTGTTCATCTGCGCAAACCTCGAGCGGCAGTTCGAGTTCCTCATGAGCACCTGGGCCAACGGCGACATCGCCGCCAGCGGCATCCAGAACACGCAAGACCCGATCATCGGCGCGCAGACCCTGAGCGGCAAGTTCGTCGCGCCGGTGGATGGCGACGCGCCGCGCGTCTTCAGCCTGGAGCGCCTGGTCAACACCCGCGGCAGCCTGTATGTCTTCATGCCGGGCTTTGCCGCGCTGCGCCGGCTGGCCGGGCTCGATGCCCAGGGCCTGGGCGACGATGAGCCGCCCGCTGCAGGATCTTCGCCGCAGGCCTGGACCACCCTGCCCGACACCTTGACGGCGTTCGACCCCGACACCTTCGATCCGAAGGACCCGGCGTTCCTGCGCAACCCCTACCCGTACTACGCGCAATTCCGCAAGCTCGCGCCGGTCCACTACATCAAGCGCCACGACGCCTACTGGGTGTTCAGCCACGACCTCGTCACCCAGGTGTGCAACGACACGGCCACCTTCCTCAAGGAGCCGGCAGGCAGCAAGGACGAACGCGGCCTGTTCTTCATGGACCCGCCACGGCACACCACCATCCGCCCGATGCTGGACGCGCTCTTCGCCAAGGCCATTGCCAGCGCGAGCGCCAACGCCGCCACCGAATCGGACCTGGCCCTGAAGGACATGCTCGCCGGCGGCGCCACGGCCGACATCGTGTCCGCCTATGCCAAGCGCGTGCCGCGCAACGTGTTCATGATGCTGTTCGGCGTGCCGTCGGCCAAGGTGCTCGACGTGGACCACTGGGCCGACACCATGCTTCGCTACGTCGACCGCACCCTGCCCGTCCTCGACCGCCTGAAGGCCTTGCGCGCGATGATGGAGATCGACTGGTACCTCTCCACGCTGATGTCAGGCTGCCCCATGGGCGCACCCGGGCTCATGTGCCTCATGACCAACGACGGCCAGGCCCAGGGCATGACGCGCGGCGAAGTGAAACTCACCGGCCGCGATTTCACGCTGGGCGGCTACCTGTCCACGCAGTTCCTCATCGCCACCGGCCTGTACAACCTGCTGCGCGACGGCGCGGCGCCGATGCAGGCGCTGCGGGCCGACATGGCGCTGCTGCCCAACGCCATCGCCGAGATGCTTCGCTTCGACGCGCCCTTCCAGATGGCCGACCGCTTCGCCGCGACCGACACGGTGCTGGGCAGCGTGTCCATCCCGAAGGACTCGCGCGTGGTCGCGGTCTATGGCTCGGCCAACCGCGACGAGACAGTGTTCGCCAACGCCGACGTGTTCGACATCACGCGGGCGCCCTCGGCGAAGAGCTATGGCCTCGGCCACGGCATCCACACCTGCATCGGCGCGCCGCTCGTGGAGAAGGTGATGCCCATCGCGCTCACGCAGATCATCAGCGGCCTGCCCAGGCTGCGCTTGACCAGCGACGTGCCGCAGTGGCTGACGGACCCGTACTACCGGTCCTTCGATTCGCTGCGGATGGCGTTCGACTGACGGCGTGGGGGCCGGCGCCGTGCATGCGTGCCACGCACGCCGGCTTCACCACTGCCGCAAGCGAATCCGCAGCTTCGCCACGATCTCCGACGCCATGCGCGACACGCGCGATTCGCTGACGCCCAGCACGTCGCCGATGTCCTTGAGCGGCAGGCCGTGCTTGTAGATGGACTCCATCACGTAGCGTTCAGCCTCTTCCAGCGCATCGAAGGCGGCGTTCAGCGCGGCGTGGCGCTGCCGCTGCTGCAGCGTGCGCAGCGGGTCCGCGTGTTCGTCGATGACGTGCTCGCTCACCGAGCCGGCCCAGATGGCGGAGTCGTCCTCGTGGTTCTCCAGCTCCTCGTCGCCGGTGCGCGTGTCGGCCGCGCCGGCGTCGATCATCACGTCGTGGAATTCCTCCAGCGTCCAGTCCAGCTCGTTGGCCACTTCCTTGGCGCGCGGCGGCCGGCCCAGGCGATGCTCCAGCCGCTGCACCGCGGCGCGCACCTCGCGCAGCCGCGTGCGCGCGTCGCGTGACAGGGTGTCCATCTCGCGAAGCGCGTCGAGCATCGAGCCTTCGATGCGGCGTGCCGCATACGTCTCGAAGCTCGACCCGCGCCCTTCCTCGAAGCGCGACAGCGCCTGGTTCAGGCCGAGCAAGCCGGCCTGCTCGAGTTCATCCATGCCGACGTTCGGCGGAAGCCGCTGGCGGATACGGTGCGCGATCTGCTTGACCAGCGGACGATGCAGCGCGAGATCGGCACTGCGCTGGCAGGAACGCGGGGAAGCGCTCATGGTGTCCATTCAATCCCTGACTCGAAGAGTCTCGGCTCCGTGGCCAGCATTGCCCTCGCCGGCCTGCAGGTCAAGCGTACGTCTGCGCGCAGTGCGGGATTGCGCTCGACGATGGTGCGCCGCGCGCGCATCGTCTTCGCGGCAGCGAGCACCTGACGTCCACCTGTCTTGGGAACGAGGCATCACGCGCCACGTCCGCCGTCCATCCATTGAAGGATGCCGCGGCATGCCCCGCGACCCATACTTCGCGCACGCCTCCAGTCGCGCACGGCCGTCGGGGGCGTGCCTGCCCGCGGCGCCTGCCGCGGCCGATCGTCCGATGCCGTGCGCACTGTGCCGGCGCGGCGTGCACGCCGATGTCGACACCAAGGAGGTTTCCATGCTGCCCATCCGGATCGGCCTTGTCGACAAGACGAAATCCATCGAACCCGAACAGCTCTCCGCCGTCGCATCGGCACTCAACCTGCAGGTGGCGCGCGACTTCAGCCCCATCTGGAACGTTCGCGCCACCGTGAGCGCCTACCCCGGCAAGAGCGCACCGCCGCCCGGCGTGTGGCCGGTGTTCATCGTGTCCAACCTGCCGCCCGGCGAAGGCGGCGTGCACCTCACCAAGCACCGCCAGCCCTATGCGCTGGTGGAAATCGGCGACAGCTGGAGCCTGTCCGCAAGCCACGAATGCCTGGAGATGCTGGCCGACCCATCGGGCAGCCGGCTCTATGCATCCAGTGCCATCGAAGTGAAAGGCGGCCACATCGTCGATGCGCCGGGGAAGTTCGAGTACCTCGTCGAGGTGTGCGACCCGTCGGAGGACGACCCGTTCTCGTACATGGTCGACGGCATCGTGGTGTCGGACTTCTACACGCCGCACTTCTTCGACCCGAAGGTATCGACGGGCGTGCAGTACAGCTTCACCGGCGCACTGAAGCGGCCGCGCGAGGTGCTCAGGGGCGGCTACCTGTCGTGGTTCAACCCCGAGACCGACACGCTGCAGCAACTGCAGTTTTTCACCAGCGCGCCCGTCATCAAGGACCTGGGCCCGGCATCGGCCAACATGTCCTTGCGCGAATGCATCGACCAGCAAACGCAGCCGCTGCGCCTGTCGCACATGAAGCCCAGCGAGGCAGTGACCGAGCGCCGGGTCGCCCTCGCCAAGGCCACGGCAGCGCGTGAGCGCCTGTACGACGCAGCCGAGCGCACACTGCGTTGAACCGAAGGGCCAGCGCCTCAATCGAAGCTTGATATCCTCCGCCCCCGGGAGGCCTCCCACGGAGGAAAACATCATGTCGATCGTCAAGTCGCTGGCCCTTGCCGGCAGTCTCTTCATCGCCGCCACGGCTGCCAATGCGGCGTCGTACGAAGTGCGCCAGAGCCGGCCCGATGCCGGCTCCAACATCCGCCGCGTCATCGGCGCCACCTCGTTCCCGCTCGACCGGGCCTACGAGGACATGAGCGAGCAGGAACGCAGCGACTACCGCTCCGCATTCAAGCTCGCATCCACCACCGACGAGCCGCCGCACCCGGTGACCACGCTCAAGTCGCTGGCCGATCACCTCGCGCGTCTTCAGGCGATGCTGCAACTCACCGGCGAGCTGCTGGTCACAGTGCACGTGGGCACCGACGGTTCACCGAAAACCGTGTCCGTCGTGAAGAGCCCCAACGCCGACTTCGAACGCCTGGTGGTGCTCACGCTAATGGATGCGCGCTACAGCGTGCCGAAGTGCGCGGGGCAGGCGTGTGAGATGGATCTGCCGTTTTCGGTGACGCTGCATCGGTGATGCCGCCCCCGGGTCCGCCCGGGTAGTGCACC
>Ga0068852_100003485_pt1 | contig 11001 bp, 10 predicted proteins | sample KBSCornC22_FD_66594 | JGI IMG/M metagenome (GOLD analysis project Ga0068852, IMG submission 66594) | Corn rhizosphere microbial communities from Kellogg Biological Station, Michigan, USA - KBS Corn C2-2 | ecosystem: Host-associated > Plants > Roots > Rhizosphere > Soil ... | reverse complement strand
GGCCGGCGCCATCGTCGAATGCGACAACGTATTGAAGGTCGCGCCCAAGTGGATCGTCGACATCCTCAAGACCAAAGGCAGCCTGCTGATCGAATTGCGCCGCATCGAGGAAGCGCGCGCGGTCTACGCGCAGGCGCTGGAAATGCGCGACGACCTGGTGTGGGCCAAGGTCGGCATGGCGCGCTGCAATATCGTGGCTGGCCAATACGACGACGCCAAGGTGCTGGTGCAAGCCGTGCTGGCGCAAAATTCGCAATACATTGAAGCCTACGACCTGCTGGCGCAAATTGAAGACGCGCAAGGCAATCAGCAAGAGGCGCTGGACGCCCTCGCGCGCTCGTCCGAAATCATCCCGTCGGCGCGCCGCAGCCGCCTGGTCGGCGACGCCGCCTATCGCGTCGGCGACCTGGACCAGGCCAAGGAAGCATTCGGCAAGGTGCTCAAGCACACCAAGGGTTCACTGACGGCCCAGCCCAGCGATTTGCTGACGCTGGCTCAGGTGCATGTCGATACCGGCGATGCCGATGGGGCGCTGGCGCTGCTGGCGAATGCGCCCAAGCGCTACGCCGAATCGAAGATGTTCACCTCGACCCAATCGGCCGTGGCTGCGCAGGCCCACGTCCAGCTGGGCGACATGATTTCCGCCGAGATGGCGTTCGAAGCGGCGCGCACCGCGGCCGAAGGTGCACCGTCCGAAATGGCGACGCTGGCGCTGGCCAAGGCGGCGTTCTCGGTCGGTCGCGACGAGGAAGGCGCTCAGCTGATTTCGCAGGCCGTGAAATCCGACCACGAGAACAAGACGCTGCTGGCGCTGGCGCGCAAGGTGCTGACCGATTGCGGCAAGGAAAGCATGACCGACGAACTGGTCGACGGCGCCGTCAAGCAATGCATGGGCATCATCGCGGAAGCCAACACCCTGATGCGCAGCGCCAAACCGGACGAATCGCTGGCCAAACTGGAAGAAGCGTTGCACAGCATGCCTGAGAACACTGGCGTCTTGATGGCTGCCGCCCAGCTGCATCTGCTGTGGATGAGCCAGCGTGGCATCAACCAGGACTACGTCAAGCGCGTCAACCGCTACCTCAATACGCTGGACCGCCTGATCCCAGGCAACGACCGCGTCAGCAAGATGCATAAATTCCTGCGCGACGCGGTCGCCAAAGCCGCGCAAAAGAGCTGATCCATGGACGCAAAACTGGCCGCCATCATTGTTCACGACATCAAAAATTCGCTCGGCGTACTGGAGGGTGAATTGCGCGTGCTTGCCGCCGAGTCACCCGACGAACGCGCCGGCCACGCACACCTGACCTGTCTCACGCTGCAGGAAAAGCTGATCGGCTTCCTGACGCTGTATAAGGCATCCTCGCAAGGACTGACGGCGCAGATCGAAGCGCTGTCGCCGCAGGATTTCCTGGAAGGTCTGCTGCGCCATCTGACCATCAGTCAATCCGGCCTTGAAGTTTCGATCAACAGTGAAGGCATGCCGCTGGTTGCCTTCTTCGATGAAAACCTGGTCGGCCTGGCGCTCGAAGCGGCATTGCAGAACGCCACCCGTTTCGCCCGCTCACGCATTGAACTGGCCTGCCGCAAGGATGGCAGCGGCGTGCTCTTCAGTATTCGCGACGACGGGCCGGGCATCGGCACGCATGAAGTCAAACCATCCACCGGTCTTGGCATGGATCTGTGCAAGGCCATCGCCGCCGCCCACCAAAAGGGCGACAAAAAAGGCGAAGCATTGCTGGGCAACCATCCCGACGGCGGCGCCCAGTTCGAGCTGCATTTACCCTGACCTTGCCTCGACATTGCCTTGATCCTCTCCCTGAGCGGCATGCGTTGAGCGCATAAGCAAGCGCGAAAAAAATCGTTCTTTTCCCCGGACTTCGTCCGTAGAGTCATCCCGACAGGGACAGGCTTGCCTCGTTTGCAACGATGCGGCCTGACAGACTCGAACAAGAAAAAGGACATCATGCAACGCCGCCACTTCCTCCAACTGAGCGCCGCCAGCGCAACCACCTTCGGCGCTGCAGCACTCGGCCTGCCGTTGATCGGCCATGCCGCCGACGCGCCCAAGACCATCCGCCTGGACTATGCAACTTATTCCCCGCCCAGCCTGGTGCTGAAGAAATTCGGCTGGCTGGAAGAAGACCTGAAGCCATCCGGCGGCTCGGTAAAATGGGTGCTGAGCCAAGGCAGCAATCGCGCGCTCGAATACCTCAACAGCGACAGCGTCGACTTCGGCAGCACGGCCGGCCTGGCCGCCCTGCTGGCGCGCGCCAACGGCAATCCGGCCAAGGCCGTGTATGTGTTTTCGCGTCCGGAATGGACGGCGCTGGCAGTGCAAAAGGATTCCCCGATCAAATCGGTGAAGGAACTCAAGGGCAAGAAAATCGCCGCCACCAAGGGCACCGATCCTTATCTGTTCCTGCTACGCGCGCTGCATGAAAACGGTCTCTCCAAGAGCGACGTCGAAATCCTCCACTTGCAACATCCCGACGGTCGCGTCGCGCTGGAACAAAAACGCGTCGACGCCTGGGCCGGACTCGATCCGCATCTGGCGGCCAGCGAGCTGGAAGCCGGCTCGAAGCTGATTTATCGCAACGTCAATTTCAACACCTACGGCTTCCTCAACGTCAGCGACAGCTTCGCCGCCCGATATCCGGAAGAGGTCAAGCGCGTGATCCGGGCCTACGAGCGTGCGCGCCTGTGGATCATCAAGAACCCGGACGAGACCGCCAAACTGATCGCCGAAGAAGCCAAGCTGTCGCTGCCGGTGGCGCAACTGCAACTCAAGCGCAACGATTTTTCCAATCCGCAGATCGGCAAGGAACATGTCGACGCGCTGCGCGCCGCCGCGCCTATCCTGCTCGATGAGGAATTGGTCAAGAACGGTACCGACCTCTCCAGAACCATCACCGCGCTGATCGATCCTGCGTACTCGCAGGGCCTGATCCGCCAGGCATGAGGCCATGAAAGAATCGCACTCGCTGCTGTCGCTGGAGGCGCACCAGGCGGACTTCGTGCATCAGGACGATAACCGCAACCGGATTGCGCACGCCGCACAACAACGCCAACGCAAAGCCGTCAAGTGGCCATGGGGAGCCTTGCTGCCCGTGGCTTTTCTGGGCGCATTGGAAATCGGCTCGGCGCTGGACCTGGTCCCTTCGCGCCTGCTGCCGCCGCCCAGCGAGATTGCGCAGACCATTTATGCCCTGGCCAAACGCGACCTGTTTGCCCACATCGCCGTCAGCGTGGCGCGCGTGGCTGCGGGTTTCGCCATCGGGGCGCTGCTGGCGGTCGCCTTCGGTGTTCTGGTCGGCATGCATCGTCGCGCCGAATCGCTGCTGGAACCATCATTCCAGGCGCTGCGTGCAATTCCCAGCCTGGCATGGATTCCCTTGCTGCTACTGTGGCTGGGCATCGACGAGACGCCCAAGATTGTCCTGATCGCCATCGGCGCTTTCTTCCCGGTCTACATCAATCTGGTGGCCGGCATCCACAACGTCGATCGCAAACTGCTCGAAGTCGGCGAAATCCATGGTCTTTCATCACGCGACCTGATTCGTCGCATCCTGCTGCCGGCGGCCTTGCCGAATCTGTTCACGGGATTGCGCACCGGACTCAGCCTGTCGTGGATGTTCCTGGTCGCAGCCGAACTGATCGCCGCCACCAAAGGCGTCGGCTACCTGCTATCCGACGGCCGCGAGAGCAGCCGTCCCGACATCGTGCTGGCCGCGATTATCATCCTGGCTGCGCTGGGCAAACTTTCCGACAGCCTGCTCAAGCACATCGAGACGCGCAGATTGCGCTGGCGCGACGTGCTGGCATCGCGGCCTGACTGACCCGACTGATCATTCTTCGACTCCACTTCCCCCATCATGACAACGCAATTACAACGCCGCCGCCTGCTCCAGGCCATCGCCACATTGACATCTGCCGCCGCTGCCGGCAGCCTTGCCCTGCCCGCTTTCGCGCAAGCCGGCAAGCCGATATTGGCGCGCATCGGCTATCAAAAATCCTCCACGCTGCTGACCGTCCTCAAGGCCAACGGCACGCTCGAAAAACTGCTGGCGCCGCTCAACGTCAAGATCAGCTGGCATGAATTTTCCAGCGGCCTGCCGCTGCTGGAGGCGCTCAACGTCGGCGGCGTCGACCTCAGCGCCGATGTGGCCGACACGGTACCGGTGTTCGCCCAGGCGGCCGGGGCAAAACTCACCTACGTGGCGCAGGAGGCGCCGTCGCCATCAGCGCAGGCAATCGTCGTGCGCGCCGATTCGCCGATCCGGACCGTGGCTGATCTCAAGCGCAAGAAGATTGCCGTGACCAAGGCGGCCGGCGTGCATTACCTGTTGATTGCGACGCTGGAAAAAGCCGGTTTGAAATTCAGCGACATCGATGCCGCCTACCTGACTCCTGCCGACGGCCGTGCCGCATTCGAACGCGGCAGCGTGGACGCCTGGGTGACCTGGGATCCATTCCTCGCGGGCGTGCAAAAACAGACGCAGGTGCGCATCTTGTCCGACGGCCGCAATGTGGCCGACTACCAGCGCTATTACCTGGCATCGACGCCGTTCGCCGAGGCGCATCCGGACGTGCTGGCGATCGTGTTTGATGAATTGAAAAAGACGGGATTGTGGGTGCGCCAGAATCCGAAGGAAGCGGCTGCGTTCCTGGCGCCGATCTGGGGCCTGGATGCACCGACCATCGAATTGGCCAACAGTCGCCGCAGCTATGACGTGCGCGCGGTCGTAGTCAATGCGCTTGGTGAACAGCAACGCATCGCTGATGCCTTCTTCGCTGCGGGCTTGCTCCCGAAGAAGGTCAACGCTACCGATGTATCGATCTGGAAGCCGGCGTAAGTCCGCCGCTCAGATCGGCATAGACCAGCATAAACATGGACTGGCTCGACGCAACGACAGCGACACTGGCGATCATCGCCGTGCCGCTGGCTTTGCGTTACTCCTTGCGTACCAATAAAGATTCAGACGCCGAGACGGCGGCCTGCGATTGCGCAGCAACCGCGGAGACCAAAGCGGCCGAGCCAGTCAACCATCAAGACTTTCCTCAGGAAGAAGAGCCGACGCAAGAGCGGCAACCCGATTCTCCTTCTGCGTCCCGACGATAAGTTTTCACTCTTAAACCAGGCTGGCGCGCACGTTGATGTCGGCTTTCAATACCTTCGACACCGGACAGCCCTTCGTGGCCGCATCGACCGCTTCGTCAAATTTGGCCTGATCCGGATTCTCCAGCTTTGCCTTGACATCCAGCACGATGGTTGTGATGGAGAAACCGTCTTCCACCTTTTCCAGCGTCAGCGTGGCATTGGTGTCGATGCGTTCGACGCCGAGACCGGCCTTGCCGAGACGGCTGGACAAGTCCATGGAAAAGCAACCGGCATGCGCGGCGGCAATCAGTTCTTCGGGATTGGTGCCGACGCCGTTTTCAAAGCGCGTGGAAAACGAATATTGTGTCGCGTCCAGCGTCTTGCTCTCGGTGGTCAATGCACCCTTGCCGTCTCTCAGGCTGCCGTTCCAGACGGCGGAAGCTTGTCGTTGCATGGTGTTCTCCTGTGGACTAAAAGATCATGATGCGACGGCGACCGCAACGGCGACATAGGACAAGCGCGCAAGCGGGCGTAGGAGTTGACGCCATCGGCAGTGACACCCCTATCGCAGGCAAAAAAAAGCCGCTCCGGAGAGCGGCTTTTCGTTCCGATCAAACTGCGATCAGGACAGTTGCTGAATGCCTGCCAATACCCAGCCGCCGTTGCCGGAGACGGGCTTGGACAGGTTCCAGATTTCGTTGAACTGGGTAGGCGAGGCGTTCTGGTCTTCCTTGATGAAGCCGAAGAATTTCACGCTTGCCAGATAGTCGTTGCCGACTGTCTCGACGCCCAGCATGTCCGCATCCAGCGACACCACGTCAGTGTGGTTGGCCGATGCGCCGCGCTCGGTCAGTTGCATCTTCAGTTCACCGAACATTTCCGGTGTCGTGAATTCGCGGATGTCATTGGCGTCGCCCTTGTCCCAGGCTGCTTGCAGACGGATGAAGTAAGTCTTGGCATTGCGCACAAAACCGACCGTATCGAAGTCCGCAGGAACGCCGTAAGACGATGGCTCAAACGCCGCGCCACCGGCGCCGCCGACAGCAGCAGCGCCGCTGCCGAAAGTGTTGCCTTGCAGCGCCTTCGGTTGCTCGGCTTCCAGTTGCGAGCCAATGGCCGGCGTCTGGTTGCTGAAGTCGCCCTGATTGGCGGCGTAGGCCGGACGCTCATTGCTGTTGCCGTTGGCTTCCGATTTGCGGCGGAACATGCGGTAGATGAACATGGCGGCGAAAGCCAGCAGGGCGACCATCAGAATGGTGCTGATCATGCTGGCCATGGCGCCGCCAAGGCCGAAGTGCGACAACAATGCGCCGAGGCCGAGACCCAGCAAAGCGCCGCCGAGGATGCCCTTCCATGGGCTAGGTTTCGGCGCCGCTGCTGCAGGAGCTGCGGCGGGCGCAGCCGGCTTGGCCGCTGCGGCCTGGTTCTGCTGCATAGGGCTTTGCGCCTGGCGGCTGGCGCCCGACGACTGCTTGCCGATCGAACCGCCGCCGCCGAGGCGCTTGGCCTCAACGCTGGTGACGCCGATCGCGAGGGTCATCGCAGCCACTATCAGCGCGACAAATACTTTTTTCATGCTATCTCCTGAGATGGAATGTGATGCGAAGGCGGTCGCATCGGCCGTAAAACAATAGGAACTGGTTGTAGCGTGTAGCGGTTTAAGTCGGCTGCAGCAGATGGCAAGGTCGCAACGCAGGACAATGCAACATGCGCGCAATCAGCTATCGCCGCACAAGGGACGAAAACCGGTGTTTGCCGCGAACGGCAAAGGGAGACTTAAACGCGCGGCGGACGGCCGGCGAGAGGGAGGAAAGGCGGTTGGCGCGCATCGTCGCTGCGTAACGCAGGCGCGAGTGTGGCCGAGTCTGAAACAAAGGCCATGGCAGGGTTGAGCACGGTTTCGTCGCCCACGCCTGCGTGGCTGGAAAAATCTTCGGTGTCGGCATACGACAGATCGTCGTCGCCGTCGCCGTCGGCGGAGTCGGCCAGCGCCTGCTGCCGGGCTACGGCATCGTCGGCATTGACGTCGCCACCTGCTGCTGCGGCAAGCTCCAATGCCTGGCGCAATTGTTCCTGTTGCTGTACTTGCTGTTCAAGCGCGACCGAGTCGATAGCCGTCTTGTACGTGAGCATCCCTGCAAAGACTTGCACGGGCAGCAAACAGATCAGCAAAATGGCAAACAGACGCTTCATCGCAGTTTTAAGACAATCAACTCGAAAATTATACCAAGAGTAAGCTCAAATGCGGGCGTTAGACTGATTTATCAAGGGCTTACAGAAAAATAATGCCCCTTTGCGCCAGCGCAAGAGCAGGCCTGATTATGCATTGCAATAGGCCTAGATTTAGTAGAATATGCAGAAAAATATAGCAATACTCCTAAATATAACTCGAGACAATGGCCGCCACCTGCGCGGATCACTACCATGCGTATCCTGCTTGCAGAAGATGACAGTGTTCTGGCCGACGGTTTGACGCGCTCGCTGCGCCATTCCGGTTATGCCGCCGATTGCGTCAAGAACGGCATCGAAGCCGACTCCGCGCTGTCGACCCAGGATTTCGACCTGCTGATCCTCGATCTCGGCCTGCCCAAGATGTCCGGCCTGGAAGTCCTGCGCCGCCTGCGCGCGCGCAACTCCCGCTTGCCGGTATTGATCCTCACCGCAGCCGACTCGGTCGAGCAGCGCGTACAGGGCCTCGATCTGGGCGCCGACGATTACATGGCCAAGCCATTTGCCCTCTCCGAACTGGAAGCGCGCGTGCGCGCCCTGACCCGCCGCGGCGCCGGCGGCGGCCCGACCGTCATCCGGCACGGCTCGCTCAGCTACGACCAGGTCGGCCGGATCGCCTACATCGGCGAGCAAATGCTTGATCTTTCGGCACGCGAACTGGGACTGCTCGAAGTATTATTGCAGCGTACCGGACGGCTGGTTTCCAAGGAACAGCTGGTGGATCATCTATGCGAATGGGGCGAGGAAGTCAGCAATAATGCGATCGAAGTCTATGTCCACCGCTTGCGCAAGAAAATCGAAGTCGGCGGCATCCGCATCGCCACCGTGCGCGGCCTCGGCTATTGCCTGGAAAAATTGCCCGAGTCCATCGCGAGCGCCGGCGTTGCCAGCAACGCCTAAGCACGCCGCTTCGCCAACCTCCAACTCACCTCGCGCAGGCCTGAGCCATGCCTGACGCACGCCACATCGATCCGCAACCCGTAGTTACCCCTGTCAAGGGCAAGCGCCGCGCCGTCATCGCGACGCAACCGGAAGAACGCATCCAGCGCTCGCTGTTCGGTGAAATCCTCGACTGGATGCTGGCGCCGCTGCTGCTGCTGTGGCCGATGAGCATCGCCATCACCTACCTGATCGCGCAATCGATCGCCAACCAGCCGTTCGACCGCGCACTTGAAGACAGCGTCACCGTGCTGGCCCAGCAAGTCTCCGAAGTCAACGGCAAGACCGTGGCGCGGCTGCCGGTCTCGGCGCGCGACCTGCTGCGCGCCGACGACATCGACAACATCTATTTCCAGATCACCGGCCCGCGCGGTGAATTCGTCGAAGGCGATCGCGACATGCCGCAGCCTCCGCTCGACGAAGACAAGACCATTGGTTCAGTGCAGTTCCGCAATGACATCCTGCATGGCAACGATGTGCGCATCGCTTATACGCAAGTCGACCTGCGCCGCACCTCGGAACAGCGTGCCGCATCATCGAAAGAGCCGCGCCTGGCGACCGTGCAGGTCGGCGAAACACTGGAGAAACGCGCCCAGCTCGCCAACGAAATCATCAAGGGCGTGATCTTGCCGCAGTTCGTGATCCTGCCGGTCGCGCTGGCGCTGGTGTGGTTTGCGTTGTCGCGCGGCTTGTCGCCGCTGTCGGAATTGCAGCAGCGCATCCGCGCGCGCCGTCCCGACGATCTCAGCCCGATTGACTCGGGCCAGGTGCCGGAAGAAATCTCGCCGCTGGTGCGTTCGCTCAATGACATGCTGGCGCGACTGTCGCAAACCATCGCACTGCAAAAACGCTTCATCGCCGATGCCGCGCACCAGATGAAAACCCCGCTGGCGGGCATGCGCATGCAATCCGAACTTGCCCTGCGCCAGACCGACCAGGCCGACATCCACCGCTCGCTGGAACAATTGGCCAAGAGCTCGGAATCGGCCACGCGCCTGGTCAATCAATTGCTGTCGCTGGCGCGCGCCGAAAACCAGACGCCCGCGACCGCGCCGTTCGAACCGATCGAATTGTCGGAGCTGGCGCGCAACGTCGTGCAGGATTGGGTGCCGATGTCGTTCACGCAGCGCATCGACCTGGGCTTCGAACAGCCCGGGCATCCCATCATGATCTCGGGCAATCCGATCATGCTGCGCGAACTGCTCAGCAACCTGCTCGACAACGCCCTGCATTACACCCCGGCGCTGGGCAGCGTCACGGTGCGCGCGCGGGCCGACGAAGACAGCGGGCAGGCCTTCCTGGAAGTGGAAGACACCGGTCCCGGTATCGCGCCGACAGAACGCGGCCACGTGTTCGAACGCTTCTACCGCATCCTCGGCACCCACACCGCCGGCAGCGGCCTCGGCCTGGCCATCGTGCGTGAGATCGCGCAACAGCACGAAGCCACCGTCGACATTACCAACAACCCGCGCAGCACCGACCCGAAAGCGCCCGGCTGTCTGTTCCGCGTGACGCTGCGCATGACGCCGCGCCAGACCTACATGGACGACATCGGCTGACATGGAACACAAGACCACATCCGCAACGACGCCTTCCACCTACTGGGACAAGACGCGTCGCCTGACCATGGCGCTGCTGGGCCTGTGGTTCGTGATCACCTTCGGCGCGGTGTTCTTCGCGCGCGAGCTGGACCGCGTCAACTTGTTCGGCTGGCCGCTGTCGTTCTACATGGCGGCGCAGGGCATCATGCTGGTCTACCTGGCGATCGTGGTGGTCTACACGATCTGGATGGGCCGCGCGGAACGACAACTACAACAAACCGGCGAGCACGCGCATGGAGAGTGACAAACATTTTTTCTGGCGGCTGACGCGCTACTACTCGTGGTACACGGTCGGTTTCATCCTGTTCCTGCTGGTATTGGCGGTGCTCGAGCACGAAGGCATGCCGCGCGCCTGGATCGGCTACCTGTTCATGTTCGTGACGATCGCGCTGTACGCCGGCATCGGCGTGGTCAGCCGCACCTCGGACGTGCCCGAATATTACGTCGCCGGACGGCGTGTGCCGGCACTGTTCAACGGCATGGCGACGGCCGCCGACTGGATCTCGGCGGCGACTTTCATCAGCCTGGCCGGCGGCCTCTACCTGCAAGGCTTCGACGGCCTTGCCTACATCATGGGCTGGACCGGGGGCTATTGCCTGGTGGCGCTGCTGATCGCGCCGTATCTGCGCAAGTTCGGCCAGTACACCATTCCCGACTTCCTGGCCGAGCGCTATCCCGGACGGTACAGCGGCAACCTGGTGCGCATCCTCGCGGTGATCGCCACGATCATCATTTCGTTTACCTACGTGGTGGCGCAGATCTACGGCGTCGGCCTGATCACCTCACGCTTCACCGGCATCGATTTTTCGATCGGCATCTTCCTCGGGCTGGCCAGCATCCTGGTGTGCTCCTTCCTCGGCGGCATGCGCGCGATCACCTGGACCCAGGTGGCGCAATACATCATCATCCTGTTCGCCTACCTGATCCCGGTGATCTGGTTGTCGGCCAAGCACACCAGCGTGCCGGTGCCGCAAGTGGCCTACGGTTCGGTGCTGCCGAAGCTGAACGCGGCCGAGAAACGCATCGCCGACGATCCAAAGGAAAAGGAAGTCAGCGCCATCTTCCAGGCGCGCGCCGACGACTATGAAAAGAAACTGCGCACCCTGCCGCGTTCATGGGAAGAAGGTCGCA
>Ga0068852_100003483_pt1 | contig 11003 bp, 16 predicted proteins | sample KBSCornC22_FD_66594 | JGI IMG/M metagenome (GOLD analysis project Ga0068852, IMG submission 66594) | Corn rhizosphere microbial communities from Kellogg Biological Station, Michigan, USA - KBS Corn C2-2 | ecosystem: Host-associated > Plants > Roots > Rhizosphere > Soil ... | reverse complement strand
CTGCTTGAGCGCGGAAATAATCTGCTCTTCCGAGTGATGCTTCTTCGGCATGTTGACTCCTCCTGGTTATCTCTCCAGAGGGCCTCAACTGCCAAATTACTCCAGTTCCGCCCGTTACGGTTTTTGGGTTTTGCCTCAATGGAGCGCCGATGTCCATCCTTAGCACAAATTGAAGTAGGATGCACTTCGATTGTAGAGCTTACCCGCTACGCGAGTAGAACATCAATCGATCCATGGATATTAGATTAGAGCTATCACCTCCCCACAGCCCGAACTACTTTGGCCGAACTCATTACTTGTGGAGACATGCCTGATAGATCAACTCAGACTCAATAAGGCGGAGAACATGTTAGTACGTACCGGAGAAGCCGAGATTGGTCGCGTGCCGAAAATTTCCTGCATCAATTTTAGTCAGATCTGCTGACAGGGCAGGTCGGTGTTCTTATGAACACTGGAATGCGGAATTGCTCATTAATCCAAGTCGCATTTCCTTGACGTCGAATCGAGGGAATATCCGAGTCTCTGGTACGATTGCAAATGAGAGCCGGAAAACTGAGATTGAACGAGGACTGAAGGTCTCCTTGATCATTAGTTCATTGGACCTCCGGCTTCAGTGATAGGCAGAAGTAAGGAAATTCCCACTCCCTCCAGAGGCTACACCCCTTGACTTCTAAATTTGCTCTGCCTCATTCGCACTTATCCGGGCATGGATGGACGAGTGAGTAAATCAAATCAGCAGCATACTTGCCGCACGATCAATTCAGGGACTTACAAGGCGCATTGCAGCATGCCTATGCGTTTGATCGGCTCAGGGGCCAGCTTACTCCAGGTTAGCTGCAGACGGCAGGGCACTGCCCGGAGAGAGTGTGGTCTCATATGGCGAAAAGCGACGCCATATCTTTGGAGAGTGAGTTATGAAGACCGGAAGTTCGGACAGAACTGTTTCAGCTCGAGCCTGCGAAAGCCATATCTTTCAATGACGGAAAGATCTCGATTCCGATGGAGAGCCCAGCGGATTTTACTTTGGCATCGGCTTATCGCCCTTTAGGGCAGGGTCGTAATGAATATTACGACCGAACACAGCTGCGCTGTTTGAGTAACGCCGGTCGCATGTCGGATGAAGTGCTTCAGGAGGCATTGCAATTCGAGGGGACTGCTTAAATCCACGTTGAACCCGGATTTAAATTAGTTTCCTAACTACCTCTCGTCCCGAGAATCTGCCACCGACAGTCGCTGACAGGGTCATCGTCGAACTGGCCTGCAGGCTCACGCCAAGATGCGGACAGAAGAATTTAGTTCAAGCAATGCAGCACAACTGATTGCCTGCCTGAGCCCACTATTACTCTCCCGGCCAATCGCAGCAAAGTTCAAATCGGCCCAGCGCAAACGAAGCCGGCGATACCAGACGCGCCGTTCAAGCAGTTCGTTACTTAAGCCTCAAAATGGGTTATACCGAGACAGCGAGCGTGGACGAGCTCAGATCGAACCGTTGTTAATTCATTCGGTACCCCCATGCATGTCCCCATTCAACAGATTGCGTTCTCGAACCGAATAACCGATAATCATATCTCGGCACACCAGAGGCTGAAACTTGCGAGCGAAACGGTTCGATCTCTTAATTCCCCAGACGCTAAATACAGCGAGGATTAGTAAGTGGGTCCATTTGTGCAACGGCGGAAACGGCGTATATCGCCGGAAGCAGGTCGCGCTCTAGAAAAGCTGGGACATGCAATTGAATACCTGATCGACGAATACCAGCACAATGGCGCGACTTATACCTTGAATGAGCCGCAGAGAGAAGCGCTCGAAATCCTAATGCGCTTGAGCCGGGAGATCTACTTCTCCTGCCCTGTTCAGCAAAACTGGCGGCAGAAGAATTCTGAATGGCTATTCCGGATCATCGACCATATGAATCTTTCTGAGCGCAGTCAGAAATAAGAACAAGCGCGAAACTGCGATGCCCAGCAGGTGATGGGACCGGAACAGTTACGAGCGCGCCCGCGGGTATAAATTTCGGGCTAACGTGCAGTGCGAGTTTCACTGTTGGGACGTCCGTCACCCTGACGGCAAGTCCAGGCTCTAACTCGATCTTTACTGGGTGGACGGGAGCATGCACGGGCATCGGTACGTGCACGATCGCTGGCGAATCAGACTGCTGTGACGGCGATCTTTGTCCGAGAACGAACCTATTTCACTCCGAAACGTTCTGAGCTAATGGAATGAGTTCGCCGGTCTATGATGCCTAAAATGCGCAATCATGAATGCCGGGCGCGAGCTCCACCTGAATCGACTGCAAACAATGGCAGGAACGGATTCACTTGATCCCATATTGGAACGGGATCGACGAGCCATCATTCAACGCGATGACGAAGCCGTAGGTTGTGGAACTCGAGAGATTCTTGTTGCTGATGTTGAAGACCCACTGCTGGGCCATTGGGTCCCATCTGAAAGTTGAGTCAGGCGTTGTGGAATCAACAGCCTCATTCTGATCGCTCACTGTGCCGTTAAACACTTGGGCAACCGCGAAGCCTTTGATAACGCCTGCATTCCTATAGAGACACCATTCACGTCACATACGCGGAATTTTGCCGGTGTCGTGCTCTTGGAATTGAATACACTTGAGCCGGCTGCATTGATCGGCTGCAGGATCTGGTGCCCGATATCACCTGCGCAGATTCCAATCCCTGCGTATTGCACCTTCAATTGCCCGTTCACCAGATTGATTGTGTAGTTAAAGCAGTTTCACGTTGCTGTTCCCTGCCCTCCCGGGCCATCCGAGCCAGGCAACGCCAATCCGGCAGATGCCAGGGCGGAGTGTGAAATTCGAAGACATGATACAGAGCCGGTATTCACGCCCGCAGTCCAAGCTTTGATCTACGGCCAGGTTCAATTCACGACTAAGTGTTTATCGTGCATCTGCCGATAGGGAAATGTGGACTCTCGATCGATAGTGATTTCCGGGTCCAAGGAGAGAAAGTGAAACTTAAGTTTTCAAGTGAAGAAGTGAAAACAATCCTGTGTCATTTCCTCTGGAGTTCGAAAAGATCCATGCTTGTGTCCTCCGCGGAGCTCGACGACCTTGGTCTGCGCATTCCTCCGAAAGGTGTGCGCATTCGCGTACTCGATCCGCAACTGCGCGAGAGAGTTGGAAATCTAGTATTTCCAGCAGCCGGGACATTGCTTCATGCGGACGTAAGTCGCCGGCCTGGTCAAATGCGAAGACTGGGAACAGTTCACCGGAATCCTCATCTTCGACGAGAAGATTTCGCCTCGGTTCTTCCATGCTTCGAGTTTTGATTGAAGATCGTCGAGATTGAGCCTGAAGAGTCTAGCTAAATCCTGCGCAGATTTAAACTGGCCGGAATGGCGCACACATAATTCCTTGCATCCTCGAACATCCGCCGCTGAATCGAGCTAGGTTCCATGTTCTCCACGGGCAATCTTTGTCCGAACCTACGCGTCTAAATGGTGGCTCAGTGTTAATCACAGCGTTCGTCTTGCCGATTTGTGCAGTGCATTCCAGCGCGGTCTCGCTTTCGCGGGAGACTCGGTAGTCTCTTCGGACTTATCACTCGGCCGCCTGGCTGCTGCCATCACTGCCTCGGCGATCTTGGTCACTTTCGCCGTGCTCTTGAGTATGCGTGGCTGGGCCGCATATAGAATTGCGATTCGCCAAATGAGGTCAAGTATCCACTCATGTTCTTCAGCGGTAGGCACCAGAATTGCGAACCCGTGCATGTCGGACAGCAGTTTGGCTTTTGAGACAAGCTGATCTGCCGTGCCCTCGAAAAGCCGCACACTCGCGCTACTGATTATTTCTTTTGCCGGCATTCTTCACCTTCCCTCGCTCAAGACCTGCCACCAGCGCTTCTTCCCGTTCTGATCGCTCCTGACTGATCAGGTCAGCGATACTTTCTGTCTCGTCGCGGGATCGCGGCATCGCCAGTTTCCGCTCCGAGCTATCTTGATCTAATTCGGGTTCCCGATCCATTTCCGCCAGCTTTCGGAGAACCTTACCATGCCGTTTCATGACCTTGCGGGCCACAGCCATTGTCTCTGCATGATCGATGACCCTTTCGATGCCATCCTTACAGCTTCAGCCTCCGAGGCTGCTCCGAGCGCCTTCTTGGCCTTACTAAGCCTGTGCGGATCTACACGGTAGCTCTTTTGAACGAGTCGTTGCTTCATAATCAGAACCCGAGATTGATATCGCTGGGGATCTTTCCCCGCAAGCGCTTCAGTACAAAGTAGTACTCATCCGGAACTCCAGAATTCACAATCGTTATGCCTATTAGACGAGTCGTGAACTTTATCCGATCGCCCGGCCCCCAATGCATGCGCTCACGCATCGTCTTCGGAAGCGTGATTCGCCCGTAGTTATCGACCCTGCACTCGAAGGTTGCGTTCCGAACCAGGCCTGCGACATTTGAGGGTTTTCCTTTCTTCAGCAATGGCCGAATCGCTCCTCACTACGGAGGATCAGCTAGCGATTGCCGTTCGCCGATATCCACACGGACTTGAGACGATGAACGAAGAGGCGAACGCGAAGTCAGAGCGCCGCAAGGCTGAACGCGCATCCTACAAGGGCGAGTCGTGCGAACGAGGTGGCTATGTTCTGTCGGGCAATTCGAAAGATTTCGACCGTCAACGCCGCATGCTCGACGCCGGCCGAAATGGAGTCTTCGAGCCTGCGATTGAAGACGCGCTCGAGAAGTACCGGCAAGACACGTCACCTGAGACGCCGAACTACGCGCCTAAAGAATACTGGCCGTCTACTGGCGCTTTCCGTTCCACGCTCTATCAGGCTGGAAAGCGCTTAGGAGCTAGCGCGAGCAGATTTTTAGATCAAATTCCAGATGATGATCTTCGCCTCTCTGCGTTGATCGAGTTTGCAGCAGTTCTGTCCGGATCACCGGCATGCACAATCAGCAGCATGAAACAACCGTACCCGCTAGGTCCGCAGAGGAGTAATGCCAGGATCATATCTGCAAGCTGTTCGGCGGAAGCGCGTCGTGGTCCACCGATGCGAAGCCCGATGGCAGCCTGATCCGTTGCCCGAATGCCGATTCCAGCCTTTGCAAGATGTCCGCTGGGTCTGCAAATGCGGTCACGTATGGAATACGTTCTGGACAAAAGGAAATTGCCCCGAATGCCACTTCCAGTGGGAAATGACGGGATGCCCGCAATGCGGTGAAATGTCCGAGCATGGTGCTTGGTATGTGCCTGAAACGCAGCCCTGATTTTGCGCTCTTCCGTGTAGATGTACTCAGCGAGCCCTTCGTACGCGTTCATCTTGTGATCGGCAATTCATGCCCAACCCGAAATGCGCCAGAATTGGGTTATGTCCCCATATGCGGTTAATCGGGCGCAACGAGTCAGATGACGCATGCGTTGATATACTTTGTCGTCTGATAGAGGGGGCCACAATTGAACAGTTTAGAGACACTGCTCCACTTTATTTCTCAGCTACAGGATTGCAGAATTCAATTCGACCTGAAGTGCGTTCGCGAGGCCATTATGGTAGCTGTCCGAAGCCCAAGCACCTACTATGAGATTGAATTCTTCGCGGATGGGCATATTGAGGTCCAGACCTTTGGGGCATCCAACGAAGTGGATATCGAGAATCTCCAGGAAATCACAGAACGTGTAATCCGTGATGTGAACGGATGAGCGTGATGACAATGGTGGGGAGCAACTGACCCGGTAGGGACGACTCTCGCGAGCCCCCCGGACAGACCGGTACGTGTGCGTCTACGCATACGGTTCTATGAAGGATGGATGGCGTAAAAGCGAACTTCGGGATAAGGGTGCAGAACGCGGGGTGCTGGTATCCATTTGTCGAAGACCGGAACGAACTTCTTCCACTTCTTCCGCGCGCGTTGACTGCGTCGGATCAGTACGCCACGCCACAGTCGATTGACGCGTTGACGGAAGAGGCGCAGTTGATCGATGTTGCCGGGTACAGCGTGGTATTGGTAGTACCCGGTGACCACACTCCGAAGCCATGTACCCGTCTGACTCGTGCGATCATGCTTACGGCGTTGAAGCTCGGCCTTGATGGCTTTGAGCTTCGCAACCATGCGCTTCTTCGCAGTGATTCGCCAGACCGTGAAGGTCTCGGTCTTGTGGCGTTACCCACAGAAATGGGTAAACCCCAAGAAGTTGAAAGTCTCCGGTTTTCCTTCTCCACGCCGCTTCCGGTCACGGGCCGCATATACTCTTCCCATCACTATTCGCTCTTCCGCAATGTAATAGCAACAGAGAATCTTAACGCAGATTCTTCAAGCTATCGTATAGTCGGCCAGTTTGGAACTGAGCAAAATTCGGTCAACCGGTTATTAGTTCCCAAAATGGTCTTGTGAAAAAGGGCTCAACATCAGTCGTGCCGACATCCACGCCTTTTGAATTAAAAACACACGCGGCGAAGTCGCACTCACGCCAGATTCCTCGGCGATTTCACGAACCCGCTTGAGGAACAACGGTCAAAGTTCCCCATATGCGGTGATTCAACCCAAACCAATTCGAGCGCAGCGTGTGTTTTTAATTGCAGGTGTATTCTTGATTGTCGAACGTTACATTGGCGACGAGAACGGATGGGTTCAGTTTCGCAGGAGACCTCCCAGGTGCTGGAACGTCCATCGATAATGCACCCAAGATTCGCGCTGATCAATTTATTTGCTCTCAGCTTCCTTGCCCCCGCGGTATCTCAGCAATCCAGTGTCACCACTCCACCTGATATACCTCCCTTCGACCGCAGTTTCTACCTAGGCCAGCCCGTTCATAATCCAGAAGAGTTGTCTGGTGTGTGGGAGACTTCGAATGGTCATGGAGGCGTGGTCGGAATACATCTGACACTTTCGACTTCGATCGACGCCGACCTTCCCGGTTCGGGCACTGAGTCTTGGGAACATCTCGGCTTGGGTGTTTTCGAACGCAAGGGGGCTGAATTGGTAGTCGGCGAAGTGAATTATTTTGGTGACAGTCTTCGCGCCGGTTCAGTCAAGCTCGTCGATGATCGCCTCGAACTCCACTTCGTAGCGCCACAATCGAATCGCTCTCAAGCCCAAATTGAATCCCTTCGCGCCGCAGGGATTGAAGAGCCGGCTGTTGATTTGGACTTGACTCGACAACGTGACGGTTGCTGGCTTGGGCGTTTTCATCGTGGCAAATTCGATTCCGTTCTTCACCTTTGCCGACCGGTCCCTGCCCGAGGGGCAGCCGTACACCAGATTGTCGGCACGTGGTCTAACGGGTTTGGCGGCTGTGTCCACATCTTTGAAACCGGATCCGGAACTTACCTCGGTTGGGCGGACTCGCGTGAAGTTCCAGGTCAGATTGATTTTTCGCGCAACTACCCTGTGCCACATCGCCTTTACCGTAGCTATGGCGAACTCGCGAAGGTTCATCTCGAAAACAATGGAGAGATTTCCGTGGAATTCGGAGCGTACCGGGCCCTCTGCTGCTCCCACCTGTTTGTCGGTAGGGTCTCCGATGACGGATCGACGTTTCGAGGACACTATCCTCCAGGCCTCAACCAAGCTCCGCACCCAGCCGCTTGGACCAAGCTGGGTGGTGGCACCTGTATAGAGCTCACACTCTCCCTCAACCCTCAACTGAAGCAGGTTGCCTCTCTGACCGGGAGTACTGATTGGTGAAGCAGACACATCTGTGCTCATGCCGTGCTCTCCGACCCCGCCGGAGTCTCCAGCGCCCTCGCCTCTTGCGGTCGCCTACTATAGCCTTCCAGGATTTCGACCCTGTCGGCCTCTGGATGAATGACTCACGGGGCTCTATCGCTTCACTTGCGTTACGGCCTGAGCATCGCTCTGTGTACGCTTAACTCATCTCGTTACCTCAATGAGCCCAAGACTCGATTCTCGGTGGGGCGGCTCTTCCCCTTGCCGAGGCGGGAATCTCACCCGTTGAAAGCGCCGGGCTTATCCTGGCGCACCGAAAATGCGTCAAAGGTCCCGATATGCAGTTTTTGGGGCAGAACCGCTACTGCGAGGGCAGAACTCAAGTGGCATGTCGGTTACCGTGAATGTGCAGGATTGCGGCGCATGCGCCGCAAGAAGCATGATCGACGAGAGAAGCGAGGAGCAGCACCTTGTTAGGAGTCGGTAGAACCTTCTTTGAACCGCTGCTCAAGGGCTACAGCAGTGCGATAGTGCGAAATCATGACGTTTATGAGTTCTGCTTCTGAGTAAACTCTCGCCAATTTGGCGGGACCATCAAGCGGGTTTTGGCGAATGGCAACTAGTTCTCGGAGGCGGTTCTCGAGAAGGAGGATGCGCGATTCCAGATCAATTGGAATGTCGAAGACTATGGATGGTGAAGGCAACTTGGACCCCAATAGGCCGTGAGGCTGGTTGAGATGCAAAATCGAATTTGTGGGTTGTATTCGGTGGTCCTGACTGCCGGGCTAGTTGACACTCGGCCTCGTTTTCAAATTCATGCTCCTTCGCAATACTTTAGTTGGGTTCCGGTCGTGAAGTCGCATATTCGGCAGTAACAAACCGGTAAACAAACCTGCACCCAACCCCCTGTTCCCAGCTCTTGGCCACAATCCTTGGTCACAAGGTTGGTCCAGATCGACATATGTGGGAGTTCCTCTGCTACTCGTTGCAGGCCGTTCGCTCGCGACCTTTCCACAACTGGCGGCTTTCCCTTCGATGTGATTCTTGGCTTCTGAGGACGCGATTGTCTGCGCTCTGGCGAATGAGGTAACACTAATTGTGAGACAAAGTATTGTGGCCTTTCGTGTCCATTTCATGACCGCTTCTTCACAAATGCGGAGTAGCTGAAAAAATAGAAAAGGGCAAGTCCGAAGCCCTGCCCGTTTGCGGATGCGATCGTGACACCCTCAGTAGCTCTATTTCCCTGCGATGAGACTCGCGCGGGGCTGTTGGTTTTCCGACCCTGCACTGGAGATTTCGGTCCTCGGTGCAATTGAAGTAACGGTGTAATCCCGGTCTTTGCTATCCAAGTCCTCAACCCGCAGAATCATTTTGTCTTTATCGAGTCGGAACTGGGCATGTTCGCCGATTGGTAAGAGTGCAGGGTGTTTTTCATCGCGCGGCCGCAGATGATATACAAGAGTATCGGTTTGCAATACATACTCCTGACACAGAACCTGCTCCGACTTTTTGTTTCCTGAGTCAGTCCCAAGCAGTTCGCCTGTGAGAGACTTCGCGTCCTTTTCGGACGTGCCGCACGGGACCGCGTCCATACGAAGCAAGGTGCCTGTTTGATAGTGTTTCGGTTCTCTAGCGTACAACGTCGCTGTGGTGCTTATCGAAATCAGAAGTAGATACTTCATTCGCATCGCGTGACCTCCGGTTGTCCATCGAATTGGCAAAAGTTAAGGCCGCTCGCGGACATAGATATCTCACAAGTTTAGCCTTAGATTGTGGTTAGAAAAAATGACGCAGGTAATAACCCAAAAGGGGAACATCCTAACCCAATTCAAAGTCTGCACGTATTCGTAAGAGGACGTGTAGTAATCACTGGTGAGCAACGCCGGATTGCTGTTGGCGCGGATTCGCGACGTGTACCACACCCGTCCGTGCGCGTCGAACATGGGATTGTGGACCGTCGTGTGGCTGTTCCATATGGGCTCATCCCCCCAGAAATTGGAGGCCTGCAACGGAGAAGGTTGTCCGGGCGTGTTCGCGTCGCGGTATGGAGTCTTCACCTGGCTGATGGTGTTGTGAACGGGATCGAGCAACGGCAAATAGTCGCGGCTTTCCTCCGGTGAGCCGTAGATCAGCCCATTCGCGTTCACACGTGGATCGCGCTTGTCCGTCGAGATTTCGTCATGAAGATACGCCGTTGGCTCAGCCCAATCCCACTGCGTGATCACCACGTTCCGTTCCACGCCCTGGGGACGCGGCGGCGTCTCAGACGGCAACTCGCCGTGAGCAATGCGATTGGTCCAGTCTCCGAAGAGATCGGCGGCCCGTTGCTGTCCGAGTTGCGTGAGCCCCCCAATCATGGCCGAGCCCGCCTGCCCTGATTGCACGCGGCGCAGCCACGACTCGGCCGGAGTGGTGAAGTTCGCGAAAGCCGGCGGTATGGTGCGCGTGTACTTGTTGCCAAGCTGATGACAGGATTCACAGCTGTCGGTCTTGATAAGGTGAATCCACTCATCCTGGCTCTTGACGTTCGCAGAGATGCCGTTGCCGTCTGGTCCCGTGCCTGGAAATTCTTTTCTTTCCGGCACCTTGAGCAGCGCATACCAGTAGTTAGCCGGATAATATTGCGCGGCAGTAGCTCGATCAGGCGCGACCGTCGGCTTGAGATCAACGATCTTGCCCGGCCGGCTCTGCACTTTCGCGGAATCAATCAGGCCGTAACCGCGCGCCCACACGGAGTAATTCGCTTTGGGCAGATCGGGAATCAGGTAGCGGCCACGATCGTCGGTAACAACTTCCTTGATGAAGCGCGTCGGCAGATCGGTGGTTTCCGCAATGACCCAGACTCCTGTTTCCGGCCCGTTGGAGCTGGTGACGACTCCGCCGATATCGTCGGCATCGATCTGTGGTTCGACCTGCGGTTCTCCGCTCTGCGCGTGCAAAGGAAAGCGCGCAACGGTGAGAACGATCGCGAAGGCAAGCAGCGCAAAGCTTAACAATCTGAGGACTCGCATCGGGGACCTCCTCGAAATGAGGATGCGAAAACGACTGCTCCTGACCCGACTGGCATTTTCTACACCGCGGACCAGTGTCGTCAAACTAATTTCCCTTTTTGGCGAGTGTTCAGCCGCCCCAGGCAATACTCTTTGCGTGTGTTTGCGAGCCGCGAACTCAGTTCAGGAAAAGCTTCCCGGCCGTCTTGGGTTCTGATCTGATGATAGGTAGTCGTTCCCTCACGGGAAGATGCACTAGAAATGGGTTATGTCAGGATAGGCGGTTTGAACGAAGCCGCAGGCGCCGCGGACGCTACGGTTTTGGCTTTCGAGTAGCTATTCAGCCGGTGTAAATTGTTTGCCACGGGGAGGCATT
>Ga0068852_100003481_pt1 | contig 11010 bp, 6 predicted proteins | sample KBSCornC22_FD_66594 | JGI IMG/M metagenome (GOLD analysis project Ga0068852, IMG submission 66594) | Corn rhizosphere microbial communities from Kellogg Biological Station, Michigan, USA - KBS Corn C2-2 | ecosystem: Host-associated > Plants > Roots > Rhizosphere > Soil ... | reverse complement strand
CCTGCCCAACCACTAGCCCGGCGTTCCGGACCCACGGCGTAATGCGCCGGTACCCATGATCCCGATGCGCCAGCGCGATCCGTTGAACCGCATCCCGCAACACCACTTCCCTCGGCGGGCGCCTTCCGCTCTAGAAGCTCGCCGGCTCACCTGCGCCAACTCGCACATCCGCTGGATCGTCAATTTGGCCTTGCGACTCCCAGCCGCAGATCTCGTCGTAGATGCTGTTCCGCCAGACGCATCGCTGTTCTGGCGTAATCCCTCCACTCTTCGCAAGTCACTTTTGAAAAAACTGACTTCCAGGCTGCGCCGCCCCAACTCGCCTTCCAGGCTTGCGACGTGGGCTTCCAGTTCCCGGATCCTTCTCGCCTGCGGATCGTCTTCAGCCGCTGGATGGCCCTGCGGCCCTGCCGAGCCGCATCGCGATACGACGGCAAGCCCTCACCTCTTCGCTTCCACAGATACAGCGCCCCCCCCGGCTCACCACCAGACTGAAGACACGGTAAGCAATGGCAGGCTTTGTCCTGGCCAGACAGGCAGGATACTGCCTCCCGTTGGTCGCCTTGGGCTGTGCGGCTATTTCGGTGTAGAATCCTGAGGTCACAGCCGCGCGGATTCTGGGGCAGGTCAACACCTTGCGGGATGATTAATTCCCGCAAGGTCTTTGGTTACCAAAATCGCTGCCCGCAGCCTCAGACCGCGAGAGCCTGCGCAGCCTGCGCTCATCGGATTGATGCTACTTGCATTGGTCCCCTCCCCACGACCTTTGACCCGGAAAAATATACCGGCCTGTAATAAACCACGTGCTCAGGCAGTGCAGGGATTGCAATCGATCCAGCCGAACCAGGCGTGAATGTTTCTGACTCCCAATAAAATGGCGTTGACTCATTGATGACCCGGGACACCGCCACACATGGATCCTTGGATCGGTTCGGACTGCATTCCCAACCGCCCGCCCCATCGGATCCGTATTCGGAATACCCGAATTCAACGCCGATTCCATCTGAGCCCGGAATAAGCGAAGCATTCACCACCAACGGTTGGAACGTCGTACGAAGCGCGGAATCGATGCTGATCGGTGGCGCCTCCATCAGCATTGTTGAGAACACGCCGTCCCAGAATTGCGCCGGGAAATAGTACCACTGAGGATAATCCGAGCTGGTGATATTGGTCGCTGGATGGATCCCGGAAAATATGGACGACCGGCCATTGTTGAATAAGTGCCCGAGCGTTTGTTCCGATGACCCTACGTAGTCAAACGATGACAGACTATACCGCGTTCCTGACTGTGATTCCATGCCAGCATCATAGATGCAGATGTCATTGATTTCCCAGTTATCACTGGTATTCGTCGCAAAACCGCCAGGAGGAAAATAACAGGCGCTCCCGGTCTGTGAACCGGGAATATACTTCAAAAGAAACGGCACGTTGATGAAGAAATCACCCGGAGAAGCCCCTGATTGACACTCTCCCGCCAGCATTGCCTGGCAGAACGTGTAATAGCCCGAACTGTCGCTTGCGATCACACTCCCGGGGCCCGACACATTTCTGAGTATGCGCCGCGCCGAAGTTGCCTGAGTATCGAAAATCTTGGGATGAAGTGTACGGGAAATGTTCGCTACTTTGTAGAGCGTCCCTGTCACAAGGGATATGTCGGTGGTATTCGGCGTTCCCCCGATGCCCACATATGGCCGGATGTCCAATCCATAGTTACTGACCGGATCGTTACCCAGCTTTGAATAGTCGGGGTGGGTTTGGCAGTTATCATTGCCGCACCATCCATTGAAGCCCTGCCGGCCAGCAAAGTATGAAGACATCGCCACAAGCCCGGTAAGGTTCTCTCGCGTCTGCTTCATTACGGCTGCGGCGAACTGCGAATCGTTCAGAGCCTGAAAATTCTGGTTGTTGTAGCATCCTTGATTGGCGACACAACGGGAACTCCACGTGCCACCTTGGGAGAATAGACTGTTGGTGCTGAATCCGTGAGCATTATATGTCGAATAGTCCCAAACGATTGTATTTCCACCAAGATTCTGTCCGTGCGGGTCGTTTACGTAATTCCACATCAGAACGTCGACCATCGGAGACCACGGGAAATTGAACCCAGGCCAATTACTGTACATCCAAAGCATCTGAGGATTAACGTCAACAGCCGGACAGTGCTTTGCGCCGTAAACACAAGCAAAAGTCAATGTCGTTCCGTCAATCTTAAGTAACTGAAGCAAGTCGATGTTCGCCTGATCGATTACCGGACCGCCCGGATAGGTTACGTCATCGATTCCGAGCCTGGCGTAATCTCCAATAGCGTAAGTTCCCAAAACACCTCGGTAACGCACACCGGACAAAAAGTCGTATGGGTCGCCGTCAACACCAAATTGCAGGCAGGCCGTGAAGCCGCCGCTGTTACTGGGACATGGAACCGATGTGGTATTACTGATTTTGTTAGCAACAGCCGGGCCACCGCCCGCGCTGCCGAAAGCATAGATGCTCTCCTGTTGAGCTGACCATCCCTCACGCAACATTGCGCCCGGCCCCTTTTGCGTCATCCAGTGTGGATAGTCGGATACTCGGCGGGCAGCGATGATACATCCGGGAGTCATATAGTTCGCTCCGAAAGGGTCCGTGTTTTGACCGACGCAACCGGCGCCAAAAATACCATTTACATTGCTTGTCGCCAGTGGATCAAAAATCATAACCCATCCCCAGTAATTCTGGCCGGGGGAACCACTCCAGCGAATATCGAAATACAATTTCCCCATTTCAACAGCAGCAAAATACCACAGACCAAAAGGGTTTGTGCTATACCGCGAATCAAAGGCCTTTAGAAGCACGTCCAACGTCTGCCCGGGTTGAGTGATCGTAACTGGAACCTTGAAACACTCGTTTGTTATTGTTGAGCTGCATTGAGGGAGGAGCGCCCCGAGATTCCATTCCCACAACGGCAATTCTGGATGCCCCACCTTATTTTTAGCAGTGCCCCAGTCGCCTTGATAGACGTACTTGGTCAGGCTCTTGTCAGAGCCCATAACCCACCAGTTTCCGGTGTTGTCGAATCCTGAGCTTTGAATCGAACTGCTCACGTTTTGGTCTGGCGCAGGAGGCATGAATGCTCCGACCTTCCCGTTTAACAGGTCGATGCTGTATGCGCCCTGACGCAATTGCAGAACCCCGCCAGGGTCCCCGTTCCCAAGAGTGACTGTCATCGGAGCGCCGTAAAAGCCGCTATTGTATTGAGGATCCGTGTCGCCCCCTGCGAGGGTGTTGATAAACCCATTTGACACTGTTAACGTATCTGAGGAGTTGGTTTCTTTCCAGACGAGTACGCCGAAAGCCGATCCGCCAACAAACCATTGTCCTGCCGCCGGGCCTTGCGAACTTGTGCTGTTCGACGAATTAGGACAGGAAGTATCGATAGTGAAGTGTAAGGCGTCAATATTGCTCGTTATGAGATGGGTTCCGATAGGTTGAATCCAGATATAAGATCCTGCCGGGTTACTTTCAGGCGGTATTGTCCCGGTATCCCAGACCTTGGTTACTGTATTACTGTCGTCACACGTAACGCCGCCGCCGCGCCAACCGGTCTCGAATTGCGCCCAGATGCGCTTTCCGGGCTTTTGCATAACGTCATACACCTGTCCCGAGCCGAAGGTGTATTGTTTCGCGGCGCTTGAAAGCGGCTGCTGATAAATCTGGGCATTAGGAGCGCAAGTCTGCCAGTTCAGCGTTACGCACACGTCCATGCGGCAGTCGGGCGAGGTGTTACTGCCTGTGCAAGCCGAATTGCCAACATTTGCAGTGATCGAGAACTGCATCATAACAGGGGCACTATACGCTGAGCCAGAAATCACATCCCCCCACGAGAAAGCGTTGCTGAAGCCTACGCCCGGATTATTGCTCCAATCTCCGAGTACAAGTGGGTTGCTACTGCCGGTTATCGTAGCCTGACGAGTGGTAGTGATGTTCCAGCCTGATGGAATTGTCCATCCTGAACCCGTTACAAGTGGCGCCTGGATGTTAAGATTTGCAATGGAGCTATCATCTGGCATGACCAAATGCTTGATGAGCACGCCGGTTTGCGGGTCGACGTAGTCCGTATCGCGGCGCGCGGTCGAGCAACCGACATCAATTGTATTGCAGCGAGTTAATCCGATCGGGGACGGCCACGCCGGAGCGCCCGGATTGCTTGAGTCGGGCGGGATGCCGTCAAGATGCGTGTCGCCCATTGCGATAGGCCGAGTCGAGAAAGAGCCCGAGAATGAGTCTCCGTTGCAGTTAAGGGCATAATAATAGGAAGCATTCTGCTTGAGCGCTCTGGAATATCGGCTTCCGTCTGCAGCGTAGAAAGCTTTGTACCGCTTCCCGATGACGATCTGAGCGGTGTTACCGTTGATAAGATTGGCCGAGTCTCGCGAAACCAAATTGGACCCGGTAAACATTACCGGACTAACATCGTTGATTAGGGGGTAAAGCGAAGGATTACGAGATACAGCGACCGTGCAGGAACCAACGTTTCCGGGTGTATATGTGAACTTTATGATCGCCTGGGTGTTGGTGGTTCCGACTACAGATACATTCGAAAAGTTGGTTGAGTTTACGAGCGGAGGCGCGATCGTATAGAACGAACCCGGGTCGGACTGATTAGCGTATTCCGCCTTTACCCAATCGGCATTGCGAGCAATGTTTGAGACGCGTACCTCGTCAACAGCGCCCTTAAAAGTAGAGACATTTGCGGCGTTACTTCCAATATTAAAACCGCCATTACTGTATGAAAGCCTCCCCGCCAGGAGCGCTTTACCTGCTTGGCTGCCATTGACAAAAAGGGTCCCATTGGTGCCGTCAAAGGTGAAGGCGACATAGTACCATCTGCCTGGGTACCACGCGCCGCTACCGCACACGACTTTCAAACTCGTTCCAACAGACCACGCAGCCGCGAATGTGTTGGCCGGACAACTCGGATCATTGTTCGACAGGTAATAGGACCAGAAAGGAGATCCGTTCGGGCTTGAATAGGTCTGAGCGGCGATGCTTGACACATTGTTCGGTGATAAGTCCAAAGTGTTGACCCATGCCGAAAGTGTTACCGCAGTAGTGGGGGATTGCAGCGACGTCGTTTGCCCCATTCCGATACCACCCGACCCACTAAACAAAGCCGCGCCGCCGATCTGCCCCATCCCGGGCGTCGCGTTACTGGTCGTTCCGTTGTTCCCGTGCGAGGTCGAGTCCGCCATCGTCAGACTGGACCCATTCGGGAGATGCCACACTGCCATATAACTGGCATCCCAGGCGGATTTCTGCTGGTCCGTGGTGATATCCGACGTTCCGTAACAGAGATAGATGATTGTGTCGGTTATGTGAGATAGAGTGGGAATGTCTACATGAAACTCCGATTTTCCGGTCGTTGCATCCCACGCGGCTCGCTCGAAGCTAAGCAACGACGAGCATCCGGAGTCGCGCGTAAAAACAATATCGTAGCCGTTCGCGTTCTGAACGCTGCCGCCATTGGCGACAGTTGCGAGGTACGGATAGGTGCCGACAACAGCCATCGGAAAATTCGTCAAATCCACGGAGACACGCGCATGTGGAATGACAATCGGCCTGACGTTTTTGTAGGCCGCGAACGCAGGCAGCGTCAGCAGAAATAGAGATATTATTTTCTTCATTAGAATCCCAGGGTCCTCCAGATACCGGCGCCATCACAGAAAACGAGGGCCGTGAAGCCGTCGCCTCCTACCGTTACGGCGTTACCCCAGGTATGGGCTTCTGCCACCGTAGCGTCCGTAACTGCTGCCATCATGCCTCTATTGCCGGTATTGCACGGATAGGCTGCAATGAGATTGGCAACCGTCGTAAAGTAGTTGATCCTTAACGGCGCATTAATGGTTGCCGGATTCGTCTGATTCTGCGTGATAACTACCGACTGATCTACACCGGCAGTTTGATTCTGCCCGTCATTCGAGATGAGAACGCCGAACCCTCCATTCAAAACAGGCGGTGCGGGAGTCGCTGCTGGCTGATAGTTTTTCAGGCTGGATGCGGTCCACACTCCGCCAGCGTAGTCGCACTTCGCGACAAGCGCTGTTGGAGCCGGTAAGCCGGCCGTGTAAAAGTTCGTTGCGCCTTGGGTGCTTGGAATAGCGAGCGGTCCGCCCCCCGTTCCAGTGATTGCCACGCCGTTCGGGGTTCCTATAACGGGCCCGGACGATGACCAATACACGTAGACCGTCCCATTGCCGGCAGGAGCGGCGAGTGCATTCGTCGCCGAAACCAGATCGAAAAGGCCACCGCCTTTCGGGACCACGCAGGGGGATCCCGACGTAGTGCAGGCAGCAAAGAAAACCAGACTTGACCCGTTGACGGAAGCCTGAGGGAAATTCCCCGCCTGAGCCGATGCTGGCGACCATGTGTTTGCCGCGGCGCAAAGATATAGATTGGTCCCCGCGGGGGCTGTCGTAAGAAAGAATTGCTCCCCAACGCCGCACGTTCCCGGCAGCGCCGATCCGGTCTTCGCCGGCTTCGATGAAACTGCGTTCGAAGCATCCCACGTGCCCGAAACCACCCGGCCTCCGTTGATCGTTGTCTGAGCAAACGCGCTAACCGCCACCGCCAGATAGATCTGAACCATTCTTCGCATCAGAAACTCCTCACGACTGTCAATTGGAAATTTGCACTTACGGAAACCGCAGCGCCGCTGAAATTACAGAGCTGCACACCTGCCGTGCCATTCGATACGATCCGCATTCGTCCCAATACTCCAGCCGGAAGGCTTGCCGGCCAGCCAGGCGCGACGCCATCGCCCACGACCGCTCGCGGCGCGGAAAACGTCACTTCCGTCGAGCACGCTCCGTTGTTGATCGTTCCGAAGTTCAGGCTACCGCTTGCCGATACATAAGTGGGAACAACCGCGGTGTCGATCCCGACCGTGGTCTGGGAGCCCGTATCAACGATACTTAACCCCGTCGAAACGCCCAGTATTTTCGTCGAGAGTAGCGCCCGTTTATCTATTCCGGTCGAGGTCCAGATACCATTGGTTGCTGTCCATGTGTACAGCGGAATCGTGTTGACTGGATAGGAAACCACGCCGTTAATTGCATTGCATCCGGAACAGACGACGTTCATGTTGCTGCCCACGTTCACGCTTCCGTCGGAACCCATGTAAATGAACGCGGTGCCCGTCGCGCCCGAGCCCAGCGCGGCTGTGGCCGGGGATGTCAAGGCATAAACGGCATTCCCGAATCGCACGTTGCACGGAGTGGCGGTTGAGCAGCCCGCACCGATCGTCAGAGTCGTGCTGGTTGCGTTCAGCGATGCTGCCATGTCCAGCAGTTGAGATATGAATTGTGCGCCCGAAGCTCCAGCTGCGGCGGAGCCGGAAATCGAGTTTCCGTTGATCACACAGCGGCCACTTTGCGGCTGCGCAAATGTCACGATTACGTTGTAAGTCGTCGGATCCACAGTTATGGAATCCGGTTCGATCGTTCGCGCGGGTGTCGAAGCGTCGTAGCACGTCACGACAAGATTGCTCGTATTCAGAACGTGTTCAGCGCCGGAAATCGAGAGCGTAGTCGCGGACGTGAACGGCTTACTGTAATTCGGAGTAACTATTCCTCCTTGCGCCGTCCAGGTGTTCGCCGCCGTACAAGCATAGAGGTTGGCGCCCGGCGTCGCCGCTGTATTAAAAAAGATTTCACCCTGCGAGCATGTAGCGGGGAGCGCCGGCCCCGTTTTGGCCGTTTTCGTAGTCGCCGCCGAGGAGAAGTCAACGCTCTTCGACTGCGTTCTCAAATCGATCTGGGTCTGGCCCCATGCTAATGAACCGCATAGGAGCAGCGCGTATATTAATCTGGTCATCAATCGAGCCCGATCCGACTGTACCCCTGGCACACTCTTGTCTTCCGCTAAATCGTTGATTTAATTACTTTTTTTCGTTGTGACTGTGAAAGTTCTCATTAGTCAGGCGGACAGCAAAAATTCGGGGATGAGAGGATGCCGGGGCCGCCTGATTGATGAGAACGCGCAGTGAGCTAAACCGCCTGGGCAGCGGTCGGTTTATGGGGTTTGAATGGGGCGGTGGTCCGGACAGTGGACAAGGAATGCGTGGATTGGCCGCCGGGAAGGGATGGCTGGCCGCTCGTTGATTGTGTTTGAAAGCTTCTGAGGAGCCTGTCAGGGCTGCCGATGGAAGCGGTGAGGGGCGTTTTTCGTCGGCCGGGCGCACTGGCGCCTCGCCATGCCGGAAAGGCAATGTCAGTGAGTGCGCTGCTGGTTAGCATGCTCATGAGGTGTTGGGAGGAATCGGGATCCGGATGAGGAACCCCGAGCATTTCGGGCAGCGAGGTTCTGGCGTTCGCAGAGCGCGCCAAACAGTTCGGCACTGCGCGGTGTCGGGCAGCAACTGGTTCTGCGGCCGCAGGAGCAGTTCCCGGCATAACGCCAGACTCTGTTTACGGTGGCGGTTGGCCATCAGGCCGAAGTAGCGGATGCGCTGAAAGCCCGCGGGCAGAGTGTGAATCAGGAAGCGGCGGATGAACTCTTCGGCGTCGAGAGTCATGCTCCGGGACTTGTGCCGGTATTTGCTGCGGTAGTCCTTCCACTGAAAGGTGACACGACCCTGAGAGACGCCGAGAATACGGTCGTTGGACAGAGCCACGCGGTGGGTGTAGCGGCCCAGATACTGAATCGCGGTTTGCGGCCCCACGAACGGTTTTTTTGCGTAGACGACCCATTCGGATTTTCGAAGCGGATCGAGAAAGGACAGGAAGGCAGTCTGGTCTTTTAGCGGTTCGAGTTCGCCGAAGAACTCGAGCTGATGGTTTTCGAAAGCTTTGCCGAGCGCCTGAAGAAACAGTCTGCGGAACAGGCGGGACAGAACACGTACCGGCAGAAAGAAGCCGGGGCGGCAAGCCATCCAGTTGCCGTCCGGGCCGATGCCGCCTCCGGGGACGACGAAGTGAACGTGGGGATGATGCAGCAGATTCTGGCCCCAGGTATGAAGAATGCCGAAGAAGCCGATGTCTGCGCCGAGATGTTTGGGATCGCGCGCGATGGTGAGCAGCGTTTCGGAGGCGGCGCGAAACAGAATGCCATAGACGGTTTGCTTGTTGTAAAACGCGAGGCGCGCGAGAGGCTCGGGCAAAGTGAAGACGACGTGAAAATATTCGACAGGCAACAGTTCTCCCTGCCTGCTCTCCAGCCACTGGATACGCTCCGACCCCTGACACTTCGGACAATGGCGGTTGCGGCAGGAGTTATAGCTGTTGCGCGCGTAGCTGCACTGGCCGCATTTTTCGGCATGCCCTCCCAGCGCGGAGGTGCGGCAGAGCTGGATGGCCCGCATGACGCGCAACTGCTCGAAAGGGAGTCTGCGTGTCTTGCGGTACTGCTCTCCGTACTGCCGGAAAATGTCGGCCGGTTCGTAGACCGGCCGGGACAAAGCTGGCTTGACTCAGCTGGCTTTCGCGGCTGCCGCCTTTTTCCGCTTCGGGCGCAGTGTTTTGCCGGGAGCCGCCTTCGGCTTCGCGTCCAGCGGGCTGGCGATGGTGGAGAGCAGACCAGGAGTCACGGCAGTGTAACGGGCGGTGGTATCGATGCGGCTGTGGCCGAGAAGCACCTGAATGGCGCGCGTATCGGTTCCGTTCTCCAGCAGGTGCGTGGCGAAGCTGTGGCGCAGAGTGTGGGGCGTGACCCGCTTTTCAATACCAGCCATGCGGCAGGCGTCCCGGCACACTTCCTGAATGGCGCCGGCGCTGATGTGTGTGCCGGCCGCAACCCCGGGAAAGAGGTAATCGACCGGACGCCGCGCTTTCCAGTAGCGGCGCAGCAGGTTCAGCATGTGGGCGCTGAGAACGGTGTAGCGGTCCTTTGCGCCCTTGCCCTGCTCGACGCGGATCAGCATGCGCGCCGAATCGATGTGCCCGGGTTTCAATGAAACCGCTTCCGAGATGCGCAGTCCGGAACCGTAGCAGAGCATGAGCACGGCCCGGTGCGCCAGGAAGCCGACGTAATGGAACAGGCGCTCTACCTCTTCCCGGCTGAGAACCACGGGCAACTTTTCCGGCACTTTCATGCGTACAAACCGGTTCTTGCCCCAGGGCATTTCCAGAGTCACGGTGTACAGAAACTGAACCGCGGATACGAAGGTGTTGATGCTGGGGGCCGAGAGTTGCCTTTGCTCGGCCAGATACACCTGATAAGCACGCACGTGTTCCAGCCCGAGGCGGTCCGGGCTGGCGTTGTAATGCCGAGCGAATTCGGCTACATAATGAACGTAACTTCTCTGCGTCGTTGGCGAGAAGTTTCTGACCAGCATGTCTTCGATCATGCGTCTGCGAAGCGGCGTCATTGTGGGCTCCTGAGATGGTTTTGGTCTGTTAGTCCAGACCGTCGCCAGTGTTTCTCAGGAGCCCCCGCTTCGCAAATACCGCCCTTCGGGTATCACGAATACCGCGTCAGCGCCTTAGTTCATTCGGGTCGATAGATGTGCCCGGGCGCAACGGCTGCCGGATTCGTACCTGTGGATAAACGGTTCGGCCGAACCCGCGATAAGATGAATTGGTCAGAAGCCCGGGGCACTCGCGGAGTACGTTTGGAATCCCCAAATCGAACAGACGACCGGCCGATCCCGTGTGAGCAAACGGATGATCGTGGCGCAGTCGGGCGTGAGCTTCAGGCGTTACGGCGAAGCGAGGCTGTCCTTCGCGATTTCATCGAGACATCCACGATTGCTCTTCACTGGGTCGGCCCGGACGGTACGATTCTCTGGGCGAATCAGGCGGAACTCGACCTTCTCGGCTACACGCGCGATGAATACATCGGCCGGAATATCGTGGAATTCCATGCTGACGAATCGGTAATCAATAACATGCTGGCCTGCCTGAGCCGGGGTGAGACACTGCTTGATTATCCGGCGCGAATACGGCATCGGAATGGCTCGATCCGCCACGTCCTCGTGAATTCGAGCGTGCTCTTTGAGGACGGAAAATTCGTTCACACGCGTTGCTTCACACGCGACGT
>Ga0068852_100003478_pt1 | contig 11012 bp, 2 predicted proteins | sample KBSCornC22_FD_66594 | JGI IMG/M metagenome (GOLD analysis project Ga0068852, IMG submission 66594) | Corn rhizosphere microbial communities from Kellogg Biological Station, Michigan, USA - KBS Corn C2-2 | ecosystem: Host-associated > Plants > Roots > Rhizosphere > Soil ... | reverse complement strand
CAGGCCACGACGTCGGTCCGCCGCCTAGCTCTAGGTTTTGCGCGAAATTGCTGCCCGGCCATGAATGACGTGAACACCCGTACCAACCGGTTCGATGGCAAGCTCCTGCCGGATCCATCTGGCAATGAGCGACACGAGACGTCCGAGGAGTCGGGTCGGACGACAAGACACTTCGTCTACAGCGCGGGCGTCCGCAGCCCCCAACCTATGAGGTGAGCGTGACGTCCCGTCCAACGCTCCAATCGAAGGACAAGTCATGACAAAAGATCAGCTCACACCACCCGGTGACGCGGTGCCGTGCGGTTCCGCACTGCGCCGGGTAGGCCGCGGCACTGCGCTCACAGCCCTCATCGCGGCAGGTTTCGTTGCAACGATGGCCTTCGGGAGCTCCGCAGCGTCCGCGGCACCCGGCGGCTCGACCGACGCGAACGTCGGCGTCGACTCCGGCATCACCATGACCGGGCTCACGCCGAGCTTCTTGCTGAGCGGAACCCCCGGGCAGACGGTCACCGGTTTGAACAAGGTGACCTTCAACGTCGAGACGAACAACCCGACCGGATACGCGGTCACCGTGCAGTCACGCACGTCAACCATGGCCGCCTCGGCGACGACCAACGCCGACACCATCCCGATCGCCGCTCTGACGGTTCGTGAGAGCAACACGTCGGTCTTCACGCCGCTGAGTACCGGCACCGTCACCGTGCATACCCAGGCACTGCGGTCAGCCAACGGTGGCGACGAGCTGAGCAACGACTTCCAGATCCGCATCCCGGTCGTCAACGTCGACACCTACTCGGCCACGCTCGACTACCTCGCAACCGCGAACCTGTAAGCGCGCGGCGACCAGAAGGACCTCTGATGATCACCACCCCCAGACGCGGCTTTGCGCTCGCGTCGTGTTTGACGATGTCCTTCTGGTCGCTCGCCCTGCTGAGCGGCCCGAACGCACAAGCCGCTCCCGCCACGTCCGGGATCCTGGCCGCCTCCGACACCGGCGCGACGTCCTCGGCGTTCTCGCTCACGCTCAGCCCCACCCGCCTCGCAGTCGATCAAGCCAATCTCGGGAAGGTGCAGCAGATCCGCCTCTCCAACGGCGGGTCCGTCCCGGTGTCGATCCGGGTGCAAAAACGCAACTTCTCCGGGGCGACCAACGGAACCCTGACCTTCCAGGACAACGCTCCCTACTCGGCCGCCTCGTGGGTCACCGCCAGTCCGATGGCGTTCACGGTGCAGCCGGGCGCGACTCAGGTCGTCACCGCCTCCATCACGGTGCCGCAGGCTCCGGAGACCGGCGACCATCAGGTCGCCCTGGTCTTCCTCGTCCCCGCCGGTGCGACGACGGCGAACGTCAAGATCAATCGCGGTATCGGTATGCCGATGTACATCACCGTTCCCGGGCCGATCGACGACTCGGCGATGCCCAGCAATCTCACGGCGCCCGGTTTCGCGACGGGCGGCCCCATCCACCTCGGTGTGACCGTCAAGAACGTCGGAACCGTGCATCGAGACTTCCGCGGCCCGTACAGGCTGCACGCGACCGCCGCCGGCGCAGCGACATCATTTCCTGACTTCACGGTCATGCGCGGGTCCACACGCACGATCAGCACCACGTGGAACCCCCCGCTCATGTGCATTTGTCACCCCAACGTGACAATCACCGACGCCGACGGAACCAAGCACACGGTCAGCGTGCGGGTGATCGTGCTGCCGTTGCCACTGCTCGGCGCGGTGCTCGGCGGCCTGGCGGTCCTCGTCCTCATGATCTACGTGTTGCGCCGACGCTATCGGGCGACCGTGCTGCGTGCCGCTGCGGCGATGAGTCCGCCCGTCAGCGGCGGACATGCCTAGGCGCACCACCCGGGCGAAGCTGGGTCGCACCAAGGCCGTCATCGTTGTCGTGATCATGTCGCTCGTCACGGCCGTGGCCGTGGTCGTCGTTCCGTCGGTGTCGGCGCTCGCGGCCGGAACGGTGCTCTTCGACAACAGCTTCAACGACCGCACGGTGGACGGCACCGGCACGGTGACGAAGCCCGTGACGGCGAGCGGCGTCACGAATGCCGCATGTCTGACGGCCAGTGGCAACAATGCGACGAAGCCCTTGACTAGCTGCGCAGGCAACATCGACGTCCAGGGCTCTGGCAAGCTCCGCATGACGAGCGCCACGCTCAACGAGCTGGGCGGTGTGTTCGGAGCGACCAGCTTCCCGACGTCCAACGGTCTGGACGTCACGTTCAACTCCTACCAATGGGGCGGCAGCGCCGCGGACGGCATCGCGTTCATGCTCGCCGGCGTCGACCCAGCCAACCCCGTGCCGCCGGCAACGATCGGATCCGCAGGCGGCGCCCTGGGTTACTCCACCGCGACGGGAGTGAACGGCCTAACGGATGCCTACCTGGGCGTCGGTCTTGACGTGTTCGGCAACTTCAGCAGCAACACCTACTCCGGCACCGGATGTACAAACCCGGCCAACATCTCGACCGCCTACGCCGGTGCCGTGGTAGTGCGTGGCCCCGGCAACGCCAGAGCGGGCTACTGCGGCCTGTCCACCACGAACGACGGGTCGGCCAAAGCCGTGTTGCGCGCCTCGACCCGGTCAGCGTCGGTCGTCCCGGTGGAGGTGTTGATCAATCCGACCATCGCCGCCTTCACCGCGAACTCCGGCATCTCGGTGTCAGCCGGTACCTACAAGGTGGTCGTCACCCCGGTCGGGCAGTCCACGCGAACGCTGACCGGCCAGCTTCCGACGGTTGCCGCCGGCCTGTACCCGTCGTCGACCTGGCTCAACGCGAACGGAATTCCCAAGCAACTGGCGTTCGGGTTCGTCGGCTCGACCGGCTCGGTCACCGACGTGCACGAGGTCTCCGACGTCAAGGTGCTGACCTTCAACCCGGTCCCGCAGCTCGACGTCAGCACCACAAGCTACGTCGCCACCACCCCGCAGCCCGGCGACCCCGTCACCTACGTCCTCACCGCGAGCGTGCTGACTGGCGCCAACGAGACGAACCCGATCTCGGTAACGCAGTCCGTCCCTGCCGGGGTGGTCCCCGTCGGCGCGTTCGGCGTCGGCTGGGTCTGCCAGGCAGCGGTGGGCCAGAGCGTGACGTGTACGACGTCCGCGTCGTCCTTCACCAACGGCACGAGTCTGCCTGCCGTCACCGTCGACGCCATCGTCACGACGACGACCGTGACAGCCGCGATCGTGCAGTCCACCTCGACAGCGACGACGTCCTCGACGGACGCCAACCCTGGCACCGACACGAGCGCCTCGCCGGGAACCGTGCCCGGCATGCCCACCGGCGTCTCGATCAGCCCGGCGATCGGCCCGATCGCCGGTGGTGGTCTGACCGTCGTGACCGCGTCCACCAGCAACGTGCCGCCGACGGCGATCGAGATCGGGACGACGGCCGAGCAGCAGGCCGGCACCCCGGTCGTACTCCTGCCGTGCAAGTCGGGACGCGCCGCGGGCTGTTTCAACATCGAAGGCACGTCACTTGTCATCGCCGCCATGCCGGCGCGACCCACCGCTGCGACGGTGACCGTGACCGTCGTGACCCTGGGCATCGCCGCAACGACCACGTACGTTTACGCCGACCGGCCGGCGGCTCCGGCCGCGCCGACCGCAACGATCGGCTCCTCGAGCGTGACCGTCGCCTGGGCCGCGCCGGCCGCCAACGGAACTTCGATCACCGGATATGTGGTGACGCCCTCCCTCGCTGGTGTCGCTCAGACAGCCGTGACCTTCGACGCCTCGACGACAACGCGCGTGCTCTCTGGCTTGACGCCGGGCGGCTCGTACACGTTCACCGTGGCCGCGCTCAACGCCTACGGCACGTCCGCAGCCAGCCCTCAGTCAGCGGCAGTCACGCCGTACACGTTCCCAGGCGCACCGGTGATCACCGCGGTCAGCGCAGGCACCTCTACGGTGACGCTGACCTGGACCGCACCGAGTGACGGCAGCAGCGCGATCACCGGATATGTCGTGACGCCCTACATCGGCGCGGTCGCCCAGCCCGTGCAGACCTTCAGCGGCTCGGCCACCACCCGGACCGTCGTCGGCCTCACCGGCGGCACCGCCTATACGTTCACCGTCGCCGCTCAGAACGCGGCCGGAACTGGTCCGGCCTCTGCCCACTCGGCGTCGGTGACCCCGAACGTGTCGCCCAGCCTGACCTTCCCGGCTCCACCCGCAGGCGAGGTCGGCGTGGCGTACAGCCAGGCGCTCACGGTCACCAACGGCACGACACCCTTCGGGTGGTCGGTCAGCAGCGGCGCGCTCCCGCCCGGACTGACCCTCAACCCGACGACAGGGATGCTCGCCGGAACCCCGACCAGCGCCGGCAGCTTCTCCTTCACGGTGCAGGTCGTCGACGCGAGCGGACAGACCGCGACCAAGGCAGTAGTCCTCGTGGTAGCTGCCGCGCCTGCGCTGACGTTCACGCCCGCCGCGGGAGAAGTGGGCGTGGCCTACAGCCAGCAACCCACCCTGACCGGTGGGACCGCGGCATTCGCCTGGACGGTCACGGCAGGCAGCCTCCCGGCCGGCGTGACACTCAACGCAACGACCGGACTGATCAGCGGCACGCCGACTGCCTCGGGCACCTTCAGTGTCACGATCTCGGTCAAGGACGCGTTCAACCAGATCGCCAACAAGACCGCCTCCATCGTCATCGTCGCCCGACCGGCGTTCGTCTCGGGCAGCCCGCCCACCGGCCAGGTCGGCGTGGCCTACAGCACCAGCCTGGATGTCACTGGCGGAACGCTGCCGCTCACCTGGTCGATCTCGGCCGGCACTCTCGCGCCCGGGCTCAGCCTGAATGCGAGCGCCGGCTCCGTCACCGGTACCCCGACGACGTCGGGTAGCTACCCAGTCACCGCGTCTGTGGTCGATGCCCTAGGTCAGACCGCGACCAAGGCGCTCACGTTGGTGATCAACTCCGGCCCGATCGTCATCACCAAAGCCGCGAACGTCTCGTCCGCAGCCCAGGGCGGCACGGTCACGTACACGATCACAGTGGCGAACACCGCAACGTCGTCGATCAGCGGCGTCACCATCACCGACGCACTCACCGCGGTGAGCGACGACGCCGTCTACAACTCCAACGCTGCCGCGACCAGCGGAACCGTGAGCTACACCGCCCCCACCCTGGGGTGGACCGGCAACGTGGCCGCCTCGTCCACCGTCACCATCACCTACTCGGTGACAGTCCGGACGCCGGATGTGGGCAACAAGGTGCTGACCAACACCGTGAGCTCGACGACGCTGGGCACCAACTGCGCGGCCGGAAACGTCGACGCGCGCTGCACCAACACCGTCACTCTCCCCGGCCTGAGCATCCTCAAGACCGCGGACGTATCGACGACCACCCCGGGCAGCACAGTCCACTACAGCATCGTGGTGACCAACACCGGGCAGACGCCGTACCTCGCCGCGACGCTGACCGACAGCATTGCCGGCGTGCTCGATGACGCCGCATACAACCTCGACGCGACCTCGACGACGGGTAGCGTCTCCTACACCTCGCCGACGCTCAGCTGGACGGGCGCGCTGGCAGTCGGCGCCTCGGTGACGATCACCTACTCGGTCACCGTGGCCAACCCCGACGGCGGAGACCACTCCCTCACCGGGACCGTCATCTCACCGTCGCCCGGCAGCCCCTGCCCGAGCGGCGCCCCCGCTCCGCAGTGCACCGCCACAGTGACGGTGCTCATTCCCGCCCTGTCGATCACGAACACCGCCGACGTCGCCACGACCACCCCGGGCAGCGTTGTGCACTACACGCTCACCATGAACAACACCGGCCAGACCGCGTACACGGGATCCGTCGTGACCCTGGCGCTGCAGGCCGCGCTCGACGATGCCAGCTACAACAACGACATGGTCGCCACTGCTGGCGGAACGTCGTTCAACGCGAGCGCCGGAACGCTGACCTGGACGGGAAACCTGGCCATCGGAGCGTCGGCCACCGTCACATTCTCAGTCACGGTCCGCACCTCGAGCGGCGGAAACGACCAGCTCAGCACAGTGGCGTCCTCGACGGCGTCCGGCAACACCTGCCCGCAGGGCAGCGCCAACTCCCTCTGCACCACGAACGTCACGGTGCTGCACCCGAACCTGACGATCAGCAAGGCGGCGGACGTCAGCACGACTACCCCCGGGGCCGTTGTCCACTACACGGTGACAGCAACCAACCAGGGACAGACGAGCTACTCCGGCGCGACCTTCACCGACACCATCTCCGCCGTACTCGACGATGCGACCTACAACGGAGACGCGGTCGCGACCTCAGGCACCGTCTCCTTCGCCACCTCGTCGATCACTTGGGCCGGCACCCTGGCCATCAACGCGACCGTCACCATCACGTACTCGGTGACGGTCAAGAACCCCGACCCCGGCAACCTCACCCTCACCGGAACGGTGACGTCGGTCAGCGCCGGCAGCACCTGCCCCGTCGACGGAACCCCACCCACGCCCTGCACCAGCAGCGTGCCCGTGCTCATCCCGTCGGTGAGCATCGCCAGCTCCGTCTCGCCGACCTCCACCACGCCTGGATCGGTTATCCACTACTCCGCAGTCGTGACCAACACCGGCCAGACGACCTACACGGGCCTTGCTGTGACACTGAATCTCGTCGGAGCCCTGGACGACGCGGACTACAACTACGACGCCACGATCACGACCGGCAGCCTCGTAACGAACCCCGACGGTACGGTGAACTGGGTACTGAACCTCGCGCCTGGTGCCAGCGCCACCGGGACAATCTCGATGACCGTCCACAACCCCGACACCGGCGACAGATCCGTCGTGATCACCGCCGTCTCCGACAACGCAGGCAGCTCATGCACGACCAGCGCTCCTGCACCGAGCTGCAACGCGGTTGTCACTGTCCTCATCCCCGGCCTGACGATCACCAAGACGGCCAACACATCGACCGTGTCACCGGGCGGCACGGTGGGCTACACCGTCGCCGTCCTCAACAGCGGGCAGACCACCTTCGCGGCGGCAAGTCTCACCGACAACCTGGCCACCGTGCTGACAGATGCCACCTATGCCGGCGACGCTGTCGCGACCAGCGGCACCGTCTCCTACACCGCGCCGACGCTGTCCTGGACCGGAAATCTCGCGCCGGGTGCGTCGGCGACAATCACCTATCAGGTCACCGTGCGTGACCCCGACCCGGGCGACAAGCACATGGTCAACACCGTCGTCTCCTCCGCTGCGAGCAGCAACTGTGTGACCGGCAGCGCGGATGCGAGGTGCACCGCGACCGTCACCATCCTCGTGCCGGCGCTCACCGTGGCGAAGACCGCGAACGCCACGACCACCGCCCCCGGTGGAGTCGTCCGCTACACGGTCGGCGTCACCAACTCCGGTCAGACCGCCTTCCCGGCAGCGGCCTTCACCGACGCCCTCACCGCAGTGCTCGACGACGCTGCCTACAACTCGGACGCCACGGCGACCACGGGGACCGTCAACTACATAGGCTCCACACTCTCGTGGACCGGGAACCTGGCCGTGGGGGCATCAGCGACGATCATCTACTCGGTCACCGTGCATGCGTCAGACGGCGGCAACAACCTGCTGAGCGACACCATCGTCTCCGGCACCAGCGGCAACAACTGTCCGGCCGGCGGAGGCGACACCCGGTGCACGGTCGTGGTTCCGGTGGCCCGGCTCGTTCTCGCCTTCAATGCGACGCCCGCCTCCGTGACCCCCGGATCGACGTTCCACATCGGCGCCACCTACACGAACACCGGGCAGGTCCCCTACACAGACATCTCGGTATCGGTCCTGGCGCCCGAGTTCGGCGACGACGTCCTACCCGGTGGAGATCAAACTGCGAGCTCGGGGAGCTTCGTGCTCGGCACCGACGGCATCACCTGGACCGGTGACATCCCGGTCGGGGCGGTCATCGTCCTCGACGCGACCGTCACAGTGCAGAACCCGGACACCGGCAACAAGCTGATCAGCGCGACGACGGTCTCCTCTGCTCCGGGCAACAATTGCCCCTCTGGCAGCACCGACAGCCGGTGTTCGCTGTCGATCACGGTCGTGGTGCCGCAACTGACCATCACCAAGACGGCCAGCACCACGGCCACCGTGTCGGGCGCAATCGTCGGCTACACGATCACCGTCTACAACAGCGGACAGACAAGCTACTCCGCGGCGACGGTCACCGACTCTCTGAGCGGGCTGCTCGACGACGCCGTCTACAACGCGAACGCCTCGGTGACGGCCGGGATCGTCTCCTACGCCAACCCGGTCCTCACCTGGACGGGAAGCGTCGCCGTCGGTGCGACGGTCACCATCACCTACTCCCTGACGGTCCGCTCGCCGGATCCCGGCGACAAGACGATGATCAACACCGCGACATCACCCGACGCGGGCAGCACCTGCCCCTCGGGCAGCGGAAACGCAGCCTGCACAGCCCGGGTACTCGTCCTCACACCCGCCCTCACCCTCGTCAAGTCCGCCAGCGTGGCGAACGCGACCCTGGGTTCGGATGTCACCTACACCGTCAAGGTCACCAACTCCGGGCAGACCAGCTACGCCGCCGCGGCGTTCACCGATTCGCTCAGCGCGGTCCTCGACGACGCCACCTACAAGACGGCCGCGACGACGAGCACCTCCGGCGTGGCGAGCTACGCCAGCGGAACGCTGAGCTGGACCGGTGCACTGGCCCCCGGAGCCTCGGCAACCATCACCTACACCGTCACGATCAGCACGCCGTCGACCGGTGATCGCACCATGATGAACACCGTGGTCTCGGCCGACCTCGGGAACAACTGCCCCTCCGGCGCGACGGACCCCCGGTGCACGGCCACCGTGACGGTCACGAACGCCGTCAGCGTCACCTTCACCAAGACGTCTGACGTCACCCAGGTGGCCGCGGGCGGCGTCGTGCACTACAGCGTGCTCATCGTCAACTCCAGCGGCCTCCCGGCGGTCGCGAACCTCGTCGACCCGCTGAGCGGCATCGTCGACGACGCCACCTACAACGGTGACGCCGCGGCCACCGGCGGGACGATCACCTACCTCGCCCCGAACCTGAGCTGGGCCGGCACCATCCTGGCCTCGAGCACCGTGACCATCACCTATTCGGTCACCGTGCACAGTCCGCTGACCGGAAACCAGATCCTGTCGGGCAGACTCACCTCCACGTTGCCGCTGACGAGCAACAACTGCCTCGCCTCCAGCAGCGACCCGCGCTGCACCAACACCGTGTTGGTCGCCGCACTGGTCATCGCGCAGAGCTACACGGAGACCTCGACCACCCCGGGCTCGGTGATCCACCTGTCCGCGACGTTCACCAACGTCGGCCAGATGGCGTACACCGGAATCACGATCACCAGTCCAAGCGCCGACACCGTCGACGACGCGATTCCGACCGGCAACCAGGTAGCCAGCTCCGGCACCCTGGTGCTGAGCGCGACAGCCATCACCTGGACCGGCAACATCCCCGTCGGCGGCGTTGTCACCGTCACCGGCACCTTGACCGTGACCAACCCCGATCCCGGCAACAAGCTGATCACCGGAACGCTAGTATCGACGGCGCTGGGGAACAACTGCCCGAGCGGCGGTGTCGATACCCGATGCACTGCATCGCTGCCGGTCCTGATCCCCGGCCTGACAATCGTCAAGAGCGCGAACACGACCTACGTCGTCCCCGGCGGAACCGTCGCCTACACGATCGTCGTGACCAACACCGGCCAGACGCCCTACACCGCTGCTACCTTCAGCGACACCCTCGCCGGCGTCCTGGACGACGCGACCTTCAACGCCAATGCCGTCGCCACCTCGGGGTCGTCAACCTTCGCCGGCGGCGTGCTGACCTGGACCGGCGATCTCACAGTGGGCGCGGCGGCGACGATCAGCTACTCGGTGACGGCCACCAGTCCCGCGAGCGGTGACAAGACGATGGTGAATGCGGTCAGCTCCACGACGACCGGCAACACCTGTCCGCTCGCCAGCGGCACCACCGCATGCCGCAGCACCGTCGCGGTGCTCACTCCCGAACTGTCCGTCACGTCGGCGGCGAGCGTGGCCACGACAATTCCCGGCGCCACGGTGATCTTCACCGTGACCGCGACCAACACCGGCCAGCTCCCATTCGGCGCGGCCGAACTCAACGTCGCGCTGGGCGGGCTGCTCGATGACGCGAGCTACCGCGGCGACGCGGCGGCAACCCGTGGCGCCGTCACCGTGACGGGCACGACGCTGTCCTGGACCGGGCCGCTATCGCCGGGCGAGACCGTGACGATCACCTACTCGGTTCTCGTCGGCAGTTCCGTCACCGGCGACTACCGCCTCAACCAGACGGTCATCTCAGCGACGGCTGGCAGCAGCTGCCCGCTCGGGGACACCGACTCGCTGTGCAGCACGTCCGTGCCGATCGCAAGCCTGCACATCGCGACCAGTACCGACGTCAGCACCACCGTCCCCACGGGCGTCGTGCACTACACCATCACCATCGCCAACCTCGGACAAGTCCCCTACACCGGCATCAGCCTCACCGACAGCTTCGCCGCTGCACTGGACGACGCGACCTACAACGGCGACGCGACACCGACAGCCGGCAGCCTGATCCTGGACGCCACCGTTGGTGCGATCACGTGGACTGGTGACCTGGCGGTGGGTGCGACCGTGTCACTGACCGGTTCACTGACCGTCAACAACCCCGATACCGGCAACAGGATCCTGAACACGATCATCACCAGCCCCGCGGCCGGGAACAACTGCCCGGCAGGCAACACCGCTACCGCGTGCGCCACCAGCGTCACCGTCCTGATACCGGCGCTCTCGATCCTGAAGGTCGCGGACAAGAGCGTGGCGACGCCCGGTACAGCGGTGGGGTACACCATCACGGTCACCAACACCGGTCCGACCGCGTACACCGCCGCCACGGTCACCGACTCGCTGACCGGCATCGTGAACGACGCCACCTACAGCGGGGGAGCCACCGCGACCCGCGGCACCGTCACCTTCACTACGGCCGCCTCGCTTCTGCAATGGA
>Ga0068852_100003477_pt1 | contig 11015 bp, 9 predicted proteins | sample KBSCornC22_FD_66594 | JGI IMG/M metagenome (GOLD analysis project Ga0068852, IMG submission 66594) | Corn rhizosphere microbial communities from Kellogg Biological Station, Michigan, USA - KBS Corn C2-2 | ecosystem: Host-associated > Plants > Roots > Rhizosphere > Soil ... | reverse complement strand
ACCGTATCGTTGAAGAGAAAAGTCTCCTGCGCGACCAGACCAATTGCGGCTCGCAGAGATTGCAGCGTGTAATCGCGAATGTCGTGACCGTCGATCCGGATGGCGCCCACAGCGGGATCTCGAAACCGAGGAACGAGACTGGCGAGAGTGGTCTTGCCGGCGCCGCTCGAACCGACGAGCGCCACAATTTCGCCCGCGCGAATTTCGAGCGACACGCCAGAGAGTTGCCAACCTGATGCGGACGGATATCCGAAGCTGACCTGGTCGAACACGATGGCTTCGCGGAAGCCTTCCAGCTTGCTCGCATGAGGGCGGTCCACAATTTCCTCCGGCTGATCCAGCCAGGTGAAGACCTTTTCAGCCGCGCCCATCGCCTGCTGAAAAATATTGTGAAGATTCGTGAGACGCTTGACCGGCTCGTAAAGAAACATGAGCGCGAGCAGGAAGCTCATGAACTCCTCGGGCCGCAGCACGTGATTTTTGATTTCCGTGCGCCCGTACCAAAGCAAACCGACGAATGTAACAGCGCCCATGAACTCGATCAGGGGCGAAGGAATGCCCTGGAGCATCACGTAGCGCAGGTTCGAGCGAAGATGGCGGTCCGCGGAAGCGCGAAAACGGCGGGTCTCGTATTCCTCGGCGCCAAACGCGGCAACCACCTGGTGGCCGGAGATTGCCTCCTGCAGGACTTGGTTCAGCTCACCGGCCGCATCCTGCGTTTTCCGGCTGATGCGGCGGATTCGCCGGCCAAGGCGCGCAGTTGGCCAAAGCACAAAGGGAAAGAGCGCAACGCTGAAGAATGCGAGCCGCCAATCGGTTCCGAATACGACAAGCCCGAGACTGAGGACAGAGAAGGATTGCCGCAAAACATCGGCCAGCATGTCTGAACACGCGACCTGAATGCGCTCGATGTCGCTCATGACCGAAGACATTACTTTGCCGGTGGAGGTAGATTCGAAGAAAGCGGCGCCCCGCCGGAGCACCTTTTCAAAAACGTCGTTGCGCAGGTCCTTGACGGCGGAGAAGCCGACAAAGCTGGTGGCGACATCGCCGAGATAATCGCAGATGCCACGAATCAGGAACACCACGAAGATGGAGATCGCGACGATTGTAAAAATGTTGTGGATGGCCGGGGGGAAGAACTGCTCGAGGTAGATGTTCCGGTGAATCACCGGAATGGTGAAGAGCGGTTCGGGATTTGCATCCGCGGCGGGTCGAAGCACGCGGCCAAGAACCGGGCGGATAAGCAGCGTCCGGACCGCCGTCATCAGGCCCATGACAGCCATGAGCACGACCGACAGAACGATTAGCAACCAGTAGCGACGAGAGTATCCGGCAAGCCGCAGGGCGTCTCTCATGCGGCGTCTCTCATGCGGCTCGGGCCTGCAGGATTTCGACAGCGGCAACGACGCGCGAAACGCGAATGGAGTCGATCGGGCCCTCGGCTTTAATGGCTTCGGCAGACGTGCGCCAGGGCGCCCAGGTCTCGAGCGAAGACGGACCGAAGAGGACGACCTCGGGCACGCCAAATGCCGCGGCGATGTGGGCGGGCCCGGAATCGTTACCGATGAACAGTGCAGCATCGCGCATCAGACGGGCGATCTCCGCGAGAGTGGCGCCAACGATAGTTCGCGATCCGGAGAACGCGGACACATGGTCGGATTCGGCGCCGATGAATACAGGCTCAAGATTCAAAGACTGGCTGAGATAGCGAGCGATTTCCAGGAAGCTGGTTGCGGGCCAGGTTTTCTCTGGCGTCGCGGCGAAGGGATGAATTACGGCATAGGCGGATGAAGGCGCAAGGGGCGAGCGGCCAGCAGGAGCGGGCACAAAGGCGCGCGGCACATCGCTGATGGGCACGCCCAGATAGAACAGCGCGGAGGCGGCATGCTCGGCCGTATGGACGGCGCGATCGACACCCAGGATCTCCTGAGCAGTGGGAATCGGCGTATTGTAAATCCAGCCGGGGCGAAAGATATCGAAGCCGGCCCGGAAGCGGGCGCTGGACAGAAGCGTAAGCCGCGCGCTGCGCGTTCCGCCATGCAGATTCAGACACAGGGCAGGACGGAAGGCGCGAATTTCACCGGCGCGCGGCGCAAGAACCGCATCGATCTCAGGGTTGCCTTCAAAGATTTCGCGAAAGCGGTCTTCCACGACGACGGCGAGCCGAAGATCGGGACGGCACGTTTTCAGCAGATGCAGCGCGGGGGTGGAGAGAACGCAATCCCCAAGGGAGCGCAGCCGGATAACTACAACTCCATCGCCGGGACGAAGTCTTTCGAGAATGTCGGTTCGTGCGGGCAAGAGCCGCTACTCGTCGATGGTGGCTTCGTCGATCAGCATCACCGGGATATCATCACGGACCGGATAGAGACGGTGGCAGGACACGCAACGCAAACCACTGCCATCGGGCTTCAATTCGACTTTGGCCCGGCAGGCGGGGCAGATGAGGATCTCGAGCAGTTCGGCGCTGATGGGCATGTAAGAAAAAATTGTAGCGAAGCGGCCCGGACGAACTGAGCCGCGGAGATCCGGCGCCGCTTCGCTGACGATCAAACGTTGTGCGGGACGACAAATGGCTTGCGATAGTTTCGCGTGAACATCGCGTTCGCCTCGGAATCACCCACCACTTCGAATTTTTCGGAATCGAAATGGAGCGTGCGGCCGATGCGATAAGAGATGTTGGCGAGATGCACCAGGATAGTTGACGCCGCGCCTTCCTCGATTTCCGCGTGGAGATTCTCGCGATTGCGCGAACGGACCGCGTCGACGAAGTTCTGGACGTGTTTCGTCATTTCGTCGCGATCGGCGTTCGAAGGGCCCGGCTCCTGTTCCCGGCCCATCCAGGTCTTGTAGCTGTGATAACTGTCGACAACCATATAGCCGTTCCGGCCATAGAAGAGATTGCCAATCGAATCCGAGTTCGGCCCGCGGCGCGTACTGCCGCCGGCTAGCGGCGCTCCGCTATCAGCCATAGTGGCGCCGCCAGTCTTATGCGGCTGCGGCCCGACGGTCGCTTCGCCATTCGACATCCAGTGCCGAACTTCAAACTCCATCATTTTGCGCTTGCCGTTTTCATTGAACTCGTAGGCGACATTCAGGGTGTTCGGCGTTTCCTGGTCGTCATCGAACATGAAGTGGCCGCCGATCGCGCTCACTTTCACGGGATAGCGAACGCCAAGGCCCCAGCGCGCAATATCGACCTGGTGAATGCCCTGGTTACCGAGATCGCCGTTGCCGGTATCCCAGAACCAGTGCCAGTTGTAATGGAACCGGTTACGGGTGAAGTGGTGCATGGGCGAAGGACCAGTCCAAAGGTCGTAGTCGACGCCGGCGGGCACTGGCTCTTCGGGCGCGCGGCCGATCGTGTCGCGCCACTTATAGCAGAGACCGCGGGCAAGATAAACATCGCCGATCATGCCATCGTGCATCTTCTGGATGCCTTCGCGCACGGCATCGGAAGAGCGGATCTGGCTGCCCTGCTGGACGATGCGGTTGTACTTGCGAGCCGCGGCGACGATCTGCTTCGCCTCAAACATGTCATGGGCGCAGGGCTTCTCGACGTAGACGTCTTTGCCATTTTGCATGCCCCATATGGCCATCAGAGTGTGCCAGTGGTTGGGGGAAGCGATTGAGATGACGTCAATATCCTTGTTCGCGACCAGTTTGCGAACGTCTTTATAGACCTCTGGCTTCTTCAGGTTGAGCGTTTCGAAGAGTTTGAGGCCTTTGGCGATTTGCGCATCATCAATGTCGCAGATCGCTACCATTTCGGTATTGGGAATTTTGGCCCAGGTCTGAATATGGTCCTTGCCGCGGCCCATGGCCGTTGGACCTCTGCCGCCAAGCCCGATCACGGCGACACGAAGCGTGTCATTCGGACTGGCGATGCCCTTCGTAACCGCGCCGGCTGCAAGAGCGGCGCTGCTCATGATGAAATGTCTTCGATCCATTCGCTGCTATCCCTTCTGAGTAAGCCGCGCAACGAAGACGGGCGGCGGCTTCCCCGCTCAAAACTTTCCGGCGCCCGCGTCCATGCGGAAGCCCGGTCTTCAATCAGAAATTGCGCTCTCGTCATCCTTTCAATCGTCATCAATGTCGTCGTCATTGTCATCGGGACCACCCATCTCTGCACGGCCCAGGACGCGATAAGCACGGTCGAAATAGACGAGGGGCCTTCCCTCCGAGTGTCTGGCCAGCCGTACCTCGCCGACCAGAACCGCATGATCTCCAATCTCCATATGGCGAATAGCCGCGCACTCGAACTGCGCGAGAACGCCGGCGAGCAACGGCATGCCGGATTCGCCCGAATGCCAGTCTACATCGATAAAGCGATTCTCGGAAACGCTGGAAAACCGATGAGACAGATATTCCTGGTTTTCTGCGAGCACATTCACGGCAAACCAGGGACAAGCAAGGAAGTGACCGAGGATGGCGTGGCGCAAATCGATGGAAACAAGCACCAAAGGCGGGTCGAGCGAAACGGAGGTAAAAGAATTCACCGTCATCCCGTGGGGCCGGCCTTCGCCGTCAAGGCAGGTGACGACCGTAATGCCTGTGGCGAAGCGGGAACAGGCTGCGCGGAATTCCGGGGCGGAAACGGGCGCGGCCGGAACGCAGACGGATTCCGTTTCGGAGCGCGCATAGGGGCTTCGAAGCGCCTTGCTTGACATCGAGCTAACCTCAATTCTATCATCGAGTTGACCGCGCCACGGCAAATTTTCAGAGCAGGTTTGGGTGTGCGGCCGGAGGCCTTTTGATCAAACTCGACATCATCAATGAAGTCGTAAACAAGACGGGCATCACGAAAACCAAGGCAGAGATGGCTGTCGAGACTGTCTTCGACAAGATGAAGCGCGCGCTCGAGCAGGGTGACCGAATTGAGCTTCGCGGATTCGGGGTTTTTACAGTGAAGCCGCGCAAGACCGGGATCGGACGCAATCCTCGGACCGGCGCGGAAGTATCGATCCCGCCCGGCAAAGCTGTTCGCTTCAAACCAGGCAAGGAACTGCAAACGCTTCAGTAGTAAAAGCATCGAGGCGCAGATTGCGCCGGACTTCCACACCGTGTTTCCCGAAGATCTGTTTGAAAGCGCGACCCGACCCGCTGAGCCGGCGCGTCCTGAATTCCTCCGCAGTTTCCACGTAGAAGCCTATGCAGCGCCCAGGCAGCGCTGGTGGGTACATATACTTTTGCTGATTGCAACGCTGTTCACGACGACGCTTGTTGGCGCGCACATGCAGTACAACTTCGATCACAATCTGCCAGTGCTCGATATCGATCATTTAAGCGAGATCTACAGCCTGGGTTTGGGCAGCCTTAAGGCGCTCCTGGGCGGGTTGCCGTTTTCGTTAACGCTCATGACGATCCTGATGGCGCACGAACTCGGACACTACTTCGCGTGCGTGTATTACGGCCTGGACGCGACGCTACCTTACTTTCTGCCCGTGCCCATGCCGATGACGGGCACAATGGGAGCATTCATCCGAATCCGATCGCCGATCCAGAACAAGCGCGTTTTGTTCGATGTCGGCGTGGCCGGCCCGCTCGCCGGGTTTCTTTTTCTGGTTCCGGCGCTCGGTGTCGGACTGGCCTTCTCGAAGGTCCTGCCGGGCATCAACAATCTGGGCGCAATTCATTTCGGAGCGCCGCCGCTCGAATGGATTGCCCAGCGGCTCGTCTTCCCGGGCGTAGCCGGCTCGGACATTTATCTGCATCCGGTAGCCCGCGCGGCGTGGGTGGGCATGTTTGCAACGGCGTTGAACCTGTTGCCTGTGGGCCAGCTGGATGGGGGGCACATCGTCTACGCGCTGCTCGGCCGTTTTCAGAAATGGATCTCACAGCCGTTTCTGCTGGCCCTGCTTCCGATGGGGTACTTCTGGTGGCGCGGGTGGCTCTTCTGGTTTGCGTTACTGGCGATCCTGGCACGGCGGCATCCACCGGTTTACGACGAAACGCCCGCGGGAGCCACGCGAATCAAGATCGGCGTGCTGGCGCTGGTGGTATTTGCGCTCTGTTTTACGATTGCGCCGCTGAACGATTAACTCCTCGGGCGGCGCGCCTGCTACTTAAGTACTAAAACTGCTCAACACCGGTCATTCGAATTTTTCGGCTTATTTCGTTTTAGTTCCCTAACGCGCGATAGCGCTGCTTCTGAATACTGTCGTAAGGTCAGCGCTCAATTATCTATTCGGCAGGCGTTAGCCCTGACGATTCGGTGAATAAGTCGATTCGTTGAAATTTTAAAGCCCAGGTTAACACTCCTATCTGAGCTTAAAAATTCTGCTCCTTTTTTTGCAAATTCGGTATATCCTCACCAAGATGCCGATGCTGGCGAATCCAGTTATCACTGAGCCTGGTACTTTAGTCCGGAGCGTTGCCAGATTGTTACCGGTGAACATGCTTCTCCTTGCAGGACTTCTCTGCAGCGTCACAGGTCTGGCGCAACAGAACGGCCGGTTCGCCACTCTCCGAATGCAGGCCATGGAAGCTTTCGATCGGGGCCAATTTGATCAGGTGGCGGGCAGGCTTGAAGAAATCTGGGAGCAGGATCGTACCGATCCCAGGGTGGCCGAGTATCTGGCCATGGGTTATCTCTACGGCGAGCACAACGTGGATAAGGCTCGGCCTGTCATGAAGGAAGCAATCGCCCGAGGCGGCCAGGCGACGTTCCTCATACAGCATTCGCACGGAAAGATGGCATTCCTGCAAGGCGATCCGATGAACAACTATTGTTCGGGAAAAATGTCGATCTCACCGGGAACGATCGCCTTCATATCCGAACAAACAGATCATTCCGCGAAAATCGAGGCCGCAGAACTCAAGGAGTTCAAGGTGCTGGGCGGAGTTCCTGGCCGCATAGAGATCAAGGCGGGAAATCAGAAGTGGACGTTCCGTGTGAGGAGCGGAACTATGAGCGAGGCGAATCTGCTGGAAGAGATCGCCGAGCAGAACCTCAGAAAAAAGTGAAGCGATAGAGCGATACAGGAGTTGACGATGAACGGGAAACGATTTCTAATCACGGCTGCTGTCTTATGTTTCTTCGGGACGGGCACGGTATGGGCCCAGTTTGGCGGACTGGGCAAAAAGGACAAAGATAAAGAGGCGGAGCGGGCCAGAAAGGAAGAGGATCGCGACACAAAGAATCTGCGGAGCTACGAGAAGATCAAGGCCTATTCTCTTGAGAAGTATGCCAGCGATCCGGATTTTCATGACGAGGTCGACGCGGCGTATGCGGACCTCCTGAGAGATCACAAGCAGTTCGCATTCGAGAAGAATACGCATCGCGGTTCGAAGGTTTATGCGGTGAACGAGGATCGCTTCCGAATGAACGATCAGCATGAACTTTATGACAACCTGCTGGTTCAGGACCGCATCAACCGGATCGGCCAGAGCCTTGTCCCGAAAGATTCCGACAAAATCTTTGCCTTCCGGCTGACGGCAGATCCCACGCCGGACGCGTATACGCTTGCGACCGGGACAATTTATATCTCTACGGGCATGGTGTCTCTGCTCGACAACGAAGCTCAGCTTTCGTATGTGCTCGCCCATGAGATGGCGCATGTTCAGCTCGATCACTGGCGGCAAAAGGTAATGCTGGAATGCGGACTGAATGCCTACAACAACGACCAGACCAAAAAGGCTGAGCGCATCGGCATGATCGCCGGGATCGCAGGCGGATTGGCCGGCGGTCTGGCGACGAAGAGCGCGACAGTCGGGATTGCCTCCGCCGCCGCGGGATTCGGCGCAGGCATGCTGATCGGCTCGCTGATTGACAAGCACGCCGTGCTCAATTGGGACCGCGCGCAGGAAGACGAGGCCGACAAGATGGCGTTTAAAGCCATGTTGAATGCTCGATATGACGTTCGCGAAGTTCCCCGCTTATATACCCTGGTGCAGGATCTGGTGGTTCGCGACACGCGCGCCGGTCTCGGCTTCCTTGGCGAGAAGAATCGCGTGAAGGAACGGAAGGAAGCGGCTGACAAACTGATCTCCGATGCATACAAGGCCGACATTGAGGCCCAACTCAAAGGATCGGGATTTCGCGGCGACTCGGCCGCCCACCGCAACCTGATGGCGGAGCTGAAGCGTGATAACGGCATCATGGCTTATTACAGCGACATGTTCGGGATTGCCCGCAAAAATCTCGAAGAAGCAGTGGCGATTCGCGACAACGATCCCGCCGCTCAGTACTTCTACGGCAAGGTACTGGAAACCATAGGAAGGACGCCGGAAGACCGAAAGCTCTCCGAGCAGAGCTTTATCAAAGCCGCTCAGTTCGATAAGCAGCAGGAAAACTTCGGCGCGCACTTACATCGCGCGCTGATGATCATGGCGGACGATAACTCCGGAAACAGCTCCAACGCGAATCAGCTCAAATCCGAACTGGATACCTACGTCACAGATTATGTGAGGTACCAGATCGAATATTCGAAGTCGCTGTTACTGCCGCCAAACATCGACACGATCGCAGATTACATGCGCCTGTATGGGGCTTCCGACTGGCAACCCAAAATGCCGGAAGGCGCAGCAACCGTGAGAGTTTCCGAAGCCGTGCTTCCGAGCAGCCCGGATAAATCCGTGTCTCCGAAAACTGTATCTTCCCCAGGCTCTTCATCCAGAGTGCAATGCCCTCCTGGCATGCAGGCATCGGCGGCCGCGTTGAGCGGTACGCGGGCAGCCATGGCTGCGAATCTCGGCTGTGTCGCGATACAGAAATTCCCGCAGAAGAAATAGGATGCGAATAAGGCTCGCGGTACTGGCTGCGCTGGCAGCCACAGCCAGTACCGCCCAAATTCCCGTTCAGCCAACCTTTGAGCTGATGCTGCCCGATATTGGCCGTGTTATTCCAGGCGGCACGAACGTAGTGGCTGATGTTCCTCTGCGCCAGATTACGCGCCTCACAATACAGGTCCTCGGTTCCGCCGATGCGAATTTGAGTTATGGCGACCTCCGCGTTCGAATCAATGGAAAAGGGACGCGGAACGTTTTCGACAGCGGGTCCAATGAACGCGGGAAATATCTCGCCATGAGCGCTGCCACGTTACGGATGCGCCGCGACGAGATTTTCGATCGATCAGAGAATACGATCGAGGTTTACGGAAAAGACAAGCGGGGCCGCGAATATTATCAGAACTGGATTCTGCGGGTCGTTGATGACAAGGCGAACCCCTGGTTCACCTGGATTTCCAGCATGTCGCCACTTGATGAGACAGGCGTTCCTCCGGATCTTGTTCTCGATCAGCCTTCCGCCCCGGTGCTGTTCACAGCCGCGGCAAAGAATATGGGAATTCGGTTGAAAGGCCAGGCGTCCGCTGCCAGTGGAATATCATCCGTTTCGATCAATGGGAACCCTGTATCCGTGGCGCAGAAGAGTCCGACTGTGACCTTCGATCAGAACTACGCACTTGCCCGGGGGAAAACGGCAATCTCCGTGGAAACGGTCGACAGCAAAGGAAACAAGCGAAACGTTACTATCCCGGTGATCTATCCGGGCCCATCCGCTCCGCAGCCGAAGTTCGCGGGACAGACCTGGGCTGTGGTAATTGGAGTTTCCCGGTTCGACGCCAAAGAAGGCGCGCCGCCGCCCCTTCCGCAGGCAGCCTTTGATGCCAAAGCCCTCGCATCACAACTCACTGCTCGCGGCGTCAAGCCGGAGAACCTGGTGGTTCTCACTGACGAGCAGGCCACGGCGGATAAAGTGCGCATCGCGCTGGGAGATTTCGTGGCCAAAGCAAAGCCGGAAGATCTGCTGCTTGTGTACTGGTCAACGCAGGGCCTGCACGATCCGGCTTCGCCGGACAAGGTTTACCTGGCGACCGCGGATACGCAGATGCTTCATCTTGCAGACACGGCCATTGAGATTTCAGAGCTGCAACTGTTGCTCGAACGCTCGGTCCGGAGCCGGCATTCCGTGCTGTTTTTCGATGCCGACCATCCGCTTGGCCGCGAATGGGATTTTCAGGGCAGGTCTATCGTTTCGACTCACTTATTGAATCTGTTTGATGAACAATTGGGAAGCTCGGTATTGGTTTCGGGTACGGAAGACAAAGCCGGACGGAGCACGTTTTCGACGGCTCTTCTCGCCGCATTCGGCGGTAAGGCGGACGTAGACCAGAATGGCGTGCTCACGCCCCATGAGATTTGCGCCTATGTCACGGAAGAAGTCCGCAAGGCGACCGGCGGAAACCAGCTTCCGCGCGCACTGCTCGCGAAGCAGGATGAAGAGTCCTCTATTCTGGCGCTGAAGTAGACCTCACATTGGGAATGCATCGAGAACACTCGCGAGTACTGTCGCGGCGGCAACTGGCGCTGGCCGGAGCCGCGTGGCTGGCGCCCAGACTTGCCGCGCAGAAGCAACAGGACGGAAAAGATACGCGCGATCTTTCGCTGTCAGCTTCGGAAAAGCCTGTGCCTGATAAATCCACTGCGGGCGCGCGCCGCCGCCTGGCGCTGTTGATCGGCAACAATCATTACACAAGCGCTCCCCGCCTGCAGAACGCGGTGAACGATGCGGCCGATTTGGGCCGAAAGCTGACCGAACTCGGCTTCACTGTAGATGTGGTTACGGATGGGACTCTGGCCCATGTGAATACGGCGATTTCCCGCTACGTTTCGAATCTGCGACCGGGCGATACTTCCCTGTTGTTCTATGCCGGCCACGGTGTCCAATCCGGCGGCGAGAACTATCTGATCCCGGTTGACTTCCAGCCGGGTAGCGGAGAGGCGAGCCTGCCCGCGGCATGTATCGGGGCATCGAGCGTGCTCGATCGGCTACAGAGGTCCGGGCCGGAACTCAATCTGATGATCCTGGATGCGTGCCGCAACAATCCTTTTCACCCGGGCGCCGATGTTAAAGGGCTCGCCGTCATGGAAGCTGGTCTCGGAGCATGCATTTCACTATCGACGGGGCCGGGCCAGACTGCAGCCGATAATCCGCACGGGAGAAACGGTTTGTTTTCCGGGTTCCTTCTTGCGAATATCGAAACGCCGGGCCAGAGCCTGGATGCCCTGCT
>Ga0068852_100003475_pt1 | contig 11016 bp, 8 predicted proteins | sample KBSCornC22_FD_66594 | JGI IMG/M metagenome (GOLD analysis project Ga0068852, IMG submission 66594) | Corn rhizosphere microbial communities from Kellogg Biological Station, Michigan, USA - KBS Corn C2-2 | ecosystem: Host-associated > Plants > Roots > Rhizosphere > Soil ... | reverse complement strand
CCCGAGATCAACGATGCGATCGCGGGCCACGACCTCGTTTGCGCGGCCGTGCTGTCAGGCAATCGCAATTTCGAAGCGCGCATCCACCCGAATCTGAAGGCGAATTTCCTCGCGTCACCGCCGCTCGTCGTTGCGTACGCGATCGCCGGCAACGTGTTGAAGGATCTGACGACCGAGCCGCTCGGTGAAGGCCGCGACGGTCCAGTCTATCTGCGCGACATCTGGCCGACGTCGCACGAGGTCGGCGCGCTGTTGAGCTTCGCGCGCGACCCAGCCACGTTTCGCCAGCTTTACGGCGATCTCGCGAACACGAATCCGATGTGGAAGTCGATCGCCGGATCGACCGGTCAGGTGTACGACTGGCCGCCGTCGACGTACATCGCGAAGCCGCCATTCTTCGAAGGCTTCAGCATGTCACCCGCGCCACTCGCCGATGTTCGCGGAGCGCGCGCGCTCGGCATCTTCGGCGACTCGGTCACCACCGACCACATCTCGCCTGCCGGCTCGATCAAGCCAACGTCGCCCGCAGGTCTCTATCTGCAGGAGCGCGACGTCTCGGTTGGCAACTTCAACAGTTACGGCTCGCGGCGCGGCAATCACGACGTGATGCTGCGCGGAACGTTTGCAAATGTTCGCATCAAGAACCTGATGCTGCCGGCGAACGCCGACGGTTCCCGCGTCGAGGGCGGCATCACGCTCTATCACGGCCGCAACGGTTCGGCCGAACGGATGCCCATCTTCGACGCGGCTGTCGAATATCAGCGGCAAGGTATCCCCACCGTCGTGTTCGGTGGTGACGAGTACGGCACCGGCAGCTCTCGCGACTGGGCGGCGAAAGGAACGCAGCTGCTCGGCATCAAGGCCGTGATCGCGAAGAGCTTCGAGCGCATCCATCGCTCGAACCTCGTCGGCATGGGCGTGTTGCCATTGCAATTCGCAGCGGGTGAAAGCGCCGATACGCTCGGCATCAAAGGCGACGAGACGTTCGACATCGCCGTCCCGGTCGACATCAAGCCGCAGCAGCCATTGACGCTCGTGATGACGCGCAAGGACGGCACGAAACGCGAGATTCCTGTGCTGTGCCGGATCGACACGCCGATCGAGGTCGACTATTACCGGCACGGCGGGATCCTGCCGTTCGTGCTGCGTGAACTGATACAGCGCAGCGCATAAGGCTTCTGCGATGCAGCGCGGGCTCGCGCACGCGCTGCCGCTGTTCCTGATCGCCGGGATGTGCCTGTCGGGTCTGGACGCGACGGGCAAGTACCTCGTCCGCGACCATTCGCTGTTGCTCGTCGTCTGGGCGCGTTACGCCGGCCAGATGCTGTTCGTCACGCCGTTCGCCTGGCATCGCGGCGGCCGCTCGTTCTGGCACACGCGGCGCCTCAAGCTGCATCTCGTTCGCTCGCTGATGCTCGTGCTCGCAACCCTCGGCTTTTTCGGCGGGCTCCGCTACCTGCCGCTCGCCGAGGCATCGGCGATCACGTTCCTCGCACCGATGTTCATTGTCGCGCTGTCGTGGCCGCTCCTGCGCGAGCACGCGCCGGCGGCGCGGAAGATCGCATCGATCACGGGCTTCATCGGGATCCTCGTGCTGCTGCGTCCCGGCTCCTCGGTCATGCACCCAGCGGTCGTGTTGCTGGTCGGCGCCGCCGCTGCGAATGCGCTCTATCAACTGCTGACGCGAAAGCTGCTCGACGAGAGCCCGAACACGACGCTCTTCTACAGCGCAAGTGTCGGCACCGTAATCCTGTCTCTCATGCTCATCGCAACGATCGAGGTGCAGCACGTGAGCGGTGCAGCACTCGGCCTGTTCCTGCTGATGGGACTTCTTGCCGGGCTTGGCCACTGGTGCCTGACGCACGCGTACATGCAGGCGCCCGCATCGTTGCTGACGCCGTTTACATACCTGCAAATCCTGTGGGCCACGGGACTCGGCTACGTGATCTTCGGCCAGCATCCGGATGGCATCTCGGCGATCGGCATGGCGATCATCGTCGCGAGCGGACTGGGTCTCGCGCTGTGGGAGCGACGACGCGCGCGACTGCTATAATTTTGCGCCGGCGGAGGCGGGTTACGCGGGCCAATCCGCCAACGTTCACCAACGTTGCATTGACCAAGGACCGGGAGAAGAACATGAGCAGAATCACTTATGCACTGACAGCGCTTGCGCTGGCAATGACGCTCGCCGCGTGTGGCCAGCAATCGCAACAAGCGGCCGACAAGGCCAAGGCTTCCGCATCGAAAGCCGCGGACAGCGCAGCGACGGCGACGAAAGACGCGGCGACCGCCGCATCCGCTGCTGCGAAGGATGCGACGAACGCCGCGGCCGACGCTGCGAAGTCGGCTTCCGATGCGACCAAGGACGCAGCCGCGAAGGCGTCGGATGCCGCGAAAGATGCCACGGCGAAATCGGCCGACGCGATGAAGGATGCCGCGAACCAGGCTGCCGATGCGTCGAAGGATGCAGCAGCGAAGGCGAGTGAAGCCGCGAAAAAGGCGAACGAAGCCGCGAAGGAAGCTGCGAAGAAGTAAAGCGTCCGCGCACGCCCGTAAACGGCCGTCCCTGCGACGGCCGTTTTGTCATTGGCGGTGCCAACCAGGGTGAACGCCCGTCGGCCCGCGCTGCAACTGGCATCGGCCTTGCTCGTCTATCGGTGGTTGCGCCGGGTCGACGCTTTCCTGTCCAAAGGGTGGAGCACTATCGCTCCTCAGCGCCAGCCGTCGCAACCGCCCTCTTCCTTGCCGACGGCCGACGTCCGCGCCGCCCTCGGCTCCGCTTTTGATCGTGCGCTCGCAATCTCGACGACGAGCCGTCACAGCGCCGTCGGCTCCGCTTTGTGATCGAGTCCTGGCAATCTCGCTGACGCGCGCAGTGATCGCGCCGCGCGCATTCAAATCGTTCAGCACCAGTGCTCGATCGCGAACGCTGCAAACTGCCGTTGACCGACACGCAGGTGCCCCGCCGCGGCGCATCGATTCGCTGCAGTAAAATCCGCCAATGACCGAATCCGCTCTGGAAACAACTGCGCCGGCAACGGCGGCGCCATCGCGGCGCGACACGCGCAAGGCGGACTTCGAGCTCGACAAGCTCCGCAAGCGGCTGCGCAGGCTCGTCGGCCAGGCGATCGCCGATTATTCGATGATCGACGCCGGCGATCGCGTCATGGTGTGCCTGTCGGGCGGCAAGGACAGCTACGGATTGCTCGACATCCTGCTGTCGCTGCAGCGGCGCTCGCCGCAGCCGTTCGAGCTCATTGCCGTCAATCTCGACCAGAAGCAGCCTGGCTTCCCCGCTGATGTGCTGCCGCGCTATCTCGAATCGCGCGGCGTGCCGTTTCGAATTGCCGAGCAGGATACGTACAGCGTCGTCAAGCGCGTCATTCCGGAAGGCGCGACGATGTGCTCGCTGTGCTCGCGACTGCGGCGCGGAGTCCTATATCGCGTGGCCGGAGAAATCGGCGCGACCAAGATCGCGCTAGGGCATCACCGCGACGACGTGCTGGCGACGTTCTTCCTCAATTTGTTCCACGGCGGCAAGCTGAAAACGATGCCGCCGAAGCTCGTCTCCGATGATGGCCGTCATATCGTGATCCGCCCGCTGGTCTACGTGCGCGAGCGCGACCTCGCGCGCTACGCGGAAGCGTCGAAGTTCCCGCTGATTCCGTGCACGCTGTGCGGCTCGCAGGAAAATCTGCAGCGCCAGCAGGTCGGTGCACTGCTGCGCGAATGGGACAAGCGTTTTCCCGGTCGCATCGAATCCATCTTCAATGCGATGGGCAACGTCGTTTCGACGCACCTGCTCGATCGGACGCTGAACGATTTCGCGGCCGTTCGCGCGACGGGTGTAGCGAGCGCGAGCGGCGACATCGCGTTCGACGCCGATGAATCGCTAGCGCGTGTGCCGGCGCATTCACCGATTACGCTCGTCGATACGCGCTGATTTTTCAGAGGCGCTCGTATCGTGGCGCAAAACAGAAAGAAGGCGATGATGGCGCGCATGGATGCGGCGCTGCGACTGCTCGTCGTCGCGTCCATGGCGTGGTGCGCGCCGCTTGCGATCGCCGCAGACGGGGCGCCGCCACTTGCAGGCGCTGCGTTGCGCGACGCATTGCTGCGCGGCGGTTACGTGCTCTATTTTCGTCACGCGGCAACGGACTTTGGCCAGAACGATGACAAGATGACGGGCTACGAAGATTGCGCGCAGCAGCGGAATCTCACCGACCGCGGCCGCGCGGACGCGCGCGCAATCGGCGCGGCGATCAACGCACTGCACATTCCCGTAACGACCGTGCTTGCAAGTCCGTTCTGCCGGACGCGTGAGACTGCCGAGCTCGTGTTCGGACACGCGACACCGGATGCGCGCGTGCGGGGCGGCCCTGCGACCACCGACGATCCCGCGCGCTACGCGCAGTTGAAAGCGTTGCTGTCGACGCCGGTTCCCGCTGGCACCAACATCGCGATCGTCAGTCACGGCAATCCATTTCGCGCGCTCGCCGGACCACCGTACCTTGCCGAAGGCGAGATGGCCGTCATCGAGCCGCGCGGGCGCGAAGGCTTTCGCATCGTCGGCAAGGTCGCGCCGGATGCATGGAGCTCGCTGCGCTGAATTGCGCCAAGCAAACCCTGGCTAATGGCTACGGTTCCCCGATCGCCGTAGGCCTTGCGACTATTCGTCGCTGGCCTGCGACGCTAATTCCACGCGGCGTCGAGCGAACCGCGTCGTCAACGAACGGTGTGGCGCCCCTGTCCGAACAGCACCTTTCGTGACGCTTCGTCGTTGACGGCGGGCTGCACGTTGACCGTCTTGGCGAGCGCGTAAGCCCGCTGCGTCGCAGGTCGCGCGGCGATCGCTTCCTTCCAGCGCCGTAGATCGGGGAATTCGTCGATCTTCTGCTTCTGCCGTTCGGGCTGGATCCACGGATAACACGCGATGTCGGCGATCGAGTACGTGTCGACGATGAACTCGCGCCCGCGCAATTGCTTGTCGAGCACCGCATAGAGGCGCCCCGTCTCGTTGACATAGCGATCGATCGCGTACGGAATCGGCTCGACGGCGTAACCGTTGAAATGATGGTTCTGTCCCGCCATCGGACCGAGCCCCGCCATCTGCCAGAACAGCCACTGGATGCATTGCCAGCGGGCGCGCGCATCCGAAGGAATGAGCTGGCCGCACTTCTCGGCGAGATAGAGCAGGATCGCGCCCGATTCGAACAGCGCAACGGGACCGCCTTCGATCCCCGGTGCGTGATCGACAATCGCGGGAATGCGATTGTTCGGGGCGATCGCGAGGAACTCGGGCGCGAATTGCTCGCCGCGCGAGATGTTGACGGGCTTCACCGTATACGGAAGTCCCGTCTCCTCGAGGAACATCGTCAGCTTGTGGCCGTTGGGTGTCGTCCAGTAGTAGACGTCGATCATTGCGCGAAGCGCCTCGTGAAGTGTGCGATCAATGCGTCCTGGCTAGAACGTGCCCGGATAGGCAGCGCCGTCGGCGAGAATGTTCTGCCCTGCGATGTAACTGGCGTGCACGCTGCAGAGAAATGCGCAGATCGCGCCGAATTCGCGCGCATTGCCGAAACGGCCGGCCGGTATTGCTTCCATCGCCGCGTTGCGGATGTCCTCGACCGGCTTGCCGCTCGAACGCGAGTGGCCATCGAATCCGGCGCGCAGCCGATCGGTATCGAATGCACCTGGCAGCAGATTGTTGATCGTGACGTTGTGACGAACGACCTTGCGCGCGAGGCCCGCGACAAAGCCCGTCAGCCCCGAGCGCGCGCCATTGGACAAACCCAAATCGGCAATCGGCGCCTTGACGGCGACGGATGTGATGTTGACGATGCGGCCGAATCCCCGCTCGATCATCGTGTCGACGGTCGCCTTGATCAACTCGATCGGCGCGAGCATGTTCGCGTCGAGCGCACGAATCCACGCATCGCGGTCCCAGTCGCGAAAGTCGCCACGAGGTGGGCCGCCTGCGTTGTTGACGAGGATATCCGGCTGCGGACAAGCGCGAAGTGCCGTTGCGCGGCCTTCGGCGGTGGTGATGTCGCATGCAATGCCGTGAACCGGCCGGCCGGCGAGCGCGCCGATCTCCGCTGCGGCGCGTGCGACGTCTTCCGCCGTCCGCGCACAGATCGTCACGTCGACGCCTTCGCACGCCAGCGCCTCGGCGCAGCCCCTGCCGAGTCCCTTGCTCGCGGCGCACACCAACGCGCGCTTGCCGGAAAGCCCGAGATCCACGTTACGCCGGTTGCGGCACGGCTGCGCGCCGTACGCGCACGACGGTTGCGATCGCGATGACGAACAAAGCGCCGATGACGAAGAACACTTCGCGCGCTAGACCGTGGTCGAGCATGATGCCGAACCAGATCGGCCCGACCATCGCGCCGAGGTCGAGTCCCGAATAGACGAATCCGTAGACGCGTCCCGCCGCGCCTTTCGGTGTCGCATTGCGCACGATGAGGTCGCGCGACGGTCCGGTCGCGCCGATGACGAGCCCGACGACGACGAATACCGGCACGATCCAGGGTAGCGCCACGGCATTGGCCGCGATCAGTGCGAGCAACGCAGCGCCGAGCAACAGGCCTGTAGCCGCAACGCGATCATGGCGCGTCGTTCGCACGGCGAGAAATCCGCCGATGACGATGCCTGCGGTGCCGCCCAGCAGATAAGCCGTCACAGCCGATGTCGCGATGACGAGCGGCACCGCGAGACCCGCATTGAGCGCCGACGGCAGGAACGTCTGCAGCCCAACCGCCGCGGCAGTCTGGAACACGAAATAGAAGAAGCACAGCAGGATCGCCGGCTCGATGAACAGCGCGACGCTGCCGCGCAACGTGTGCAGATGTGCGTCCGATGCGCGATGCGACGTCAGGATGCGCCGCTGGCTCGCGAGAACACCGAGCACGACGAGTCCGCAAACACCCATCGCCGCGAGTGCGACGCGCCAGTCGAACGCTGCGCCCAGGCCGAAGCTCACGATCGGCGCCAGCGCGTAACCGAGATTGCCGCCCACGCCGTGTGTCGAATAGGCATGACCAAGCCGTCGCGTCGTCACGTTCGCGTTGAGGATCGCGAAATCGGACGGATGGAACACGCCATTGCCTGCGCCCATGATCGCCGCGCACGGAAACAGCCACCACGGATTGGGTGCGAGTGCCGCGAGCAACGTACCGACAACGAGCAACGCCATGCCGCCGAGCAACACCGGTCGCGCACCGAGCCGATCGACGACAAAGCCTGCACCAAATTGAACGATGCCGCTTCCGATGTAGAACGTGCCGGCGATGAAGCCGAGCAGCGTCCACGACACGTCGAACTCGTTACGCAGCAGCGGAAACAACGGCGGCAGCGCGAGTTGCAGGAAGTGCGATACCGCGTGCGCGAGACTGACCACACCGATGACGCGCGCATCGCGGCGCAGCGATTGCGCGGGCCTTGCGCCAGTAGTATTCACTTTAACAGTATCGTTCAAGCTATTGCTTTTGCATAATTTTGTCTATGAATTTCCCGGCGGCAACGATCTCTTCAATCACCGCCGAATGCTCGATCGGATACACGTGCCATTCGACATTCCAGCCGCCCGCGCGCAACGCGTCTCGCGAATGCTCGGCCCAGCCGAGTTGCACGACCTGATCGTGCGTGCCGTGCGCCATGAAGATCGGTACGTCGCGATTCGCGTCACTCGCTTCGGCGACAACGCGATCGGATGTGACGAGATACGTCGAGAGCCCGATCACGCCCGCAAGCCGCTCGGCATGGCGAACGCCCGCATACAGCGCGATTGCACCGCCCTGCGAAAAACCGGCAAGGATGATGCGCCGAGCGGCGATGCCGCGCGCTTGCTCGCGCGCGATCAGTGCTTCGACATGCGCTTGCGAGGCACGCACCCCGTCGAGATCGGCGCGCTCGGAAAGATTCGCCTGGCGGATGTCGTACCACGCGCGCATCCGCATGCCGTTGTTGATGGTCACCGCCATCACTGGCGCGTGCGGGAAGATGAATCGAATCGACAGCGTTGGCGGCAAACCGAGGGCCGGAACCACTTCCGACCAGCCTTTGCCGTCGTCGCCCAAACCGTGCATCCAGATGACGGACGCGTCAGGGTTTGGCCCGGTTTCGATCGTGATTGCGTCGAGCAGCTCGGAGGGCATTGCGACGAGGACGAATGAATCGCACATTCTATCCGACGAGAGCGGTTTTACGCCGCGATAAAAACGGGTCCGGATAGCACGCGTTGTACAGCGGTAATAAGACGATGATGTCGACAAGGGCCACCGTGAAGGCGGGTCGCACATTTCGCGCGAAATAGATGCCCTCCTCCGTGTAAGGACGGCCGGACGCCGGCGACCATTCGGCGTAAAATTCATGCACCTATCGGGGCCTGCGACACAATCGCTACGCCCTTACGGTCGCGCACACACGTCGCGGCCAAATCCGGAACACGATTCTTGGAGCTTGTCACGATGGCCACTACCGGCGCGGTAACCACGCCTCCCCTGCGCGACGTCTCACTCGACGACAAATTCGAGCTCGGCTCCGGTCGCGTGTTCCTGACCGGTGTGCAGGCGCTCGTGCGCCTCCTGATCCTGCAGCGGCAGCGCGATACGCAGGCCGGGCTCAAGACAGGCGGTTTCGTGTCGGGCTATCGCGGCTCGCCGCTCGGCGGCCTCGATCAGGCGCTGTGGAAAGCGAAGAAATTCCTCGACCGCGCGCACATCAAGTTTCAGCCGGGCCTGAACGAGGATCTCGCGGCAACCGCCGTCTGGGGCACGCAGCAGGTCAATCTCTACAAGAGCGCGAACGTCGATGGCGTGTTCGCGATGTGGTACGGCAAGGGTCCAGGGGTGGACCGTTGCGGCGACGTGTTCAAGCATGCGAACTTCGCCGGTACGTCGAAGCACGGCGGCGTGCTCGTGCTCGCGGGCGACGATCACGCGGCGAAATCGTCGACGCTGCCGCATCAATCCGATCATCAGTTTTCGGCGGCGATGATGCCGGTGCTCTATCCGTCGTCGGTGCAGGAGATCATCGACCTCGGGCTGCACGGCTTCGCGATGAGCCGCTACTCGGGCTGCTGGGTCGGCTTCAAATGCGTGTCCGACACGGTTGAAAGCTCCGCCTCGGTGTACGGCGACGCCGATCACGTCGACATCGTCGTGCCGGACGATTTCCCGTTGCCCGCCGACGGCGTGTCGATCCGCTGGCCCGACGCGTTCCTCGCCACCGAAGAGCGGATGCAGGACTACAAGATCTACGCGGCGCTGCACTATTGCCGCGTCAACAAGCTCAACCGGATCATTCTCGATTCGCCGAAACCGCGCCTTGGGATCATCACGAGCGGCAAGAGCTATCTCGACGTCCGGCAGGCGCTCGATGACCTCGGCATCACCGAAGCCGATGCGGCCGAGATCGGTATTCGCCTGTTCAAAGTCGCGATGCCTTGGCCGCTCGAGCCTGAAGGCGTGCGTCAGTTTGCCGAAGGGCTCACCGAAATCCTCGTCGTCGAGGAGAAGCGGCAAATCGTCGAATACCAGTTGAAGGAGCAGCTCTACAACTGGCGTGACGACGTGCGTCCGCGCGTCGTGGGCAAGTTCGACGAAAAAGGCGAATGGGTGCGTCCGCACGGCGACTGGCTGCTGCCGGCACTGTCGGAGCTGACGCCGGCGATGATCGCGCGCGTGATCGCGCAGCGCATCGAGCGGCTCGAGCTGCATCCGCGAGCGATCGAGAAGATCCGCCAGCGCGTCGACTTCATCAATCAGAAGGAGCATTCGCTTGCGCGGCCAAAGATCAGCCTCGCGCGGATGCCGTACTTCTGCTCCGGCTGCCCGCACAACACGTCGACGAAGGTTCCGGAAGGCAGCCGTGCGACGGCGGGCATCGGTTGTCACGTGATGGCGATCTGGATGGACCGCAGCACGTCGACGTACACGCACATGGGCGGCGAAGGGGTGCCATGGATCGGCCAGGCGCCGTTCACCGACGACAAGCACATGTTCGCGAATCTCGGCGACGGGACGTATTACCACAGCGGAATCCTCGCGATTCGCGCGTGCGTCGCCGCCGGCGTCAACATCACGTACAAGATCCTGTATAACGACGCCGTTGCGATGACCGGCGGACAGCCGTTCGATGGGCCGCTGACGCCGCGCGACGTCGCGCTGCAATGCGCGGCCGAAGGTGTCACGAAGATCGTCGTCGTTTCCGACGAGCCGGACAAATATCCGTCGGGTTACTTCGCCGACGACATCGAGATCCATCATCGCGACGACCTCGACGCCGTGCAACGGCAACTGCGCGAGATCGCCGGCACGACGATCCTCTTGTACGACCAGACGTGCGCAGCCGAGAAGCGGCGTCGGCGCAAGCGCGGCAAGTTCGCAGATCCGGCAAAGCGCGTCGTCATCAACGAGCTCGTCTGCGAAGGCTGCGGCGATTGCGGCGTCAAGTCGAACTGCGTGTCGGTCGCGCCCGTCGAAACGGAGTTCGGGCGCAAGCGCACGATCGACCAGTCGTCGTGCAACAAGGACTATTCGTGCGTCAACGGGTTCTGTCCGAGCTTCGTCACCGTCGAAGGCGGTCAGCTGCGCAAGCCGGCCAAGGCGGCGAACGTCGATTTCTCCGGGCTGCCCGAGCCGTCGCGCGTAACGAGCGCAACACCGTATGGCGTGCTCGTCACGGGCATCGGCGGCACCGGTGTCGTGACGATCGGCGCGCTGCTCGGCATGGCCGCGCATCTCGAAGGCAAGGGCTGCAGCGTGCTCGACATGACGGGCCTCGCGCAGAAGAACGGCGCCGTCGTCTCGCACGTGCGCATCGCCGATACGCCGGAGCAGCTCTATGCGACGCGGATCGCCGCGGGTGAAGCGCGGCTCGTGCTCGCGTGCGACATCCTGACCGGCGTTGGCAACGAAGCGCTCGCGAAGATGCAGAAAGGTGTCACGCGCGCCCTCGTCAACACGTCGCTCGTGATGCCGGCGCAATTCACGCGCGAGCCCGATCTCAAGTTTC
>Ga0068852_100003473_pt1 | contig 11018 bp, 11 predicted proteins | sample KBSCornC22_FD_66594 | JGI IMG/M metagenome (GOLD analysis project Ga0068852, IMG submission 66594) | Corn rhizosphere microbial communities from Kellogg Biological Station, Michigan, USA - KBS Corn C2-2 | ecosystem: Host-associated > Plants > Roots > Rhizosphere > Soil ... | reverse complement strand
GCACGTGGTAGTACGCATCGCTGTGCGGCTGCAGGTCGTCCCCGGCGCAGATGCCCGCATAGCCCATGATGGTCGAGGCGCTTCCCGGCTCGTACGCCGACGTCGAGATGAACTGGCCCGCCGTGCACGCGCCCTGGCTGCTGCTCCACGTGTGGGAGGCATCCATCTGGTGCCCCATCTCGTGCGCGACGTAGTCGATGTCGTACGAGTCTCCCTGGGGATTGTTGCTGCCCGTGCCGCCGCGCGCCTTGTTCGAGCCGTCGCACGTGCGCCCTTGCACCAGGCCGCCGCCGCTGCCGGCCGTGAACACGTGGCCGAAGTCGTAGCTGGCGCTGCCGGGGTTGGCGTCGAGCGCGGTCTGGTTGTCGCCGAGCAGCGTGCCGTCGACGTTGCCGCCGTTGCTGTACGGGTCCGTGTTCGGGTCGGTGAAGATGCGCATCGAGGCGATCGTCATGCTGATGTCCGCATCGCGCTCCATCACGCCGGTCACGCGGTTCACCGTCGTCGTGAGCGCCGCGGCCGCGCGGTCGCTCGGGCACGTGGACGGATCGCCCGCGCCGCACGCCGCGCCGAAGAACTGGGTGTACTCGCCCGTGAGCGCGGCGGCGAGCCGATAGGTGCGCAGGTGGGCGCCGTTCGACGCACGCTTGGCTCCGGGCGGGAGCGAAAGCGACGTGGAGGCTCCGGGCACCTCTTCGACCCCGCACATGAAGGGACCCGGAGTCGCGTCCGCCTTCCAGAACACGCGGGAATGAATGCCGTCGCCCACCGGATCGATCACCGCATCGCCGCCGGCGCGCATCACGTAGGCGCGCAAGCCGAAGGGGGAGATCTCGATGCGGGCCGCGAGCCGCGGATCGTCCAGGCCTTGCGCGCGGAAGGTCTGGATGCGCGGGTACTGCGCCTGCAGCTCCGGCGAGAGCAGGGCCACGCGCTCGACGAGGAAGCGCGCATAGGTCCCGTCCGGCATGGGCAGTGCCAGAATCACGTTGCCCGCGATGCCCGTCGCCTTGGCCACCGTGCGCAGCGGCGCGCCCGCGAGGCGCGCCTCGATCGCCGCGACGTCGCCGCGAAAGACGCGAAACGCGCGAAGCGGCGGCGCGAAGAGGCCCGGGTCGCCCGCCGCGGCGCCCAGCGCGGACTGCCACAGCCCGTCGGGCGAGACGTCGATCGACGGCCGGCCGCTGCCTTGCTCCGAGGCTCCTGCCGCGAACGCGGCGCAGAGTGCCGTCAATGCGAACCCGCCCGCGCGGAGCGCAACGCGCCCGCGGGCCATTGTCGTTTTCATTGTTCCCCCCTTCGATTCCGGGGCGCAGCGGTGCGCCGCAGCCCCCATGCGGTGCATGGGGCGGCTATTTAATCGCAGGGAGCGATGGCGCGTATCCGCACGATGGTGGAGCGCGCCAAATAAGCGCAGCTTTCGTGCGACGTGCCTCGTGCCGCCGGCCGGAAAGCGCGGGCCGCGCGATAAAAAAGGCCCGCGCTAGCGGGCCGGCAAAGACCGCAAGCGCATCGACGATCGTTACATCGTCGGGCCGGAGCGCGTGCGGCGCAGGACAACGAGGCCGAGGAAGCCGAGCGCCAGGACCCACGCGACCGCGGGATCGGGCTTGCGCCCTTCGGGTGCCATGCCGGCGTCCTGGGCCGTGATGCCGGGGACGTCGGGGAAAACGTTGAGATCGGCCGCGTTCGCCTGGCTCGCCGGCAGCGCGGAGGCCATCTTCGCGGCCATCACGGCGCTCGGCGACTCGTTCTTCTCGGCCTGAGCCACGGGCCCGAACACCATGAGGGCTCCGACGGCGACGGCGGCAAACAGCTTGGTCATCTTTGTTCTCCGGCTGTCGGCGGGTCTTTTCCTTGCCCGCCCGACATGCACTTTAGGACTCGGCTGTTAACGATCCCGATTCACGCGGCGGCAGGAATGTAGTCCGGCAGGCCGGGATTCGAACGGAGCATCGTGGGCGCCGACACGCGGGCGCGCGATTCCTGAGGCAGGTCGCGGCGGAAGCAGTAGCCCACGCCCCGCACGGTCTCCAGCAGGTCCTTGTGCCCCGAGGGCTCGAGGGCCTGGCGCAGCCGGCGGATGTGCACGTCGACCGTGCGCTCCTCGACATAGACGTTGTTGCCCCAGATCTCGTCGAGCAGCTGCGCGCGGCTGTACACGCGGCCCGGATGCGTCATGAAGAAGCGCAGCATGCGGAACTCCAGCGCGCCCAGCTCGATGTCCGAGCCGTTCGCCACGATGCGGCGCGAGGCCGGATCCAGCTTGAGGCCGGCGATCTCCACGACCATGTCGGCGTGCTGGGGGGCGCAGCGGCGCATCACCGCCTTGATGCGCGCGAGCAGCTCGCGCGGCGAGAACGGCTTGATGAGGTAGTCGTCGGCGCCCGCCTCGAGGCCGGTGATCTTGTCGGACTCGGCATCGCGGCCGGTGAGCAGGATGATGGGCACCGCCGTCGTGCGTGTCTCCGCCCGCAGCTTGCGCGCGAAGGACAGCCCCGTGGTGTCGGGAAGCATCCAGTCGAGGAGGATCAGCTGCGGCAGCGTCGTGTTCACCAGCGCTTCGGCCTGGCGCACCGTGCTGGCGCGCAGGACCTTGTAGCCGGCATTCTGCAGGTTGAGCGTCAGTACTTCCTGGAGCTCGGGGTTGTCCTCGACGACGAGAATCGTATTTTCCATGATCGGGTCTTTCCTGTAGTCCACAAGGCGCGTTACGTGTGGACCATCGTAGGAGGGTGGGCTAGTTCACGAAGTCAGGCATGAAATGATTCGCCTGTCGGAACCCGCCGCCCGCCTGTAGCCCTCGGCCTACAGGAGAAACCGGGATGCGCGACTATTCATGGCGCGCCATGGACACCTCGCTTGTCCTACACCTACAGCGCGTGGCGCTGCGTGAACTCGAGTAGTTCGAGAGAGGCCATTGCGGCTTCGTGACGCGAGATTGCAATCTCCTACGACGGACGGAGCGCTCCCAAGGGCACCCTTCCCTCTCGTGGAGTGCTCACATCACGGCGCCGAGAGACCAGGGCACGAACTCGTCCTGGCCCACGCCGTGCCGCTCGCTCTTGCTCGGCTGGCCTGACGCGGTGGCGAGGATCAGCTCGAAGATGCGCTGGCCGGCCTCCTGGACCGAAAGCGACCCGTCGAGGATGGCGCCGCAGTTGATGTCCATGTCGTCTTCCATGCGCTCGTACATCGGCGTATTGGTCGCGAGCTTGAGCGAGGGCGACGGCTTGCAGCCGTAAACGGAGCCGCGCCCCGTGGTGAAGCAGATCATGTTGGCGCCGCCCGCGACCTGGCCGGTGGCCGACACGGGGTCATAGCCGGGCGTGTCCATGAAGACCAGCCCCTTCGCGGTCACCGGCATCGCGTATTCGTAGACCTCCATGAGCCCGGTGGTGCCGCCCTTGGCGACCGCGCCGAGCGACTTCTCGAGGATGGTGGTGAGCCCGCCCGCCTTGTTCCCCGGCGACGGGTTGTTGTTCATCTCGCCGCGGTTGCGCGCCGTGTACTCCTCCCACCAGCGGATGCGCTGCACCACTTTCTCGCCCACCGCCCGGCTCGCGGCGCGGCGAGTCAGGAGGTGCTCGGCGCCGTAGATCTCCGGCGTCTCCGAGAGGATCGCGGTGCCGCCACTTTTCACGAGCAGGTCCACCGCCGCGCCGAGCGCGGGATTGGCGGTGATGCCCGAATAGCCGTCGCTGCCGCCGCACTGAAGGCCGACCACGATGTGGCTCGCGGGCACCGTTTGGCGCTTCACGTCGTTGGCGAGCGGCAGCATCTCCTTGACCGCCTCGATGCCGAGCGCGACCGACTTCGCGGTGCCGCCCTCGCCCTGGATCGTCATCGCGCGCATGAGGGGCCCTTGCCGCAGGCCCTGCGTGAAGAAGAGCGCGTCCATCTGGTTGGCCTCGCACCCGAGGCCGATCACGAGCACGCCCGCGAAGTTGGCGTGCCGCGCGTAGCCCGCGAGCGTGCGCCGCAGCAGGTCCATGCCTTCCCCGCCCACGTCCATGCCGCAGCCGCTCGTGTGCGTGAGCGCGACGACACCGTCCACGCCGGGATACGCCGCGAGCGCGTCGCCCTCGAACGCGCGCGCGACGTGCTTCGCGACCGTCGCCGAGCAGTTCACCGTCGAGAGGATGCCGATGTAGTTGCGCGTCGCCACGCGTCCGTCGGCGCGCACGATGCCCTGGAACGTGGCGGGCTCCGGGACGAATCGGGTCGCCTCGTACGCCTCGCCGAAGGCATAGTCGCGGGAGAAGTCCCGCACCTCGAGGTTGTGCACGTGGACGTGGGCACCGGGCTCGATCGCCTGCGTCGCGAAGCCGATCACCTGGCTGTAGCGCCGCACCGGCTCGCCCGCCACGATGGCGCGCGTGGCCACCTTGTGCCCGGCCGGGATGCGCTCGCGCACGACGACCTTCTCCTGCATGAGGTTGGTGCCGCTTTCGAGCTCGCGGCACGCGATCACGACGTCGTCGGCGGGATTGAGGCGCAGGTAGAGCGGGGTTTCGCGCAGCATGGTCGTTCCTCGGAAATGGCGGGAATGGGGTACGTCCCCAATTACCTCCTGGCCTTGCCCTGCTCCCAGCTTGCGCTGAAACGCCGCCCGGCGTGGACCATGTGGCGGCGCATGGCGGCGCGGGCGCCGGTGGCGTCATGGCGCGCGATGGCCTCGACGATCGCGCGGTGCTCGCGCATCGCGTGCTGCCAAAGCTCGGGCGTATCGAAGTGGTGCTCGAGCTGCCGGAAGAGCGCTCCGGTGCGCTGGTCCCAGAGCGTGCGCACGACGAGGGCGAGCGCGCTGTTGCCGCACGCCTCGGCGATGCAGAGGTGGAACTGGCGGTCGGCGTCGAGCGGCATCACGCCCTGCTCGCGCTGCGAACGCATCCGCTCGAGGGCCTGCTCCATCGCGCGCACCTGCGCCTTCGTCGCGGCCTTCGCGGCCATCGCCGCGCATTCGCTCTCGATCAGCCAGCGCGCCTTGATGAGCTCGAACGGACCCGAGTCCGCCGGCATCGCACGCGCTCCCCCGGTGATCCTCGAGCCCACGACATATACGCCCGAGCCCACGCGCACCTCGACGTAGCCCTCGACCTCGAGCGCGATGAGCGCCTCGCGCACCGAAGGGCGGCTCACGCCGAGCTGCCTCGCGAGATCCCGCTCGGGCGGCAGGCGCGCGCCGGCGGCATACTCGCCCCGCTCGATCAGCGCTGCGATCTGGTCCGCGATCTGGCGGTACAGGCGGCGGCTGTCGACGGCTTGAAGCGGCATCTGGTAAAGTGGTCAGGCCAGTTCGGGCAGCTTACCACCCCCATCGAAGAGCACGCCATGGCCGATCGCCTGAAGGGCAAGCGCGCCCTCGTGACCGCCGCCGCGCAAGGCATGGGACGCGCCGCGGTCGAAGCATTCGTGCGCGAAGGCGCGCGCGTCATCGCCACCGACGTCCGCACCGAGCTCCTCGACGCGGCGTTCGCAAGCAACGCCGCCGTGCAGCGCGAGAAGCTCGACGTGCTCGACGACAACGCTGTGCGCGCCTTCGTCGAGAAGACCGGCGCCGTCGACGTCCTCTTCAATTGCGCGGGCTGGGTGCACCAGGGCACGCTGCTCGAGTGCTCGGTCGAGGACTGGGACCGCAGCTTCGACCTCAACGTCCGCAGCATGTTCGTCATGTGCAAGGCGATGGTGCCGAAGATGATCGCGGCCGGCGGCGGCGTGATCGTCAACATGGCCTCGGTGCTCGGCGCGCGAAAGGCCGCGGTGAACCGCCTCGCCTACGCCTCGAGCAAGGCCGCGGTCGAGGGCTTCACGCGCGCGCTCGCCATCGACCACGTGAAGCAGGGGATCCGCGTGAACTGCGTCTGCCCCGGCACGGTGGACACGCCTTCGCTCGGCGACCGCATCAACGCCTTCAAGGATCCGGTGCAGGCGCGCCGCGACTTCGTCGCACGCCAGCCGATGGGGCGGCTCGCCACCGCGGAGGAAATTGCCGAGACGTTCGTGTACCTCGCGTCCGATGAATCGTCGTTCATGACGGGCCAGGCGCTTTTCGTGGACGGCGGAATGAGTCTATAAAGGCGGTTTCGCCCACGCGCACCGCCGGAGAAGAACGATGAGACTGCTGCGATACGGCCCGCCCGGCCGCGAGAAGCCGGGGATGGCCGATGCCGAAGGCAACATCCGCGACCTCTCGAAGGTCATCACCCAGATCGACGACAACACGCTCGCCCCGCGCAACCTCGCGCGCCTCGCGCGCGTGAAGCCCGAGACGCTGCCGATCGTGCGCGGCAACCCGCGCCTGGGCGTGCCCTACGCGGGCATCAGCAAGTTCGTGGCGATCGGCTTGAACTACCGCGACCACGCGGAGGAATCGAACCTGCCGATCCCCGCGCAGCCCGTGGTCTTCATGAAGGCGACGACATGCCTGTGCGGCCCGAACGACGACACGGTCCAGCCCCGTGGCTCGACCCGGCTCGACTACGAGGTCGAGCTCGGCATCGTGATCGGCACGAAGGCCCAGTACGTGCCGGAATCGAAGGCGCTGGACTACGTGGCCGGCTATGCGGTGGTGAACGACGTCTCCGAGCGCGCCTTCCAGATGGGCCCCGGCGGCCAGTGGGATCGCGGCAAGGGCTGCGACACCTTCGGCCCGGTGGGTCCGTGGCTGGTGACGACCGACGAGATCACCGACCCGCAGGATCTCGACCTCTGGCTCGACGTGAACGGCGAGCGCCGGCAGACGGGCAACACGCGCACCATGATCTTCAACTGCGCGCACCTCGTGTCCTTCGTGAGCCAGTTCATGACGCTGCTGCCTGGCGACATCATCACCACGGGCACGCCTCCGGGCGTGGCGATGGGCATGAAGCCGGAGCCCAAGTGGCTCAAGGTCGGCGACACCGTGACGCTCGGCATCGAGGGGCTCGGCGAGCAGAAGCAGAAGATCGTCGCCTGCAGCGCGAAGTGAAGAAGGTCTCGCGCGAAAACCTGACCCGCTGGGCGGTCGAAGCGCTGCGCAAGGTCGGCGTGCCGCCCGACGAGGCGAAGCTCGTGGGCGAGTCGCTGGTGCAGACGAGCGTCTGGGGCATCGACTCCCACGGCGTGCTGCGCCTCACGCACTATTTGCGCCGCCTCACGATCGGCTCGATCAAGGCCGCGGCGGTGCCGGTGGTCACGCGCACGGGTCCCGTCACGGCGCAGGTGCACGGCGAGGACGGCCTGGGGATCGTGCACGCCACGCTCGCGATGGAAGTCGCGATCGAGATGGCGCGCGAGTCCGGCGCGGGCGTGGTGGGCGTCGGTCACTCCTCCCATTGCGGCGCGATGGGCCTCTACACGCGGATGGCCACGCGCGCGGGGCTCATCGGCATCGCGATGACGCATTCGAGCTCGGTCGTGGTGCCCCACGGCGGGCGGCAGAAATACTTCGGCACCAACCCGATCTCCATCGCGGTGCCGAGCGCCATGGGCGAGCCCATCGTGCTCGACATGGCGACCTCGCAGGTCGCGTGGAACAAGGTGCTCAACGCGCGCATCGAGGGCTACGCGCTCGACGAAGGGGTCGCGGTCGACGAGGCCGGCGAGCCCACGACCGATCCCCATCGCGCGCGCGCCGGCGTGCCCCTCGGCGGCCCGATCTACGGCTACAAGGGCTACGGGCTCGCGTTCATGGTCGACCTGCTGTGCGGAGCGCTGAACGGCATGACGTTCGGCCGCTTCATCAACGGCATGTACGACGAGCTCGACCGCCCGCGCAAGATCGGCCACTTCCTCATGGCGCTCGACCCGAAGCGCTTCGGCGGCGGCGATACGCTCGAGGCGACCGCGCGGGCGGTCGTCGACGACCTGCGCACGCAGGGCGAGATCCTGTTCCCCGGCGAGCCCGAGCTTGTGGCACAAGCCGGGCGGCTCGCCTCCGGCATCCCGGTCGACGACGAGGCGTTGAAGGACATGCGCGAATGGTCCGCGAAGCTCGGCGTCGCCCCACCCGCCTGACGAGGAAGCGATGAAACACGACGTGCTCATGACCGGCCCGATGTATCCGCCCACCATCGCGGAGCTCGAGCAGACCTACAACGTCCACAAGCTCTGGAATGCGCCCGACAAGGAGTCGCTCATCGCCTCCATCGCCGGGCGCGTGACGGCGATCGCGAGCTCCAATTCGGCGAAGACCGACGCGGCGCTGCTCGCGAAGCTGCCGAAGCTGAAGACGATCGCGCACTTCGGCGTGGGCTACGACTCGGTGGACGTCGAGGCGGCGAGGAAGCGCGGTGTGGCGGTGACGAACACGCCCGACGTCCTCACCGAGGAAGTGGCGGACCTCACGCTCGGGCTCCTGCTCGCGACGATCCGCCGCATCCCGCAGGGCGATCGCTACGTGCGCGAGGGCAAGTGGCTGAAAGGCGCGATGGCGCTCACCGACTCGCTGCAGGGGAAGACCGTCGGCATCATCGGCATGGGACGGATCGGGCGCGCGATCGCGCGGCGGCTGCTCGCGTTCAACGCGACCGTGGTCTACCAGGGACCGAACCGCAAGGCCGACCTCGACTGGAAGCACCACGGCGATCCCGTTGCGCTCGCGCGCGAGGTCGACGTCGTGATCGCCGCGTGCCCCGGGGGCGAGGCCACACGCGGGCTTGTGAGCCGGGCCGTGATCGATGCGATCGGGCCCAAGGGCTACTTCGTCAACATCTCGCGGGGCAGCGTCGTCGACGAGCCGGCCCTGCTCGAGGCCCTTCGGCAGGGCCGCATCGCGGGCGCCGGCCTCGACGTGTTCGCCGACGAGCCGCGCGTGCCCGAAGCCTTCTTCGCGCTGGAGAACGTCGTGCTGCAGCCCCACGTCGCGAGCGCCACCCATCCCACCCGCAAGGCGATGGGCCAGCTCGTGATCGACAACCTCGCGGCCCACTTCGCCGGGAAGCCTCTCCTCACGCCGGTGTAACGAGCAACGACCGGGGTCAGACCACGGTCAAGATGCGAAACAGCTCCCGGTGCTCAGACCTGTTTCGCATCTTGACCGTGGTCTGACCCCAGCCACATCAGGTCCGTCACGCCGGGATCGATGCCGCGCTGCATGAGCAGCGTGGTGACCTGGCCGCGGTGATGGGTCTGGTGGTTGAAGAAATGGGTGACGGCGATGTCCATCCCGATCCGGCGCGGCGCGGGACTCACGATGCTGGTGTAGGCGAGCTCCGTATCGAGGTCCGCCTCGCGCAGGCGGCCCACCCAATCCACGATGTCGCCATCGGTCTTCACGCGCTCGCGCCGCAGCGGGTCGAAGTCGCCGTACAGCTCCTGCGCGAGCGAGCGCACGGCAAACGGCACGCCGGTGAACCGGCCCATCCACACGCGATCGGCCAGCAGCAGGTGGTTGAGCGTCCCGTGGATCGACTTGAAGAAGGCGCCGGCGTCCTGCTTGCGCTGCTCGTCGGTGAGTTGCGCGCAGCACGCGTAGAGCTTCTCGTTCATCCACCGGTTGTAGCGGGCCATGCGGCGGGCGTGAACGAGCAGGTCCACGACGGCCTCAGTGCGTGAAAGGCGCCGGCACGTAGGGCCGCAACCAGCCCAGCCCCCCGGACGTGCCGCCGCGCGGACGATACTCGCAGCCGATGAAGCCGTCGTAGCCCAGCTCGTCGAGCAGCGCGAAGAGGTACGGATAGTTCACCTCCCCGATGTCGGGCTCCTGCCGCTCGGGTACGCCGGCCACCTGCACGTGCCCCACGCCGCCGATGAACTGTCGTACCTTCGCCGCGAGATCGCCCTCCACCACCTGGCAATGGTAGAGGTCCATCTGCACCTTCAGGTTCGCCGCGCCGACGTCGCGGCACACCGCATGCGCCTCGTCCTGCCGGTTGAGGAAGAAGCCGGGAATGTCCCGCGTATTGATCGGCTCGATCACGGCGGTGAGGCCCTCGCCCGCGAGCGCCTTCGCGGCGAGCGCCAGGTTCTTCACGTACACCTCGCGTTGCCGCGCGCGCTCGACCCCGGGCTGCACCAGCCCGGCCACGAAATGCACGCGCCTGTTGCCGAGCACGCGCGCGTATTCGAGCGCGGTGTCGATCGAGCGGCGGAACTCGTCCTCGCGCCCCGGAAGCGAGGCGATGCCGCGCTCGCCGTGCGCCCAGTCGCCCGGCGGCGCGTTGAAGAGCGCCTGCTCGAGCCCGTTGGCGTCCAGCAGCGCCTTCAGCTCGCGCGCGGGATGCTCGTAGGGAAACAGGTATTCGACGGCGCGGAAGCCGTCGCGCGCGGCGGCCCCGAAGCGATCGAGGAACCCGTGCTCGTTGTACATGAAGGAGAGGTTGGCGGCGAATCGGGGCATGGTCACCAGCGGGCGCCGAAGGCGCGCCTGAGTTCGTCGATGCGTTGCTCGTCGAGGGGCTTCACGTCGCGGCCGCAGGCGAGCCAGAGCCGCGCGGTCTCCTCGAGCTCCTCGAGGACGGCCATGGCCGCAGCCGGGGAATCGTGCCACACGTTGGGCCCGAGCCGCTCGAGCATCACCGCGCGGATCGGCGTGCCGTTCGCGGCGAAGCGCTCGATCGCCTCCCCCACGAGCTCGGCCACCAGCGGATCCCCCGGGCGATGGTACGGGATGAGCGGGGTGTGCCCCACCTTCATCACGTAGTAGGGCGTGATGGGCGGCACGATGTCGCCGGGCCGCCACGCGCCCGTGAGCGTGAGCGCCACGAGGTGCGTCGAATGGGTGTGGATCACGCATCGCGCCGAGGGATCGGCGGAGTAGATGCGGCGGTGCAGCGCCAGCGTCTTGCTCGCGCGATCGCCGGCGACCTGCTCGCCTTTCGCGTCGACCTTCGCGAGGCGCGAGGCCTCGAGGAATCCCAGGCACGCATCGGTCGGCGTGATGAGGAAGCCGTCGTCGAGCCGGACGCTGATGTTGCCGGCGGTCGCGTGCACATAGCCGCGTGCGAAGAGGCTGGCACCGACGCGGCAAACCTCGTCGCGGAGCCGTCCCTCATCCATGGGCCGGCTCCGCCGCCGCGAGCTGCGCGAAGGCCTTG
>Ga0068852_100003472_pt1 | contig 11020 bp, 18 predicted proteins | sample KBSCornC22_FD_66594 | JGI IMG/M metagenome (GOLD analysis project Ga0068852, IMG submission 66594) | Corn rhizosphere microbial communities from Kellogg Biological Station, Michigan, USA - KBS Corn C2-2 | ecosystem: Host-associated > Plants > Roots > Rhizosphere > Soil ... | reverse complement strand
GGTGATTGCCAGCCCTGACTACCCCAGCACAGAGGGGTACACATTCTCAGGCGGCGTGTCGGGGACCGGTTCCACGGCGTTCTGGCAACCGACGCAATTCCACTTCCATGACTTGCGACAGGGCATCCAGTCGGACGTATACAACGACTGGCTATCAAGCAGTGACGGGGCGAACTACAAAAACAACAACATGGGCGATAGTTACGGGCCAGCAAGGGTAGTCGTTTGCAATTGGCGCAATATTGGGCTGACCAGCGGGACGGGGGAAAAAGGTGGTTCTTGTACCGATGAGTGGATAAACAGCACTGTATCGGGATGGAGCATTGGAAATCCTCTTACGGGAAATCAGTTTTGGAGGGTATTCGCTGGACGCCGGATGACTCTGATTGACAATGGCTCAGGCATCGCGCAGTTACAGAATGAGACGCTCAACAAATATGGAGTTGGCGACTCTATTACTCACTACTTTTCATTAGTTGCTGCCAGCGGCAACACGGCGACATCGGACGAAGGCATCAAGGGGTTCGGCAACAACGTGACCGCGCAGGTGACGGAATATGCCGGGGCCTGCGCGACTGGCTGCAGCGACGGGTCCACGCACATCACCACCACGGCGACCGCCGGCGGCGGGACACAGGGCACGCAGCGGTATATCTGGAACGACACGGTGGGGCCAGCGTATAGCGGGACTATCACCAGCATGGCAGCGGGGCTCAACGCCAGCACCGAAGCCGTCACGGTCAACGTGACCGGCGGCACCATCCCAACGGTGTCGAACGCCTGGGGAACCATGTCAGCCAACCTCAACACCCCGGCGCAGAATCAGCAGCCGTGGGCTACGCAGCAGGTCTTCAACGTCGCTGTCACGAGCGGCACTTTCGACACCTCCAGCCTGATGTGCTTCGGAGGCGAGTTCCACGAGCAGGTCATCCCCACTTCGATATCCAACCCATCCGGCCCCACCGCGACCATCACCGCCAATCTTCGTTTCCCGCACAACTCCGGGTCGCTGGTGATGCAGGGATCATGTGCAGGGATGGACCTTCCGAACTACTGGAGCATCGGCGGATTCCGCTACCTGGCCGACGTGCTGGGCGTAACTTCCGTGGCCGGGTCAACGGCGGTCCTGCAGGTTACATTCTTCCGGCTGGGCACGAGCGCCCCTGCCCCGGAAAACATCGGCCTATTCTCGTCTGCCCTCTACTCCTTCTACAACATGAGCAGCCTGTCCAGCACCACTTCGACGCTGAACTTCACTTATACGGCGGCGGGATCGACCATCGGCACGCTTTCATACGGCACGATCTACATCACAGGATCAACGGACAACGCCTACAACAACAAGATATGCACGAGTGTGGTGTTCACCAGTTCGACGGCCGGCTCGTGTACTATCTCGGGGCTTTCGGGCACGCACTCATCCGCTACCGCCGTCGCCAACATCGCTGGCCCTGGCCCGACGCCCACCGGCCCGGTCAACGCCTTCTCCGTTTACCAGATCGCGCAGGTTACGGACGTTCTCAACTTCAGCACAGTGCCGCCATCTGTGGATGGCACCTTCTGGCTTGAGCCCAACACGATGAAGTTCACCGCTGGCAACTCTATCGTGGAGTCCGTACCCTTGGCGCAGCGCGTGGGAGCGCAGACCAACACGGTGAGCACAAGTAACATCGGAACTGTCTTCACGGGCATTACGCTAACCGGCGTGGGGCAGGGAATCGCGGGCGGAAACGACAGCGTTACCAGTAATTGCTGGATATGCCTCACATCCAACAATGGCGATAATAATTATCTCGGGACTGGAGGCATCCAGACGCCTGCCAACGCCTTCAGTGGAAGCCTGCAGTACAACCACGCCTTCTTGTTTAATCACGGACCGGCGCAGACAGGAACGAACTCGCCCGCGTTCATTTACATCGCCCCCACCACGGCGCAGCAGGCCGATCCTAACTACTGCTTTCCAGTCATTCTCAGCAAGAATTCCGGCGGCGCCAACCAACTTACCCTGACCATCTGCCCCAACTCCGGAAACTTCAGCCTGGGAACGAACGGCACGCTGCTATTTGGCGGGTCGTCTACCACATTCCAGTCGGCTACTACGTTTCAGCAAAGCATAACCGCTAACGGAACTGCCTCGATTCTCGGCTCCGCTGGCGTGTCCGCGTCCAACCTGCTGATGTCCGGCGCCATTCAGCACACTGGCACAGGCACCACGAATTTCCCTGCGTTTTTCATCCAGCCGAGCGGGACCACGGCGGCAACCACTTGGAACACGGGCGGGACCGGGATCGGTATCAACGCTCTGTCCACCGTGATGGCCAACTTCCTCGACTTTCACAATAACGGCGGCGCCAGCTTGTTCAGCGTAGCCAACAGCACCGGAAATGTGAATACGGCGGGGCAGTATCAAGTTGGAGGCGTCCAGATTGCCAGCACGAATCTGAGCGATGGGGCATCGTTAGCTCCCAAGGCTTCCCCCGCGTTCACCGGCACGCCTACAGCTCCGACTGCGGCCGCAACGGACAACTCGACCACGCTGGCAACCACGGCCTTCGTGCGCAGCATTGACCTCGTGGCAAGCCTGACCACGACTGCGGCGACCACGGACAATGTGACAGTCACGGGCATGACGGCATCGGGCCATTGCAGCCTCACCGCGACCAACGCCAGCGCTGCGACCAACATCGCAACCACCTATATCAGCGCGAAGACGACAAATCAGATTACGGTGACGCACACGGCTACGGCTTCAATGAGCTTTGACGTGCTGTGTACGCCTTATTAAGAGCAGTAAGAGGAGCATCCCCAGGCATCCTCGGCAAGACCGCAGTGCGAAGTTTAAGAGCGATCTTTGAGAGAGGACGGGCCAATGGCTGATCTGGAATTCACCGGGACCGATGGTGAACGGCGCGCGCAAGTAGAAGCGTTTTGCCGTCGCATCAACGGCGACTTTTATGGACGAGAGGGACTGATGGAAAAAGTTTCCCATTTCATGACCAAGATGGATGCAACTGAGGTTGAGCGAGAGAAGCAGCACAAGCAGAATCGCGATCGGCTCAATATCATCATCGCGTTGCTCATCGCCATCGCCGCATACATCGCCATTATGGTTTCCATCCGCGGCCTGCCTAAGAATTCCTCATTGCCGCTCTCGACGAATTCAAGCCTCGCCAGCACAGCCAGCAGCGCAAGCGCCCACTTTACGAGGTAAGCCATGCCATCAAAGCCCAACCAGCCCATCCCGCCTGATCCATCCGATCCCAATCCCAACCCGCAGCCGCAACCGGAGCAGGCATGAACGATAGCCACCAAATGTTCTGGGCATTCGTCTTCGCCATCTTTCTATCAGCGTGCCTAGCTTCTATCGGCTACATATTCAGCGGCAGCGCTGATGCACGACAGGAAATCTTTCAGATCGCAAACGCGCTTGTTTCGGGTGCAATGGGATTCTTTGCAGGCCGTGCGAGCAACCGCCCTACCCAGCCGGCAGAACCGGCCCAACCCCCAAAGGAGTAACAAACATGGCTTCCTTCAAGTCGATTCTCTCTGCCATCGGTCACGTACTCGGCAAGATCTTCACTCCCGGCAACATCCAGGTTGCTGCCAATGTCGCCGAAATCGCCCTGCCGCAGTTCACCGGGCTCATTCAGGCCACCGCTTCCGCCGTCATCAAGGCCGAAGCTGTCGCCACCGCAGCGGGTCAGCAATCTGGATCCGGCGCGCAGAAGGCTGCTCTTGCGCTCGCGGAAATCGAAGGCGTGTACCAGAACTTTGCCATTGCGAACGGGTTCCCGGTGGTGCCCGAGAACAAGCAGAAGTTTGTGGATGCGATCGTGGCCGCGCTGAATTCGTTCCCGGCGCCGCCCGCTGCTGCCTAAGCCCATGCCCACGATCCAATGGCGCTGCGTAAACGGGGCGAGCGACTTCGTAGGCGATTCCATTGACTTCATCGAGCGGGGATGCGTTTGCCACGTTGAACCGCTCGTGGATGGAGTCGCTATCGGTGCACACTCAAACGGGGGAGTGCAGCGTCGCCCCATAGATCCACGCCCGGTAGACTTCCGCTTTCAGGCAACCGTGACCGATGCCCAGCATGCAGCGGCCATGGAATTTCTGAATGCGCAGATCGGCAAACCATATGACTTTTTCGAGATTGCGGGCATCCTCTGCAATCGAAACTGGAGACGCCCGAATTCTTGGATTTGCAGTGAGCTTCTGACAGCGTGGCTAGAGATTGCTGGGGTTGTCGGGAAGTTTCCGTCCTGCGTAAATCTGATCACGCCTCAAGACTGCTTGATTTACTCGTGCGCCTTGTCCTGCCAAGCACCAAATCCCTAAATAGTCGTATCTTTGCGCGTAACACAGCACTATCATTGACTTGCTTCTCCTAACAGAGAGGTACCAAGGCAATTTCACAGGAGCAGCTCTCACCGGCGCTGCTCCCTTTTTTTGCGCAAAAATTAGGGCCACTGCTCTCCGAGATTCCACAGATACTTCGCGTGCGCCATCATCTCGCTCACAATCGCCTCAGCCAGCGCATCGAGCATGGCGCGTTCACGCTTGGCGATCAGCGTTTGCAGGGTGCAGATGCGCGTCCTGCGTGGGCGGCGTGCTCGGGGATGGATTCTGCGTGGATGGCGCATGGGGAACCTCCTGTATGAGCGCTTTATAACGGCGCAGGTAAATTACTTTGTTCGCTCGCTGGTGCTATCGGTGAACGCTGGACAACCGATTTATCGTTCAGCACTGCGGAGAGGCTTAAAAGGCCAAGTCTGTTCCCGCACGCGCACTGCTCTGCGCTGTCGCAGATGCTTTCGCAGTCCGGGCAGAGCCATGCGCGGCTGAGGGGGATGCAATCAGCCATTGGACCGGCTCCCATGGTGCGTGGTCGCATACTGGCGGTAGCTCCTGAAGTTGCGCCCGTTCTGCTCAGGCCAGCGCGACTCCAGCAGATGGATCGGACACGATGGATTGCGCACGCCCGTATACTCCACGCCGCCTATCATGACCGTGCCCGTGCACTGGCATGTGGTCGCGGGCACGAATTCGGGCCTCGGGGTGGGCAGATCGTTGGTTTCGTACCTGAATCGCATACTCTTCATCTCAGCACCTCCAATGCCTGATCTATGCTCTCGATGCGGTAATACTCGTGCCCCAGCCGCTTGACCATCTCGCGGAATTCGGCCTGGTTATCAACCTGCTCGCGGTTCGTGTGGCCCTTCGCTTGCTTGGTTTCGAGCCACACCACGCGGCCAGGAGGGCACGCCAGAATGTCAGCGGTGCCCGGGCTGTGCAGTTGCATCCATCCGCCGCGCACCTTGACCCTGCCGCTGTTCATGCGCTCGCAGAAGATGCCCATCTGCCTGATCATCTTCACGAGCGGGCCTGTCAGTTCGCCGCTCTCTGACATTGCCCCTCCTCCCTGAACGCTTGGAACTGAATCTTGCCTTTGCGGATGCGGAAGTTCAGCCGATGCACCAGCCCACAATCACAGCACTCCATTAAATATCCGCGCCGCACTGGCTGAATCCATTCTGCGGACCTGACTATGTTGGACTTGCATCCCCGCTTGCATTTGCACTCCGCAAGCGGCTTCCCCGAATAGCGGCACACTTCGCTCATCGCTGCTCCTTCGCCTTCGCCACGTGGCCCAGCGCGATCAGGTACGCCATCCAGCGCAGCACTTGCGCATTCATGTTTGCGAGCTGAGGCTTGGTCATTGCTGGCGCTCCCGCTCTTCCTTCAACATATCGATAACCACTTCGCTGAGAGCTCGTAATAGTTGTGCTTGATATGTCGCGGACAGGCATGCGACTACCCATCCACTCATGCCGAATCCAAATAGAATCCAATCGAGTTTGCTCATTGCTGGCCTGCCTTCAGTTGCGCGATCAGGCCGAGGCGGTAGATTTCGGCATCTTGTTCTGCTTCTGCATCACCATCGAACTGACACTTAACATCGCCGTCAAGCATGACGAACACATGCTCCGACGCTCCCATCCGCTCCACCTTCACGCGCTCTTCAGCCGTGCGCTTGCTCTCGGGCAGGAGGCGGGCGCGGCGAGCGGCGAACATCCAATCGAGCGCAGCCATAAGCGGCTTGCGCTTATCTTTCGGGATTGCGATGACAGAAGCAAACTGATTAGTTTCCTCATCCGTCACCGGCCCCAGCGCCTCATCGAGCAGCACCTTGGCGGCGGCCTCGGCAGAGTCGCGCCAATCATTTCGCACGGCTTCTGCAACCCCAGGCCAAGGAGCATACCCTCCCTTAGTGAGGCATGCGCGCACTTCGTGGAATCGTGTAAACGCTGCGATCGCCATCCGCTCGATCACGTCGCCCTGCGGCTGCGTGGGTGCCGTGGTATTCGTCGCCACCGTAGGAATGTATTCGTATGGCGACGGCTGCTGCATGGACTTGCCCTGCGGCTGCTCAGGCTTGTCGCGCGCATCGTACTCGTCCGTCTTGTCGTGGATCATCTCTCTCCCCACCTTCCTGACCGCATCCGCGCACTGCATCGCTACCTGCCTGCACAGTTGGGCCTTCTCTTGGTATTCGCGTTCTGGCAGCGTCGTGCTGCACAGTACCGCTGATTCGTGCCTCGATTCAGGCCACGGCTTGCTCTGCTGCTCGGCTATCTGCACGCACGCATCGGCTGCGCGATCGAGGGCGCATGCACCCTGCCCGTGCGGAGGAACGCGCTCTGCTAGGGCATGGTTAGCCTTCGCGCTTTTGACCCACGGCGCCCGCCCTGCCATGAATGCTTTGTGCTCCTGCTCGTTCATGCTGTCTCCTTCTCCATCGTGCGGTTATGTGAAGCATCCGCCCGTGCATCCGCGATCTGCGAACATGCTGTGCTGCGCGGTGAAGTCAACCTCTGCCAAGGGTTTACAGGATGGATGCAGCCAGAAGTGAGGATCGCTCTCGCGTAACTCGTTCTCCACCGTGCAAGCCCGCGTAAAGTCGTCGGGCCAATCCCTCTTCATTTCTAGCCATTCATCATCGGCAAGATTTGGACACATCCAGCAGGCCGAGTGCGGTATCGGTCCGTCCCATCCTTGAGCACGAATAAGTTGCACGCAATCTAAACGGCTCATGCGCACATCGAAAATGAGCGGGTAGCGCAGCCTCAGCCAGTTGCGGTGCGGGGTCCTAACTCTGCGAATCTCGTCTGTGGAGATGCCAAGCCAGTTAGTTGCAGTCTCTACGCCTATCGAACGCAGAAACCTTTCCGCGACGTCCCGTTTCCATTTGCCAGAGCAAAACCCGCTTAATTTTCCAGTTGACCCGCTCTGTGATGTATATCCGGGTAGCAATATGGTGCCACTGGCGCTTTGCAGGTTCACATAGTTCTCGCCTAACCATTTTGAAGTCGGCTCAATGATCAACTCTGCGCCGACGCGGGCAAGTTGTGGGCGGATGAAATTGTCAACGAATGGCCATGTGGACGACTTCTCCCGTCCCGTATCCGTCATATAGCACAGATCGGGGCGTGGCAACTTTCCACTGCCGATGAGCACCGCCATCGCGCCCGACTGAGTTCCGCCACCGCACGACCATACCTGCACGTCGTTCATGCGCTCTCCTTCTCGCTGATGCCCAGGATGATCCTGCGCGCGCTGTCGTCTGCACAGCGGTCAAGCTGGTCAAGCAAGGGCTTATTCAGAAATCGCCACATATGCCTATGCCCGAGGTCGAACCGCAGCGCATACTTGATTTCGCGTTCGTCGTTGACCGGGGCGCCTATGGATCGCTTGTAGCCGATCATGCAACCTCCCGCACGTCTTCGTTCGACTGCTTGATGGTCTCGTACCAGCAAGTGCAGCCGGTCAGATCTTCATGCCACAGGCGCAGGTCGCTTACCGCCTTGATGAATCCGGCCGCATATGTGATCTTGGCCGGATCGTTGGAAGCATCCGCGAGTGCAGCCGCTTCGTGGGTTAACCTCAGCAGTAGAGCACTAGGAAATTCGCACATACTCACCTTCCAGGGGCGGGGACAATGTAGATTGGCGACCCGTCCGCTTCCGATTTGAATTCGATAGTCATGGCCGCATGGGGCATCCCGGCCTTAGATCCGAAGTGAACCTGCTTGATACGCTCATCCTCGGCATCGGGGGAGATGCTGACTTTCCATTCCCACCATGAGTCAATCGCCGATGCGCCTCGGGGCTTCTTGTTGCCGCTGCCTGAATCTTTCTTGTCATGGTGGATGATGGCTATGTCTGCGCCAGATTCAGACTTGATGGTGTCGAAGCGCTTCATCACTTGCGTCATCTGCGTGTTGCTGTTTTCGTCGGACCCGTGCAGCACATTCAGCACGTCGAAGATGCAGAATTCGATTTCTTCCTGTTTGAGCCACTTGATGATTTCTTCTAGGTCTGAGTCGCTGTCGATCGCGAACGATCCCTTTTGCTCGTACGTGTTGAATCGCATCCAGCGGTCAAGCTCTGAGATAGGCAGATCGCGAGCGTCCGCAAACTGGCGTATGCGCCGCTTGGTCATGCCTGGGCCGTCCTCGCGGCTCACTACCGCGGTGCGCACCTGCCGGCGGATACAGGGAAGGCATAGCCATGATTGGCGAGACGCCAGAGCTACCGCGAGGTCCAGCGCGATCATCGACTTCCCAGCTTTTGGCGCGGCCACAATCAGGCCCTTGCCGCCCTTGTGGATCACCCCTGGAACAAGCCAGTCAACGTCCTGCTCCCCGCGCATGATTTCAGAGGGAGGAACAAAGAACGGCTTCACCTGCGCAACGGTTTCCTGCTCCAACTGCCAATGCGAGGTGGCCTTGATGATACCCATCAGGTCGGCAACCGTGTGCTCTTTCAGGTAGTCGGAGACGTCGCCATGCTCCTGCATGTCAGGCAGGCCCACGACCTTGACGCTGTGCGCATACCGGGCGACTGACCGCGCGACCTCTGAGGCGTGTAACCGTCCAGGCTCGTCATTGTCGGGGAAGATAACTGCCATACGGCCGGCGAAGTAGGGGGCATACGAATCCTTCCACTTGCCCGGCCCGGCTCCGTCGAAGTTGCAGGTAGCCGCTACGCTGGGCAGCGCTTTGCCATTCTTGAGAGATTGCCAATCCAGCGACCGAAGCGCATCTGCGTCCTTCTCCCCTTCGGCGATCATTGCCACTTGGCAAGTAACAAGTTCGGGAAGGCGATACAGAGGCTTAGTTATCCCGGTCAACTTGTAATCCCATCCCCCTTTTCCATTCGGCGCTCGCTGCACGAAGTTCTTCGGCTCGTAGCGCAGTTTCTGGAAAAGCAGCTTTCCGGTAGCGTCGGTGTAGTCGTACGTGGCGACGAGCTCGCCCATCTCACGCTTACCGCGCTTGTTCGGCTCCAGTCCGCAAATCTTGGTGATCGATTCCCACCACGAGTCCATGTCGCCACTAGGGAACATGCGGCGCTCGAAGTCGAGAATCCCGCCTCCACCGCACCCGGCGTGGCACATCCAGACAGCTTCCGAGAGCTTGATATTCATGCTCGGCGTACGATCGGCATGGAAGGGGCAGCGAGCCTGTACCGAATCGTGAGCAGCGAACTTCTCGTCCGGTAGCCGGTACTGGAAGTAGCGCAGCGCCTGATCGAAGGTGAAAATCATTGCTCCACCTCGTCATGGATCTCTGCTCTCTTCCATGCTTCTGGGTCGGCAATGAGCGCCCTCCACTCAGCAGGGGTGTTTCCGGCTGGTAGGTAGGTACGCTTAGGTGTGACAGCCTTTAGCTCTTCATCGTCATATCGTCCAGCGTTAAACCATGTCGCCGGATGGGGGATGTATTTTTCTTCGGTCCCATCCTGTTTAACCTTCTTCGCAAACTTGTTTACGGCAATGAGGATTTCATCGAACGGACGTTCCGCGAGCGCTTTAGATATTGCCCGGTAAGCGTCCTTTGGAGCCGTATGCCGTGGGTAAGCCTTGTAAAGAACAAGACACTCAGGCGACGGCTTGTCCGGCGCCGTTTTGGGGGAGCGGGTATTTGTTTTTGGCTCTGGGTCTGGCTCCGGTACAGGCTCTGGTACTGGTAGGCGGGATGCCGTACCCAATTCTGGCTTTTTGTCCGTACACTCTACGTACGGTGTACGTACGGTAGTGGAAGAATGGAACATACCCGAGGTAGTCTTGCGCTTGGTGGGATTCGATTCGGACCATGCCACCATGGCGCGAAGTTGCTGCATCACATCGACGGCAGGAAATAACTCACTCCAATGCTCCACTTGGGCCTTGGTTACGGCATAGGTTTTCTTGCCTGTTGCCGGTATGCTGATAACCGTTTCGGATGTGGAGTCGGTGGGATTAGGCTCCGTAGCCAAAAGGCTCGGAGCAATAGTCTTTTTATCTTCTTCTTTCTCTGCCTCTGTATCTCCCTCTGTATCTGGTGCGACATTGTCAGGAGCGTGTCCGGATTTTCTGGAGTATTCATCCCTATATTTCAATAAGTTAGGCATTTCGACCGTTACGGTTTCATCGCACTTCGGATCACCTTTGAGTACAAGTAGACCCTCTTTTTTGAGTCGAAGTAGTAATGAACTTGCATCAGACTTGCGTACAAACAGCTTCTGAGCCCAACGCCAGGTGGGGTATGAAACGATTGCCGTGGTGCTAGTTTTCTCTATCTGGAGAGCGACGATTTCGGCAACGCGCCAGTAGGCCCCATAAAGGGCGAGACCTTGCATCCCGCCCTTACCAATAAGGGCCGCTAGCTTCTCGTCGTCCGAGCTGGCGCACATATGTTTAAACCACTTCATTCGGCTGGCTCCGTACGATCCATGTCGATCCATGGACAATCGACCAACAGGAATCCGGCGATGTCGCGGCAGGTGTCGCAATACCCATCGTTCTCGCGTATCTCTGTTGCACGAAACGCGCTATGAGAAGAGCACGTGCGATCGCACAGCCACGTTGCAAGCTTCTTAATGTGTTCGGGGTTTAACTCGATTGCCTCGGAAACGGAGGCGCTGGAAGGGTCAAAGACGGTGATCCACTTAGTGGGCATAGGGAACTCCTTTGAGAG
>Ga0068852_100003470_pt1 | contig 11025 bp, 8 predicted proteins | sample KBSCornC22_FD_66594 | JGI IMG/M metagenome (GOLD analysis project Ga0068852, IMG submission 66594) | Corn rhizosphere microbial communities from Kellogg Biological Station, Michigan, USA - KBS Corn C2-2 | ecosystem: Host-associated > Plants > Roots > Rhizosphere > Soil ... | reverse complement strand
GGTGGCGCTGGCCGATCCGGTGGCGTCGCTGCTGCCGGCCGGCACGAAGATTCCCGAGAAGGGCAAGCCGATCACCCTGCTCGATCTCGCGACTTACACCTCGGGCCTGCCGCGCATGCCGGGCAACTGGGCACCCGGCGATTCGCGGAATCCCTACGCCGACTACACCGCCGCGATGATGATGGAGTTCCTGGCGTCGTACGAGCTGAAGCACGAGCCGGGCACGCACTACGAATATGCCAACCTCGGCTTCGGCCTGCTCGGCCATGCGCTCGCGACGCGCGCCGGCAGGCCGTACGAGGCGCTGGTGATCGAGCGCATCTGCACGCCGCTCGGGATGGGCGACACGCGAATCGCTCTGACGCCCGCGATGAAAGCGCGCCGCGTCCAGGCGCACGACGCCAACCTGTTTCCGACGCCGGACTGGGAGTTCCAGGTCTTCGCCGGCGCGGGCGCCCTGCGCTCGACCGCCAACGACCTCTGCACCTTCGTCGAGGCGGCGATGGGCCGGCGCGCGTCGCCGTTGAAGGAGGCGTTCGCGCTGCTCCTGGCGACGCAGCGGCCCGCCTACAAACCCACGCCCGACGTAGCGCTGGGCTGGTTCGTCTCGCACGGCAAGCTGTTCGACATCGTCTGGAAGGACGGCGGCACCGGCGGGACCTGCAGCTTCATCGGCTTCGCGCCCAAACGCCAGCGCGGCGGCGTGGTGCTGTCGAACGCGGGCTACTGGAACAACATCAACGACATCGGCTACCACCTGATCGATCCCGACCTGCCGGTGAAGCCGCAGCGCCGCGCGGTGCCGATCGAGGCGGCGAAGCTCGCGCGGCTGGTCGGCAGCTACAAGTTCGAGAAGTTCACCATCGCGGTGACGCGGCTCGGCGACCGCCTGTTCGCGCAGCTCGGCACGCAGCCGGCGTTCGAGGTGTTCGCCCTCTCGGACACCGAGTTCTTCTACCGCGTAGTCGATGCGCAGCTGACCTTCGAACTCGGCCCGGACGGCAATCCCGCGGCGCTGGTGCTGCACCAGAACAACAAGGACATGCGCGGTATGCCACTCTAGCGATTCACGCCCTGGAAGCTAGAATGGCAACCGGGGAAGAGAAATCACACCAGAGATGAGCGTTCTGCGGTTTCGTCCTGCCCTATGGCTCGCTCTTCTCACGGCCGCGCTGCATTTGTCGGCGAATGGCCAGTATGGCTACCACCGCGACGAGCTCTATTTCATCATCTGCGGTCAAAGCCCGGACTGGGGCTACGTCGACCAGCCGCCCCTGGTGCCGCTGCTCGCCGCGTTGGTGCACGCCCTGTTTCCCAACTCGCTCGCGATGTTCCGTCTGATCCCGGCGCTGGCCCATGCGGGTACCGTGGCGCTCACCGCCGAAACGGCCCGCAAGCTCGGGGGCGGCACTTGGGCCCAGCTGCTCGCCGGCCTGGCGGCATTCTTCTGCCCGATCCTGCTGGCGTTCGGGACGATTTTCTACACCGATTCATTTCAACCGATCGCCTGGTTGTTCTGTGCCTACGCGCTCATCGGCATCGTCCGCGACGGCGATGAGCGCTGGTGGCTCCCGATGGGCTTGGTGATCGGCCTGGCCTTCATGACCAAATACACCATCGCGCTTTGGATCGTTGCGCTCATGATCGGCGTGCTGCTGACATCGGCACGCGGCCGTCTTGCCCGCCCAGCCCCTTATGTCGCCGCGGCGGTCGCCACGCTCATCGTGCTGCCCAACCTTGTCTGGCAATGGGCTCATGGATGGCCGTTCCTACAATTCGCCGCCGCCGTGGTCGACCCGCAAGACGTCGTCTATGCGCCCTGGACCTTCGTGTTGATCCAGATGCGCGACCTCAATCCGGTCGTTGCACCGATCTGGCTCGCCGGCCTCGCAGCGTTCGCGTTCTGGGATCGGTTTGCCGACCTGCGGGCCATCGCTGTCGCGTACCTGCTTCTGCTCGTGGCGATGATCGCGCTCCACGCCAAATCCTACTATCCGAGCGGCGCCTATCCCGTTCTCTTCGCCGGCGGCGCTGTAGCATTGGAGGCGTGGCTCACGTACACGCGCCTGCGCGCGGCGCTGCTGGCCGGAGTGGTCTTGCTCAGCCTGCCGATCCTCCCCTTCGTCGTTCCCCTGCTTCCGATCGAGCGTTTCGCGGCCTATCAAGGCCTGCTCGGCGTCCCGCCGGAAGGCACCGACAAGAAGCTCGCGCTCGGCCGTCTGCCGCAACTCTATGCCGAAATGTCCGGCTGGCGCGAACTCGCGGCCCTGGTCGGCCATGCCTATCAATCGCTGTCGCCCGAGGAACGGGCGGGCGCGGTCTTCTTCGCGGACAACTATGGGGAGGCGGCGGCGGTCGACTTCTTTGCGAAGCCATGGGGCCTGCCCCGATCAATCAGCGCGCACAACACCTATTACCTCTGGGGGCCGCGCGGCCATACCGGCGACGTGGTCATCCACCTGGGAGGCCGCCGCGAAGACCTGCTCAAGGTCTACGCCTCGGTCGAGGCCATGGGCCAAACCGACAACCCCTGGGCCCTTCCCTTCGAGACCGGCCAGACGGTTTGGATTTGCCGTGGAAGGTTCAAGAAGTTCGACGACGAGTGGTCGGCCCTAAAGCACTACCATTGCAAGCCGTGTTGATCACCGCTTGGCGCGGGCCTCGAGCTCGTTGATCAACGGTTCAACCTGACCGCCGTGCGCCTGGATGAAGGAATTGTACTCCGCGCGCCTGGTCACGATCATGCTGACGCCCTCCACCCGAACGTCGACGATGCGCGGCCCTCGTCCGCCATCGCGAACGTCCCACTGCAGCACCAGCGGGTCACCATCGGTCTGGGTGAGCTTGCTGCTGACGACCGAAATGCCGTCTCCGCGGCTCTTGGGCGGCGCGCGGTCGACGGTCAGCGTTTGGCCGCCATACTCGCCGAAGCGCCTGGCATAGGCGTGCGCCTCGGCGTTCGCGGCGACCTTGAGGAAGCGCTCGCGCTGCTCGGGCGACGCCTTGTTCCAATGAACGCCCAGGGTGAAGCGTGCCATGTAGTCCAGGTCGAAATCGGTCTGGAGCACCCGCAGGATTCCTGCTTCGCGGGCCGCGCCGGTCTTGGTCATGACGAGATCCAGCACCTGGGCGGCGGTTCTCTGGACGAGCCCGGCAGCGGCATTCTGCTGCGCCGCCGCCGGCAGGGATGCAATGACAAGGCCGGGCCCGACGAGGGCCGCGGCGGCAGCACCTGCGCCGAGGCGCAGGGCATTTCGACGATTGACGAACGATGACACGTCTCTCTCCTCACGAAACCCGCCGAACCCGGTCGGCGGATGAAGAATAGCCCTAGACTGGAAGATGGTCGCAAAAGAGGCCGTTGAAAGGGGATTGCGCGATGAAGATTGTCGATTCGAACCGCGATATGCGCCTAGTCCGCCGGAGGCCGGGCGAGCAGGGCCGGCCTGACAATTATCGTCACGAGAAGCTCCCAGCCCAGCGAGATCATCAGCAGCCGGCCCATGGTGGCGGTGCCGGGGTGGCGCGATAGCCACAGGGCGCCAAACGCCGTGGCGGTGGTGAGGGCGCTGAAGACCACGGCGCGCATCAGGCTCGAGCTCAGCATTGCCGTCTCGCCGGCACGCCACGCCGTCACGAAGTAGATGTTGAAGGCGACGCCCACGCCGAACAGGAGAGGCAGGGCGATGATATTGGCGAAGTTGAGCGGAAGATCGAGGATGGCGCAGGTCGCGAAGGTCAGCAGTCCGCTCAGCAGCACCGGCGCCGTCGTGAGCATCACGTCGACCGTCCGCCGCAGCACCAACAGCAGCAGCACGACGATGGCGATGGCGGAATAGGATCCCGCCTGCAGAAAGGCCTGGACGACGGTGTCGCCCGAAGCGCTGGTGGAGATGGGGGCCCCGCTGGCGTTCGGCGCGATGTTCAGCACGGCGGCAGAGAACTGCCGCAGGAATTCGTTGTCGGTCCGACCGCTGCTCGGCAGCACCTGCAGGCGCGCGCGGCCATCCTTTGTCATCCAGTCCTGCACCAGCTCGGTCGGCAGGGTTTCGACCGTCACCGGGCTTGCCTTCAGCTGGCTCTGGATCTGATCGAGCGTGATGCGAAGCGGCACGGTCACAGCCTGTTCGGCGCGGCTCCGGACGTCCGGTGTGGCCGCCTTCAACCGGTCCAAAGCGTCCGCCAATCTCAGCAGCGCGCGGGAAGCCGGCCCCTCTTCGACCTGGCCGGCCGTGGAGTGCAAGGCCGCCACCGTGGTGGCCAGCCTTTTCTTGAGCTCCTCGTCGGACGGAGGCTTGCGCAACGAGACATCGTTGATGGCGTCTTCGAGCACGCTTGCCGCGCCGGCAATCAGCTCGAGCTTCTCCTCCTGTTGTTTCGGGACGAAGCTCAGCAAGGTGACCACGCGCGAGACCTCGGGGAGCGCGGCGAGCCGCGGCGACAGGGTCTGCGCGTCCACGGGGGACCGGGCGATGACGTTGATCGCATAGGGCGTCCAGTCGGGGTCAGCCGCGAGCGTATGCAGCGTTGTCATCGACTGCGACTGGGGATTCTTGAGGTTCAGCGGATCGAAGTCGAAGCGCACCCACGGCAGCAGCGCCATCGCCCCGACCGCCGCGACAAGGGAGACCGCCAGGACTCCGCGGCGGTGCCGATTCACGAAGCGATCGAGCGGCGCAAACATCGTGAAGCCGACCTCAGCCATCCGGGGCTGAGGAAAGCGCAACAGGATCAGCAGCGCCGGCAGGAGCACGATGCTGAGGACGAACGCCACGACCATGCCGAACCCGGCAATGGCGCCGAGCTCGGCCACACCGACATAGCTGGTGGGCAGGAAGGCGAAGAAGCCGACGCCGATCGCCGCGGCCGAGAGCGCCAGCGCCCGGCCGATGCTCGCGCCCGCCTCGACCAGCGCCGCCGCGCGCGAGGGATGGACCAGCCGCTCGGCGAGGGTGCGGACGCTGAACTGGATGCTGAAGTCGACGCCCAGGCCCACGAAGAGCGGGATGAAGGCCATCGAAATGAGGTTGAAGCGCCCGACCACCAGGAGCCCGCCGGCGGCCGTCAGGACGAGGCCTGTCAGCGTCGTTACCAGAATCGCCAGGACCACCCGCACCGACCGAACCGCCAGCCCGAGGATTCCCAGCAAACCCGCGATCATGGCCCCGAGGACGTACTGAACGTCCTGGGCGAGCGAGGCGAATTCCTCGTCCGCCAGCGGCACCGGTCCGGTCAGCCGGACGTTCACGCCGTGCGCCTTGTCGAGACCGAGGGAAAGAGCGGTCCGGCGAATCTCGTCGCTCGCGGCGGCCCCCGGCTCAAGCGCGGCATAGTCCATCACCGGCTGGACCAGCAGGACATGGCGCGTCTCCCGGTGGGTCGATTTCCTGCCGCTGAAGATCGTCCGCCAGGAAAAGGTGGCCGGCCGGCCGGACACGGCGTCCTCGAACGTTTCCGAGAAGGCGGTCACCGCGGGTTCGATGTCCTGCAGCGAGGTCTCGCCGCTCCTGACGGCCGACAGCATGTCGGAAAGCGCAACCAGGACGCCGCGCAGGCTCTGATCGGCCTTCAGCCGCACCAGCATCGGCGCCGCTTTGATGAGCCCGTCCGTTGCCGACCGGACATCGTCCAGCGACAGGAACAGCAGGCCCTCGCGCTCGAAGAAGGGGCCTCCGCTGGGCCAGCGCACGGTGTGAAAGAGATCCCGCCTGTCCTTCAGCGCCGCCGTCAGCCGCCGGGCCGCGTCATCGGCAAGTTCGGGCGTGGCGCCGTCGACTACGATCATGGTCAGGTCGACCAACTGGGGAAAGGCAGCGTCGAAGGCGAGCTCCCTTTGCCGCCACTCGAGCCGTTGCGAGATCAGCTGCCCGGGATCGGCGGTCATGGCGAAGTTCCGGGCCGTGAAGAGCAGCGCCGCCACCGTGAGAGCGCCGGCGAGAAACAGCACGATCCAGGGATGCCGCGCGCTGGCCGCGACGGTCCGGCCGATCAATGAAGTCCGGGTCGACACATTCCCTCTCAACGATAGGGTAGCCGAAAGGCCGCCCCTTGCACGCCGGTCTTAAAACAAAACGCCGTCCTTTTGCGAGGGGGCTTCCAGGCGAGCCGCCACGGCTATCGGCGATCGTGTAGGCTTGTAGCCGGACTCGCAGCCCGCATGCGTGGAGCAGAGGCGGCCGTCGAGCGAAGCGAGTGGAGGACCGGTATCTTGAGCAATCCTGAGAAAACGAAGCAGGGGCCGTCGACCGAAGACGCGAAGGACCTGCTCATCGAAGATCGAGGCCACGTGCGCCTGCTCACGCTCAATCGACCGCATCGCGCGAACGCTCTTTCGCCTGAGCTGATGTCGGCACTCATCGATGCCTTCGTCGACGCGGGAGCCGACCCCGAAGTGCGGGCGATCGTCATCACCGGCGCAGGAGATCGGGCCTTCAGTGGCGGCGCCGATCTCAAGGCCAGGCGGGAGGCCGACGAGGCCGGCAAGAAGTTCGTCTACCTCATGTCGGCGAAGGAACGGTTCGTTTTCGAGGTGATCTACGAAACCTACAAGCCGGTGATCGCCGCGATCAACGGTGCGGCTGTGGCCGGAGGATTCGAGTTGGCGCTGGCCTGCGACATACGCATCGCGGAGGAGCACGCGGTCTTCGGGCTGCCCGAGGCCAAGCGGGGCATGGGCGCGCATTTCGCCACGGTCATGCTCCCCCGCGCCATTCCACGGGCTCACGCCCTCGATCTGATGTTCAGATCGGAAAACATCGACGCGCGGCAGGCCGAGCGCATCGGCTTCCTCAACAAGGTCGTTCCCAAAGGGAAGGCGCTGGAGGAAGCGCTGGCCTCGGCGACCCAGATTGCCGGCAACGCTCCGGTCACCGTCCGCCGCATGAAGGAGACGGCCTCCAAGTCATCAGGATTGCCGGTTTCCGCCGCGCTTCGCCTCAACGAGGGCGTGAATCCCTATTTCGCCGAAGATCGCATCGAAGGGATAAAGGCCTTCATCGAGAAGAGGGCGCCGCGCTGGAAGGGTCGCTGAACGCCGCTCCGAGGCGCGGACTCAGCGGTCGAGCCAGACCTCTTCCATGCGCATGCCGTTGTAGATGCTGTTGATCATCGGCGTGTAGCCCTTCACGTAGGGCTGCCAGCAGGTGCCGGAGCGGTTGTGGTAGAGCACCGGCCGCGCGACGTCCTCGGCCAGCCGCCGCTCGATGTCCCACACCATGTGCTTGCGCTTGTCCTGGTCGGCCTCCATCGACTGGGCGTCGATCGCCTTCTCGATCCCGGGATTGCAGTAGCCGTCGTAGTTGCTCTCCGAGCCGCAGGTATAGCCCTCGTAGAACGACTGGTCAGGCTCATCCAATCCATTGCCGGTCAGGTTGGCGCCGAGCGTGTAGTCGTGCCGGCGCACCTTGGGGAACCACTGCGTGGTGTCGATCGGCTCGAGCTCGGCGTCGATATGGATCTGCTTCAGCTGGTCGATCAGGATCACCGCCGGATCGCGATAGACCGAGAGGTTACGGGTGGTGACCTTGAGCTTGAGCTTGTTGCCCGACCCGTAACCTGCCGCCTCCATGATCTTGCGCCCCTCGGCACGGCTGGCGGCAACGTCAGGGCTGTAGCCTGGCAGCTTCTGCATCACCTCGGGCGGCATGCCCCAGATGCCCTCTGGCGGGGCCAGCAGCGCGCCGCCGATCGTGCCGGCGCCCTGGGTCAGCGTGTCGATGAAGGCCTTGCGGTCGATGGTGAGCGCCACCGCGCGGCGCAGCTCCGGCTGGTTGAACGGCAGCGCCTCGCGGTTGATCAGCACGTTGCGCTGCACGTTCGTCGCCATCAGCTTGCACACCGCCTTGGGCGCCTGCGCGCGGATGTCGTTCAGCACCGGCACCTGCAGGAAATAGGGCGAGGTCATGTCGACCGTACCGGCGAGGAAGGCCAGCATGCCGGTCGAGCCGCTCTTCATGATCTTCCATTCGATGCCGTCGAGGTACGGCCGGTCCTTCTTCCAGTAATCCTTGTTGCGCGCGACCCGGATGAGCTCGTTCGGCTTGAACTCGACGAAGCGGAACGGCCCGGTGCCGACCGGCCGCCGCCGCATCTCGGCCGGCGTCACGTGGCAGGGATAGATCGGCGTGAAGCCCGAGGCGAGCAGCGCGATGAAGGCGGGCTGCGGCCGCTTCAGGCGGAACACCACATCGTCGTCGGCCTTAGCCACCACCTCGGCGAGGTTGCCGTACCAGGCCTTGCGCGGATTGACCCGCAGCGTCTCGCCGTTGACGCCGGTGCCCTGCAGCAGGTCGAAGGTACACTTCACGTCCCGCGCGGTGAACGGCTTGCCGTCGTGCCAGCGCACGCCCGTGCGCAGCTTGAACGAAAGCGCGGTGCGCCCCTCGTCCCACGACCACGTCGTCGCGAGGTCGGGCACGATCGACTGCAGGCCGCTTTGCGGCACGGCGGGATCGTACATCACGAGGTTGTTGAACACGCCCATCATCGGCCCTTGGCCGGCGATGGTGCTCTCCTCGTGGATCGACATGGTGGCCGGGCTGTCGAAGAAATAAACCTTCATGACGCCACCCGGCTTCTGCGCCGCCGCGACCTTCGGGATCGCGACGAGGCCAAGCAGGAGCACGCTCGCGAGAAGGACCGCATGCCTGCGCGTCATTCGCCCCTCCAAGTTCAAGTAAACTCGAACTCACGCGTCGCAACGCGGGGACACCTGGACGGAGACTCTACGTCTTGCGCTTACGAACTAAAGCTGGATGGACGTTGTTGTAACGCCGGGGTGAAGGGAAGTCGATGCCGCGAACCTCAAGGGCGCACGTCAATGGTGACGACTCGAACGCCCTGGGGACCGCCCGCCTTGTTGACCTCGCGAACACCCTGGTCGGTGCGATTGTACGAGAACGTGTCGCTTCCGGTGAAGCCGGGCTTCGGCTTGTAGAAGATGCCGGTGCCGTTCAGCTCGTTGGAGCAGTTCGGATTCTTGTCGATCGCCGGCTTGAGGAAGACGTCGCCGTGCTGTGGTGGCTTGACGATCTCGATCGTGACCGGACCGCCCTGCGCGCAGGAGAACTGCCCGGGATAGGGCTTGGTGGCGTTCGCATGCGTCACGATCCGGGTTTCGACGTCCTTCTTGACGGTGCGCTTCAGCGTCTGCCCGGACTGGCAGAACGCCGGCGCCGCTGCGGCAAAAAAGGACAGGACGGCAAACGCGGCCATCGACACCGATCGATCCATGTGAAGCCCCCCGGCGACCATCGAGCGGGACTCTACGTCACGCGCCGCAGCACGGCGAGGCGCTTGTTGAGGACGTCGGGCCGGTACCATTGCGCCTCGAGGTCCGGTCGCGGCGTCTCGCCGGCCGCGAGATCGGTCACCACGAGATCCTCCGGTCGGCCCGCGCCGGTGTCCTCCGACGTGTAGCGCCAGTACTGGCGCTTGCCGTCGGCCATGACGACGACGAAGCCGTAGGCGCCATGGTCGAGGTCGAGCACGTGCCACGCCGCCTCGATCTCCTCGATCCAGGCGAGCTTGAAGTTCTCGTCGGCGGTGCGCGCCAGGTCGCAGGCGCGCAGGAAGCCCCAGTCTTCTGTCATTCCTGGGCGTAACGCCACGGCTTGGCGGGCTGTTGCGCTCCCTCGTCGATCGTCCAGTGCGGGATCGCGAGACCGGGTCCGGCATCGGCGAACACCATGCGCACGCGAGTGCCGATGCCGACCTTCTTGACCATATCGGGCGGCGCGAGCTTGCCGTCGGGCGTGGTGAGGTTGCCCATCACGCGCAGCGCCTCCTGCTGGGAGGGCTTGCCCTTCTGCGCGTCGAGGTCGACCAGCAGCACGAGATAGGGGGTCGCCGCCTTGAAGGCCGGCTGAATGGCGTGATGCACCTCGGTGTAGGAGTGCACCGCGCCCTTGGCCTCGACCGGCACCCAGTCGGACTTGGGATTCATGCACCACGGGCAGGCCGTGGTCGGCGGATAGCGCAGCAGGTTGCACTTGGTGCAGCGCTGGAGATGGAAATTGTGCGCCGCGCAATGCTTGAAGTAGGCGAGGTTCTCGACGTCGAGATCGTCGATCGCCAGCGGCATGCCGAGATAGGTGGCCTGGACTCCCATGATCGTGCCCTCCCCTAACCGCGCCGCATGACCATGGCCGAGCCGGTGCCGGGATTGGCCCAGCCCAGGTTGGCCGACAGCTCGGCATCCTTGACCTGCCGGCAGCCGCCCTCGCGATAGTCGTGAGTGTGCTGCCGCTTGCCGTCGGGCCCGATCGGACACGAATCGTCGGCGTCGTGGCGAAGCTGGCGCACGTTCTCGATCACCATGTTCATGCCGTGCGTGTAGCCTTCGCAGAGATGGCCGCCGCTGGTGTTGTTCGGCCGTTTGCCGCCGAGGCGGATCGTGCCGTTGCTGACGTAGTCGCCGCCCTCGCCTTTCTTGCAGAAGCCGTAATCCTCGAGCTGCAGCATGGTGGTGAAGGTGAAGGCATCGTACGAACCGGTGAGGTCGATGTCCTCCGGCCCGACGCCCGAGTTGGGCCACAGTATGTCCTTGGCGTAGTGACCGGCGACGGTCGAGATCGGCCCGGTCTGGTAGTGCATGTCGGTGCGCGGCTTGCTGCAGCGGCCGACCACGCCGCGGATCAGGACCGGATGATGGCGGCCATCGCGTGCGCGCTCCGCCCGGGTGACGATGATCGACGTGGCGTTGTCGGTCTCGACGCAGCAGTCGAGCAGGTGCAACGGCTTGCAGATGATCCGGCTGCTGACCACCTCGTCGACCGAGTAGCGCTTCTTGTAGAAGGCCTTCGGGTTGTTCGAGGCGTGGCAGGAATGGAAGTGCTTCACGTGAGCCACCTGCTCGGGCGTCGTGCCGTAGTCGTACATGTGGCGCATGAAGGTGGGCGCGAACATCTGGCCCGCGCTCTGCCAGCCATAGGCGCGGCCGTGCAGGGCGTCGCCCATCACCGGCGCCGCGGCGCGTGCGCCGGTGCCGCCGATGCGGACCTGGGAGAAGCCGTTCATGGCGCGGAA
>Ga0068852_100003465_pt1 | contig 11028 bp, 10 predicted proteins | sample KBSCornC22_FD_66594 | JGI IMG/M metagenome (GOLD analysis project Ga0068852, IMG submission 66594) | Corn rhizosphere microbial communities from Kellogg Biological Station, Michigan, USA - KBS Corn C2-2 | ecosystem: Host-associated > Plants > Roots > Rhizosphere > Soil ... | reverse complement strand
GACCGCTTAATCTGACAAAAACCGCGTCGGCGTCTGCGAGGCAATTCCGGTGCGGGTCGACTTTCAATCGACTTGCTAACCAGCGGGTACCCGTGAGACCAGGGTCGAGGGGCGCTGCGCTGCGCATTCCGCGCGTTTCCAAGGCTGGCAATTCTGACAGTAGTCGCGGCCTGATGATTGACCTAGGGTTGCGGACCTTGAAGAGTGGCTTTCTGCACGAGACTTCTCATGCAATGTCGGATCGCTGCGAGAGTCACGAGGCAACTCTGTTTTGGACGACAGTCCGCACCGCAACCACCGATCTGAGGCTGAAACGAATGAAGAAACTTTTGATTGTGCTTACCTTCTTGTTAACCATGCCCGCATTTGCGGATGACCTGGAAGAGTATGTGAAGCTTCTGAAGACCGACCTCAATGCGCAGGCAAAAGAGATCGTCACCAACGGAATGCAAACATTCACGGATGAAGAAGCCAAACGGTTCTGGCCAATTTACGACTCTTATATGGCGGAACGCGGCAAGTTTCTCGAAGCCCGGGTCGCTTTGATCAAGGCCTACGCCGATGACTATGACAAGATGACGGACGCGAAGGCACAAGAGCTGCTGAACCGAAGGTTCGAGCAGTTAAAGCTCAGAGACAAACTAGATGAGAAGTATCGCCCACAATTTGCTACCGCGCTTTCACCGCGACGACTCGTCCGCTTCTACCAGATTCAGCACGAACTAGAGGTCTTGATGGAACTCAGGGCAGTTTCGCAAATTCCAAAGATGAAGTGGTGGTAGTGGTAACCGAAATTAGCGAGCGCTACTCAAAAGCTCCAGCCGCCCGCTAGGAACTGACAATCGATAACCATTGAAGTGAGTGTCTAGTGACGGGGTTGCTCTTCTTCATTCACCCCGGGGGAGCCACGTAGGTTTTCTATCGCATGACAATCGCGTTCCTATCGATCACGCGCGCTTGTGAACGTTTTTCTTGAAGTTCTGCAACATGTAATCACATGTGCGCATGGCAAACGCGATGATGGGCATGGTCGTGGTCTTGTCGGTAGGATTCGGAAAAATGCTTGCGTCACAGATGTAGAGATTTGGAACATCGTGAGTCTGTGCCCACTTGTTGGTGACGTACTTCTTAGGATCATTTCCGAACCGGCACACTCCAGTTTCGTGCAGGCTGGTTCCAGGACGATCGGGTTCGGTGCCGGCGCCCCACAGTTCTCCGCCCATTGCTTTGAACAAATCAATCATCACTTGCTTTGAGTGTTCCCACATCATCAGTTCATTTGGTCCCCACTGAAAATGAAAGCGAAGCTGGGGGATGCCGAAGATATCTTTCTTGTCGGGATCGATATCGACAAAGTTGTTGGGACTGGGGAGAGTCGGCGCCTGGATGAGGGCACCAACGGGTGTTGGATAGTAGCGTTTGATGTCGCGTTTGAATTGAGAGCCGAAACCTTCGAGCTGACCGTAATATCCGGGAAAGTCACCGCAACCGCCACCCATGTATACCGAGTAGCCCCTGATAAATTTCTCTTCCCGCGGGTTCTTCAAATTCTGCCAACGCGGCATCCAGGAAACGGTGGAATCGGCAATGTTGTCCGGAGTTGCGGCGTGTCCTAGAAGTTGGGGAAGATAGCCGTAACCTGGGCTGCCGTAAAGATGCTCACAAAGATTGCGCCCGAGTTGCCCGCTGGAATTTGCGATTCCTGTCGGCCAGTGGCGCGACTTCGAATTCAACATGATGTGCGCAGTCTCGACACAAGACGCAGCTAGAACAACGGCCTTGGCATACACTTCCACTTCTTTTTTCGTAGCGCGGTCGACATAGGCGACACCTTTCGCCCTGCCGTTTTCGTCCACGATCACACCGCGCACGAGTGCATTCGTGAGAAGAGTGAGATTCTTGGTGGCTTCCGCGTCAGGGATCGTAAACCACGTTGGGGAGAAGAAGGCTCCGACGTCGCAGCCCCGACTGCAATTCCCACAGTAGTGACAATGCGGATGACCGTTGTGGGGAACCGTCAATTGCGCGCAGCGATCGGGCAAATAGGGGATGCCGATTTTTTCGGCTCCCTTCTGCATGATGTAGTCGATACAGCGAAAAGGTATTGGCGGCAGATATTCACCGTCGGGATTGCTCGGGCGATTCTGGATCGTGCTGGCCACTCCCATGTACTTTTCGGCTTTTGAAAACCAAGGCGAAATCTCAGCGTAATCAACCGGCCAGTTTTCGCCGAAGCCGTCAAGATCGGCGGCCTTGAAATCGATATCGCCGAAGCGTGCGGAGGATCGGCCCCAAAAATTCGCTTTGCCCCCCGTGGCTTTGCATCGCTTCCAGTACCAGTCGGTACCGGGCGCGTTGGAATAAGCGACATCGTGTTCGAAGAGATTTCTACCTTCGCTGTATTCCGACTCTTCGACCGAGTATGGCTCCTGATGAGCCTTGCCTTTAAGGCGCAAGGGATTGCCGTAGCCGCGATATTTCAAATCGTAAACTTGCCTGTGGCCACGATAGTCCTTCTCGGGATCTGTACGCGGACCTGAGTTGAGGGCGCAAACCTGGAGGCCGGCCTCGCATAGAATCTTCATTGCGGTGCCGCCGCCTGCGCCGGTTCCGACCACAATCACGTCGTAAACTTTGGTGGCCAAGAAAGGTCCTCGCTAGGTGTTGCTGTTCTGAGTAGAAATGCCCGAGGGTGCTGGCTCGCGAAGGTGCGCATGCTCGGGATCATCAGGATGAGGACAGCCGGGCATGCTCGGCCAGACTGCGCGTAGTCCGGGATAGCCCAGGCTCTCCAATCCAATTTTTGTCGTGTAGTAACCGACAACGGTGTAATCGCGGATCATCTGGAAAAAAGCCCGACCACTTTCCGTGGTGGGCGTGAATTTGGCTTTGTAGGCCAGTTCCTCTAGCAGGCTGTTTTGTTGCTCCCGCGTTAGATCCATGAAGTCTTGTTTAAACTCCCAGCGGCCCCGCGCGTTCATCCACTCAAGTCCAGCGAGGAACCTGGTTTGGGCTTCGTTTCCTGCGGCAATTGCGTCGTCGGTCGAACGAATTTCGCGAGATGTGCTCACCGCAACGCGGTTTGCAACCATGAAGTCGATAAACTCGGCCACGCCAGCCTGTTTGGCTCCGGGAGTTTCATCTTCGGGAATGATCATCTCGGCGAGATGCTCAACCATCTTGTACTGTTGGGGAGAAAAAAATAGAGGCTTGTAGGAAGTAGGGGGAACGTGAGGAGATGACTGGGGATGGCCCTGCGGGCAGGCGAACACCCATTGGCTGAACCCGGGGAACGAACCTGCGACCGCCGCCATGCTGATATAGCGGAGAATTTCGCGGCGTTCTACTCCTTGCCCACCCAAGTGCGCCTCAGTTCTTGAAAGCAGTTTCTGATCGCGCTTTCATGGGGTGCGTTTTAGCACCGCCGGAAATGGAGTGTCAAGCAGTAAACGCTTAATCAGTCTTATCAACCAAGTATTAGGTGGCGAATCCGAGGGCGTTTCCGGTTCGGCCATGTGCCTTGACACGCTCCAAGCCCTCGGATAGCGTAGACCGCGTTTCAGAAAATCGGTTTCACAAACGGCCTGTTCATACAGTCTTTAACGATGTTTGTGACTCGTTTCTTAGCTGGGCCTCCCCGCCGATTCTCTCCGTTTCTTGTTGTGTTCCATCTTGGGCGAGCGTCCCGATGCGTCATTCCGAAAGAAGGGCGAGCGTGACTACCCGTTTCATGGAAGACATAATCCGCCAGCGCGTGGAGATGCAGCGGACCATCGAATATTTGCGGGGACCGGGGCACAACGCTCTGGAGCAGGCCAGCAGTTTGATCCGATCGGCGCGCGATGTCTTTATGACTGGCATCGGCGCGAGCTGGAACGCCGCCCTTTCAGCGGGAGCGTTATTTGATGTAGGTGGACGGCCGGTGTATATGCGGGAAGCGGGCGAGTTGTTGCATTTCTCGGCCATTCCCGCGAGTTCCGTTATCGTCGTGATTTCCCGGACGGGGCGGAGCATTGAGATTGTTCAGCTGCTAGCCAAAGCGGCGTCCAGCGGCGGGACGATTATTGGCATTACCAATTCAGCTGACAGTCCGCTCGCTCGACAAGCGGCGGTCGCCCTGGTAGTGCCGGCGATGCTGGACCACGCCATTTCCGTCAATACTTACTCCACTCTCTTGATCGCGGCTGGCGCGCTGGCTAGTTCAGCTACAACCGGGTTTGCGACTTTGGTCGACTCCTTACTTCGTGCGACGAAGGAAGCCGGACAATTCCTGGAACCCTGGCGGGAGCAGATGAAGGAGTCAAGTTGGTTTTCAACTGCAGCTCCGTACTACTTTCTTGCACGTGGTGGCAGCTTGGGAACCTGCCAAGAAGCACGATTGCTGTGGGAGGAAGGAGTAAAAATGCCCGCCACTGCGATGAGCACGAACAGTTTTCGCCACGGGCCCCAGGAGATTGTGCGGGAAGGAATGCGATTTTGCCTTTGGATTGATCAAGTAGTCATGCGTGATCAAGATTTAGCTGTGGCTCGCGATCTTAGGAAACTGGGTGCTTCGGTAATGCTGATTGGAGAGAACCTTCGGCAGGATGCGGCAGATCTCGTGTGTCAATTGCCGGCTTCTCCTAGGCACTGGCAGTTTGCGATTGATGTGCTACCCATTCAGCTTGCGGCCGAAAAATTGTCGAGACTAGCAGGAGTGGACTGCGACTCATTTCGGATCTGCTCCTACGTAGTTGAAGATGAACACGGCCTATTGGGAAAGAAAGCAGAGACATCGCACAATGCAGACTGAAAACTGGCATTTCCCAGCGTGGCTCTGGTTTGCAATTCTGGGTATGTTTTGGTGGGGCCTGTGGGGTTTCTTGTCGAAAGTCGGGTCGGTAAGTGCGAGCCCGTTGCAGATGCAGATCTTGTTTACCCTGGGCATGCTGCCCGTCGCAGTTGGAATGCTTTTGCAGATGCGGTGGAAGGTGGACCGCAACCGTGGCGGGATCGCGTACGGCATTTTAAGCGGCGTTGTGACAGGGCTCGGAACTCTCGGATACTATGCAGCGCTTCGCGACCAGGATGCGTCCGTAGTCGCGCCAGTGACCGGACTGTTTCCCGTGCTCACAGTGGGGCTAGCGTTCGTGGTTTTGCGGGAGCGGCTGAATAAAGTGCAAATGGGTGGAATGCTTTTAGCACTAATTTCCATCGTGATTCTTTCGATTTGAGGAACTCGTGAACCATTGGATGCTATACGCAGCAGTCGCCATTGTGCTCTGGGGAGTGAATGGTCTGTTCATGAAGCTCGGAACGAACCGAGTCTCAGCGCGTTCTATGGTGATCTGGGTTACGGCTGGATTTCTCGTCTTGCTTCCGTTGCTGTGGAAGGAATCGACGCTGGCCGGACTGAGTACGAGTGTGATCTCGGTCGGGCTGATAGCCGGGATGGTGAATGGCTTAGGAAACTGGGCAGTGTTTGCATGCCTCGAGAGAGGCGCGAAGGCAAGCGTTGCGATTCCACTTACTGCCTTGTATCCACTCTGTACGGTAATTCTAGCGACGATCTTTCTTAAAGAACGACCGAGTGCGCTCCAATGGCTCGGGATCGCGCTCGCGGTGGCAGCAGGCGCAATGTTGTCTTATGAGCCGCCACCGGTTAGAGCACCAGAGGAGCGAGTGCCATGAGTCCAGTGACGGTTGGAATCATTGGCGCTGGCAACGTCATCTGGGCATACCTTCAAGTATTGGATCGACTAATTCCGCGTGGCCTCGCGCGAATGGGTCCGGTGTGTGCGCGGCGCAAGGAAACGTGGCAGGCCCTTCAAACGCGCCGCCCGGGCATCAACCTGGTGGCGGACGCAGTTGAGGTCTTACGATCGGATGTGGACGTGGTGCTCATTATTACTCCGCCCGAAAGTCATTCATTGCTGGTACGGACGGCGTTAGAGCATGGCAAGCAGGTCGTGGTTGAGAAGCCCGCGGCGACAACTCATTGCGAAGCTCAGCAACTTTCTGAGCTTGCGCAAGAGCGTGTGCTGCATTTGATGTGCGCGCCTTTTGTTCAACTGGCGCCCACATTCCGCGCCCTTTGGGGAAGAATTCAGGAGGGGGCAATTGGTACTGTGCACTCCGCGCGTGCGCTCTATGGCAACGCCGGGTCCACTTGGGCCGAGTGGTATCACGATGGAAGTGTAGGTCCACTCGCTGAAGTTGGAATTTATAACCTCAAGACTCTGACGGCCGCACTTGGACCTGTGGTTGAAGTGCAAAGCGCAGAAAGCCTTGTGGTGGCGAAGCGGGAAATTAGTGGCCAAGTGGTGCGAACTGCGGGGTCGGACGTTTCTCACGTTCTTTTGAAGCACAAGGATGGTGCTCTGTCATCGCTCGTCTCCAGTCATTGCATACAGCGCTACCGACGACCGGCTCTCGAGTTCTACGGAACTGAAGGGACAGCGAACCTGCTGGGCGACGACTGGGACCCGCGCGGTTTTGAGATCTGGCGAAACAGTGCTGGATGTTGGGAAGAATTTGAGCCGATCGATCCAACGTGGCTGTGGGCTGACGGCCTTGCGGAGATGGTGCATGCGGTGCGAGAGCAACGCCAACCGCGGCATTGTCTCGACCATGACATCCACGTGCTGGAAATAATCGAAGCCAGCGAGAAGGCCGCGAAGGAGAAGCGTGCGGTTACTGTGCAATCATGCTTTCCTCCTCTCGATCTTTGGCTGGAAGAGCGGCACGACCGCCATCATCTTCACGATCACACGCGACCTGCAGATGAACAGTAAGGAACAATTCGGAGCTATCGGGCTGGACATCGGCGGCACGAAGATCGCCGCGGGTGTTGTTCTGTGGCCATCGGGCGAAATTCTGCGACGGACGGTTATCGCCACTCAACCTAAACGGGGTGGCGAGGTAGTCCTGGCAGACACGTACGACCTTGCACGGGAACTGCATGGGTGGGCTCGAGGAGAAGGGATTGAGGTTGTAGGCATCGGGGCGGGCGTTGCGGAATTAGTGGACTGTGAGGGTAATGTCACCAGCAGTTGCACGATTGACTGGCGTGGCCGCCCGATTCAGCAGAGGCTGTCAGAAATCGCTCCAGCGCAAGTGGAATCGGACGTTCGTGCGGCCGCAGTGGGAGAAGCCATTTTCGGCTCGGGCCGGGGACATGACCTTTTTATATATGTCACCGTGGGCACCGGGATCAGTTACTGCCTAATGCAAAACGGCCAACCGTTCAAAGGCGTGAATGGCAACGCAATTACTATGGGGAGCAGTCCGCTGACGACTGTCTGCACTCATTGTGGACGAAAGGTGCATCCGGTACTCGAAGAGTTCGCTTCTGGTCCTGCCATTGCCAAGCGGTTCGCAGACGCAAAGAACGAACAGCGCGGCGAGACCTGCGAGAATGTTTTCAAGGCTGCATCGAACGGGGACAAGGACGCTATCGACATACTGACATCGGCGGGCGAGGCCTTAGGGGTGAGCGTGGCATTCCTGGTGAATGTGCTCGATCCTGAAATGATTGTTGTGGGCGGCGGTCTTGGTACGGCTTCCGGCTTGTATTGGGACAAATTCGTGCCCACCTGCCGTGAACACATCTTTGCAGAGAATAGCCGTGGGTTGCCGATCGTCACCGCGATGTTGGGAGTTGATGCCGGTTTGGCTGGAGCCGCAGCCGTGGTTCTCACGAAAAAAGACGGTCGCAGAACAAACTACGCTTATGACACAAACTAAAAACATATTGGAACGAATCGCAGAGCAGGGCATCGTCCTGGGTGACGGCGGGTATCTCATTGAACTAGAGCGTCGCGGCTGGGTGGATAGCGGCTCGGGGCGCGAAAAGGTGGGGACCGGCAAAGGTAGCGGACAATTCACGCCTGAAGTGGCAATCGAACATCCAGATGCATTGCGCGAGCTGCACCGCGAATTCCTCAACGCTGGCTCGCAAGTATTGCAGGCGCTGACTTTTTTTGGGACAAGAGAAAAATTAAATCGTGCCGGCTTCGGTGAGCAAACGGAAGCCATTAACGCAGCCGCAGTGCGAATCGCGCGCGAGGTAGCGGGAAGTAGCGCACTGGTCGCAGGTTCAGTGTCGCGAACGCAACTTTTTGAACGGGAGGGGCCGTCCGCAGCTGGCCATGTGCGCGATCTCATCTCTGAGCAAATTCGGTTGCTCTCAGATGCTGGCGTAGACTTCCTGATCCTGGAAACCTTCTTTCACCTGGAAGAGATGCTGATTGCGATCAAGTGTGCAAGGGAAAGCGGCCTACCGATTATAGCGACCATGACTTTCCGTCCTAAACTCACCGAATGTACCGACGGGCATTCTCCCGCCGATTGTGCTCGAGCTATGGTGGATGAAGGCGCGAGCTCAATTGGAGCAAATTGTGAACAGGAACCCGAAAGAATGTTGTCGATCATCCGAGAAATGCGTAAAGCGGTGAGCGTTCCCATTGCCGCCCAGCCCGCGACCTTTCGCACCACCGACTCAATGCCTTGTTTTACGAAGCTTCCTCAATTTCCAGACGAGATGGAGGCGATTCAGCTTCCGCGAGGCGCGTTTGAAACTTTTGCCAAACAGGCAAAGTCAGAAGGCATTCAGTTTCTAGGCGGCTGTTGCGGGTGCAATGCCGCATACATTCACGCCTTCGCTCGCGGACTAGCGGCTTCTAATAGTCGCGCTGCATAAATTGGCCGCGCACGTTAATCCCTCAGAGCGAGGAATCAAAAATAGATGCCCAATCACGGAAAAGTGAAAGTCGGGATTATCGGGTCCCAATTCGAAGCCGACATCCATGCCGCCTCCTTAAAAATGGTCATGGAGGACGTAGAGTTGGTAGCCGTCGCGTCACCAACGCCCGGAAACGCCGCCGCGCTGGCGAAAAGGTATGGGATCCCCCGCGTGTTTACCGATTACCGGGAGATGCTCAAGGAACGCGATATCGAAATGGTGACCATCGCAGCGCCAAACAAACTGCATGCTCAGATGACTGCTGACTGTGCTCAAGCGGGCAAGCATGTTGTGTGTGAAAAGCCACTCGCGATGACGATTGAAGAAGGTGAACAAATGATTCATGTCACGCGACAGGCCGGAGTTCTGCTTTTTTATGCGGAAGAGCTTTTCTTCACGCCCAAATACTTAAAGGCGAAAGAAATGGCGGACGACGGTGCATTTGGGAAGATTCATCTGGTGAAACAGAGCGAAAAGCATTTTGGACCGCACGCCGAATGGTTTTGGGATGTGGATCGCTGCGGCGGTGGCGCATTAATGGATCTGGGCTGTCACGGGATTGCGTTCTGCTACTGGTTTCTCGGGCGTCCCGCAATTCAGTCAGTCTACTGCCAAGTGGGCACCTATGTGCACGGGGACAAGACTCGAGGCGATGATGAAGCCTACTGCATCCTGGAATTCGAAAACAACGCAGTTGGCATTGTCGAAAACAGTTGGGGGCGGCGCGGAGGGATGGACGACCGGATCGAGGTGTACGGATCAGACGGCGTGACTTACGCCAATCTTCACATGGGCAACGCCCTGCCGACCTATAGCGAGAATGGGTATGGCTATGCTGTGGAGAAGGCGCCCAGTACAAAAGGATGGAGCTATCCAGTTTTCGAAGAATTGTGGAATTATGGTTTTCCTCAGGAGATGAGACATTTCGCGCGTTGTGTGCGGGGCAAGGAAGAACCCCAAGCAACTGGAGAAGACGGGCTAGTGGTGATGAAGATCTTGTACGCGGCTTACGCTTCTGCCGGGGAAGGCAGAAAAATACAGATGCCATTCTCTTCGAAGGGTGTGCAAAAACCGATCGACCTTTGGTTTCGTGGTCCTCAATATCGTCCTCAAGCCCATACCAAAGTAAAGGCTTGAGCAACCATCGCGGAGTTGCGATCAGGCTTCGAGGTCGGGTCGCCCCCGCTCCTTGCTAAACGCCAGCGCGTCAAACTCATGATCGCTTGTTGCGGCAACCAGGGCCGGCCCACAGGTCGCTTTGGACCTGTGGGCGACGGTCGAGTTTCATAACCGCCATCGGAGTCGGTGAAGAGGCGGTCCTTCTTTAGCTCGCTTTCGCCTTTTGGCTGTCCTTTCTAAATGCAGCTTCTCCTGCGTCGGATATCTTGACCCACTTCGGGTCAGGCGAGGCCTCGGCGTCGTAGTTGTCGTGCCAGTTCCACCACTTGTAGGGAGCGGTCTGCGGATAACCTTCTGGCGAGTCCTCCCAAGTTTCCTGACGACCAAGAGGCGTGATGTCGAGGTAGCTCCAGACGGTACCCATCGCTTCGTCGCCGCGCGAATTAATGAAGTATGTGCGGAATATGCGCTCGCCATCGCGGATGAATACGTTGTGGCCGTGCCATTCGTCGACGCCAAAGTCTTTGTCGAAGCTGTCGGTAATGGTGTACCAGGGGATCTCCCATTCCATCCGCGACTTCAGGCGCGCGATGTCTGCCTGCGGCGCGCGGGACGCGAAGGCGAGAGTCGTGTCGCGAGCGTTCAAATGTGCGAGGTGGGAGACCTGATCGGCGACTAACGAGCAACCACGGCATGCGTGCTCTGGCCAGCCGAATACCCCAGGTTCGAAAAACGCGCGATACACAATCAACTGCCTGCGATCTTCGAACAAGTCGAGCAGTCGGACCGCCCCCTTGGGCCCTTCGAACTCGTATTTTTTGTCCACGGCCACCCAAGGCATCCGCCGGCGTTCGGCGGAGAGAGCGTCACGGGAGCGGGTAAAAGCCTTTTCCTTCACGAGGAGTTGCTGCCTAGCAGCTTCCCACTCTTGCTGGGACACGGTCGGAGGCGTCTTGATCGTCAGATGTTCTTTGCCGTGATCATTGGATCTCTCTTTTTTGTTCGGCATATTCTCGCTCCTTGTCTTCAGACTCGGGGTTGTTTGACGGATGTGGGTCGCAAGATTTCGCGTTTCCAAGTTCTCAATAGTGGTGGCGGCCTTTCATTTATTTATTCTCATTACTACTGTTCTGATTCGGAACGGCTTCTTCCGCTCCAGTCTTCTTGCGAGAAACCTTCACAGCCAA
>Ga0068852_100003460_pt1 | contig 11036 bp, 6 predicted proteins | sample KBSCornC22_FD_66594 | JGI IMG/M metagenome (GOLD analysis project Ga0068852, IMG submission 66594) | Corn rhizosphere microbial communities from Kellogg Biological Station, Michigan, USA - KBS Corn C2-2 | ecosystem: Host-associated > Plants > Roots > Rhizosphere > Soil ... | reverse complement strand
GCTGTAGGTGTAGCCCTCCCACATGGGGTAGCCCCTGACCACCGGCTGGTTGTCGCAGTAGGAGGGTTCATACGCGAAGGAGCTGGCGCTGGCCGGGATGGAGATGGTGAAGACCTTGGTGGTTCCGTCCGCATAGCTGCTGCCGGGCGGGGAGTACCAGCCGGAGCCGGTGTTGATGTACAGCCCGTAGGGCAGACCCGTGCCGCAGCTGAACGACAACACCATCGTGCGTGTCGCGTCGGCCGAGGCTGAGGGCACCGAGGCGGTCGTGGTCGCCAGCACGGCGACAGCCGCCGAGCCGACTGCGGCGATCTTCCTGCGCAGACTTCTGTTGATCATTGACGACACCTGTTTTCCTTGAATCGAGGCTGTCCTGATGGCCGGCCGGGCCCGACGGCGCCTGCGCCGTACGGTGGGCCCACGCCGTATGGTGGCCACCGAACGTGGGCAGAGCCCCGGATTCCTTACACCGCCGGACAACCCCGAAGAACGGCATACATCGCCGACTCGCGGAGGCGAACGTTTCACCGGCGCGTCGCCACGCGGACGACGAGGCCTGATCCCATGCCTGCCGAGGGACAAACCACCGTGTACTCCACGCTCCGCTCCGGAACCGGTAACGGATGCGGTTCCGGGATCGGTTCCGGAACCGGTTCTTCATTGACAGGGGTTAACCCGCGCGCAATATTCAAGCCGAACGAGGGCGCCCTCCCTGACTACGTCGCACCGACCCCGCACCGGCCATGCGCTGCTGCCCTCGGTGAGTACAGAGGATGGAAGGGACTGCAATGAGGCTCCCCACACCCGTGCGCTGGTCGAGGCCTGCGCGCGGTCGACCACGCTCGACCCGGCCAAGGCCGGTTCTGCGTACCCTGCTGGCGGCGGGGGCGCTTTTCGCCGCGTCGTTGGCCGGTTTGCCCAGTCAGGCGCACGCTGCCGCGAGCGCTCCGTTCGGCGGGACGCCGGTCGCTCTGCCCGGCCTGGTCGAGGCCGCGAACTACGACACCGGCGGGCAGGGCGTGGCGTACAACGTGACCGCCACCAACGGCTCGGCCAACAGCTACCGCGCTGATGGAGTGGACCTGGAGACCACCGCCGACACTTCGGGGACCAGCCCGGCCGGTGGCGCGTATGACATGGGCTGGACCACCCCTGGCCAGTGGTTCGACTACACGGTCAGCGTCCCCACCGCCGGCACCTACAGCGTCGCTTTCCGCCTGGCGTCCCCGTACGGAATCACCGACGCCCTGCACATCGCAAACGCTTCCGGCGCGAACCTCACCGGCTCAGTCGCCGTCCCCAACACCGGCGGCTACGAGACGTGGACCACGGTCACCGCGAGCCTGATCCTCCCGGCCGGCACCCAGACGCTGACGGTGATGCAGGACACGAACGGCTGGAACTTCCACAACATGGCCTTCACCCTCACCTCCAGCGGAGGCGGCGGTGGAGGCGGCAGCGGTGACAAGCCGTTCGGCGGAACACCCGCAGCAGTGCCCGGCACCGTCCAGGCTGCGAACTACGACACCGGCGGCCAAGGCGTCGCCTACAACGTGACCGCCGCCAACGGCACCGCCAACAGCTACCGCACCGACGGCGTCGACCTGGAAGCCACCGCGGACACGCAGGACACCAGTCCCCCGGGCGGCGCCGACGACATGGGCTGGACCGGCGCGGGACAGTGGTTCCACTACACCGTCCAGGTGGCCACCAGCGGTATCTACACCGTCAGCTTCCGGGTCGCCGCACCGGCCGCGGTCGCCGACGCGCTGCACATCGCCGACTCCACCGGAGCCAACCTGAGCGGCGCGGTCGCCGTTCCGGCCACCGGCGGGTATCAGACCTGGACCACGGTCACCGCCGACGTCACGCTGGCAGCAGGCGCGCAGACGCTCACCGTCGCCCAGGACGCCGCCGGCTTCAACCTGCACTTCCTGTCCTTCGCTCAGGGTTCGAACGGCGGGGGTGGCGGCGGCCCGACCCAATACTGCGGATACCAGAACCTCGCCCTCGGCCAGCCGACCACGGCCTCCTCGACGTACTCCGCCACCGGCAACCTGGCGCCCGCGGCCACCGACGGCGACCCGGGCACCCGCTGGGAGAGCGCGTACAGCGACCCGCAGTGGCTCGAAGTCGACCTCGGAACCCAGACCTCGATCTGCGCCGCCGCGCTGTCCTGGGAAGCCGCCTACGCCTCGGCGTTCCAGATCCAGGTGTCGACCGACAACGCGACCTGGAACACGGTCTACTCCACGACCACCGCGACCGGCGGCAGCGAGTCCTTCACGTTCTCGGCGACGGCCCGCTACATCCGGGTGAACGCGACCAAGCGCGCGACCCAGTGGGGCGACTCGATTCTGGAGTTCGACGTCTACGGCCTGACCAACGTGCCCCCGCTCTCCGGCGGAAACGGCAACGGCGGAAACGGCGTCTGCCCCTGGGTCGGCTCGACGGCGCCGGTCGCGCAGCGGGTCCAGCAGATCCTGAACACCATGAACCAGTCCGAGGAGTTCACCCTGCTCTCCGGCGACGGCGGCTCGTCCTACATCGGCCAGGTCGCCGGCATCCCCAACCTCTGCATCAAGCCGATGAACATGCAGGACGGCCCGACCGGCGTCGGCGACGGGACCGGCGGGGTCACCGCCTACCCCGACGGCGAATCCGCGGCCGCCACGTGGGACCCGGCGCTGATCCAGCAGGAGGGCACCGCGATGGGTGCCGAGTTCGCGGGCAAGGGCGTGAACGTCTCGCTCGGCCCGACGACGAACCTGGTGCGCGACCCGCGCTGGGGCCGGACGTACGAGACCTACGGCGAGGACCCGTTCCTGGCCGGCCAGATCACCTCGGCCCAAGTCAGGGGGCTGCAGAGCCAGGGCGTCCAGGCCATGGTCAAGCACGTCGCGGCCTACGACCAGGAGACGTACCCCAACGGCGGCAACAACGAGACCGTCGGCAACCAGGCACTGCAGGAGCTGTACCTGGCTCCGTTCGAGTCCACCATCGCGCAGTCCGCGCCGGCCTCGTTCATGTGCTCCTACGCGGTCGTCAACGGCGCCGCGTCGTGCCAGAACTCCTACATGCAGATCAAGAGCCTCGACGGCGCGGCGGACTACGGCGGCTACATCACCTCCGACTGGGGCGGCGACTACAACAACGTGGCCTCGGTCGTCGGCGGCATGGACATCGGGATGCCGTTCCCCGGCTCGATCCCGACCGACCTGGCCAACGCCGTCACGAACGGCACGCTGAGCCAGTACACGGTGAACGCGGCCGTCAGCAGGATCCTGACTCAGATGTTCGCCTTCGGCATGTTCGACAACCCGGCGAGCGGCTCGCTGTCCAACACGGTCACCAGCGCGGCGCACCAGCAGACCGCCCTGCAACTCGGGCAGGAGGGCACAGTCCTGCTGAAGAACAACGGCCTGCTGCCGCTGAACCCGAACCCGGCCACCGCCAAGTCGATCGCGGTGATCGGCACCGACGGCGGCGCCGGCGTCGAGATCGCCGGCGGCGGCAGCGGAACGGTCACCAGCGCGAACACGATCTGGCCGCTCACCGGCATCCAGAACGCGGTCGGGCCGAACATCAAGGTCACCTACACCCAGGGCGACGACAACGGCACGGCGAACATCCCGCAGGCGGTGGCCGCAGCCCAGGCGGCGACCGACGCGATCATCTACGTCAGCGCGCCGGAGGGCGAGGAGAGCGACCTGAAGACGCTCGACCTGTCCGCCGCCGACGAGACGATGATCTCCGATGTGGCGGCGGCGAACCCCAACACGATCGTGGTGATCAACAGCGGTTCGCCGGTGGTCATGCCATGGCTGAACTCGGTCGCGGGTGTCTTCGAGAACTGGTACGGCGGCGGAGAGACGGGTGCGGCGGTGGCTTCACTGATCTTCGGCACGGCAAACCCCTCTGGGAAGTTGCCGGTGACGTTCCCGTCGTCGTTGAGTCAGGTTCCGGCGCAGACCACGGCGCAGTGGCCGGGTACGCCGACCGGGCCGGTGTACAGCGAGGGCGTGAACATCGGGTATCGCTGGTACCAGTCGCAGAACATCACCCCGGCGTTCCCGTTCGGGTTCGGCCTGTCCTACACCAAGTTCTCCTTCTCCAACTTGGCGGTGGGCGGCTTCAACGCCAACGGTCAGGCCACGGTGACCGCCACCGTGACCAACACCGGATCGGTGGCCGGCGCTGAGGTGGCCCAGATGTATGTCGGCGATCCGGCCGCCAGCCAGGACCCGCCCAACCAGCTGGCCGGGTTCCAGCGGGTGATGCTGAACCCGGGGCAGAGCGCACAGGTCAGCTTCCCGCTGACGGTTCACAACCTGGCCTCGTGGTCTTCGACCGACAACCAGTGGGAGGCCCAAGCCGGGACCTACGCGATCCGGGTCGGCGACGCCTCCAACAACCTGCCGCTGACCGGTTCGACGTCGCTGGCGCATACGCTGACCGGTCAGGTCGCCGCGGGTGCCTCCTACGCCGGGGTGTCGTCGGCGAACACCGCGGTCAGCGCGAACGTCACGCCCAACTCCGGCGTGCCGGGCTCGGAGACGGTCGGCGTGGTGAACCCCTTCGGGTACAGCAGCCCGAAGGGTGCCGGGGTGTCGTTCCAGATGCAGGGTATTGATTCCAACCCGGCGGCAACACTCACCTACACCGCCAGCGGGCTGCCTCCGGGCATCTCCATCAGCGGTAACGGAACCTTCTCCGGCTCCGGAACCACACTGGGGACGTACACGGTGACCGTGACAGCCACAGACGGAGCGGGGGTGTCGGGCACCGCCACGTTCGTGTGGTCGATCGTGCAATAACAGCTCACTGAGACAGGGTGGACGGATCGGTGTTCGCGCCGCAGAGCACGACACCGATCCGTTCACCTTCGCGCGGGGTGTACTGCCCGGAAAGCAGGGCGGCAAGCGCGGTGGCGGCGCCGTGTTCCACCAGTACTCGGCGGTGTTCCCACAGTGCGGTGCGCGCCGCGATGATCTGCTCGTCGGAGACCAAGACCGAGGTCGCGAGCGGGTCGGTGGCCAGGTGGTAGGCCATCTCCGAGACGCGTCGGGCGCCGAGGGAGTCGGCGGCGACGGAGTCCACGTCGACGTCGGTCGGGCCTCCGGCTTCCAGCGCCGCGTTGAGTGCGCGGCAGTTCTCGGGCTCGACGGCGATGACGCGGACGCCGTGGGGGAACAGGGCTGCGGCGGTGCCGGAGAACAGGCCGCCTCCGCCGACGGCGACCATGACGGTGTCGAGGTCCGGGACCTGCTCGCGGATCTCGGCGGCACAGGTCCCGGCGCCCGCGGCGATCAGGGGGTTGTCGTACGCGTGGGAGAGGAGGGCTCCGGTGGATTCGGCGTGCTGGATGGAGGCTTCCAGGGCGTGGGCGTAGACGGTGCCCTCCAGGCGGACGTCGGCGCCGAGGGCCCGGAGTTTGGCGACCTTCACGGCCGGGGCCGTCGCGGGCAGGAAGACGGTGACCTTGATGCCGGCTTCGCGGCCGGCCCACGCTGCGGCGATCCCCGCATTGCCGCCCGAGGCGATGGCGATGCCCTCCTCGGGCATGGTGCCGTTCTCGAGGTGGTGCAGAGCGAGGTTCAGCGCGCCGCGGGCTTTGAACGAGCCGCCGTGTTGCATGAACTCGTAGGCCAGCCAGATTGCTCCGGTTCCGGGGACGGTGCCGGGGTCCGCGAGGCCGACGCTGACGCGGCGGACGCGGGAGGCGACGCGGTCGGCGGCGGCTTTGACGTCGGCCTCGGTGATGACGGTGGTGCTGCTCATCGGGGTTCCTCGTGGTTCGTTGTGGTTCTCGGTGGTCAGGCTGTCGATAAGTGCCGGCCAGGTGCTGGTCGGGTACCGGCCGGGTGCTGGTCAGGCGGCGGTGGCGGCCTGCGCGGCGAGGGTGTCGAACTCGGTGGTGGTGCCGTTGAAGATCACGTCAGTGGTCTGCGACAGGAAGATCGTGCACAGGCCGAGGTGCGGGTGGTTGGACCAGGAGGTGCCCCAGCCGCCGTCCCAGCCGTAGCGTCCGTCGGCGCCGACGGACACGCCCATGCCCCAGCCTGCGCCGTCGAGGGGGAAGGGCGCTTCGGCGACCTGCTCGGGGGTCAGCTGGTTGGTGGTCATCTGCGCGACCGATTCCGGCGAGAGGACTCGGCGGCCTTCGTGCGTGCCGTGGTGCAGGAGCATGCGGGCGAAGGCGTAGTAGTCGTCGACGGTGCTGATCAGGCCCGCGGCGCCGGCGGGGAAGACGGCGGGCCGGGCCCAGGTCTGCCACGGGTCGGCCGGCAGCCGGGTCAGCTTGCCGGTGGCGCCGTCGGTCATGAACCAGGCGGGGAGCCTGCGGGCTTGTTCTTCGGGGACGCTGAATCCGGTGCTCGTCATGCCCAGCGGGCCGAGGATGTGTTCCTTGACGACCTCTTCGAGGGGCGCCTGGGCGGCGCGCGCGAGCAGGACGCCCTGCACGAGGGAGCCGACGTTGTAGCGCCAGCGGGTTCCGGGCTGGTCCATCAGCGGGAGCTCGCCGAACAGGCGGATCCACTCGTCCGGGGCGTGCGGCGTGCGCGGTTCGGGCTGCGCGAGGACCAGGTCGCGCTCTTCGGCCGCGAGGTTGACGGGGATCGGCGGGTTGATGTCGGGCGGCGTGCCGTTCATGCCGAAACCGAGGCGGAAGGTGAGCAGATCGCGGACGGTGATCGGGCGTTCGGCGGGGACGGTCTGGTCCAGGGGGCCGTCGAGGCGTTTCAGGACTCTGCGGTCGGCCAGCTCGGGGAGGAAGCGGTCGACCGGGCCGTCGAGGTCCAGGACGCCGGCGTCGACGAGGGCCAGCACGGTGGCGGCGACGATCGGCTTGGTCATGGAGGTGAGGCGGAACGGCGTGTCGCGGCGCATCGGGTCGCCGTGGGCCAGACCGGTCTCGCCGAAGACGGCCACGTCGAGCTGCTCGCCGTCGGCCTCGCCGCCGACGCGGGCGACGAGCGTCACCGCGCCGGGGAGTTCGGCACGCTCGACGCGGGCCGCGACCGTCCGGCGGAGGGTCTGGAGCGCTTCCGGGTTCAGGTGGGGTGCCGGTGCCATACCGCTATTGTCCATACCCATGACGATCGTGGTCCGACGCGCAGACCTGGCCACCGAGGCCGACGAGATCACCAAGCTCCTGGTGGACTACATGACCGCGGCCTTGCAGGAGCTGCACGAGACCTTCGGCATCGAGGACTCCCCGACCGACGTCTCCACCCTGCGCGACTCGCTGGAAGAGTACGCCGACCCGGCCAAGGCCCTGTTCGTGGCGCAGGACGACACGACCGGCACGCTGGTCGGCGTGGCCGGACTGCGAACGCTGGAACCGGGCGTCGCCGAGGTGAAGCGGATGTACGTGGTCCCGGAGTGCCGCGGCATGCGCGTCGGCTCGCAGCTCCTCGACCGGCTGCTGGAGGAGGCCGCGCGGATGGAGGCGCCGACCGTCCGGCTCGACACGGTGCGCTTCATGGCCGATGCGCAGCGGCTTTACCGGTCGCGGGGGTTCGTGGAGCGGATGCCGTACGCGGGGACGGAGATCCCGCCGCATCTGCAGCAGTACTGGATCTTCTTCGAGCGGACCTGATCAAGGCGGTCCGCCGACCTGGCCAGGTCCGTCGCGCGGGCGGAGATCGTCACCATCGGCGAACCGGGGTGGGAGGACGGTCTATAGGGACCGGACCGTCCCGCCGAGGGACCTATCCTGTAACCATGCCCGACACCGCGACCGACAAGACCTACATCGTCCGCACCTACGGCTGCCAGATGAACGTCCATGACTCCGAACGCCTCTCCGGCCTGCTCGAAGACGCCGGCTATGTGCGGGCGGAGGATGGCGCCGCCGAGGCGGACGTGGTGGTGCTCAACACCTGCGCGGTGCGGGAGAACGCCGACAACCGGCTGTACGGCAACCTGGGGCATCTGGCCTCGGTGAAGGCCGGGCGGCCGGGGATGCGGATCGCGGTCGGCGGGTGTCTGGCGCAGAAGGACCGCGGGGAGATCACGCGGCGGGCGCCGTGGGTGGACGTGGTGTTCGGCACGCACAACATCGGGGCGCTGCCCGTGCTGCTGGAGCGGGCGCGGGTGCAGGACGAGGCCCAGGTGGAGATCCTGGAGTCGCTGGACGTGTTCCCCTCCACGCTGCCGACGCGGCGGGAGTCGGCGTACGCGGCGTGGGTCAGCGTGTCGGTCGGCTGCAACAACACCTGCACCTTCTGCATCGTGCCCGCGCTGCGCGGCAAGGAGAAGGACCGGCGGCCCGGCGAGATCCTTTCGGAGATCGAGGCGCTGGTCGCCGAGGGCGTGTGCGAGGTGACGCTGCTCGGGCAGAACGTCAACGCGTACGGCTCGGAGTTCGGAGACCGCGAGGCGTTCGCGAAGCTGCTGCGGGCCTGCGGCCAGATCGACGGGCTGGAGCGCGTGCGCTTCACCTCGCCGCACCCCCGCGACTTCACCGACGACGTGATCGCGGCGATGGCCGAGACGCCGAACGTCATGCCGCAGCTGCACATGCCGCTGCAGTCCGGCTCGGACACGGTGCTGCGCGCGATGCGCCGCTCCTACCGGCAGGACCGCTACCTGGGCATCATCGAGCGGGTGCGCGCGGCGATGCCGGACGCGGCGATCACCACCGACATCATCGTCGGCTTCCCCGGGGAGACCGAGGAGGACTTCGAGCAGACGATGCACGTGGTGCGCGAGGCGCGGTTCTCGGCGGCGTTCACGTTCCAGTACTCCAAGCGGCCCGGCACGCCGGCGGCCACGATGGAGGAGCAGGTGCCCAAGGAGGTCGTGCAGGCGCGGTACGAGCGGCTCGTCGCGCTGCAGGAGGAGATCTCCTGGGAGGAGAACAAGAAGCAGGTCGGGCGGACCGTCGAGCTGCTCGTCGCCGAGGGCGAGGGGCGCAAGAACGGGGAGACGCGGCGGATGTCGGGGCGGGCTCCGGACAACCGGCTGGTTCACTTCGCCGTAGGCGATGTTGAGCACAGCGCCGGCGGGGACACGCCGGCCGGTGATCTGCCGCGTCCCGGGGACATGGTGTCGGTGGAGATCACGTACGCGGCGCCGCACCACCTCAACGCCGACGGCCCGGACGGCGGCAGCGCGATCAAGGCTCTGCGACGGACGCGGTCGGGCGACGCGTGGCAGGCCCGGCAGGAGCAGCCGGAGGCGGAGCGGCGCAAGGCGGCCGTGGCGCTGGGGATGCCGTCGATCGGGAAGCCGGCCGCGGCGGCTGAGCCGGAGAATGCTTGCGGCGTCTGCTGAACGCTGTCTGCTTGACGTGGTGAAGGCCCCTGCGATGGTTCGCAGGGGCCTTCACCGTGCTGTCGCCGCAGTCGTCGCAGTCGCCGGTTACTGGTTCCCGGACCAGTTGAGCGGGCCCGCGGCGTCCACGGCCTTCTTCGCGGCGGCGTCGAGCCAAGGTGCGATCGACGTGGACTGCGAGTGGTTCACGGCCAGCGCCACCGACAGGATGATGTAGCGGTGCTGCTGCTCGCGGTACTGCTTGATGGTCGCCGACTGGTAGTCGCCGGAGCAGGCCGTCGAGCCGGGGCCGCTGCCCGGGCACCAGATGCCGAAGTCGGCGGCGGACTGCTGCGCGAGGTCGTTGTAGACGACGGTCGCGGTGTGCTGGTCGGGCAGCGGCAGGACCTTGACGGAGACCAGGTACTGCCCGCTGTCGTCGACGAAGCTGGCCGCGATCTCCTTGCTGCAGCTGTTGGAGGTCAGGATGTCCTGCATGTTCGAGGACATGTCGGTCTGCACGCACGGCTGCACGCTGCCGGCCTTGAGCGTGTAGTGGACGCCCTTGTCGTCGGTGAAGTCCTGCGGCATGAGCGCGTTCAGGTCCAGCGGCGTCTTGTCGGTCTGGAACGCGTTGAGCACCGTCGGGTCGAACGGCGTCGAGGTCAGGTCCGGCGGGGAGTCGGTGTCGCTCGGCGAGTCGGTGCTGTCGCTGCTCGAGGAGCTGCCGGCGCTGTCGGTCGGCGCGGAGCCGCTGGAGCTCGAGGTCGAGGATCCGGTCGGGAAGTTGGTCCCGGGCACGGAACTCGGCGACGTCGCGGACGGCGCGCCGGAGGAGTGGCCGGTGACGCCGAGGGTGTCGGAGCCGCTGCCGTTGCTTCGGGTGGTCAGCACGACCAGCGAGACCACGGCCGCGACCGCCGCGACGGCGCCGACGATGATGGCCGCGGTCTTGCCGCCGTTGCCCTTGTTCGGCGGCGGGCCCTGCTGCGGGAAGTAGGGCGGCTGGTTCGGGGGGTAGGGCGGCTGGCCGGGCGGCTGGTTGGGGTTGGGGCCCCAGGGGCCGGGGGCGCCTGGAGCACCGGGAGCACCGGCGTTCTGCGGGCCGGGGGCGTTCTGCTGCCAGGAGCCCTGCTGCGGGTGCGGCTGGGGCTGCGGCTGCTGGAGCCACGGGTTCGGCGCGCCCGGCGGCGGGACCGCGGCGGCGGCTTGGGTCGGCGGGGCGGCCGAGTGCTGCGCGGCGGGCTGCGGCGGGACCGCGTCTGCGGCCTGGGTCGGCGGCACGGGTGCGGCGGCCTGCGTCGGGGCGACGAAGGGGTTGGACTGCTGCGCTGGCTGCGGCTCGACGGGGGCCATCGCCGCCGCCGGGATGGGCAGCGCGCGGGTGGCCGAGTCGTCGGGGGAGGGGATCTCCTGGGTGCCGGTGTCGATCTCGTCGGCGGCAGCGGCTGCGGCGACGATCGGGACAAGGCGGGTGGGGTCCGAGGCTGAGTCGGAGGACGACGGTGCCGGGACCTGCTGGGTGACCGCGTTGTCGGACGAGACGGCGTTGTCGGACGAGACGGCGGGCACTTGGCGAGTGGCCTGGCTGTCAGGGGTCTCGTGGGCGACGACGGCGGGCACTTGGCGAGTGGCCTGGCTGTCAGGGGTCTCGTCGGCGACGACGGCAGGCACTTGGCGAGTCGCTTCGCTGTCGGGGGCGCCCTCGGCGTTCAGGGCTGCGACCTGCCGAGTCGCTGCGTTGTCGGGGTCGGAGTCCGCACTGTCCGAGTCTT
>Ga0068852_100003455_pt1 | contig 11048 bp, 9 predicted proteins | sample KBSCornC22_FD_66594 | JGI IMG/M metagenome (GOLD analysis project Ga0068852, IMG submission 66594) | Corn rhizosphere microbial communities from Kellogg Biological Station, Michigan, USA - KBS Corn C2-2 | ecosystem: Host-associated > Plants > Roots > Rhizosphere > Soil ... | reverse complement strand
AAGGAAACGCTGCTGTCCGACCCGACGACCGACGCGGTGCCGCTCGTCGTGCCGAGCCGCGGCTCGAAGCTGATCGGCGGGTCGATCCGCACGGAACTGACGCGCACGGAACTCACGCAGACGATCCTCGAAGGCTTCTTCCCGCAGGTCGACGCGGCCGCGCGTCCGGTGAGCCGCGCGCGCGTCGGCCTCACGCAGCTTGGCCTGCCGTATGCGCAGGACGCGGGCATCACGCGCCATCTCGCGGCGTTCCTCGGCCGCCAGGTCGCGGCGCTCGACGCGCTCGAAGGCGTGCAGCGCACGCTGCCGCAAGGCGCGACGTTCCTGCATCCGACCGCCGTGCTGTTCAACGGCGGCGTGTTCAAGTCGGCGCTGCTCACGCAGCGCGTGCTCGATACGCTCAACGGCTGGCTCGCCGCCGAAGGTGCGCCGGCCGCGCGCCTGCTCGAAGGCGCGGACCTCGATCTCGCGGTCGCGCGCGGCGCCGCGTACTACGGCTTCGTGAAGCGCGGCCGTGGCGTGCGCATTCGCGGCGGCACGGCGCGTGCGTATTACGTCGCGATCGAATCGGCGATGCCCGCGGTGCCGGGGCTCGAACCGCCGGTGCAGGCGCTGTGCGTCGCACCGTTCGGGATGGAGGAAGGCTCGGATGCGGCGCTGCCGCCGCAGGAATTCGGGCTCGTCGTCGGCGAACCGGTGCAGTTCCGCTTCTTCGGGTCGTCGGTGCGCCGTCAGGACGAGGTCGGCACGCTGCTCGACTACTGGTCGCCGGAAGAGCTGCAGGAGCTCGAGGAAATCCAGGCCACGCTGCCCGCCGAAGGGCGCACGGTCGGCGAGATCGTGCCGGTGAAGCTGCATGCACGCGTGACCGAAGCCGGCACGCTCGAGCTCGAGGCGATCCCGAGCGGGACGGACGAGCGCTGGAAGGTCGAGTTCGACGTGCGCGGCGCCGCCTGAGCGCGATGAAGCGCTATACCGTCGGCATCGACCTCGGCACGAGCAACACGGTCGTCGCATACGTCGAGGCCGGCTCCGACGCGATCCGCGTGTTCGACGTCGATCAGTTGGTCGGCCCCGGCGCGGTGGCCGCGCAGCCGCTGCTGCCGTCGGTGCGCTATCACCCGGCGGCGGGCGAGCTGCCGCCGGACGCGCTGCGCCTGCCGTGGGCGGCTGCTCCGAAGGCCGGCGCGGCCGCGGCCGACGAGCCGCCGGCCGTGATCGGCCGTTATGCGCGCACGCTCGGCGCACAGGTGCCGGGCCGGCTCGTCACCAGCGCGAAGAGCTGGCTGTCGCACGCATCGGTCGACCGGCTCGCGGCGATCCTGCCGTGGGGCGCGGCCGACGGCGTCGACAAGGTGTCGCCGGTCGACGCGAGCGCGAGCTATCTCGCGCACGTGCGTGCCGCGTGGGATGCCCGCTTTCCCGATGCGCCGCTCGCGAAGCAGGACGTCATCCTGACGGTGCCGGCTTCGTTCGACGACGGCGCACGCGCGTTGACGGTCGAGGCTGCCAAGCGCGCGAAACTGCCGGCGCTGCGCCTGCTCGAAGAACCGCAGGCCGCGTTCTACGACTGGTTGTACGGCCAGCGCGCGACGTTGCGCGACACGTTCGCCGCCCCGCGCCGCGTGCTGATCTGCGACGTCGGCGGCGGCACGACCGATCTCACGCTCGTCGATGTCGCGCCCGGCGACGGGGGCGAACCGACCTTCACGCGCGTCGGCGTCGGCAATCATCTGATGCTCGGCGGCGACAACATGGACCTCGCGCTCGCGCGCCTGGTCGAGCCGCGGCTGACCGAGCCCGGCACGCGGCTGTCCGCCGCGAGCCTGTCGCAGCTCGTCGAACGCTGCCGCGCCGCGAAGGAGCGGCTGCTCGGCGACGACGCGCCGGCGTCCGTCACCGTGACGCTGCTCGGCGCGGGCAGCAAGCTGGTCGGCGGCGCGCGCTCGGCCGAGCTGACGCGGCAGGAAGTCGAGCAGGTCGTCGTCGACGGTTTCTTTCCGCAGGTCGAGGCGGGCGAGCTGCCGCGCCGTGCGCGGGCCGCGATCGTCGAATTCGGCTTGCCGTATGCGAGCGATCCGGGCGTCACTCGCCACGTCGCCGCGTTCCTGAACCGCCATGCGGAAGGCCCGCTGCCCGACACGCTGCTGCTCAACGGCGGCGTGTTCCGCGCGGGCGCACTCGCCGGCCGCCTCGCGCAGACGCTCGGCGCATGGCGCGGCGCACCGCTCGACGTGCTGCACAACGCGCATCCGGACGTGGCCGTCGCGCGCGGCGCGGTGGCGTATGGCCTGGCCCGGGCCGGGCATGCGCCGCGCATCGGCGGCGGCTCCGCGCGCAGCTATTTCCTCGTGCTCGACGACGGTGAGGGTGACGGCGACGCCGCGCCGCGCGGCGTCTGCCTGCTGCCGCGCGGTGCCGAGGAAGGCCGCGAGATCCGGCTCGAGGAGCGCACGTTCGCGCTGCAGCTCGGGCAGCCGGTGCGTTTCCACCTCGTGTCGACGGTGGCCGAGACCGCGTACCGGCCCGGCGATCTCGTCGAGCTGCGCGGCGGCGATTTCGTGCGGCTGCCGCCGATCGCGACGGTCGTCGACCGGCAGGCCGGCGGCGACGCACGCGAAACGCCGGTGAAACTCACCGCGTCGCTGACCGAGGTCGGCACGCTCGAAATGCACTGCATCGCGATTGACGATGCAGCGCGACGCTGGCGGCTCGAATTCCAGTTGCGCGGCGATGCGCCCGCGCAGGGCGACGGCGCCGCGCCGGCGCGGCATCCGCGTGTCGACCACGCGATCGAGCTGATCGACCGCTCGTTCGGCAGCAAGGCCGCCGGCGTCACGCCGAAGGACACGCGACGGTTGCGCGCGCAACTTGAACAGGTGCTCGGTCCGCGCGACGAGTGGGACGTCGCGCTCGCGCGCGAACTGTTCGACGCGTTGCTCGCACGGGCGCGTCGTCGGCGCCGCTCGGCCGATCACGAACGCGCATGGCTGAACCTGGCCGGCTATTGCCTGCGCCCCGGCTTCGGCCATCCGCTCGATGCATGGCGCATCGAGCAGCTGTGGCCGCTGTTCGACGACGGGATTCAATACGTGAACGACGCGCAGGTGTGGTCGGAGTGGTGGACACTGTGGCGGCGCGTGGCCGGCGGCCTCGACGACGATGCGCAGACGCAGGTGCGCGACGCGATCGCCTTCCTCGAACCGTCCGACGACAAGCGCCGCAAGCTGCCGTTCGACCCGGCCAAGGTCGGCCCGGCCGACATGACGCGCTTGTCGGCGTCGCTCGAACGATTGCCGGTCGGGCGCAAGGTGGAACTGGCCGAGCGATTGATCGTGCAATTGCAGAAGCCGGCCGAGCGCACGCTGTGCGCGTGGGCGCTCGGGCGGATCGGTGCGCGCCGGTCGTTCTACGGCAGCGCGCACAGTGTCGTGCCGGCCGGGATCGCGAACCGCTGGCTCGACGCGCTGTTCGCGCTGGACTGGAAGCAGGTCGAGCCCGCGGCCTTCGCGGTCGCGCAAATCGCGCGGATGACGGGTGACCGCGAACGCGATCTGCCGGACGACACGCGCGAAGCGGTGATCAAGCGTCTGTCGGCCGCGAATGCATCGGCGGCGTGGATCGACATGGTGCGCGAAGCGATCGCATTCGACGAAGCCGACACGGCGCGCGTGTTCGGCGAGACGCTGCCGGCCGGGTTGAAGCTGCTGGCCGGTTGACGCAACGGCGTGGTGGTGTTTCGATCCGATTCGCAGACCGAAGCATCATCCGGCCATGTCCCGCCGTGCGTCGCGGCCGGTTTCTGTCTGTCAGGCGTGCGACACGGGTTCGCGTTGCCGTTCCACCGATTCGATTTCCTTCACGTCACGGGGTGCCGCGCGCCGCGCGAGGTGAATGCCCGCGAGCATGCAGCGCACCGAGCCGCCGGCCAGCTCGATCGTCGGCACGTCGAGCGGCAGCAGCCGCGCGGAGCGCTCGATCGTCGCGCGTTGCTCGCCGGTGAGACAGTCGAACGCACGCCGCGACAACGCGAGCACGCGCCCGTCCCTGCCCGACAGTTCCAGCGTATTGCCCGCGAAGTTCGCGATCTGCGCGTGATCGAGCGCGATCACCGTGCGGCCCGTTTCGGTCAGACGTTGCGCGATCTCGTCGCGGCGCCGCCGATCCGCGATCAGGTCGAGGCCCACCATCGCGAATTCGGTGGCGACGCTCATCATCACGTTCGTGTGATAGATCGGCTTTCCATTCGCGTCGGCCGTGTCGAAGCAAATTGGCTCGAAGTTGAAATTCGTGCAGAAGCGCTCGAGCGCGACCGGATCGGCGCGGCGCGAACGCGCGGTGTACGCGATCCGCGCGACGTGATCGAGCACCATCGCGCCCGTGCCTTCCAGGAATACGTCGTCGTATTCGAGCCCCGAGTAGTCGATCACGTCCTGCACGCGGTACTCGGCCTTCAGCATCTCGATCACGTCCGCGCGCTGTTCGCGGCGGCGGTTCGCGCTGTACATCGGATACAGCGCGACGTGCCCGCCCGGATGCGTCGAGAACCAGTTGTTCGGGAACACGGAGTCGGGCGTGTCGCGCTCGCCGTGGTCGTCGAACACGTGCACGCGTACGCCCGCATCGGCGAGCGTCCGCGCGGCGGCCGTGACCTCGTCGCGCGCGGCGGCCGACACCGACGGCGGGCTGCCCGCGCCGTTGCCGGCCGTGCGCTGAAAGGCGTTGTCGGCCGCGGTCTGCGGGTTCGGCACGAAGTGGTGCGGCCGGATCATCACGACGGCGGACGGCGCCTGGATCGATACGAGATTCATGAAAGGCGGAAGCGAAGGGCGGGAGAGCGGGCGGCGCACTGGCCGCCCGCGGAAATCGATCAGCGCGCGAACGCGGCGACGGCTTCGGTCACGAACGCCGCGTGACCCGGTGCGATCGCGGCCGGATCGTCGATCAGCGCGAACAGGTTCTTCGGATCGACGGCCGGCGGAATCAGCGCGATCTCGACGCCCGCGTTGTGCTGCTGCGCGAGCGCGTACAGGTAGCGCAGCGCCGAGTAGTCCTCCAGCGCGAAGCCGACCGAGTCGAACACCGTGACTTCGTCCGCGCGTTCGCGGCCGCTCGTCTCGCCCTGCAGCACGCGCCACAGTTCGGTCACCGGGAAGTCGGCCGGCATCTGCTGGATCTCGCCTTCGATGCGCGACTGCGGCTCGAATTCGACGAACACGCGGCCCGCCTGCAGCACGCCGGCTTCGAGCTCGGTCTTGCCCGGGCAATCGCCGCCCACCGCGTTCAGGTGCATGCCGGGCTCGATCATGTCGGCCGTGACGATCGTCGCATAGGCCTTGTCGGCGGTGACGGTCGTCACGATGTCGGCGCCGCGCACGGCATCGGCGGTCGACGCGGCGCGCACGATGCGCAGCGCCGGATACGCGGCGAGGTTCCGCACGAGCTTGTCGGTCGCGAGCGGATCGACGTCGAATACGCGGATCTCCTCGATACCGAGCAGCGTGTGGAACGCGATCGCCTGGAATTCGCTCTGCGCGCCATTGCCGATCAGCGCCATCGTGCGCGAGTCGGGACGGGCGAGGGCCTGCGCGGCCAGCACCGACGTCGCGGCCGTGCGCAGCGCGGTGGTCAGCGTCAGTTCGGCGAGCAGCAGCGGGTAGCCGGTGTCGACTTCGGCGAGCGCGCCGAACGCCATCACCGTATGCATGCCGCGCGCGGCGTTCACGGGATGGCCGTTCACGTACTTGAACGCGAACAGCGACGCGTTCGCGACGGGCATCAGCTCGATCACGCCGTCGCGCGAGTGGCACGCGACGCGCGGCGACTTGTCGAAGTCGGCCCAGTGCAGGTAGTCGGCGCGCAGCGTGTCGACGAGTTCACGCAGGAACGGCGTGACGCCGGTTTTGGCGATCAGCCGGGCGGTGGCGGGAACGTCGAGGAAGCGAGTCATCGGTCTGTCTCCATTGTGTTGCCGGTACGCGTGTCCGGCGTTCTGGTCGACCGGGCGGGCGTGTCGGCCCAGGCCCCGGCTCCATCAAAAGCGGCGTGGCAGCGTGGGCTGCCGGTCGATGAAGTCATTATTTCCGGGAGTCGAGCCAACAAAAAGACGGCAAAAGTGGCGGATTCCTCGATAGACTTGACAAATTGCTATGCCGATTCGGCAATTTGTTCGATTCATGTGGGTCGGAATGCGTGCTCTCCGGCACGTTGGCGGTCCGCTCACGTCTCACGTTCAACAGGAAGGTTGGTCCATGATTACGCTCGACGACGTCGACCGGCAGCTCATCGCGCTGCTGCGCGACAACGCGCGGCTGCCCGTCGTCGCGCTCGCGAAGCAACTGCGCGTCGCGCGCGCGACCGTGCAGAACCGGCTGACGCGGCTCGAGAAGAACGGCGTGATCGTCGGCTATACGGTGCGGCTCAAGCCGGCGGCCGAGCGGCACCGGATTCGCGCGCTGATGTCGATCGCGGTGCAGGGCAATCGCGGCGCGGAAGTGGTGAAGGTGCTGCGCGGGCATCCGAACGTCGCGTCGATCCACAGTACCAACGGGCGCTGGGATCTCGTCGCCGAGCTGCATGCCGATTCGCTCGAGCATTTCGATCGCGTGCTCGGCGCGATCCGGTTGATCGACGGGATCGCGAGCACGGAGACCAGCATTTTGTTGTCGACGCACAAGGCTTGACAGCGACGGGGCTGTGGGTCAAAACCGATGCGCCTTTGTTGTGTCGTTCCATTCGACGCGCTTGCCGTCGAACTGCCGTTCACGTATCGAGAGCATTGCAGAATATCGTTATGCCGGCCGCCGTTTACGCTATATTGTTAATTTGGACAACTATGTAAAAGATCATCGAATCCAACAGGAAAAACGACCGGAAATGAAAACAAAACCCGTATTGACGAGTGAAGACGTGAAGAAGATCGCCGCTGCATCGGAGGCTTTCGCGCTGGCCCGTCACTGGCCCGTGACGATCGCGATTCTCGACGACGGCGGCCACTTGCTGCACCTGCAGCGGCTCGATGGCGCAACGCCGAGTTCGGTCGAGATGGCGATCGCGAAAGGGCGTACGGCCGTGCTCGGGCGGCGCGAGAGCAAGATCTACGAAGACATCGTGATGCAGGGTCGCGTCTCATTCCTCAGCGCGCCGATGGCCGGTTTTCTCGAGGGTGGCGTGCCGATTGTCATTGAGGGCGAGACCGTCGGGGCTGTCAGCGTATCGGGTGTGAAGTCGGCCGAGGACGCGGAAGTCGCCCGCGCGGGGATCGCCGCGCTCGCGTAACGCGAGTCGGACAGCGTGTCGCGGAAATCCGGCGCTTTCGAACTCGGCGAATACTCGCGAGCGCGCTCGGTTGTATCGAGCCGACACCAGGCGGCCCGGACAATGCCGGGCAAGATCGTAGCGGCGCTCATGAGGTGGACAGCTCGGGCAGACGGTCGAACAGGTCGCGCTCGACTGCGCGCAGGTCGATCTGCCGGAATGCATCGCAGCCGGCCGTGCCGGCCCGCAGGATGTCGGCCTGGATCTTGCCGCGTTCGTACGCAAGCGCATACGGCACGTGCTGGAATGTCACCATGCTGTAGCGCGGCACGAAGCGGGCGGGATGGCGTTCGGCGAGCCACGCCGACAGCTCGCGTTCGAGTGCATAGCCGGGCGTCGCGACCCGCGCGCGCATCTCGACATAGTTATCGAGCGCCATCGCCTGGATCGCCAGCCCATTTGGTCGACGTTCGGCCTCGAACGCGTCGAGCGCGGCCCGCCGATCGTGCGGGTGTTCATCGAGTTGGCGCGCGAGCGCAACGGCGTCCTCCAGCGCACAGTTCATCCCCTGGCCGTGGAACGGCACCATCGCGTGCGCCGCATCGCCGAGCAGGACGGTATGCCCGTGCGCGTGCCAGCGCTGCAACCGAAGCGTGGCGAGCATGCCGACCGGATGCGCATCGAAATCGGCTTCGAGTGCCGGCACATGGGTGGACAGGTCGGGAAACGCCTGCTCGAACAGCCGCCGTGCGGCACGGCCGTCGGGCAGCTGCGCGAAGCTCGGTGTGCCGGTGTCGTCGTCCGCGTCGACCGGCAGGAACAGCGTCGTGGTGAAACTCCCTTCGACATTCGGCAGTGCGATGCACATGTAGCCGCCGCGCGGCCACAGATGCAGCGCGTTCGGCTCGATGCGAAATCCGCCGCCAGGTGCCGCTGGAATCTCCAGCTCCTTGTAGCCGTGCGGCTGCCGTTCGCAATCGATGCCGAGATCGACCGTGCGCGACAGCACGGTGCGCACCCGAGAATCCGCGCCGTCCGCGCCGATCAGCAGATCGAAGGCGGCGCGCTGTCCGTTCGTCAGGACAAGTTCGCGCGCGTTGCAATCGACGTCCTCGACGGCCACGCCGTGGTGCACGCGCGCGCCGGCACGCTCTGCCGCGTCGAGCAGGAGCCGGTTCAGCCGGCCCCGCTGGATCGACCAGATCACGTCGCCGGGGTTGCGGCCGTAAGGGTGCAGGTGCGGATATTCGCCGGTCGCATGCACCATGCGGCCGCTCATCGCGACCGTGTGGCGCATTGTTTCGACGTCGAGCTGTGCGGCGCGCAGTGCGTGGATGCCGCGCTCCGCGAGTGCGAGATTGATCGAGCGGCCGCCTGCGTCGCCGTGGCGGCGCGGGTCGGCGTGCCGCTCGAACACATCGACGCGCCAGCCGCGCGCGGCGAGCAGACACGCGGCAAGCGTGCCGGCCAGCCCTGCGCCGGCGATCGCGAGGCGGCCGCGCGACGCGGGCCGGCCGGGAGAGGGAGTGACGGCAACGTGCATGTCGGTAACCGGGGAAAAGAGGGCGAGTCAGAGCGCCGTGCGCATCTGCCACAGCTCGGGAAACAGCACGACGTCGAGCGTCCTGCGCAGGTAGCTGGCACCGTCGCTGCCGCCCGTGCCGCGGCGCAAGCCGATTGTGCGTTCGACGGTGCCGATATGGCGGAAGCGCCATTGGCGCATGCCTTCCTCGAGATCGATCAGGCGTTCGCCGAGGTCATACAGTGCCCAGTGCGCATCCGTGTCGCGGTACACCGCGCACCAGGCGGCTTCCACCGACGCGTCGTAGCGGACCGACCCGGTCGGATCGGCATCGAGCCGCGCGCGGCAGATCGCGAAACCCGCGCGCGCCAGCGCGCCGACCGCCTCGTCGTATAGCGACGGCGCGTGTAGCCGCGCGAGCAGCGCGTCGTGCGCGGCCGGATGCGCATCGTGATCGCCGATCACCGCCGGGTTCTTGTTGCCGAGCAGGAACTCGATCTCGCGGAACTGGAACGACTGATGGCCGGACGCGGAACCGAGCGCGGGGCGCATCGCGAGAAATTCGACGGGCGTGAGCGTCGCGAGCACGTTCCAGCTGTGTACGAGATGATCCATGGTCCGCTGCGCGCGGGCGACCGTCTTCGACGCCTGCGGCAGCTGCGATGCGCGAAGTTGCTTGCACGCGCGCGTCAGCTCGTGCAGCAGCAGCTTCATCCAGAGTTCCGCTGTCTGGTGCTGGATGATGAACAGCATCTCGTCATGCGTGCCGGATAGCGGCGACTGGCTGTCGAGCAGGCTGTCGAGCTGCAGATAGCTGCTGTAGCGCAAGCCCGGCCGCGGCTTCGCGGCCGCCGCGTCAGGCGGGCCCATGAAAGGACATTGCTGCATGATCGGCTCCTCGGGCAGGAGAGACGTCGCGGAGGCCGCGTTCAGTACCGGCCCCCGGCGACGGCCGGAAGGATCGTGATGGTGTCGCCGTCCGCGACGGCGGCCGACAGCCCGCCCCTGAAGCGGATGTCGTCGTCGTTCACGTAGACGTTGACAAAGCGGTGCAGCCGATTGTCTTCGACGAGCCGCTGTTGCAGACCCGGATACGTCGACTCGAGCGAGTCGATCACGGCGCGCAGCGTGTCGCCCTGCGCTTCGACGACCTTCCGGTCGTTGGTCAGCGTTCGCATGATGGTCGGAATGCAGATCATGATAGCCATTTGTAATCCTTAATGTTCTGTTGGATGCGTAGTTCAGTGAAGCCGGGTGGTGCCTATGCGCGGATCCTCAGTGGCGTTTCGGTTGCGATGCCGTCCACGATCCGGTAGCAGCGGAGCGCGGGTTGGAAGCGCGGGTCGGTCGCGATGATCAGGTGGTACGCATCGGGATACGCGGCCGCGTAATCGATGTCGGTGCGGCTCGGTCGCGCGGCCGACGCCGTATGCGAGTGGTAGATCACGACCGGCGTTTCGTCGCGCGCGTCGAGGTCGCGCCAGACGCGCAGCTGCTCGGCGGCGTCGAACTGAAAGAAGGTCGGCGACTGCGCTGCGTTGTGCATCGGAATCACGCGCGATGGCGGCGAGCCGTCGGCCGTGCCCGCGACGATGCCGCAGCATTCGAGCGGATGTGCTGCGCGCGCGTGGCGGACGATCATGTCGACGACGACGGTCGGCAGGGTCAGCATCGGCGGCGCCTCAGTATTGCGGCAGGGACGGATCGACCGTGCGGATCCACGAAAGGATGCCGCCGTCGAGGTTGCTGACGTCCGTAAAGCCCGCTTGGCACATCGCCTGCACGACATCGCGCGAGCGCGTGCCGCCCTTGCAGTACACGACGGTGCGGCGCGTGCGCTCGAGCTTCGCGAGCCCGTCGGCCAGCAACTGCTGCTTCGGCATCAGCCGTGCGCCGGGAATGCGTACGAGTTCCCATTCGTTCGGCTCGCGCACGTCGACGAGCTCGAACGGCAGACCCGCGTCGAGCAGTTGCTTGAGTGCGGTTGCATCGATCGTGGGTACACGCACGGGTTCGGTGTGCGTCGCGAGGCCACAGAAATGCGGGTAGTCGTCGAGCGCGACGATCGGCTGCCGCTGCGGCGCGCGCCGCAGCGGCAGGAAGCGGTAGCGCATGTCGAGCGCATCGTACACGGCGAGCCGGCCGAGCAGCGATTCGCCGATGCCCGTGATCAGCTTCACGGTCTCGGTTGCCATGATCGACGCGATCGACGCGCACAGCACGCCGAGTACGCCACCTTCGGCGCACGACGGCGCGAGATGGGGTGGCG
>Ga0068852_100003450_pt1 | contig 11053 bp, 10 predicted proteins | sample KBSCornC22_FD_66594 | JGI IMG/M metagenome (GOLD analysis project Ga0068852, IMG submission 66594) | Corn rhizosphere microbial communities from Kellogg Biological Station, Michigan, USA - KBS Corn C2-2 | ecosystem: Host-associated > Plants > Roots > Rhizosphere > Soil ... | reverse complement strand
ATTGAAAATATCTCTTCCGCGAACGGTCAGCCCTGGCGGTTCGGGCATGCCTTCATAAAATGGCTCAATCCTTAAATAGACTTCCCCGAACTGTCCTGCGCCGCCAGATTGCTTTTTATGACGATAACTTGCGTCTGCAGCTTTGCGGATGGTTTCCCTGTAAGGTATTCTGGGTTTGACAAACTTCACACCCACCTTGTGAATGTTTTCAATCTTCCATTTTGCAACCGCAAGATGCATGTCGCCCTGGCAATGCAATAAAGTTTGTTTTAGTTCCTGGGATACTTCAACAATTAACGTGGGATCTTCTTCACGCAATTGATGCAGTGCCTGGGCTAATTTTTCTTCTTCACCCTTGTTGACCGGTTCAATTGCAACCGACATATTCGATGTGGGAAAATCAATGGGTGGTAACTCAATATTTTTCCCTTTGATGTGAAGGGTGTTGTTCACATGGGTATTTCGCAATTTCAATGTAGCCCCGATATCGCCTGCTACCAATTCATTGACAGGAGTTCTCTTATTTCCTTCCATTAAAAAAAGTTGATTGACTTTCTCAACCACGCCGTTTGATTCATTTACCAACTCCATTCCTGTTTTTACGGTGCCTGAAAAAACTTTGAAAAAGGACAGGTCTCCGACATGCGACTCAGAAACTGTTTTATAAACAAAAATGCAGGCAGGTCCATTGGCTTCGCAAGGCAAAGCGTCGCCTGCTTTTGTGATTTGGGGAGGCATTTCATTCGCACTTGGACAAACATTATCAATGAAGCCCATCAGCCTTCCACTGCCCATATTTCTTTCGGCAGACAAACAGAAAAGTGGGAAGATGTCGTGATTGATCATAGCTTTTTTTAAGCCATCTTTCATTTCATCTTCATCCAATTCTCCTTTGTCAAAATATTTTTCCATTAATGCTTCATCATTACTGGCAATAGCTTCTACTAATTCTTTATGCAATTGATCTGCTTTTGCTCTTTCAGCATCAGGAATAGGAAGTTTCTCAGGCTTCCCCCCGGTGTCCTTAAACTTATACAGTGTCATCCTCAATACATCAATGATTTCATGAAAACCTGCACCTTCCTGCAATGGGTATTGAACAACCGTTACCTTGCTTCCAAAATGTTCTTTGGCCTGCTGGACTGTTTTGTTGAAATCGGCCTTGTCCAGGTCCAATTTGTTTACTGCAAAAATCATCGGCGTTTTGAATTTCTCTGTATACTCCCAAATCACATCTGTTCCTACTTCAACGCCGTTTGCTGCATTTAAAAGCATGACACCCGTGTCAGCAACTCTCAATGCTGACAAAACTTCTCCAACAAAATCATCATAACCAGGTGTGTCAAGAATATTTATTTTATAGCCACGCCACTTTGTGTGCATTAACTTAGAAAAAATGGAGTTACCGCGTTCTTGTTCTAATTCGTGATAATCTCCAATTGTATTGTTTTCGGTTACGGAACCTTTGCGGCTGATCAGTCCTGCCTCAAAAACCATGCATTCCGCTAAGGTTGTTTTGCCTGAGCCCGCATGGCCAAGCAAAACAATATTTTTTACGTGTGAGGTATCAAACTCCGGCATATAAAAAGTTTTAAGATGAGATAATAATTGACTTCATGCCTTAGTGCATGTTGAATAAACCTGTATATAAAAAAACATTAGCAGCTTGTTGTGCTAATGAAGTCTTTGAATTCGTTGCGGAGTTCCTGAAGAGTGTTTTCGAGACCGAGGAACTCATTTAGTAATTCTTCGTGCATCGTGTAACTATCTTCGTGGATTTCACCCGAAGATTCTGTTTCAATTTTGCGTTCGTGAGTTTTAATGGATTGTTTTAAGTCGTGAATGTTGATGAGCTGAATGTGGAACTGGTTGTCGAAGTGCTCGAGGTCGAGAAGCTGGTCTTTTGATAAAGTCTTTCGCGATACTTCCTGTAGTGATTTTTTCGAGGTCTGGAATTCTTCACGGTAATTACGAAGGATCTGGAGCCAGTCTTTGCATTCTGCGGTGAGTTGAGAGACATCAGTCTGAACCATGGGATGAAGTTTTAAAGGTTAAAAAATGTTGGTTTTCACTTCACATACTCCCGGGTGTGGATGGTACTTTAAATTTAAAACTCTTTACCAAGAAAAAAACAAGATTTTTGTCAACCGAAATCCTTAAATTAATCATAGCTGCTTCCATTATATTTGCCTACCTGTGATCTCTCAAAACACTATACAGCAAATACTTTCCCGCATTGATATAATAGATGTAGTCGGCGGATTTGTACGTTTAAAAAAACGGGGCGCTAATTATTTGGGACTTTGTCCTTTTCATAATGAAAAAACACCTTCATTTACTGTTTCTCCATCGAAAGAAATCTATAAATGTTTTGGTTGCGGCAAAAGTGGCAACACAATTTCATTTATAATGGAGCATGAAAAGCTTTCCTATGTGGAGGCTTTAAAATGGCTTGCCAATAAATACAATATTGAAATTGAAGAAACAGAGGTTTCCCCTGAACAAAAGTCGCAACAACAAACTGCTGAAAGCCTGTACATCATCAACCAGTTTGCACAAAAGTTTTATGCTGACATTTTGTTTGAATCGGAAGCAGGTCAAGCAATTGGATTGACCTATTTAAAAGAAAGAGGATTTACGGACGACACGATCAGAAAGTTCCAGTTGGGTTATGCACCCGACTCAAAAGATACTTTCTCTAAAGAAGCTCTTTCAAAACAATTCAACCCGGAGCTTTTACAAAAATCAGGATTGGTTGTTAACCGTAACGATCAGTTTGTAGATAATTACCGCGACAGAATTATTTTCCCGGTTCATAACAACAGTGGAAAGGTAATCGGCTTTGGTGCAAGACAAATTAAAAAGAATGAAAAATCACCGAAGTACATTAACACGCCCGAAAATGAATTGTATGTAAAAAGTAAAATTCTTTACGGAACTTATTTTGCACGTCATGCCATTGACAAAGCAGATGAATGTTTGTTGGTTGAAGGTTACACTGATGTTATTTCTCTTCACCAGGCGGGCATTGAAAATGTGGTTGCCAGTGGAGGAACCTCACTTACGCAGGATCAACTTCGACTCATTAAAAAATACACGAAGAATCTTACCATAATTTATGATGGTGATCCTGCAGGAGTCAAAGCTGCGCTTCGCGGATTGGATATGGCTTTGGAAGAAAGCCTGAATGTAAAACTCGTTCTCATTCCAGATAAAGAAGATCCTGACAGTTATGTTCAAAAAGTTGGGGCAAACAATTTCAAAAACTTCATCCTGCACAACAAAAAGGATTTTATTCTTTTTCAATTGGAAGTTTTGTTGAAAGAAGCAGGATCCGATTCCAGCAAAAAATCTGAAGTCGTTAATCAAATTGCAGAAACGATTTCTAAGATTGATAAAACGGAAGACTTCACCAAGGCGCAGGATTATATTCGGCAGTGTTCGCAGATTTTAAATATCGATGAAAATGGTTTTACAAGTCTGGTAAATAAATTTATCCGCAATAAAATTTCACTGCAGGAAAATAAACTTCCTTTTGAAGATGCGAAGTATCATGAGGAGAACGCAAAAAAAGCAGAAGAAACAAATTTCGATGACCAGACGTTTAATTTGCTTTACAGGGATGAATTGCAGGAAAGGGAAATTGCGAGAATTTTATTGGAATACGGAACAAAAAAATGGGATACCGATGAATTGATTGCCGAACATGTTTTATCCGAGTTACCGGAAGACGATCTTATCGACAATCAAACGGTCCTGAAACTTGTTGAAGAATATAAAAAGCAAATAGGAAATCATCATGTTCCTGATAAAAATTTTTTCATCTATCATCCCGATTCAACTTTGAGTACGCTGGCTGTTTCCCTGCTTCAATTTCGTTACGAGCAAAGTGAACACTGGAAGAGAGAATTAAGCCAATCTACCGGTTATCAAAAATCTCTTTTTGAACAGGATTATAAAAGTTTTCTCAATACAATTAAAAGGGAAAACGAAAATATGTTGATGAGTTATTTGAAAATCGGGAAAGACAATACACATGAGGAAGTTGAATCTGCTATCAACTATTTGAAGCTTCGAAAAATTAAACGTTTGCTTTTGCAAAATCAAACCGATCTCGAAAAAGCGGATCCTTCTGAACAGTCCACACTTTTCCTTACACATCAGGCCCTGAAGCAAATGGAAATGGAGCTTTCCAAGAAAATTGGAACGGTTGTTATTCGTTAACATGGTACAGTTTTTTAAGTATCATTTAAAAAGTTGAACGATGAAACCGATTGCCGCAATGGGTGGAGGAGTTGCCGGTGCTGCTGCTGTCACCCTCATTCACGAATCAGTAAGACGAATTGTTCCCAAGGCGCCGCGAATGGACTTGCTTGGAATGAATGCAATTTCAAAAGGATTGAATGCAGTTGGCATAAAAACGCCTACTGATACAAAACTTTTTGCACTTGCGTTGACCGGCGATTTGTTGAGTAATGCCATCTATTATTCCCTGGCAGGAATAGGAAACGAAAAAAATCTTTTGGTCAGAAGTTCTTTGTTTGGATTGGCAGCAGGCATTGGTGCTGTTGTTTTACCAGGCCCTTTGGGTTTGCAAGAAAAATATTCCAACAGGACTACGTCAACCAGGTTAATGACGGTGGGATTGTATGTTGCCGGTGCGCTGGTAACAACTGCGGTTATAAAAGTGCTGGCAAAGAAAAAACACAAGCGACACCAGGAATGGGAGAGAAGGTTGGTAACATCGGCGATGGGGTGAAAGAAAAATTTTTTATCGAACGGTCACTCTGCCGGAAGTGATCTTTTAAGAACTAAGTGGAATGGGTGCCAGAAAAATTGTCAATCCCATTATTCAAAAAACACTTTCACAGTTTGATAGAACAACCTGTTTTGAACCATTGAGGGTACCTGCCCATTGCTTCCTTCGTTATATCCGCGCAAGCCAAACAAACCTGCTGCATTTCCTTTGTTGATGGCAATTTCCATGTAACCGGCACTATTGAACAAGACCAGTTTTTCTCCCTGCGGTACGTCGGCATAAGAGCCACTGATGCGTTCAATCATTTCATCTCTTTTAAAAACAATTTTAAAACGACGACCTTTTCGCTGTTCTTCAAATTGCTCCTGCGTAATGTTGACAATCACGTTTTCAAAATTGTCAATGAAAATAATTTGCCCCTCTATCCAATCTTCACCAAGTGTTGGCCGCAAAGGATTCTTTTCAAGGTAACCGGCATCGGGCATTCCGATGTTTTGTATTGGCTCGCCATTTACTAATTGTGTGATTGCCTTTGCCGCAACATCTATACAATACAAAGTGTTTTTGATTGCTGTTTTTTCGAGTGGAACACCAATTACCATTTCCGGTTTGTCTTCCAGGATCATTCCAATTAAACCATTGTCGGCACAAATCAGGTATTGATCTTTATGGAAGGCAAAAAGCAATTGCTCGGGTTTGGATTCAAATAAATTTACCAATACGATATGAAAAGTAAACTCCGGAAAATTTTTTATTGCATTGCGGCATACATAAGCTGCCTGAGGATAATTAAAAGGAGACAGTTTGTGTGTGATGTCAATAATTTGAAAACCGGGATGAATGCGAAGCAACCTGCCCTTAACGGCACCAACAAGATAATCTTGTTCACCAATGTCAGATGTAAGCGTTACTAAGGGCATGAAAAATTCAGAATTTCGAATTTAGGATTTGGAATTTTCCTACTTAATGAGCTTTCCTTCCTTAAAATAAAATTTTCTAACGAGTTTATCTGCAAGAGAAGGAAAGAATTTTTGCATGAACACTGTTTCTTTTCCGGTAAACGTCATTACAAGCGAACGTTTTTTATTTTTTATAGCTTTTAGAATATGTCTTGCACACTCTTCGGCCGTCATCATTTTGCCTTCATCCATCGGGTTTTCTTCCTGGCGTTGGCCTTGACTATTCAAAGCTGTATTGCGGATGTTTGAGCTGGTAAATCCCGGCGAGATCCACATCACATGAACACCGTCGCCTGCCAGTTCTGTTTTCAATGACTCAAGCCAGCCTTGCAGTGCAAATTTTGATGCAGAATAACCGCTTCTGCCGGGCAAACCCCTGTAACCTGCAATAGATGAAATTCCAACAATGGTTCCTTTTCTTTCGATTAAGGAGTTGATTGCATATTTTGTGCAGTAGACGGCTCCAAAAAAATTTATGTCCATCAATTTCCTGGTGACGTCAACTTCTGCATCTTTAAACAATGCACGCATTGATATGCCTGCGTTGTTGATTAAAATATCAATGCCACCAAAAACTTTCATTGTCGATTCAATAAAATGCCTGCAATCATTTTCACTGCTCACATCGGCAACAACAGTATGCAGGGGATAAGATGGGTATTCTGATTGAAGTTTGTAAAGTTTATCGTGATGGCGGCCGCAGGTGGCAACTTTTGCACCTTGTGCAAGCAGCGCGTCCACAAGGGCTTTTCCAATACCGTCGGTTCCACCGGTAATAACCACAACTTTATCTGTGAAAAAATTTGCCATAATAATTGGTTGCAAACCTAATGAAGTTTCGGGTTACAATTTGCAAGTTTCGGGTTTTCAATTAGGAAGTTAAAACCGTGGAACATGCAATATGCTATCAGCACTCACAAGGCATCTTTGCCAAATTTTTTCATGTAAGCCAAAAGCCAATCCACAACCTCGTTGTAGGTTTCTTTTCCATGTGGCTGGTTATTTAACCGCAAATAGCGATCGTAAACATTCGACATCACCGGCTCGATTGCATTTTTGCTTTTCAATAAATAATCACGGTAAGTCCTGTTGTCCTTTTTTATTTGGGGGTGCTCGGTTTTTCGTAAATCAATAAAGCAGGGAAGATTGTAAAGAAGCAAATCACTCATGGCGTAGCTGTACATGTCGTAATAAGCCGAATAGCGGAATTCAACATCGTCTGAAACACGACCGGCAAGAAAGGACGAAAAATTAGCTTCGTTTTCTTTTGCATAACCGAGTTGATGTCCCATTTCGTGGCAAAGAATAAATGGTTTTGTAAAAACAGGGACCGAAGTTTTTAATTGTGCCTCACCGGTAAAAGGATTGTAATAACCTGTGTATCCAAAATAATTTCCAATGTTTCCAAAAATTGAAGGCTTTATGGATTCTTGTTTGTAGCTTAAGAATGGATATTGCTTACTTACGTTTTTATAAGCAGCAATGCCTTCATCAAAAAGCGTCTTGTTGTCGTTGAGTGAAAGCCTTTTAATTGAATCAACTTTTGCTGCGTAAAGATTTAGCCTTTGCTGAAGAACAGAAGCCAGATCGTAAAGTTCCATTGGATTGTAGTGTTCCACCTTCAGACCAAATTGCTGTGCGATGCCTTCGCGGTTGTAGTTCAATCCCCAAAAAATATTGAAGACGATATAAACCCAAAGAACCAACTTCAAATATTTAGCAAAAAAAATCCATGAGAGATTTTCTTTCACCTGCCGTTTGGCCAGCAGTTTGATTAGCTTCCATGCTTTGAATACAAAAAAAATAAAAGCGGCCGTGTACACGATGTCGCCAACGGAAAACGGAATCCAGCCAAATGCTATTCTGAGAATTTCTGAAATGAAAGGGTAGAAGCCAAAGGTGTAATATCTTTCCACCCAGGCTGGATTCATTGAGAAAACTTTGATGAGAATTGAAATTATCAGCAATGAAATCAGTAATCTGTCTCGAAGAAGGCTTTTAAACATGTTTTTATAGGCAGATTTCGTTAAAATCTTAGCTCAAATTACATTCTTTAAGGCTATTTCCTTTACCTTTGCGTCCCGCAAATAAGCGTATAAAAGTACGAACATGAGCAACAGGCGTGAATTTGAGATAGCTTTTGTTGGATTGAAGCCGGGAGTTCATGAATTTGATTACGATATTAACGAAAGGTTCTTTGAAGAATATAACGACCAGGATTTCAGGAATCCGAATGCTCATGTAAAATTATTACTTGAAAAAAGTAATGGTTTTATGCTCCTTCGTTTCGAGATAGGAGGCAAGGCAGAAGTGACCTGTGACCGTTGTGGTAACAATTTGCCCATTCAGCTTTTTGATGAATTTAAGGTTACCATTAAAATGACGGACGATCCTGAGTTGATGAATGAACAGGAAGAAGATCCGGATGTTTACTACATTTCTCGTGGTGAAAGCCATATTGACGTGAAAGACTGGATTTATGAATTTATAAACCTGAGCATTCCAATGCAAAAAACCTGTGAATATGAAAACATGGATGGCCCTTATTGTAATCCGGCAGCAAAAGACCTGTTGAACAATATGAGGCCTGAGGAAAATGCGGGAAGCAATCCAATCTGGAAAGGATTGGAGAAATTTAAAGGCCTGGAAGAGTGATTGATCAGTGGCCAATAGAATTACTTAAAGTACAAGTGAGTGACATAACGAAAGATGATGTTGATGTCGCTTGTAACATAAATAAAATAAGAATTAAATAGTTAGTTATGCCTAATCCAAAACGCAGACATTCGCAGCAAAGAAGTGCAAAACGCAGAACACACTACAAAGCTGAAGCTGCTACGCTTTCAACCGATAAAGCAACCGGTGAAACACATGTACGCCATCGTGCACATGTTAGCGAAGGAAAGTTGTACTACAAAGGACAAGTAGTTGCTGAGAATTCGCCAATTAAGAAGTAAATAATTTTTGCTCTCTCATGTTGTCATATTAGATGTCGAAATATGGCAACCAAAAACAAATCTGTCATTTCGATAAACTCAATGTGACAGATTTGTTTCGTTTTGAGAGAGCCTTTTTATTTTTGCGACTCAATGAAGATAGGAATTGATATGATGGGCGGCGACTTCGCCCCACTCGAAGCACTTAAAGGAATTCAACAATATTTGGAGCAGGGGAGTGCAACATTGGTTTTAATTGGTGATGAAGAAAAAATTACTCCGCTTCTTTCTGAATATTCGCTTCCGCAAACTTCTTATGCTGTTGTGCATGCGCCGCAGGTGATTGACATGCACGAACATCCCACGAAAGCCCTGAAGGAAAAACAAAAATCATCGATTGCTGTTGGATTTCATTTGCTGGCCACAGGAAAGACAGACGCTTTTATCAGCGCAGGAAATACTGGCGCGATGCTGGTTGGTTCGCTTTATGCATTGAAACCAATTGAAGGTGTGTTGAGACCAACAATCTCGACGATTATTCCTAAGGAAAATGGAGAAACAGGATTGTTGCTCGATGTTGGTTTGAATTCTGATTGTAAGCCTGAACAATTGAATCAGTTCGCAATCATGGGATCTGTGTACGCACAAAATATTTTGGGGATCGATAATCCGCGGGTGGCTTTACTCAACATTGGTGAAGAAGAAGGAAAGGGAAATTTGTTGGCGCAGGCGACTTATCCATTGTTGAAAGAAAATAAGCACATCAATTTTGTTGGAAATGTTGAGGGCAGGGATGTGTTGTTGGATAAAGCGGATGTAATGGTTTGCGATGGATTTACAGGCAATATTATTTTAAAATTAGCAGAATCACTTTTTGAGATCACTCAAAAAAAACAAATACGGCACGACTATTTTGAACGGTTCAATTTTGAGAATTATGGTGGAACACCTGTGCTTGGCATTTCAAAGCCCGTAATTATTGGTCATGGAATTTCAAAAGCGGTTGCATTTAAAAATATGATTGTACTTGCCGAGAAAATGATAGAAAAAGATGTGATGAAAAAGTTGCAAACAGAATTAGTGAGTTAGTTGTTAAAGAAAATTTGAAAAATTGAATGAATAAATTTTGGCTGCAAAGATGAGTGACCTTATTTTTGCACTCCCAAATTAAACGGGTTGATCTCGTAGCTCAGTTGGTAGAGCATAACACTTTTAATGTTAGGGCCCTGGGTTCGAGTCCCAGCGGGATCACAGAAATCAAGCCTCTTCGGAGGCTTTTTCTTTTTTTAAATATTAATGCCTCCCAATCAGGAGGCATTTTTATAAAGAATTCGTTTTTAAAACTTATTCTTCCACATCATACTCTCAACAGGTCTGTTTGGTTGCCCATTGTATTTGGCATTTGCTTTTTGGCTGTACTTCACCTCAATTTCTCCTTCAACAGGAAAATAAATTAATTGACCAACAGGCATTCCATGGTAAACTTTGACTGGTTGTTTCACTGAAATTTCCAATGTCCAGTTACCGCAAAAACCAACGTCGCCTTTTCCCGCGGTTGCATGAATATCTATTCCCAATCTTCCTGTTGACGACTTGCCTTCAAGAAAAGGAACATGAGCATGTGTCTCGGTGTATTCTTCAGTTACCCCCAAATAAAAAATATGCGGATATAAGACAAACCCCTCTTCCGGAATTTCGAAGTATTCGATTTCATTGTGCTTCTTCGCATCAAGGATGTGCTCTTTGTAGGTAGCCAACATTTTCCCAAGATGGACATCGTAACTGTTGCTGCCCAAACAATCACGGTGGTAAGGCTCGATCTTGATGGTTCCTTTTTCCATTTCTTCCAAAATACGCTTATCAGAAAGAATCATTTGATTTTAGATTTACGTTTTTCAAAATTCAAATTCGGTGTTTATAACAATCTGCTGCAAATAAATTGTAAATCTCTCCCGTAATAAAAATTATTTTTGAACATCGTATTCATAAATAAATGCCTATTTTTTTTCAGCGGGATATTGATGAAAATACAAAGCTTGCCATCTGGAAGATTGATGAAGATGAAAGTTTTTTTTTGAATGGTGTTCCTTTGCAAAGAGAAATTACTCATCCTAAAAAACGGTTGCAACACCTTGCCGGAAGATTTTTACTGAAAACCTTATTTCCTGATTTTCCTGTTGAACTCATCAAAATTGCCGACACCAAAAAACCGTATCTGGAAAATGAAGCATATCATTTTTCCATTTCACATTGTGATGAATATGCCGCTGCAATTGTTAGTAAAACCGAAAGAGTAGGAGTGGATGTTGAAATTCCTTCTTTTAAAATTGACCGCATTAAAAATAAATTTCTCAACGAACAGGAGTTCTCAATTCTTAATTCTCATTTTTCTATTACGC
>Ga0068852_100003438_pt1 | contig 11065 bp, 11 predicted proteins | sample KBSCornC22_FD_66594 | JGI IMG/M metagenome (GOLD analysis project Ga0068852, IMG submission 66594) | Corn rhizosphere microbial communities from Kellogg Biological Station, Michigan, USA - KBS Corn C2-2 | ecosystem: Host-associated > Plants > Roots > Rhizosphere > Soil ... | reverse complement strand
GGCCGATCTTCACGATCGAATCCCATCGCTCGGCCTGGTCGGCGAGTCGCGCGTGCATCGTCTCGAGCGCCGGGATCAGCCGCATGTGAACCGAGCGCGCCGCCGCGATGTGCATTGCCGTCGGGAAGCTGTCATTCGACGACTGGCTCTTGTTGACATGGTCGTTAGGGTGGACGGGCTCCTTGCCGCCGCGCTTGCCGGTCAGCATTTCGTTCGCGCGGCCGGCGATCACCTCATTGGCGTTCATGTTCGACTGGGTGCCCGACCCGGTCTGCCAGATGACCAGCGGGAACTGGCTGTCGAGATCGCCGCGCGCGACCTCGCTCGCCGCCTGCTGGATGACTTCGGCGATCTTCGGGTCGAGTCCACCGATCCGCGCGTTCACCCGCGCCGCCGCCTGCTTGATCAGGCCCAGCGCGTGAACGATCTCGAGCGGCATCTGCTCGCGCGGCCCGAACGGGAAATTCTCGACCGAGCGCTCGGTTTGCGCCCCCCAATAAGCATGCGCCGGAACTTCAATCGGCCCGAAGCTGTCGCTCTCGGTGCGGGTGTCGTTGGGCATGCACTTCCTCCGTCATCCCCGCGAAAGCGGGGACCCGCCTTCTTTGCCGCTGTCAGTAGAAAAGGCAGGCCCCGGGTCAAGCCCGGGGGGTTACGAGGACCTACTTCTTCCGCGTAAAGTCAACGCTGACGACGTTGGACCCATCCTCCTTGGGCACGTCCTTCGTCTCCCCCTCGGGCGCATCGTTCTCCGCTTCCTCATGCTCCTCCGGAGGGGCGTCGCCTTCGCTGGCGTGGAACGTCAGCGCGAACTCCACTGCCGGGTCGTGGAATTGGGTCACCGCCGCGAACGGCACATGAAGCGTCGAGGCGACGCCGCCGAAGGAAAGGCCGACCGAGAAGGCATCGTCCTCGACTTTCAGATCCCAGAAGCGGTGCTGGAGGACGATCGTCATCTCGTCCGGGAAGCGCTCCATCAGATGCTTGGGAATCGAAACCCCCGGCATCCTGGTCTTGAAGGTGATGTAGAAGTGATGCTCGCCGGGAAGAACGCCGGTCTGCTCGACCTCGCGAAGCACCCGCCCGACAACTGCCCGAAGCGCGTCCTGCACGATCTCGTCGTACGGAATCAGGCTCTCGGGGGTTTCGTCACTCATCGTCCCATGCGTAGCGCGGCCCCTTTTGGGGTCAAGCAGCGAAACGCCTGGGCCTAAGGCGCGGGCGCGACGAAGATTTCGCAGGCCCCGCTCGATCTTGTGCGCCAGCAGTTGGAGAAATAGATCGACTTGCCATCGCGCGACCATTTGGGCGCGGTGGCCCTTCCTTCGGTGTTGGCGACGAGTCGGACATCTGAGCCGTCGGCGTTCATCACGAACACCTGGTAGACTCCGTTGCGGTTGCCGGCGAAGGCGATTCGTTTGCCGTCGGGCGACCATGCCGGCCAGCCCTCGAAACTCGGGTTGTTGGTGAGGTTCCTGATCCCTGTCCCGTCGATGTTCGCCACGAACACCTCGCTGTTGGTGTCGACCATCTTCCTGAAAGCTATCTTCGTCCCGTCGGGCGAAGCCACCGGATAAGTGTTCACGCCGCCGCTGATCAGACTCGCAATCTTCCCGGTCGCGACGTCGATCCGGTAGATCTCGGCGGCATTCTTCTGCGGCGGATGAAGGTCGTCGTCGGTGCAATAGAGGATGGATCTTCCGTCGGGCATCCATTCCGGGTGGATCGGACTTTGAGCTGGCGGCGTAATCGCCCGATCGCCCCTCCCGTCGAGATTCATGATGTGGAGCGAATTTTTCGGGCCGATCAGCACATAAGCGACCTGTTTCCCGTCGGGCGACCAAGCCGAATCCTCCTTGTCGGAAGCGTCGCGGGTGATCTGGCGCTCGTTGCGCCCGTTCACGTCTGCCACGAACAGCTGTTCGTGACCTTCGAGCACCTTGATGAAGATCATCCGCTTCCCGTCTGGGGACAGCGTTGGGTCGTAATTGAACGAGTAGGTGACCGGTGTCGCCATGGCCGCGACGGTTTGAGCCGCCAGAAGGAATGCCGCCCCCATCATCGCGGCGGACAATCGCGTTCACGCCGCGCCCGTTCAATCCTGTTTCCTGCAAACGACGAACCAAGCTAGATCAACGGCCGAAACGCGGAGCCCGTCATGCCGATCGATGCCACAAAGCCCTATGACGACAACAACATCTTCGCCCGGATCCTTCGCGGCGAGCTGCCGTCGAGTAAGGTCTATGAGGACGAGCATGTGCTCGCGTTCAACGACATCAATCCGCTGAGTCCGACCCACATTCTGGTCATTCCCAAGGGTCGCTACGTGTCGTGGGACGACTTCTCGGCCAAGGCGTCCGACGAAGAAATCACCACCTTCGTCCGCGCGGTCGGCAAGATCGCGCGCGACGCCGGATTGGTAGAAAGCGGCTATCGTATTCTTGCGAATACTGGCCTCAACTCCAACCAGGAGGTCCCGCACCTCCATGTCCACATCTTCGCCGGCCGGCCGCTGGGGACCATGCTGGCCCGCTGACTCCTTATCGAACGGCTATTGCCCTGCCGTCACGAGCCGCTAGGCTCTGCCCGACATCTTTTTGCCTAGGGGAGTAACATGGCGACCATTGCACCGCGCACGCCGGGCCGGGGCCGCGTCAAGCCGCTCGACGAGATCCTCGCCACCGCTGAGAAAAAGTCGCTCAAGCGCTCGCTCGGCGCCTTCCAGCTGACCCTGCTTGGCATTGGCGCGGTCATCGGCACCGGAATCTTTGTCCTCACTGCCACGGCCGCCCAGAAGGCCGGCCCGGGAATGATGGTGAGCTTCATTGTGGCCGGCGCCGTCTGCGCGGTCGCCGCGCTCTGCTATTCCGAGCTCGCCTCGATGGTGCCGGTCGCCGGCTCCGCCTACACTTATTCCTATGCCGTGATGGGCGAGGTCATGGCCTGGATGGTCGGCTGGGCGCTGATCCTCGAATATGCACTCGGTGCCAGCGCCGTCGCGGTCGGCTGGTCGGGATTCATCACCGGCCTTCTCAATTCCGTCGGGATACATATTCCGCACGCGCTGGCCGTCGGTCCGCCCATTCAATGGGGCTTCCTCCAGGGAGGTGAAGTCGGAGGCATCTTCAACCTGCCGGCAGTCCTGGTCGTCGCCTTCGTCACGACCCTGCTCGTCATCGGCACCAAGGAAAGCGCCACGTTCAACGCCGTCCTCGTGGTCATCAAGGTGACTGCCTTGACCCTGTTCCTCATCATCACCTTGCCGATGCTGAGCGGCCACATGGACAACTTCCACCCGTTCGCGCCGCGCGGCTGGGGTAACCCCTTAAGCTCGTCCGGCACCGGAATTCTCGGTGCGGCGGCGTCGATCTTCTTCGCTTACGTTGGCTTCGACGCAGTCTCGACCGCGGCTGAGGAAACCAAGAACCCGCAGCGCAACGTACCGATCGGCCTCATCGGGAGTTTGCTGATCTGCACCGTCTTTTATCTCCTCGTTTCGGCCGGCGTGGTCGGTTCGTACGGCGCGCAGCCATTGATCGATCCGGCGACCGGTCTTGCGTTCAAGGAGGGCTCGCCGGAGCTTTATGCTTCTGCCGCGTGCCAGGCCGCCAACGCTCCGACCGTCTGCTCGAAGGAGGCGCTCGCGCATATTCTCCGGCAGGTTTCGAATCCGCTGTTCGGTAACCTCGTCGGCCTTGCCGCAGCGCTCGCGTTGCCGTCGGTCGTTCTGCTGATGATGTACGGTCAGACCCGTATCTTCTTCGTCATGGCGCGCGACGGCCTTCTTCCCGAGCGCTTGTCGGCGGTCCACGAGAAGTTCCGGACGCCCTACATCGTGACCATTGTCACCGGCATCTTCGTCGCCATCGCCGCGGCCTTCCTTCCGGTCGGAACGCTCGCCGATTATTCGAACGCCGGAACGCTTTTCGCCTTCGCGGCGGTGTCGCTCGGCGTGATGATCCTCAGGAAGAAGGACCCGTCGCGCCCGCGTCCGTTCCGGACTCCCGCGATCTTCCTGGTCGCGCCACTGTCGATCGCCGGCTGCGTGCTGCTGTTCATCAACCTGAACAACGAATCCAAGCTACTCTTCGTCAGCTGGACCGTGATCGGGCTGATTGTCTACTTCCTCTACGGCTACCGCCACAGCGCGGTCGGCCGCGGCATCGTCGAGGTTCCGGAGCTGGCGTCCGAAGCGCCGGGTTCGGTCGGTGTCGCCCCGCTTCCGGGCGCTCCGGTCCCGCCGGACGACCGCGGCTAAGCCAGCAGCTCGCCGGCAAGCGCCCTGAGGTCCGCCTCGGGGCGCGCGCCATAATGCTGGATCACTTCGGCGGCGGCGATCGCACCGAGCCTTAGCGAGCGCTCGAGCCCGAGGCCCCGCGCCTCGCCGAGGAGGAAACCGGCCGCGAACAGGTCGCCGGCGCCGGTCGTATCGACCAGCTTCGCGATCGGCTCTGCGGGCACCCCCACCCGCTCGCCGCCTCGTGTTGCGAGCGCTCCATCTTCGCTACGAGTCACGACCAGGGTGTCGACCTTGCCGCTGAACGCCGCCACCGCGCTATCGAGGTGCGGCACTCCCGCCAGCGCTTCGATCTCGCTTTGGTTGGCGAACAATATGTCGATCCGCCCATCATCGATCAGCGCGTTGAAGCCGTCGCGGTGGCGGTCGACGCAGAACATGTCCGACAAGGTAAAAGCCACCTTGCGGCCCGCGCGCCGCGCAATTTCGATCGCCTCGATCATCGCGTACCGCGGCGTCTCCGGATCCCACAGATAACCCTCGAGATAGAGGATTGCCGAAGCCGCGATCTGCGCCTCGTCCAGCGCGCTCGACGGAAGGTTCTGAGCCGCGCCGAGGAACGTATTCATGGTCCGGTGACCGTCCGGGGTCACGAGGATCATCGAGCGCGCGGTCGGACTTCCGACGTCGGCCGCGGGTGTGGTGAACTCGACCCCTGCGGCAGTCAGGTCGTGGCGATAGAATTCCCCCAGCTGGTCCGGCGCGACCTGCCCGACAAAACCCGCACGGCCGCCAAGAGCTGCGACTCCTGCCGCCGTGTTCCCCGCCGAGCCGCCGCTCACCTGGTGGCCGACCCCCATATGCGAATAGAGGCGCTCGGCCTCCTCGGCGTCGATCAGGCGCATCGTGCCCTTGGTCAGCCCTTCGGCGGCGAGGAAATCGTCACTGGCGTCGGCGATCACGTCGACGATGGCGTTACCGATGCAAAGGACGTCGAGGCTCGTGTCGGGCATGACTTCTCGCGAAAATGTGTGGAAAGCGCGCCGCCTAGCCGCCCGTTCAATCCTGAGCAACATTGCGCCGGTAAGCGACACGCGGCATCACCATCCCATGCGTCGCTTAATCCTCGCCAGCACCCTGTTCCTCGCCGGCTGCGCCACCGCGCCCGAGCAGCCGCAGCCCGTCACGCCCGAGCAGCCGCAGCAGGCCCAGCCTGTCCAGCGGCAGACTACGCGCCTCACCGGCATGACCCAGCGCGACCTCGTCGGCTATTTCGGCAATCCGGCCCTGCAGATTCCAGAAGGACGGAGCATGAAGCTGCAGTTCCGAAGCAGCTACTGCGTGCTCGATGCCTACCTCTATCCCGGGCAGAACGGCGTGCTTCGCGTGACCTATGTGAATACGCGGACTCCGTCCGGCGCCGACACGGATCAGGCCGCCTGCATCTCCGCGCTCGGCCTCGCGAGCTGATCGAGCGCCCAGCGCGCCGCCTCAGCGAGCACCGGATCCGAATCGTCGAGGTATTTCTCGATCGCGGGCACCAGCCCGGCATCCCCGCTGTTGCCGGCGGCGATCAGGCAATTGCGGATCATCCGTTTCACCCCGATCCGCTTGATCGGCGATCCGGCGAACATCTGCCGAAAGGCTGCATCGTCGAGCTCGAGCAGGTCGGCGAGCCGGGGCGCGGCAAGCTCGGCGCGCGGAAGGAACGCGCGGTTCGCCGCCGCCGCGTCGGCAAAGCGGTTCCACGGACAGACCGCGAGGCAATCGTCGCAGCCGTAAATGCGGTTCCCCATCGCCCGCCGGAATTCCTCCGGGATCGCCCCGTCATGCTCGATCGTGAGGTAGGAGATGCAGCGCCGCGCATCGATCCGGTGCGGCCCGACGAACGCCTGAGTCGGGCAGGCGTCGAGGCAGCGCGAGCAGGTCCCGCAATGCTGGCCGTGGTCCGCAGGCGCATCGGGTTCGAGTTCCAGGCTGGTCAGGATCACGCCCAGGAACAGCCAGCTGCCATGCTCTCTGGAGACGAGATTTGTGTGCTTGCCCTGCCAGCCGATCCCTGCAGTCTGCGCCAGCGGCTTCTCCATCACCGGCGCGGTATCGACAAACACCTTGAGCTCGCATCCGGCCTCTTCGGCCAACCAGCGGCCGAGCGCCTTCAGCGCCTTCTTGACCGTCTTGTGATAGTCCCCGCCCTGCGCATAGACCGAAATGCGCCCCAAATCCGGCCGCTCTCCCAGCGCCAGCGCCGCCGCAGGCGCATAGCTCATGCCCAGCGCGATCGCGGACTTCGCCTCGGGCCACAGCGCGAGCGGCGACACACGGTGGTGCATCCGCGCCTCCATCCAGCCCATCATTCCGTGATGCCCCGCATCGAGCCAGCGCCTTAGGTCCAGGCCCGCGGCATCGGCCGCCTCGGCGCGTGCAAAGCCGCAGGCGACGAAGCCGAGCTCCGCGGCCTTCACCCTTATTGCTTCCTCAAGGCTTTGGGTCTTAACCACCGAACCCAACTAACCATTCGGCCTGAGCTTGTCGAAGGACTCTCTTTGAATCTTCAAGGAAAAACAGTGATTCGACAGCCCCGGATCAAGTCCGGGGACGAACGGATCGAAGATAGGCTGGCCGTCGAAGCCGTCGATCTCGTCAAGGATTTCGACGGAACGCGTGCGGTCGATGGAGTCAGTCTCGCGGTTCCCCCTGGCTCGATCTACGGCCTTCTCGGCCCCAACGGCGCCGGCAAGACGACGATCCTCCGAATGCTCATCGGGATCATCGATCCTTCGAGCGGCACCCGCCAGGTCCTCGGCCACGAACGCCCGCTCGAGGCCGCCCAGGAAGTCGGATACCTACCCGAGGAGCGCGGCCTTTATCCCGCAATGCACGCACGCGAGGCGATCGCCTTCATGGGCGCACTCCGCGGGCTTCCGATCGCCGAAGGCCGGCGCCGCGCCGATGCTCTCCTTGCAGAGCATAATCTCGGCGAATGGGCGAAGAAGCCGATCCGCACTTTGTCCAAGGGCATGGCTCAAACCGTCCAGCTGCTCGGAACCATCATCCACAAGCCGCGCCTGATCGTCCTCGACGAGCCGTTCGCGGGACTCGACGCGATCAACCAGGGCCGGTTGGAGGAGCTGATTCGCCGCGAGACCCGCGCAGGCGTGACGGTGCTCTTCTCCACCCACGTCATCGCTCACGCCGAGCGACTGTGCGAAAGCGTCGCGATCATCGCCAAGGGCAAGGTGGCGTTCGACGGGCGGGTCGACGATGCCCGCGCGAAGCTGAGCTCGATCGTCCGTCTTCGCACCCGCGCGAGCGACGGCCCGTGGCGCTCGGCCTTTCCCGCGAACGCCCGCCGCGAGGGCCACGAATGGGTATTCGAGCTTCCTGCCGCCGGTCCCGAGCCTTTGCTCAAGGCGCTGATCGACGGTGGTGCGGGAATCGAGACCTTGGCGATCGAGCGTCCGGGACTTCACGACGCTTTCGTCGCGATCGCCGGAAGCGCCGCGGCAGAAGCGATGGGACAGGAGAAGGCTTGAATGATGCGCTTCCTCCGCTCCGCCTTCGTGATCGCGCGCCGCGACTTTGGAGCGACGGTGCTCTCGAAGACTTTCATCTTCTTCCTGCTCAGCCCCCTCTTTCCGCTGCTTCTTGGCGGTGTGTTCGGGGGCATCGGCGCACGCGTCGCCACCGAGGCCGCGCACCCTCTGGTGGCCGTCGTTTCCGACAGCGGCGATTTCGCGCGCCTGTCCGAAGCGCGCGACCAGCTCGCCAGCGCGCTCGCCGATCCATCGGTAGTGACGCTCGTCCATTTTTCGCCCGAGGCGAACCTCGCCGCCCAGCAGAAGCGACTGCTCGCCAGCGGCAATCCGCCGATCCGCGCCGTTCTCAGCGGAGGCCTTGCGCATCCGCAGCTGACCGGCGACGTTTCGGGCGACCCCGCCACGATCGGCCAGCTTCGCCTGCTCATCGCCAACGCGCGCGAGCCGACTGAGGTCGCGCCGACGCCGTTGCCGGTCCGCAACATTCAGGTTTCGTCGGGCTCGGTGGTGAAGGACCAGAGGGCGATCGCGCTTTACTGCGAGATGCTCCTGTTCTTCCTGACGGTGCTCCTGTCGGGCATGGTCCTCTCGCAGCTGATCGAAGAGAAATCGAACAAGATCATCGAGGTGATTGCCGCCGCCATGCCGATCGACGCGATGTTCGTCGGCAAGCTCTTCGCCATGCTTGCCGCATCGGTGCTGTTCATCCTCGTCTGGATTTGCGTCGGCGCACTCGCGATCCAGTTCGTCAAGGAAGGGGGCGTTCAAACCCTTCCGTCGCCCGCGGTGGGTTGGACCGCATTTATCGTCCTCGGGATCGTTTACTTCGGGATGAACTATCTGCTGCTCGGGGCGGCATTTCTGACGATCGGCGCGCAGGCGTCGACTGCCCGGCAGGTGCAGATCATGTCGATGCCGATCACCTTCTCGCAGCTCATCATATTCGGCTTCGCCTCGACCGCGATCGGCTCTCCCAATTCTCCGGGCGCGATCGCAGCCGCGATCTTCCCCTTGTCGTCGCCGATGGTGATGCTCGCCAGGGGCGCGCAGGAGCCGCAATTGTGGCCCCACATTATCGCCGTTGTCTGGCAGGCTTTGTGGGTCGCATTGATCGTTCGGGGCGGCGCCCAGCTGTTTCGCAAGACGGTGCTGAAATCCGGCCCACGCACGCGTTGGTGGAAGCGCAAGTCCGTGGCATAAATCCCCCGCCGCAGGGGGCTGTGCGTCATGATCCTGTTCAAGCGCGTCGGCGAATCGTTCCGCCACATCGAAGACCGCGAGTGGGTGCTTCTCTTCCTCGAAACGCTGGGGGTGCTCGTTGGAATCCTCCTCGCCTTCGCGCTTCAGGAATGGGCCCAACAACGCGCCGAAGCAGCGAAGCAACACGAGCTTCTCGAACGCCTGTTCGAAGAATCGGAAGCAACGGTATCCGTTCTCCGGGCGGACCGAGAGGACATGAACAAGATCGTCAATCGCGAGATTTCGTTCGCGACTCTGTTGGTCCATCGGAATACCTGTCCCCCCAGACCTATGTGGGACGCAGTCGACACCATGCCGATGTATCCACCCATAGTCGTGCCCTCCACCGTCTATCAGGAGGTGATGGGTTCAGGCGGCTTGGCCAATATTCCGGATCACAGGGTCCGCCAGTCGGTAAGCTATTTTCGCGCGCAGTTTGACTGGATCCAGGCGCAGAACACGAATTTTCGTGGTTCTCGCATCTTGCCGGTTCCTCCGCAGGATCCGCGCGTGACTCTGGACTTCGACCAGTCGGCCGATGAGCCTGAGGTTTCGCGTTACGACTCAGCTCCGCTGTGTGCGGACCACAGTTTCCGGAATGTGATCGCTGACGAGGTTCGAAACCACATGGCTGTCGTCAACTTGCGGCGTCAGCTTGCCGAAGGTGCGATTGAAATGTGCGCAACCATCGGCGCGTCGCTGAACCACGAATGCAACCCGCTCTTCGGCGGCCCGCTAATGGGCGCCGACAAGAAGGTAGCCGTAGAGGCGGTCCGAAAGATGAAGGCGCCCCGCGTCCTTAACCGATCGCCTCGCTCGCCATCTCCGTCAGCTTCGCCATCAGCGCGCGGTGCGGAAAAGGGCCATGACTGATCCGTGCGACGCCCGCGTCGGCCCAGACATTCTTGTCGGGCGCTCCAGGGAAAGCGATGACGTTGAGCGGGAGCGGCACTTCGCCAACTACGCGCTCGATCTGCTTCGGGTCTGACAGGCGTGGGACGAAGAACCCGCTTGCGCCCGCATCGGCGAACGCCTTGCCGCGCTCCACCACCTGGTCGATCAACGCGTCGTCATAGGTCTGCGTCTTAAGGAACAGGTCGGTCCGCGCGTTGATGTAGAAATCGTCGCCGACCGCGCGCCGGATCGCCGCGATTCGCTTCACCTGAAGATCGAGCACATGCAGCCCTTCGCCGCCGATCACCTGGTCCTCGAAATTGCAGCCGACCGCTCCCGTCTCCTTGAGCCGGGCGACGTTCGCGCCCCCTTCTTCCGGGTCGGTCGAATAAGCGCTCTCGAAATCGACCGTCAGCGGCACGTCGACCGCATCGACGATCCGCTTCGCATTGGCGAAGGCGAACTCCATCGGCACCTTCTGCCCGTCGGGCCAGCCGTTCGCGTCCGCCACGGGATGGCTGCCGGTCGCCAGCCCCTTCGCTCCCGCGGCGACGACGGCATGCGCGCTCCCGACGTCCCAGATATTGTAGAGGATGAGGGGATCGCCCGGCACATGCAGCGCGGCGAAGGTTTCGAACTTGCTGGCCATCATGTCGGTTCGCCTACTTATCTTGGCCGACCGCCGCAATCGCCACGATCACTGTCATAAAAGTGCAACGAGAGCGTCACATGGTCTTCGCCGAAGCATCGCTAGGGCGGATTCGAACATGCTGCCCTCAACGCGGAGTCGAATTCCCATGACTAAGATGCTCGCCGCCCTCCCTGCGCTCGCGCTCCTGGCTGCGTGCGGAAGCCAAAGCGGGAACAAGCAGGCGGCCCCCGGATCGGGCGCGCAGATCACCGGCGCCGGTTCGACCTTCGTTTATCCGGTCCTTTCCGCCTGGGCTGCAGATTACCGGAAGCAGAACGGCGCCAGCATCAATTACCAGTCGATCGGCTCGGGCGGCGGAATATCGCAGGTCGAGGCGGGCACCGTCGATTTCGGCGCGACCGACCAGCCGTTGAAGTCGGACGAGCTCGCCAAGAACAACCTCGCGCAGTTCCCGGTGATCGTCGGCGGAATCGTCGCGGTCGTGAACATCCCCGGAATCGACGC
>Ga0068852_100003436_pt1 | contig 11066 bp, 10 predicted proteins | sample KBSCornC22_FD_66594 | JGI IMG/M metagenome (GOLD analysis project Ga0068852, IMG submission 66594) | Corn rhizosphere microbial communities from Kellogg Biological Station, Michigan, USA - KBS Corn C2-2 | ecosystem: Host-associated > Plants > Roots > Rhizosphere > Soil ... | reverse complement strand
AGCAGCCACGACCAGCGTCGTCGCGTCGAGCGGGTGCTGCCGAGAGCCATCGCGCGCGATCTTAGCGCCGCAAGTACGCGCGTCGCCGACAGGAACGGCAACGAGATGCAAGAGGCATGGCCGAACTGACCGCCGAGCACGCGATGAACTGCGCGCGCGCCTCGACCGGCGCGAAGCCGAGCGACCACCCAGCGGCGGCGCGCTACTTGCCAGTCCAGCGCGGCGGACGCTTCTCGACGAACGCGCGCACGCCCTCGCGGAAGTCGGCGCTGCCGTACGTCTTGGCGACCAGGTCGTCGCCGTCCGGAAGCGCACGCGCTTCCTGGAGGCGGCGGATCGCCTCCTTGGTCACCATCAGGGTGATCGGCGCGTGCGACGCGACCTGGCCGGCGAGCTCGCGAACGCGCGCCGCGATGCGATCGGCGGCGACGATCTCGTGGACGAATCCCGCGCCGAGCGCCTCGTCGGCCGCGAGCAGTCGCGCGGTGAAGATCAGCTCCTTCAGCCGCGACGGCCCGATCAGGTCCACGTAGCGTGCGTACGCGCGCATCGACAGGCAGTTGCCGAGCGTGCGCGCGATCGGCGCGCCGAAGCGCGCGTCGGGAGTCGCGATGCGGACGTCGCACGCCGCGGCGATGCCGAAGCCGCCGCCGACCGCGAAGCCTTCGATCTGCGCGATCACCGGCTTGGCGACGCGCGCGACCCGGTCGACGAACTCGCCGACGTCGCGCTCGTAGCGCAGGCCGTCGTCGCTGCCCTGAAACGCCAGGAACTGCGCGATGTCGGTGCCGGCGACGAACGCCTTGCCGCCGCCGCCGCGCAGGACGAGGACGCGCACCGAATCGTCGCCGTCGACCTCGTCGCAGACCTCGCCGAGGCGGCGGTACATGTCCCAGGTCATCGCGTTGCGCGCTTCGGGACGGTTGAACGTCAGCGTGACGATCGCGCCGTCGCGCTCGACGACGATATGCTCGCCAGCGGCCGATGCTGCTGCCATGTCCGAGGTCCTCGATGAGTTGCGAGCGTGTCAGGTGCCGGTGAACCGGGGCTTGCGCTTTTCCATGAACGCCGCTTGCCCTTCGCGGTAGTCGTTGCTCACGAAGCATGTCGCGACGGCGTGCTCGCAGGCGTCGACGTCGCGGTCGCCGGCGTTCTTGACCGCCTCGCCGACGACGAGCTTCGCGCATCGCACGGTGAGCGGCGCGTTGGCGGCGATCGTCCTGGCCATCTCCTCGACGGTCGACTCGAGCGCATCGTCGGCGACGACGCGGTTGACGAGGCCCATCTTCTCGGCCTCGCGGGCGTCGAACTGGCGACCGGTGAAGAACATCTCCTTGGCGTGCGCCGGTCCGATCAGGTCGACGAGCGGCTGTGCCCGGTTGAGGCCGTAGCCGAGCCCCAGCTTCGCCGCGGGAACGCCGAACTTCGCGTTCTCGGTACAGACGCGGATGTCGCAGCAGACCGCTGCCGCGGTGCCGCCGCCGATGCAGTAGCCGCGGATCATCGCGATCGTCGGAATCTTCATCGACTGCAGCGCCGTGTACGCCTTCTGCGTCGTCGCCTGGTAGTGCGCGACGGCCTCGGCGGCCTGGCGCTCGTCCTTGAACTTCGAGATGTCGGCCCCCGAGGCGAACGCCTTGCCCCCCGCGCCGGTCAGGACCATGACGCGGACCGAAGGGTCGGCGCCGAAGTCGGCCATCGCCTCGAGCGCCGCTTCCCACATCTCGAGCGAGATGGCGTTCAGCTTCTCGGGGTTGTTGAAGATCATCCAGCCGATGCCGTCGGCCTTCTTCGCGATCAGCTTCTCGCTCGCCATCTCAAGTCTCCTCAGACGATCCCGTCGCTCTTCAGCCGCGCGATGCCGGCGTCGTCGAAGCCGATCTCGCGCAGCACGTCGTCGGTGTGCTCGCCGAGCGCGGGCGGGTGCGCGACGACGCGGCTCGGAGTCCGGCTGAGCGTCACCGGCTGGCCCAGGTAAGGCACCTCGCCGACCTGCTGCACGATGCCGAGCGCGCGCACCTGCGGATCGGCGAACGCCTGGTCGATCGAATAGATCGGACCGCACGGCACGCCGGCCTCGTTGAGGACGTCGACCCACTCGGCGGTCGTGCGCGCGGCGAGGTGCTTCTCGATGTCGGCGTGGAGCTGGTCGCGGTGCTCCGAGCGCAGCGCGCCGGTCCTGTAGTCAGGGTGCTCGGCGAGCTCGGGCGCGCCGATCGCTTCGCACAGGCGCAGCCAGATCCGCCCGCCGGAGGCGGCGATGTTGAGATGGCCGTCGCGCGTCTTGAAGACTCCCGTCGGGATCGACGTCGGGTGGTTGTTGCCCGCCTGCTTGGCGATCTCGCCCTGCATCAACCAGCGCGCCGCCTGGAAGTCGAGCATGAACAGCTGCGCCTGCAGCAGCGACGACTGCACCCACTGACCCTTGCCGGACTTCTCGCGCTCGATGACCGCGACCGCGATCCCCCACGCGCAGAAAATTCCGGCGGCGAGATCGGCGATCGGAATGCCGACACGCACCGGCCCCTGCCCGGGCAGCCCGGTGATCGACATCAGCCCGCCCATGCCCTGCGCGATCTGATCGAACCCCGGGCGCAGCCGGTACGGGCCGTCCTGGCCGTAGCCCGAGATGCTCGCGTAGATCAAGCGCGGGTTGACCGCCGCCATCGTCGCGTAGTCGATGCCGAGCTTCGTCTTGACGTCGGGGCGGTAGTTCTCGACCAGGATGTCGGCGCGCGCCGCGAGGCGCTTCAGGATCGCGACGCCGTCGGCCGATTTGAGGTTGAGCGTGATGCCGCGCTTGTTGCGGTGCACGTTCTGGAAGTCGCTGCCGTCGCGCGGGCCGCCGATGCCCTCGCCGTCGTCGAGCGCCGGCGGCATCTCGACCTTGATCACCTGCGCGCCCCAGTCGGCGAGCTGGCGGACCGCCGTCGGGCCGGCGCGGACACGGGTGAGATCGAGGACGGTGAGATGCGAAAGAGCGTCCGACGCGAGCATGAATCAGTCTAGCGTGCGGCGCTAAGATGCGCGCGCGGTCCCACCACGACCATGCGTGCGCACACAGGAATCATCATGTCCGACCTGCAGGCGAAGTTCGAGCAAGCCGTCGCCGCTTCGAAGAAGCTTCCCGAGAAGCCCGACAACGCGACGCTGCTGCGCCTCTACGCTCTGTTCAAGCAGGCGTCCAACGGCGACGCCGACGGCGAACGCCCGGGCATGGGCGACATGGTCGGTCGCTTCAAGTGGGACGCGTGGAACGCGATCGCCGGCAAGTCGAAGGACGACGCGATGCAGGAGTACGTGGATCTCGTCGAATCGCTGAAGTGACCTGGGCGCCGACGGCGCTCAAGTCTTCTTCTGCGCTCGGCGCTTCGCCGGCACGCTCGCAGTCTTTCGCTCGGCCTCGGCGAGGACGTCGTCGAGGTTCTCCTCGATCTCGGCGAGGATGCGGTCGCGAAAGACGCCGACCAGGAAGCCGAGTCGCGCAGTCAGGTCGAACGAGTCGGCGGCGACGACGAGCTGGCCGTCGACGCCGGTACGCTTGAACTCGACGACGTCGCTCGTCCTGCCTTCGACCACCGTGCAGTCCATGCCGAACTTCTCCTCGGCCAGCTCGGCCCAGCGCAGCGCAGTCTTGCGCGCCCGGGCGAGGCCGAGGCGATGCGCGCGGTGGACGTGGATGTCGGCCATGGCAACTCCGTTGCAGAGGACGGCGCGAGCTTAGCGCGCGAGCGCTTCCGTCCGCTCGGCAGCCGGCAACGCAGCGATGCGCCGCACCTCGCCGTAGAAGCGCGCGAAGTCGCCGCCTTCGCGTTCGTAGATCCGCTCGAACGCGGGAACGAGGCCGGTGTAGCTCGCGAGCACCGCGAAGCTGGCGTTGTTGGCGTTCGCGAACCAGCTGTCGTAGCCAGCGTAGCCGCCCCAGCGCGCCGCTTTCAACGCCGCGTACTCGGCGCGCAGTCGCGCGAGCACGGCCGCCTTGCCGGCGCGCTTGTCGTCGTCGCTCGCGGCGCTCGCGTAGACGCGTGCGAGCTCGGCGCGAAAGCGCGTCGTGATCGCCCGGAAATCCGCCCTCCGCTTCTCGGCGGCGTCGGCGGCGGCGCGCGCCTCGGCGTCGGCGTGCTCGGCGAGCCAGCGCGCCTCGCCGATCTTCTCGACCGTGCTCGCGAACGACTCGTTGAACGCGGTGTCGCCGGGAACGAACACGACCTGGTGCGCAAGCTCGTGAAAGACGAGCCGCGCGAGCTCGCCTTCGGGATAGCCGATGAACGTGTTCAGGAGCGGGTCGGCGAAGAAGCCGCCGGCGGGCAGGCGGCCGAGCGTCGAGTACGCCGGCACCGGGTAGACAGCGACGTCGAGGCCGTCCTTCCTCAGCTCGGCGGCGAGCGCGTCGGCACGATCCTGGTGGTAGTAGCCGCGGTAGCCGACGCAGCCGACGATTGCGAAGCACCACGTTTTCGGCACCAGCGAGAGCTCGGGTGCGGCGACGACGTTCCACACCGCGGCCGAGCGGTGCAGGTCGGCGTAGCGGCGATAGCTCGCGTTGTCCGGCTCGCCGAGCTCGGTCACCGCGAAGTCGCGGATCCGCTGGGAGAGGACGAGCCGCTCGCGCAACGTCGCGCTCGTCGCCGGGTCGTCGAGCACCTGAGGCACGGGCCGCGCGGCCTGCAGGATCTCGAGATGGCCGACGACGGACTGCGCGTAGTAGCCGACCGTCGCGCAGCCCGACGTCGCACAGACGGTCGCGGCGGCGACGATCGCAGTCGCCGCCAGCCCTCCGAAAGTCACCGCGAGGACCTTTGCGGCGCGCCTCACGCGCGTGCCGGCACGCGGTCGCGCTCGACCTCGACGAGGCAGTCGTAGAAGCTCGGTGCGCGACCGATGTCGGTGAGGCGCTGGTGCGTCAGCTCGTTGCCGTTCTTGCCGTCGCTCGCGAGCTTCTTCCACCAGACGCCGAGGCCGTTGACGACGCCCGGCCGGGCGCGCTCGCCGACGACCGCCTTGCAGACGATGCTGCCCCGGTCGTTGAAGATGCGGACGCGGTCGCCCGAGGCGATGCCGCGCGGCGTTGCGTCGTCGGGCGAGATCTCGAGGATCGGCTCGCCTTCGATGCCGCGCAGGCTCGTGACGTTGACGAACGTCGAGTTGAGGAAGTTGCGCGCCGGCGGCGAGATCATCGCGAGCGGGAACCGCTTCGCGAGCCCGGGCGTGCTACGCACCGACTCGTAGGGCTCGACGAAGTCGGGAACGCCGAACCCCGGCGCATCGATGCGGCACTTGCCGTCAGGCGTCGGAAAGCCGCCTTCGGCGAACGGCGCTTCCGCGATCGGCAGCTTGACCCAGCCGCGCGCCCGCAGCTGCGCGAAGTCGATGCCGCCTTCGCCGGCCGAGCGGAACGCCGTCCGCGCGAGCGCTTCGTCGTCGTCGCGGAAGCACGGATCGTCGAAGCCGAGCCGCGCCGCAAGCTCGCGGAACACCTGCGTGTTCGGCCGTGCCTCGCCGAGCGGCGCGATCGCCGGCTCGTTGATCAGCGCATAGGTGTGGCCGTAGCTCGTGTGGACGTCGAGGTGCTCGAGTTGCGTCGTCGCCGGCAGCACGTAGTCGGCGTGGTCGGCGGTGTCGGTGAGGAAGTGCTCGAGGACGACGGTGAAGAGGTCGTCACGCGCGAAGCCGCGCATCACCTTGCCCGATTCGGGAGCGACCGCGACCGGATTCGAGTTGTAGACGACGAGCGCCTCGATCTTCGGACCGAAGCGCGACCCGTCCGCGCGCACCCCGCCCTCGTGCAGCAGGTCGTCGCCGATCGTGCTCATGTTGATCGTGCGGGGCCTGCGCCCCGCGAGCAGGTCGGGACGCTGCAGCGCCGCATCGGCGCGGACGTTGCGGAACCACCCCGACGACGACAGCAGCATGCCGCCGGCGCGGTCGCGCCACGCGCCGACGAGGCACGGCAGGATCGCGATCAGCCGCGTCGCATTGCCGCCGCCGCGAACGCGCTGCATGCCGTAGTTGAGGCGGATCGCCGCCGGCCGGATCGTGGCGTACTCGCGCGCGAGCGAGCGCACCTGCTCGGCGTCGATCCCGCACGCCGCGGCAACGCGCTCGGGCGGCCACTGCAGCGCGCGCTCGCGCAGCACCGGCCATGCCGCGTCGACATGGCGAGCGATGTAGTCGTGGTCGAGCCAGTCGTGGACGACGAGCTCGTGGATGACGCCAAGCGCGAGCGCGCCGTCGCTGCCGGGCAGGAGCTGGATGTGCTCGTGGCAGCGCTCTGCCGTCTCGGTGCGGCGCGGATCGATGCAGACGAGCTTGGCTCCGGCGCGCTTGGCCTGCAGTGCGAAGCTCCAGAAGTGCAGGTTCGCGGTGATCGAGTTGCTGCCCCAGATGACGATCAGCCGGCTCTCGGCGTAGTGCTCGACGTGCATTCCGACCTTGGCGCCGTACGTCGCGGCGAGCGCCTCGCCGCCGGCCGACGAGCAGATCGTGCGGTCGAGGAGCGAAGCGCCCAGGCGGTGGAAGAAGCGCCCGGCCATGCTCTCGCCCTGCACCAGGCCCATCGTGCCGGCGTAGCTGTAGGGAACGATCGCTTCGGCGTTGGCGAGGTCGGGCCCGGCGATGCGCACGAGCCGATCGGCGATCGCGTCGAGCGCCTCGTCCCACGACACCGGCGCGAAGCGGCCGCTGCCCTTCGCGCCGACGCGCTTCAGCGGCGTCAGCACGCGCTCGGGGTGGTACGTGCGCTCGGTGTAGCGCGACACCTTGGTGCAGAGCGCGCCGTGGGTCGGCGGATGCGCCGGGTCGCCGTGGACCGCGACAGCGCGCCCTTCGTCGACGCTGACGAGCAGCGCGCACGTGTCGGGGCAGTCGTGTGGACAGGCGGCGCGGACGACGGCGGCGGGCATGCGCACACTATGGCACAGCACCCGCAGGGACGAGGTCGCACGGGTACACTGGTCCGGGCAGGTGCCGGCAGTCCGACACCTCGCTGCGCGACCGGGATCCGACCATGCAAGTCATCGACTCCATCCTCGCCGACGCGGCGCAGATCGCCGCGATCCGCCGCGACATCCACGCCCATCCCGAGCTCTGCTTCGAGGAGCGCCGCACCGCCGACCTCATCGCCGAGCAGCTGACGTCGTGGGACATTCCGTTCCACCGCGGCATGGGAACGACCGGGATCGTCGCGATCCTGAAGAACGGCAAGAGCGACCGCGCGGTCGGCCTGCGCGCCGACATGGACGCGCTGCCGATCACCGAGCACAACGCGTTCGCGCACAAGAGCGTCCACACCGGCAAGATGCATGCGTGCGGCCACGACGGCCACACCGCGATGCTGCTCGCGGCCGCCAAGCACTTCGCGAAGCACCGCAACTACGACGGCACCGTCTATCTGATCTTCCAGCCCGCCGAAGAAGGCGGCGGCGGCGCGCGCGAGATGATGAAGGACGGCCTCTTCGAGAAGTTCCCGATGGAGGCGGTGTTCGGCGCGCACAACTGGCCGGGGCTGAAGGCGGGCCAGTTCGCGCTCAAGTCGGGCCCGGCGTTCGCGTCGAGCAACGAGTTCCACATCACGATCCGCGGCAAGGGATCGCACGGCGCGATGCCGCACCTCGGCGTCGATCCGGTGCCGATCGCGGCGCAGATGATCACCGCGTTCCAGACGATCATCACGCGCAACAAGCGGCCGATCGACGCCGGCGTGATCTCGGTGACGATGGTCCACACCGGCGAAGCGACCAACGTCGTTCCCGAGAGCTGCGAGATGCAGGGCACCGTGCGCACCTTCACGCTCGAGGTGCTCGACCTCATCGAGCGGCGGATGCAGGAGATCGCCGAGCACACCTGCGCGGCGTTCGGCGCCCAGTGCGAGTTCAGCTTCAAGCGCAACTACCCGCCGACGATCAACCACGACGCGGAGACCGAGTTCGCGCGCCGCGTCATGACCGAGATGGTCGGCGCCGAGAACGTGATGGAATTCGAGCCGACGATGGGCGCCGAGGACTTCAGCTACTTCCTGCTCGAGAAGCCCGGCTGCTACTTCCTGATCGGCAACGGCGACGGCGCGCACCGCGACGGCGGCCACGGCATGGGGCCGTGCATGCTGCACAACCCGAGCTACGACTTCAACGACGAGCTGATCCCGCTCGGCGGCTCGCTCTGGGTTCGCCTCGCCGAGGCGTGGCTCGCCGCGCCGCGCCGCTGACGTGGCCGACGACGCCGACCAGCGCAAGGCGCCGCGCCGCGAGCGCCGCGCCGCGCCGCGGCCGTCGCGCCCGCCGCGGCCACCCGGCGAGACCGGCGCATCGCGCCATTTCGCCCAGACCTACGCCGAGGCACGCGACAAGTTCTTCGTCGCGGCGCGCTCGCGCGGCCTCGGCGTCGAGACGCACGTGCATCCGCTGCCTGGCCGCGACGGCGAGATGCTCGCGATGGACGTCGCCCGCGACGGCGATCTCGCGGCGCCGTCGGTGCTCGTCGTCAGCAGCGCGTGCCACGGCGTCGAAGGCTTCTGCGGCTCGGGCGTGCAGGTCGCGCTGCTCGGCGACGCCGCCTTCCACGACGAAGCCGCCGCCGCAGGGGTCGCCGTGCTCTACGTCCACGGCCTCAATCCGTACGGTTTCTCGTGGTGGCGGCGGACGACGAACGAGAACGTCGACCTCAACCGCAACTTCCGCGACTTCGCCGCTGCTGCGCCTGCGAACACGCACTACGACCAGCTCGCGGCGCTGATCGTCCCGTCGACGTGGCCGCCGGACGCAGCGACGACGGCGTCGCTCGACGCGTTCGTCGCCGAGCACGGCGATCGCGCGCTGCAGCAGGCGATCTCGGGCGGCCAGTACGCGCACCCGCAAGGTCTCTTCTTCGGCGGCCACGCGCCGACATGGAGCCACGCGACGCTCCGCCAGGTGCTCCATCGCCACGCGACGCGCTGCGCCCGCCTCGGCTGGTTCGACCTGCACACCGGCCTCGGCCCGAGCGGCCACGGCGAGCGCATCTTCGCCTGCCGCGACGACGCCGCCGCGCTCGCGCGCGCCAAGGCGTGGTGGGGCGAGGTGACGTCGTTCTACGACGGCAGCTCGACGTCGGCGGTGCTCACCGGGCTGATGTTCAACGCGGCGTACGAGGAGTCGCCGCAGGCCGAGTACACCGGGATCGCGCTCGAGTACGGCACGTTGCCGCAGGAAGACGTGATGCTCGCGCTGCGCGCCGACCAGTGGCTCGAGAACCATCCCGAGACCGACGGCGCGACGCGCGCGGCGATCAAGAAGCAGCTGCGCGACGCCTTCTACGTCGACACCGACGAGTGGAAGGAGAAGATCGTCGGGCAGGGGGTCGATGCCGCGCGGGGCGCGCTGCGCGGGCTCGGCGCCTGACAATCCTGCTGGCCGGCCGCGCCCGCGGTGACCTGCGCTCGCACGGCGGCGCGTCGATCGGCGCCTGCCTCTGCGTTCGCCTCAGCGCAGCACCTGGTCGGCGCGCACCAGCACGGCCTGCGGCACCTGCAGACCGAGCGCGTCGGCGGTCTTCAGGTTGACGGTCGTCTCGATCGTCGTCGGCTGCTCGATGGGTAGCTCGGCGGGCTTCGTGCCGCGCAGGACGCGGTCGACGTAGTACGCGAGCCGCTGGTACGAATCCGAGAGACGCGGCCCGTACGAGCAGAGCGCCCCGCTGCGGGCGAACACCGGCCAGCTCGCGACGACCGGAATGCGCTGCTGCATGCCGAAGGCGATGATGCTGTCGCGGTTCTGCACCGTGAAGCTGTCGGCGAGCACGGAGATCGCCTGGACCTTGTCGGCCGCCATCTTCGCGAAGGCGGCCGCGAGCTCGTCGGACGTGCGCGCCGGCGTGTAGCGGACGTCGAGACCGATCCGGCCGCCCGTCGACTCCGAGCTGGACCGTTCGTTGTCCTGGCCGGGATACGCCGGGTTGGCAAGGAGAGCGACACGCCGCACGCCAGGGGTCATCTCGCGCAGCAGCTCGAGCCGCTTGCCGTTCAACTCGACCGCCATGTACGTCAGACCCGTCATGTTGGCGTTCGGGCGCGCGAGGCTCTGCGCCAGCCCGGCGATCACCGGATCGGCGCTGTACGCGTAGACGACCGGGGTCGGCAGGTTCATCGACTTGATCTCGAGCGCCGCTTCGCCCTGGACGACGATGAGGTCGACCGGCGCGCGCGCCAGCTCGTCGGCAAGCCCGCGCACCTTGCCGAGGTCGTCATCGCCGTAGCGGAAGACGATCGTCAGGTTCTTGCCCTCGACGAAGCCCAGCGCGGCGAGCGCGTCGCGGAACGCCTTGACGAACGGCTCCAGGCTCGGCGGCCGTTGCGCCGTCAGCCAGCCGATCCGCGCCGTGCGCGCCTGCGCAACGCAGAGGCCCGGCAGCGCGGCGACAGCAGCGGCAGCGAACAGCAAGCGGCGTCTCTTCATGGCAGCTCCTCCACTTGCGAAGCATGGCTGCAACGCCGACGCTGCAGCCAGAGACCCTTGCCACTGCGACGCGGTGGCAAAGTTCACTCGCGAGCGGCGACGACCCGAAATGCCGGCACCGGCCGGTGAAAGCCCTTCAGCACGAGCTCGCCGGCGCCTTCGCTCGCGACCGCGCCGTCGAGCGACGCGTGGACACGCTGCGAAACGAGGATCTCGCCGCCCTGCGCTTCGCCGCACAAGCGCGCCGCGAGGTTGGTGACGGTGCCGATCGCGCCGTAATCGATCCGCCCCGGAAAGCCGATGCCGCCGATCGTCGCGAAGCCCTGCGCGATGCCGATCCCCATCGAGAGCGCATGGCCGCGCTTCTTCCAGCCTTCGGCGAGCCGGTGCACCTCGCGCTGCATCGCGAGCGCCATCCTGACGGCGCGCAGACCCGGGTCGGGAACCTGCACCGGGTCGTTGAAGAACGCCATGATGCCGTCGCCGGTGAAGCGCTCGAGCGTCGCCTCGTGCTCGAGCACGAGCGCGCCGACCGCGGCGTGGTATTCGCCGAGCACCGCCATCACGTCCTCGGGGTCGGCGGTCTCGGTGAACGCGGTGAAGCCGCGCAGGTCGAGGAAGACGACGGTGATCTCGCGG
>Ga0068852_100003431_pt1 | contig 11074 bp, 14 predicted proteins | sample KBSCornC22_FD_66594 | JGI IMG/M metagenome (GOLD analysis project Ga0068852, IMG submission 66594) | Corn rhizosphere microbial communities from Kellogg Biological Station, Michigan, USA - KBS Corn C2-2 | ecosystem: Host-associated > Plants > Roots > Rhizosphere > Soil ... | reverse complement strand
CGAGCCTCGCGCCCGGCCGCGTCGGCGGCCACTGCCACGGCGGGCTGCTGATCCTCGACGGCGACGTTCCTGGACTCCCGACGCCGCCGATCCTCGGCAACAACTACCATGTCTACGACTACGCGTTGTTCTGGGGCGCGATCCGGCGCGACGTCGAGCGGAGGCTCGCGGCGTGGCATCGCTGATCACGTCGTCGACCGCGGAATTCGCGGCGGGCCTCCCCAGCGCCGGCAAGCTTCTCGGGCTCGACGTCGGTACGAAGACCATCGGCATCGCGATCTGCGATTCGGGCTGGCACTTCGCCGGCCCGTCGGAGACGATCCGCCGCGTGAAGTTCACGCAGGACCTCGCAAGCCTCCGCCGGATCATCGCGCATGAGCATGCGCTGGGCCTGGTCGTCGGCCTGCCGCTCAGCATGGACGGAAGCGACAGCCCGCGAACCCAGTCAGTCCGCGCCTTCGCGCGCAACCTGGCCCCGCTCGAGCTTCCGATCCTGCTATGGGACGAGCGCTGGTCGACGCAGGCGGTCGAGCGCGCGATGATCGAGGCGGACGTCAGCCGCGCCAAGCGCGCCGAAAAAGTCGACGCCCTCGCCGCCGCCCATATCCTGCAGGGCGCGATCGACGCGCTGGCAAATATCGGCGACGGCAGTTAGCGCAGGCGCTCGTGGACCTTCTTTCCATCGACTCGCTCAGCGACGACCAGATCGGCGAGATCCTCGATCGCGGCGAGCGATGGTTCGAGAAGAATCGTTCGGCAACGGTGCACGCCGACACGCTCGCCGGCCGGATCGTGTTCAACGTCTTCTATGAGAGCTCGACTCGCACCGCGATGTCGTTCGCGACCGCGACTCACCGGCTCGGCGCGTCGGCGATCTCGCTTTCGGTCGAGCATTCGTCGGTCAAGAAGGGCGAGAGCCTCGAGGACACGGCGGCGACGCTGAATGCCATGCGCCCCGACGCACTGGTCATCCGCCACCGCGACAATGGCGCGCCGGCAAGGGTTGCGGAGATTGTCGAAGCGCCGGTGATCAACGCGGGCGACGGCACCAACGAGCATCCGACCCAGGCCCTGCTCGACGCCGCGGCGATCCGCCACCGGCTCGGCCGCATCGAGGGCCTGACCGTCGCAATCTGCGGCGACATTCGCCACAGCCGGGTCGCGCGCTCGAACGCCAGGCTGCTGCCCCGCCTCGGTGCAAACGTGAAGCTCGCGGGTCCGCCGGAGTTGATGCCGGCAGACGTCCCGCAGCTCTCGGTCGACGAGGCGATCGCCGGCGCCGACGTCGTCATGATGCTGCGGATTCAGCGTGAAAGGCTGGAGCAGGAGCTCGGCGACGGGCCGGGCGAATATCTCGGCCGCTACGGCCTCACCGCGGAGCGCCTCGCGAGCGCCGCGCCGGGCGCGCTCGTCATGCACCCCGGTCCGATGAACCGCGGCGTCGAGATCGAAAGCGCGATTGCCGACGACCGCGAGGGGTCGCTGATCACGCTTCAGGTCGAAATGGGCGTGGCCGTGCGGATGGCCTGCCTGGAAATGCTCGTCGCCTAGTTGCTCGCAATTTCGACCGGCGCGTCGCCGGCGATCCCGCGAACGAAGCAATGCCCGCCGCGGCTCTTGAGCGCGTTGCAGCGCGCGATCGCCTCGCGCTCATTGCCGAAGCCCTGGACCGACAGCCGCCAGAACGTGCCGTTCGCCGAATCGAAGCGGGCCTTGAGCGGAAGGTAAGCGCGAAGAGCCGGATAGCGCTGCGTGAGATGGGCCCATCCGGCGCTCACCTGCTGCGGCGAATGGTACGAGCCGATTTGCATGACCACGCCGCTGTTGCCGCGGACGGCCGCCGCGAGGTGGCGCGCCTTCGGCTTCGCAGCCGGCGCCTTCTTCGGAAGGAAGGCGGCAACGGTCGCTTCGGCCTTGTCGGCCGCAGTCACGAGCATTGCCGTGGTCGCCGAGGCCAGGCTCGACGCCTGGTCGACGAGCGATTTGGGCGCAGGCGGCGCGACGGCGACTGCCGGTGCCATCTGCGGAGCGGGAACCGGAGCCGCGATCGCTTCGGCGAACTGCGGCGCCGGAGCAACTGGAGCGGCCTCAGCGACTTCCGGTTGCGGAGCGGGCGCGGGCGTTGCCGGAGCCGGCGCTGCGCTGGCCATCCTCGTATCGGTCTTGGAAAGCGCGAAGCGGACCGGCTCGCCCGGGTCGGTGGCCGCCGGAATCACTCCGACCAGCGCCGCGACCTGGTCCGACGGACGCTTCGGGCTGGCAAGCTGCATCCACTGATGGATTCGGCTGTCGAGCTCGTTTGCCGGCACGTCCTGCGAAGCAATGGTCCGCGCCTCCGTCCAGTCGCCGGCGAGCGCATGGGCGAGCGCCAAATTCTGGCGGACGGTGGCATCCGCTCCGGGCGCACGCGCCGCGGCTTCGAGCACCGGGATCGCATCCGCCGGGCGCCCGGCAAGCGCAAGCGCGAGGCCATAGTCGGACGGGTCGAGCACCGACTGTCCGGCCTGGAGGAAAGCGACCGCCTGGTCGCTCCTGCCGATGGCAGTTTCGGCGAGCGCGAGCTTAAGGATCACCCGCGGCTGATTCGAATAAAGGGTCAGCGCGTCCTTGTACGCAGTGGCGGCCGACGAGAAGCGGCCGGCAGCGAAATAGGCATTGCCGAGAAGTGCACGAAATCCGGCGTCGCCCGGCGTTGCTTCGACCGCGCGCTCGGCGAAGTCGACAGCTTGCGGGACGTTCTTTGCGTTGAGGGCCACGAGGGCGCGAGTGGCAAGGCCCACGTTCTCGCCCGCCTGGCCGCCGAAGCTGGTCTTGACCTGCGTCGTCGCGCAGCCCGCGATCATCGAAGCGAGGACGGCAGCGGAAACGGCTGTGCCGAAGCGTAGCGGCGTGGACATCGGTCTTACCCCTTGCGTTTGGCCTTCGCGGCCATCGAGTCGAGTTCCGGCATATGTTCGAGCAGCTGGTCGAGTGCGTCCGTGACGAGCTGCTGTGCCGAGCGGCCGTTGACGGCGCAGGCGAGGCGCAGCTTCAGGTGACGCTCGGGGTCGAGCCGCAGTGTGAACGCAGCCTTCCCCTTGCTGCCCGCGACCGAGCGTGGACGCGGTGCGCGGCGGCGCGCAACCGGCGGAGCGGTAGGAACGGCGGCGAGCGCGGGCCTCTCGGCCACGAGCGCAGGCTCCTCTTCCTCCTGCTGTTCGACGACGGCGTCGTACAGCTCGGCGCTCTCGTTGGCTTCTTCTTCCGGCTCCTCCGCCTCGATTGCGAAGCGGTCGGCAAGCTCGGCCTGCTGGTGATGGACCGGCGACTGCACCGGCGTGAGGCCGGTGGGATGAACCCGCGGATGCTCGACGACGTCGTCGCCGAACGCGTCATGCTCGGGATCGCGCGAGACCTCCGCCGGCTTGGGCGGTTCGAAGCCCATGTCGTTCCAGCCGAGATCCTCGAGGCCGTTGCCGCCCTGGCCAAAGCCCTGGGGCCGCATGGCCGGACGCGCGGCGCCCTTGCGGGCGAGAAGCCCCGAGGAAAGAGAAGCGAAAGGCTTGGCTTCAGCCACCGATCGCCCCCTTACTGACCGACGACGCGGCGGCCGAACCCGCCGACGGGACGCGGACTGGCCGGAGCAACGCCGGGCGCCGCCCCGGGCGCCGCGAACACGGTCCGGCGGAAATTCTTCTCGAGCCGGTCGGAGATATAATCCCACAGCTCGGTCACTTCCTTGGCGGAGCGGCCGCCCGGATCGATTTCCATGACCGTGCGGCCATCGATCATCGAGGCCGCGAAATCGGTGCGGTGGTGAAGGGTGACCGGCGCCACGGTGCCGTGCTGCGACAGCGCAACGGCCGCCTCGTAGGTGATCTTGGCCTTCGGAGTTGCCGCATTGACGACGAAGATGAGCGGCTTGCCGGCGCGGTCGCACAGGTCGACGGTGGCGCCGACGGCGCGAAGGTCGTGCGGGCTCGGCCGAGTCGGAATGACGATCAGCTCGGCAACCGCGATCACGCTCTGGATCGCCATGGTGATGGCCGGCGGCGTGTCGACGACCGCAAGGCGGAAGCCCTGCTGGCGAAGCACCTCGAGATCGGAAGCAAGACGCGCAACGGTGGTCTGGGCGAAGGCCGGCATGTCGGCTTCGCGCTCGTTCCACCAATCGGCAAGGCTGCCTTGCGGGTCGATGTCGATGAGGCAGACCGGACCTGCCCCCGACATCTGCGCCTGCACCGCAAGATGTCCGGACAGGGTCGTCTTACCGGACCCGCCCTTCTGCGATGCCAATGCCAGGACGCGCATGCTTTTCCCCTCGCGTGAATGACGCCAATTGAGTGACGGGAGTGACACCAGAGGCTCTAAAATCTGGTTAACAACGCCAAGAGGCTGTTTCCGACCGCGCAGTCGTCGGCTAAGCTCCTGGTGGGGTGGGTTTGCCAGTGAATTGCAAATACTTAGTTGCCGCTGCCCTGCTGGGCGCAATTGCTTCGCCGCTGAATGCGCAGTCGGTCAAGGCCGGCATCGATGCATGGCAGAAGGCCGATTATGCCGGCGCCGTCGCCATCTGGAGGCCGCTTGCGGAGAAGGGCGACGCCGACGCCGAGTTCAATCTCGGCCAGGCTTATCGTCTCGGGCACGGCGTGCCGACCAACCTTGCCGCCGCCAAGACCTGGTTCGAGCGCGCGGCCGCGCAGGGGCATGTCGATGCCCAGACCACCCTCGGCCTGCTGCTGTTCGAGAACGGCGACCAGGCCCAAGCGCTGAAATGGCTCAAGCAGGCGGCCGACCGTGACGAACCGCGCGCCCAGCTCGTTTACGGCACGGCGCTGGTCAACGGCGACAGCGTCACCCAGGATCCGGCGCTCGGCTACGCCTATGTGAGTCGGGCTGCGGCGCAGGGTTTGGCGCCGGCAAAGGAGACGCTCGACCAGCTCGACAAGCTGCTGGCGCCGGCCGACCGGAAGCGCGGCAGCGCGTTGGCGCGGGAAATCGCCAGCCACGCGTTGGCCAATGCGGCGGCGAAAACGACCGCCGCAGCGAAGTCGTCCAGGCCCGTGAAGACCGCCAAAGCCAAGCCGCCCGCCCCTCGTTCCAATCCACCGAGCCAGGCCGTGGCGACGGCTGCTCCCACTGCGAAGCCGGCGCCGGCGCCGGTCGCCGCAAGCGGGGCGTGGCGGATCCAGCTCGGCGCCTTTTCGCAAAAGGGCTCGGCAGAAGCATTGTACGCGAAGCTCGCGGGCAAAGCGGCGCTGTCTGGCCGCCACGCCTTCTACATTCCCGTCGGCGCGATCACCCGCCTGCAGGTCGGCCCGTTCGAAACCAGGGGGGCGGCCCAGGCCGCGTGCAGCGCACTTGCCGTTCCCTGCTTCGCCGTTGTGGCGAAGTAGCTAGACCCTGAACCAGTCGCGCCGGCGGACGCCCTGCACCCACAGCAGCGCGTCGAGTCCGTGATGCTTGAGGTCGGCGTCGGCGACCTCGACCAGCGCCGGCTTGGCCCTGAAGGCAATGCCGAGCCCCGCTTCCTCGATCATCAGCGTGTCGTTCGCGCCGTCGCCGATCGCCAGCACCTCCTCGCGCCTGAGGTTGAGCTGCTCGCGGGCCTCGGCAAGCGCCTCGCGCTTGGCCATCGCATCGACGATCGGGTCGCCGACCTCGCCGCTGAGCTTGCCGCCGGTGAACACCAGCCGATTCGCCTTGACGCGGTCGAACCCGACCGCGCTCGCGATCGGCTCGGCGAAGGACAGGAAGCCGCCCGAAACGAGAAGGCAGCTCGAGCCTCCGGCGCGCATCGTCTGGACGAGTGTCTCAGCGCCCGCCGTGATTTCGACCCGCTCGTCGAGGCAGCGCTTGAGCGCCCGCTCGTCGAGACCTGCGAGGAGGCGCACCCGCTCGCGAAGCGCCCCGGGGAAATCGAGCTCGCCCTGCATCGCGCGCTCGGTGATTCGCGCCACCTTGTCCTTGAGGCCGGCATATTCGGCGAGCTCGTCGATGCATTCCTGGCCGATGATGGTCGAATCCATGTCGGCGACGAGCAGCTTCTTCCACCGCAGCTCCTCCGGCTGGACGATCACATCCACCCCCTCGAGCGAATCGAGCGCCCAGCGCGCGGCCTTGGCGTCGCCCGAGTAGCGCAGGTCCGCCGCGTCGCCCTCGTCGATCCAGTGCAGGAACGCGGCCTTCGGATCGAGCTCGCGGAGCAGGCCGAGGGCGCGCTCGACCAACCTGTCATCCAGCTGTCCGGCTGCTATCAGCGTCGCAATTGCCATGGCGTCGAAACCCAAACCTCCTCTCGTCGTCATCGCCGGGCCGACCGCAAGCGGCAAGTCGGCATTGGCGCTCGCTTTTGCTCAGCAAATCGGCGGCGTGGTCGTCAACGGCGACAGCGCGCAGGTTTATCGCGACCTTCGCGTGCTCAGCGCCGCGCCGACCGCCGAAGAGCTGAACGCGGCGGACCACCGCCTCTACGGCATCCAGGACGGCGCCCTCCCCTGCTCCGCGGCCGACTGGGCCGCGATGGCGCACCGTGAGATCGACGCCATCCATGCAAGCGGCCGAACGCCCGTCCTGGTCGGCGGGACCGGCCTTTATCTCAAGACGCTGCTCGACGGAATCGCGCCGGTGCCGGCAATCGGTCCCGAGGTTCGCGCGCGCGTCAGACAAGCGGCGGTCGAGCAGAACCGGGCGGAGCTGGAAAAGCTCGACCCGCCGGCCGCGGCGCGGCTCAATCCGGCCGACACCACGCGAATCAACCGGGCGCTGGAGGTCCTGCTGTCCACTGGTCGAACGCTCGCGGAATGGCAGAAGGAGCGCCAAGGCGGCATCGGGTCGGCCGTCGAGCTCCGTCCGCTGATCCTGTTGCCGCCGCGTAAATGGCTCTACGCCCGCTGCGACGACCGGTTCGCGCGGATGATCGATGAAGGCGCGGTGGCGGAGGTGGAGGCGCTCCTCGCCCGCAATCTCAACCCCAACCTGCCGGTCATGAGGGCGATCGGCGTTCGGGAGCTCGGTCGATATCTCCTCGGCGAGGTGTTGCTGGACGACGCCGTTGCCGCGGGGCGGCAAGCGACACGCCGCTACGCCAAGCGCCAATATACCTGGTTCGCCCACCAGCCGCCGGCCGAGTGGCCGCGGTTCCGCGAAGCCCTCGACGTCGAGCGGTTGCCCGAAGCGCTGGCCCTGCTCGGAGCAAGGGGCTAGGCGCGGCGCCGATGGAAATGCTTCGTGACTCCGACATTGATCCCGCGCCGCTCGCCGGCAAGCGGGTCGCGGTCCTCGGATACGGCAACCAGGGACGCGCCCAGTCGCTGAACCTCAAGGACAGCGGGATCGACGTCGTCGTCGGCCTTCGCGGCGAATCCGGCAGCGCCATCGAGGCCGAGGCCGCGGGCCTCGAGACCGCGCTCGTCGAGCATGCGGTCCGCTCCGCCGATATCGTGATGATGCTCGCTCCCGACGAAATCCACGCCGCACTCTATCGCGAGATCGAGCCGCAGCTGAGGCAAGGTGCCGCGCTCGGGTTCAGCCACGGGCTCTCGGTCCGGTTCGGCTTCGTCGAGCCGCGCAACGATTTCGACGTCTTCATGGTCGCACCGAAGGGCCCCGGAACGGCCCTGCGGTCGCTGTACAAGCAGGGCAAGGGCATGATCGCGCTATGGGCCGTCGCGCAGGACGCGACCGGGAACGCCCGCGGCATTGCGCTCGCCTACGGGCAGGCGATCGGCAGCGGCCGCGCCGGCCTCATCGCCTCGACCTTCGCCGAAGAGGCCGAGGCCGACCTGTTCAACGAGCAGGCGGTGGTGTGGGGCGGCGTGCCGGCGCTGCTCATCGCCGGGTTCGAGACTCTGGTCGCCGGCGGCGTGACTCCCGAAGTCGCCTATCTCGAATGCGTCGGCGAGCTCCACCTCATCGCCGAGCTGATCGAAGCGCGCGGAATCGCCGGAATGAAGGAAGCGATCTCCAACACCGCCGAGCTCGGGGCGCTGCTCGGCGGCGAGCGGATCGTCGATTCGAGCGTCCGCGAGCGGATGGCCGAAGTGCTCGCCGAAGTGCGCGCCGGCCGCTTCGCCGATGAGCTGAGGAACGAGGAAGCGAGCCGATACGAACGGCTAGAGAAGCAACGTTCCGAAGCGCGCTCGACGCTGATCGAGCAGACCTATCGCCGGCTGAACGAAGGCGAAGAAGGCTAGCCGATCACCTGCGGCGGCATTTCGATTGCAGGACGGTCGCCGACGCTCGCCCGCTCGAGATAGGCGCGCTGGAGCTTGCGATGAGTCTCGGCGACGCCGGGATCGGGAGCGCTCGCGGCAAGCTCCTGCTCCTCGGCGGCGCGCTGCGCGAAATAGATGCGGTCCGGTGTTGCCATGGCGCGCCTCCTGCTGGGGAAGCGCGGCTCCTAACACAAACCTGCCCGAAAGTCGCCCTGTCAGGCGTTCTCGCGGGCATTTTCCTTCGCCCGCTCAATTGCTTCGACGAGCACCCGCTGCGCCTCCGAGGCGTCGCCCCAGCGGCCGACCCGGACCCATTTGTCGGGCTCCAAGTCCTTGTAGTGGGTGAAGAAGTGCTCGACCTGCTGGCTGACGATGTCGGGCAAGTCGGCGTGGCTCGTCACCTGCGAGTAATAAGGGAAGGTCGAATCGACCGGGACCGTCAGCAGCTTTTCGTCGCCGCCGTGCTCGTCCTCGAGGAACAGGACAGCGATCGGCCGCGCCCGGACCACGCTTCCGGGAATGAACGGCGAGCGGGCGACGACCAGCGCGTCGATCGGGTCGCCGTCGGGCGACAGCGTGTGCGGAACGAAGCCGTAGTTCGCCGGATAGCGCATCGGCGTGTGGAGGATCCGGTCGACGAACAAGGCGCCCGACTTCTTGTCGAACTCGTACTTCACCGGTTCGCCGCCGACAGGCACTTCGATGACCACGTTGATATTGCCAGGCGGATCGTCGCCGGTGGGGATGAGGTCGATGTTCATGGCTTCGCTTCTCAGGGGACGTGGCCGCCGCCCCTAAACACCGCCAGTCCGAAGAACAATGCCGCGACGCCCGCGGCGACGGTCCCGACCAGGTAGCCCGCCGCCATTCCGAGCGAATGCCGCTCGACCAGAAGCGCGGCATCGAGCGAGAAGGAAGAGAAGGTCGTGAAGCCGCCGAGGATGCCGGTGGTGAGGAACAGCCGCACATGCTGCGGAACGCCGGCGCGGTAGGCGAAGAAGCCGGCGAGCAAGCCCATCGCGAACGAGCCGACCACGTTCACGATGAAGGTGCCGAACGGAAAGCCGTAGCCGAACAGCTTCGCCGCGCCGACGTTGACCCCGTGGCGCATCGCCCCGCCGATCCCGGCGCCGAGAAAGACAATCAGGTAAAGCATAACCCTCCCACTGCAGCACTAGTGCGCCCGCAGGAGCCATCAGCCGATCGGCGGTTAAAAGGGAGACCCCATTCCCTGGCTCGCACTTAGCAGCCAATTCCTTTCCGACAAGCTACCGCCGCCCCTGGGACGTTTCACCGAACCTTGGTGCGCGCTCCCGTCGGCCGGGCCGCCCGAAACTGAGAAATGGCGCTTTCCCGCGCTTGGCACGCTTCGTGAATAGAGTTGAGCAGGAGCCGCAAGGCGACCGCCAACAAAGGGGAACAGGACCATGTCAGCATCTTCGGTAAAGCGCAGCATCATCGCCATTTTCGCTGCAGTCGCAGTGAGCGCCGGGACCATCGGCGCAACCGTCAGCCCTGCTCAGGCCAGCACGATCCACGCCGTCGAGCTCGCTCATGGCTAGGATCGAAGCCGAGGTGCCGACGGATCTCCTCGCCGACCTGCTGATCGAGCAGGCCAGCGCGCCGGTGCCTCGGCCGCGCCAGCCCGAAAGCTTCCCGGCGAAAGTCTATGCCGTCATCGCGCTGACAACCGTGTCGACGTTCGGGACGCTCGTTACGGGGTACCAGCTGCTCTTCGCACATCAGCTGTTCGCATGAGCGGAATATCGAAGTTGCTGAACCGGCTTGCAGCCAGCCCGTGGGCGCTGTCCTGTGGCAGCTTCATGCTGACAGCCGTCGTGATCCGGTCGAACAGCTTCAGCTTCTTCTGAGCGGAGGCCGAAAGCCGCGCGTACAGCTCACTTCCGGCCGAACAATTTCTCGATTTCGCCGTGGCCGAGCTTCACCCAGGTCGGGCGGCCATGGTTGCACTGGCCCGAGCGCGGGGTGACTTCCATCTCGCGCAGCAGGGCGTTCATTTCGGCGACCGACAGAATTCGGCCGGCGCGGACCGAGCCGTGGCAGGCGATGGTTGCCGCGACGAGATCGAGCTTGTCGCGAAGGCTCATCGGGCCGCCGAGATCGGCGATTTCTGCAGCGAGGTCGGAGAGCAGGCCGGCAATGTCGGTCTTGCCGAGCGCAGCCGGGACGGTCCGCACCAGCATCGCCGTCGGGCCGAAACGCTCGACCTCCAGGCCGAGTTCGGCAAGGTCCGCGGCGGCGCCTTCGAGCCGGTCACAGTCGGGCTCCTCGAGCTCGACGACCTCGGGCAGCAGGAGCGCCTGCCGCGCGACGGTGCCGCCTTCGCGCGCCGCGCGCATGCGCTCGAGCACCAGCCGCTCGTGCGCCGCGTGCTGGTCGACGATCACGAGCCCGTCCTCCGCCTCGGCGACGATGTAGGTCGCGGCGACCTGGCCGCGCGCAACGCCGAGCGGGAAAGCGGGCACGGGTTCGAAGGCCGGTTCGGCGCGGGCTGCAGGAGCAGGTTCGAAGAGGCGCTGCTCGTCGGCAATTCTCGCCATCCCCGCGAACGCGGGAATCCCGCTATCTTCCACGGCGGGACCTCCGCTTCCTCCCGGGTGACGGTCGAGCGCCTGATCGTAGATCGCGCTCGAAGTCCACATCACCGGCGCGGCGGCCTGCTCTCGGGCGGCGCTCCTCCCGCTCTCCTCGTCGAGCGCGCGGCGGAGCCCGCCGATGATCAGCCCGCGCACCGCTTGCGGGTCGCGGAAGCGCACCTCGGTCTTGGCCGGGTGCACGTTGACGTCGACCTCGTCGAGCGGGATCTCGAGGAACAGTGCGGCGATCGGGTGGCGGTCGCGCGCGATCAGGTCGCGATA
>Ga0068852_100003426_pt1 | contig 11077 bp, 10 predicted proteins | sample KBSCornC22_FD_66594 | JGI IMG/M metagenome (GOLD analysis project Ga0068852, IMG submission 66594) | Corn rhizosphere microbial communities from Kellogg Biological Station, Michigan, USA - KBS Corn C2-2 | ecosystem: Host-associated > Plants > Roots > Rhizosphere > Soil ... | reverse complement strand
GACCGCCGCATGGGCGAGAACGTCTTCGGACGGCCCAAGAGCCCGGTCAACCGCCGCGAATATGGTCCCGGCCAGCACGGCCAGCGTCGCAAGGGCAAGCTCAGCGACTACGGCATCCAGCTTCGCGCCAAGCAGAAGCTCAAGGGCTATTACGGCGATATCACCGAAAAGCAGTTCAAGAAGAACTATATCGACGCCAGCCGGATGAAGGGCGACGCGTCACAGAACCTCATCGGCCTGCTCGAGCGCCGGCTCGACATGGTCGTTTATCGGGCGAAGTTCGCGCCGACCATCTGGGCCGCTCGCCAGCTCGTCAGCCACGGGCACATTCGTGTGAACGGCGTGAAGTGCAATATCGCGTCGCGCCGGGTGAACGTGGGCGACGTGGTGGAGCTCGGCTCCAAGGCGCAGGAGATGGCGCTGGTCATCGAGGCGCAGAGCCTCGCCGAGCGCGACATCCCGGATTACGTCGTTCCGGACGGCACGTCGAAGGTCACCTACACGCGGGTCCCCAAGCTCGACGAGGTGCCCTATCCGGTCCGGATGGAACCGAACCTCGTCATCGAATTCTACTCGCGCTGATCGGGCGCCGATCGGAATGATGATCTAGGTCGGCAGGCGCCCGGGCCTGCCGATGCGACGGCCGCAGTTCGCAATCATTTCGCCTGCGCTTGCGGCGCCTTTGACCGCGTTCCCGCAAGGCTTTCGCCGGGATTCTTCAAACGCTGGTATAGCGCCTCGGCCAAGGCAGCCCGAAGCGGCTCGCGCTTGCCTTCAAGCTTGGTGCCTGCACGCAGGCAGGGCCCCATGTAAGGAAGCAGGCCGGAGAATGCCGCCGTTTCTGCCCCGCTGGTGGGGTCGCTGTCGACCAGCAACATGATCCCCGTGGGATCTGTCTCAGCAACGCAGTCGGCCATCTCGTCTACGCTGGTATCGCGCCCGGTGAAGGCGAACCAGGAGCGCGCGTACGACTTCTGAATCGGTAGCGGCTGAAGCTGCGCCACCGCGGCACGATCACGCTTCAACAATTCTTCGGCAATGTCGCCCCGCACGATGTCCGGCGGGTAACTGACGCTGACCGCCTCTACCGTGTCATTGCCGGGCAGATCGACGAGGCACTCGTAAGCGCCGCCGATCATCCCTCTTAGCCTTTTTACTTCTTCGTCGCTCCTGGCGCTCAGGAGATCGCGCCCAGCCGATCCCCGCTTCACGAGGATGCAGCCGGCGAGCTTATGCGCTGCCTCAGCCGCATCATGTTCATTCCGGACCTGGTGCTTCTCGAGCCGTTCGCCTAACCGGGAGCCGATCGGCGGATCGGCGGAGGCTGCTGAACCGACCACTATGAAACCAAGAAAAACGGGCATCAGCCTCATTACCATTCTTCGCTCCTCAATGTGCCGGACGAAACGTCACTGGCCGATGGTGCGCTGGAGAATGCTTTGGCGTCGGCGATCAGGTTCGCATCCTGGGCAACCGCCGACGCGGACACGAACACGCCCGCGCCAGCGAGCAATGCAACACGCAACTTCATGAATCCCCTTCCCCGGCAAGGGGATAGTGCACGCTGACGCGAGAAGTGCAAGGGTCCGGATCGCAACTGCTGCTCTGGACAGTGCAATGCCGAACCCTCAACCTCGACCTGATGAGCGAGGCCGAGATCCTTTCCCAGCTGCGCCGGCGGTTCGCCGATTTCCCGTTCGACTGCGGGACTCGGTCGAATCCAGGGGTCATGGATGCAGAGGAGTGGCGCGACTGGACCGGCAGGGAGACTTCACCCGATCAACGGCGCATCGAGGATTATCTCGGCGCCTTCAATCTCGAGGGAAAGCGCATCCTCCACGTCGGCGCCGGCAATTCCGGGCTTGCGCGCCGCCTTGCCGGTCGCGCCCGGGAGATTGTCGCAACGACGGTTGTCGAGGCCGAAGCCAAGTTCGGCGCCGGCTTCGGAATTCCGAACTATCGAGTCATGGTTCACAACAAATTTGCCGCCGACAAGCTCGCTGTGGGCGCTCCCTTCGACTTCATCGTCGACAATAATCCCACGAGCTTCTGCTGCTGCCTTCGCCACCTTGCCGCCGCGGTCGAATTCTACGCCTCGCACCTTGGCACACGGGGGCAACTGGTGACCGATCGAGCCGGCCTCCGCTGGACGCCGGTCACAAACCCCGGATGGGGCTTCAGCGTCGAGGATTTTGTAGCGGTCGCGGCACTTGCCGGACTCTCCTGCTATCGAATCAACCGCGACACTATCGTGTTCGCGCGGCAAGCCCCGGAGAAGCCGCCGTTGCTGTGGAGAGCCGTAACCGGGCTACGAAAGCTCGGTCGAAGCAGCGCGCGCAGGCTGGCGGCCCTCAAGAAGTCGCACGTCGCCTGACAGGCCATGCCCGCCTTCAGCTTGCGGCATGTTTCGCGCCTCGCCGAGGCGGACTACACCGGCAGATAGAATGAAGCGTCCGTCTTTCTCGATCATCGTCCCGACCTATCAGCGCAGGGACCTCGTCTGCGAGACTGTGTGCGCCCTCTCGGGGATCAAATATCAAGGTGATGTCGAAGTCCTCGTAGTCGTCGATGGCTCGACGGACGGGACGGCCGCGGCACTGAAAAAGCTCGACTGCCGATTTCCCCTGCGCGTCGTCGAGCAGCCGAATCGCGGCGCCGGGGCCGCGCGCAATCTCGGGGCACGCAAGTCCAGGGGCGAGATCCTCCTTTTCCTCGACGACGATATGATCTGCGAACCCGACATCGTGGATCAGCACGCCCGGTCCTATCGCTCGGGCGCCGACGCGGTCATCGGCGATTTCACGGAACCTGCCGCGCCGTCGGGCTTCCTGTCGCAGGTCCTGGCAAAGCGAGGCGATGGGACGCTGACCCCATTCGACATGTTCAGCGGCCAGATCTCAATGCGGCGAGAAGCATTCGAAGCCGTGGGCGGCTTCGACGAGAGCTTTGCCGGAAACGGCGATTGGGGCGATTTCGACGTAGGGCTCAGGCTGCTGAGGGATTTCGTCGTCGTGCATAATCCAATGGCGGTCAGCCATCACCGCGGAGTGCTCACACCTCGCGCGCACGTTCGGCGCGCGCGGACATGCGCCGCTGCGACGGTTCGCTTCGCGGCGAAGCACCCGGAGCTGAGGTCTCAGCTCATCGAATGGACAGGGGCGGCGCGGATAAGCCGCAAGGTCCGGCTGCTCTGCAAAGTCCCGGTCATTCCTCCGCTCGCGGCGAAGCTCACCGCGTTGATCGCCGAGGCCGCGTTGCACACGCCGCTGCGGTCGAGCGCGACGCTGAGCTATCTTCGCCAGGTGGGATACACGCTTGCGTACTGGTCCACCATGGAGCGCGAAGGGGGACTATAGTCGCGGCGGCGAGCTGTGCCGCTGTGCAGCCAGTGCCTTGACAAGCCCAGGGACCCACTGTCCACACGTCGGCATGGCGAGGGCGAAGGTTCTCATCACCGGCGGCGCCGGAAACATTGGCGGAAGCCTCGCGCGCCATCTCTCGTCCCGCGATCGATATGACGTGCTCGCCGTCGACAATTTGGAGACGGGGTCGATCGAGAAGCTGCCGCCCTCCGGTTCCGGCTTCAGCTTCATCCGTGCGGACGTGAATCGCCATGCCGAGATCGCGCCCATATTTTCGACTTTCGCGCCCGATTACGTGTTCCACTACGCGGCCACGGTGGGAGTCGCGCGGACCCTCAAGAATCCGATGGCCGTGCTGGAAGACATCGACGGTATCCGCAATGTGCTGAAGCTGGCCGAGCACGCGGGCGTGAAGCGTATGTTCTATTCGTCGTCGTCAGAGGTTTACGGCGAGCCGGTCGAGACTCCGCAGCGCGAGCATACCACTCCGCTCAATTCCCGCCTGCCCTATGCCGTCGTGAAGAACCTCGGCGAGATCTACTTTCGAACGTACCAGCGCGAGTTCGGCCTGCCCTACACGGTCTTCCGCCTGTTCAATACGTACGGGCCCTTGCAGAGCGAGGATTTCGTCATCTCCAAATTTGTCTCCTGCGCGTTGAGAGGCGAACCGCTCACGATCTACGGTGACGGCAGACAGACGCGGACCTTCTGCTACGTCGACGACAGCATCGAATTCCAGCTGGAATGTCTGGAGAACAACCTCTTTGTAAACGACACGGTAAACGTTGGCTCGGACAGAGAGATTGAGATCGTCGAACTTGCCGTGCTGATCCGGCGCCTGCTCAATCCGCGGGTCGAGATCGTCCACCTGCCGGCGCTGCCCGAAGGTGACATGAAGTGCAGGAAGCCCGACAACTCACGCATGCTGAAGGCGCTCGGCCGCGACCTTCTGCCGCTCGAGGAAGGCATCCTGAGGACCGCCGAGTTCCAGCGATCGAGAGTCGCTTGTTAGCCAGTCTCGCTTCGCGTTCGAAGCTCGTCCGGCGCGCCTGGAGCACGGCACAGGGACTTCGCGCGAGGCTACCGCATCGTCCATTCCCGGTGATCCTCAACTATCACCGAATTGCGGAAGAGCCGTTCGATCCGTGGGGCGTGGCAATAAGCCCCGCGAACTTCCGGGATCACCTCCAATGGCTGTCACGCAACCGGACGGTTTTGCCCTTGCGCGAGTTCGCGCAGCTCCATCGGCGAGGAAAGCTGCCAAGGGATGCGATCGCGATCACGCTCGACGATGGCTATGCCTGCAATAGCCAGGTGGCGGCCCCGCTGCTCAAGCAGTTTCGTCTGCCCGCGACCTTCTTCATCCCGGCCGAGCTGATAGAGCGGGGTGCTCGCTATTGGTGGGACGAGCTTGAGGACATGATTTTGAACCACGCCGGGTCCACGCTGACCTTGGACGGTGACGAGATTCCGCTCGGGACGAAGAGTTCCGCCGACCGTCAATGGCTGCCGGGATCGCCGCCCCTCACTCCGCGCCAACGCACCTTCTATCAGTTGCACGTCCGCCTCTCGAGGAAACCGGCCGCTGATATCGACAGGGCGATGAATGGGTTGCGGGCACAGGCGAAGCCGCCGACGTCGGCCGCACCCTTGAAGCGGCCGATGACGCCCGATGAAGTGCGAGGCTCGGTCAACGGCTACGTGGAGTTCGGCTCGCATGGGCTGAGGCACGGATGGCTGCCGAATCTCGACCTGGCCGAGCAGGAGGACGAGATCAGCGGCAGTGTCGAACGGTGCGCCTCGCTTACCGGCTCTCGGCCCGCCGCCTTCGCTTACCCCTATGGGATGTTCGACCGGCGATCCGAACGATTGACGCAAGAAGCAGGCTTCGATTGCGCCTGCACCACGCGAAATGTTGGAGTGTCGCGAGTCAGCCGTTCTTTCGCCCTCCCGCGCGTGCAGGTCGGCAATAACGATTCGGCCGGCCTGCAGCGCACCCTGGCCCGCGTGCGGGCGGATTGAGGGTCGACGGTCCGGCCGTGAAGAACAAGATCGCGATCCTCATCCCTTACTTCGGAGAATGGCCGGCCTGGATCGAATTCTTTGTGGAGAGCTGCCGCTGGAATCGTGGGATCGAGTGGTTCCTGTTCAACGATCGAGCGCCGCCGGAGAATCGGGCTCCGAACGTCAACCACATTAGCGTCTCTTTCGCGGATTACCTGATTCGCTTGTCGGATGCACTGGGCGTCAAAGTCGGCGCCGAGATCCCGTACAAACTGTGCGACGTCCGGCCTGCCTTGCCTTTCGTGCACGCCGATTTGGTACGCCCGTTCGATTTCGTCGGTACCGGCGACCTCGACGTGATCTACGGCGACATCCGCAGTTTCTATGATGACGGCTTGCTCGCAAACTATGATTTGTTCTCCTCGCACGCTGACCGCGTGTCGGGCCATTTCACCTTGATGCGTAATCGTGAGGACGTGGTGAACGCGTTTCGCCGGGCGTCGCGCTGGAAAGCCGCATTCCGCAACACCGAATATGTCAATTTCGACGAGCGCGCGTTTTACAACCTGTTCGCCCTGCGGCGGCGATGGCGACCCGGCGGATCGGCCGCCGAGTCAATCCGCTGTTTCTTCCGCGAGGCTTACAGCACGCCGGGCGTGACCGACCGGATGCGCTGGTACTGGAAGGATGGCCGGCTAACCAATGAGTTCTATCCGCACCACCCGTTCATGTACCTTCACTTCATGAGCTGGCACAGCAACCGCTGGTACAAGGATCAGCGGGGCGCGGACCCGAGCGCGCCCGCCCCATGGGGCGTGCTTCCCGAGGTTGTGCAGATGGATTGGCGCGATGCTCGCGACAAAGGCTTCATGATCAGCCCTCAGGGCATCCAGCCGATCGAGACGCCGAACTATCCCTAGAGCGCGCCTTCGGACTGGAGACGCTCCAGGAAAGAGCCTGGCGATGCCGGCTCATTCTTGAAACTGCTGATGCAATAGTTCCAAAGGTGGATCGCGACCGTCCCGTCGCCAGTCACGTCGTCGAGGTCGATATTCGGATCGCGGATCCAGTCGGCGCGCTGCCACGGGACGGGATAGAACCGCTCCTGCGGCTGCGCGAGATGCGTCAGCCCCAATTCCCGAGTGAGTGCAGTCAGCGCATCCGGGCTGGTCGTTCCCCACGCCGTATCGGTCAGGTCCACCTTGCCGGTGAGAATCTCGATTGCGCGTTTCTGAATATATTTTCGCCACGGCAGCCACTTCGGCGTGGTGCGCTTCTCGAACGGTTCGAGCAGGCGTGGGATTAGCGGGCTGTCCGCCGGCGCCCTGAACACGGCCGTATTATAATAATCAGGCGCTTGAGTGCCGAAGAGGTACGGGCTTTGAACGTCCAGCGGCGCCAGCAGATAGACGTCGGTGTCGACCCAGGTACCGAGACCTCGTCGAAGCAGCTCATAGCGGAACCAGTCGGAGTAGAGGTCCGGGCGATTGCACCATGGGGCGGTGATCGTCTCGTACGGCAGGATTTGAGAGGCATCGCGAACCTCGACTTCCTCGGGCACGCCCACGAACTCTCGGTAACAATAGAGGACCATCTTGTGGCCGTGCCGAGCGATCGATCGCATGCACGCACGTTCCACCGGGCCGAGACCCTCGCCAATCCACAAGCTCAAGCAATCGGCCGCCGCCAAACAACCCTCCCGAGGCGCCTGTGAGGTTCGCTTGCTAGCCACAGTCGCAGGTACGCGCGAGCGGTTTGTCGAGTTCGGTGCACCTGCTCTATCATGCGCCGATGGAACAGCGGGCAGCCACCGGTCCGGACATCGGCCTCTGGGCTGGACTTCGCGAGCTTTACGCGAGGCTCTCGACCGCGAGGCGCCGCCAATTCCTGTTGCTCGTTGGCCTGATGTTTCTTGGCGCGATCGCGGAGCTCGGCACCGTGGGGTCGGTGATCCCTTTCCTCGCGCTCGTGTCGCAACAGAGCGGTGCGGTTCATTTGCCGGGGCCTCTCGCCATGCTTGCTTCCGTCGGTCCCGCGGCTGGATTGAGCGGCATCGTCTGGACGGCGATTGTCTTTGCAGCCTTCGCCATCGTCGCGGGCCTGATCAGGCTCGAGCTGGCGTGGCTTACGCAAAACTTCGTCAATCGCGCCGGGCACGAGATTGCGCTCGAGATCCAGCGGCGAATTCTTGCCCAACCGTACAGCTTTCACATCGAGCGGCACTCGAGCACCTTCACCTCGGCTACGGACAAGGTCGAGATCGTCGTTTTGGACATCGGCCTGCCGCTGCTCCAGGCGGTGATCGCATTCTTCATCGGATGTTTCGTGCTGGCCGTCCTGTTCGCGATCAATCCGCTGGCGACGGTCATTGCGACGAGTGCGTTCGCACTGGTCTATGCGATCGTCTCGGCGCTGGTCGGGAAGCGGCTTGCCGCGAACTCAGCGGTCGTGGGAACCGCCTATCATGATCGGCTCCGAGTGGAGCAGGAAAGCCTCGGCGGCATTCGCGACGTAATCATCGACAATTCGCAGGCGATGCACCTCGACCTCCTCGAGCGCGTGAACAGCCGCCTCGTCCGGGCGAGGGCGACGACCAACTTCATGGCCCAGGCACCGCGGTTCATCATCGAGGCCGCGGCCGTCGTCGTCATCGTCATCACCATACTCCTCTCACGCCAGCCCGGTGGCATCGCACTGGCGATTCCGTTTCTGGGGGCGCTGGCGGTTGGAGCGCAAAGGCTGCTTCCGCTGGTTCAGACCGCCTATGCGGGCTGGTCGGTCGCGACGGCGAACCGCTCGATCGTCGGCCAGATCGTCGAGCTGCTTCGCCTGCCGATGGGCCGCGACGAAGGGCGGCTTGAACCGCTTCCGCTCGAGGATCGGATCAGGTTCGACGAGGTGAGCTTTTCCTATCCGTCGAGGCCGCACGTAGCGGCGATCGACAAGGTCAGTCTTGAAATCCGTCGCGGATCCATGGTCGCGCTGATCGGCAAAACCGGAAGCGGCAAGACGAGCCTCGCAGATCTGCTGATGGGACTTATCCGGCCGATCAGCGGACAAATCCACGTCGATCAGGAGCCGCTTACGGCCGAGAACGCGCAGCGCTGGCAACAAAGCGTCGCCCATGTCCCTCAGACCATCTTTCTCGCGGATTCGAGCATTGCAGCGAACGTGGCTCTCTCCGGGGGAGGTGAACCGCCAGATCCCGACCGCGTCGCCGGCGCGCTCAAACTGGCCCAGCTGGACGAGTTCGTGGCCTCACTTCCCAAGGGCCATGACACGACGGTGGGCGAACGCGGAATCCGCCTTTCCGGCGGCCAGCGGCAGCGCCTCGGCCTTGCCAGGGCAATCTACAAGGACGCACCCGTTTTGGTGCTCGACGAAGCGACCAGCGCGCTTGACGAACTCACCGAGTCGAGCATTGTCGAAGCCCTCGAGCGGCTGAAGCATGAAGGCCGCACGATCGTGATCATCGCCCACCGCATGTCGACAATCGCCCGCTGCGATTCGATCGTGAAGCTGGAGGAAGGCCGTCTCGTGGACGCCGGCTCGATCGCGGAGTTGACCGGCCCCGCGCGGCTTCGCTCAGGCGCTCGGTCCGGCGCCCGCAACGTCGGCAGGACGTCTCCATCGCGAGGCAAGCGAGAGCGCCTTTCGGGGAACTGAGCGCCGGGTCGAAAGCTGTCGCCTCGTCCTGCGCTTGTTTCCTTTGGCTTCAGCCGTCATCTTCGCGCCCGAAATGGATCGCTATCCCTCCCAGCCGAAGCGGGTCCTCGTCACCGGCGGAGCGGGCTTCATCGGCTCGCACTTGTGCGACCGTCTGGTCGCGGAAGGGCACGAGGTACTCTGCGTCGATAATTTCTACACGGGCAGCCGCCAGAACGTGCGCCACCTGCTAGGCAACCCTGCGTTCGAGCTGCTCCGCCACGACATCACCTTCCCGCTCTATGTCGAGGTCGACGAGATCTATAATCTCGCCTGCCCGGCATCGCCGATCCACTATCAGCGCGATCCGGTGCAGACGACGAAGACCAGTGTCGCGGGATCGATCAACATGCTGGGGCTCGCGAAGCGGCTCGCGATTCCCATCCTCCAGGCGTCGACCAGCGAAGTCTATGGCGACCCCGCAATCCACCCGCAGACGGAAAGCTACTGGGGCCATGTGAATCCGATCGGATCGCGAAGCTGCTACGACGAAGGCAAACGCTGCGCCGAGACGCTGTTTTTCGATTATCACCGTCAGCTCGGGCTGGGGATCAAGGTCGCGCGCATATTCAACACCTATGGGCCGCGAATGCACCCCGATGACGGACGCGTAGTGTCGAATTTCATTGTCCAGGCGATCGAAGGACGGCCGATCACCATTTACGGCGACGGAACGCAGACCCGCAGCTTCTGTTACGTCGACGATACCGTTGACGCCCTCATTCGCCTGATGAGCACAGACGACGGCGTCACCGGCCCCGTGAACATCGGCAACCCCGCGGAAATTTCAGTCACGGACCTGGCCGAGCTGATCATCGCGAAAACCGGATCGCCCGCGGCCCTTGAACGAGCCAGGCTTCCCGAAGACGATCCGAAGAAGCGTCGACCGGACATCGGCCTTGCGCGTGAACTGCTCGGCTGGGAGCCGAAGGTGCAGCTCGAGCAAGGGCTCGAGCGGACAATCGCCTACTTCCGGGAGCTCATCCCCCGGCCGCTTCCAAGGTGACGAAAGCCCGCTCTAAAAAATTGGTCGTCTGAGGCAGGATCAGCCGAGGACTTCGAGCGCAGCGGCATAGGCAACTGCGTCGAATGGTCGGCCAATGGTTTTTGGATCAGTCTGGCGCGAGGTCTCGCGCGTGGTGCGGACTGACAAGTCCGCTCTCTTGAATAGTCTCTTCATCTATTGCTTCGGCGGTCTCTGCCGCCTTCCTTTTTGCATCTTGTTCGCGCAGCCGTTCGCTGCGCTCGGCCTTGTCGGCGAGGGCCGTCCATGCCGCTTCGGACCTTCGGCAACGCTCGCGCACATGGTCGAGCGTTGCTGCTTCCGCCTCGGCCCGTGCCTGGTCGGCGCGGGCGAGGAAGAATTGAAGGTTCGAACTTCGGATGACCGGCCCCGCCAAGCTCAGCCGGCCTGCTCGTCGTTGGCGGGCGCCTCAGCCGAGTCGGCGTCATCCGCCGGCTTCAGGTTCGCCGCGGCCATCTTGCCGCGATTGTCGGGCTGGAGGTCGTAGCTGACACGCTGGCCGTCGCGCAGCGAGCGCATACCCGAGCGCTCAACCGCGCTGATGTGGACAAAGGCGTCATTTCCGCCGCCGTCGGGCGCGATGAAACCGTAACCCTTGTTCTCATTGAAGAATTTCACCGTTCCGGTGGTCATTTCATTTTCCTTCTTATGCGGGACCGTAGTGTCGGTCCGCTTCTTGGCTAGGAGAGGCAGGAGAAGGAAAAGAGGAGCCGCAAAGCGCCTGTAGACCGTCATTTTGCGACTAGTAGCCGCGTTCACATAGGCGCAACTGCCGCCAATTGTAAGGCTTCGTGGAAAAAGCGCGTGGCCGGATCGGCCTTCAACGGGATCACGCGAACCAGCGGAAATCAAACGTCAGAGAATCTGGCCGACCAGTTCTCCATCGCGGAGCACGTCACAGATCGGGCAGTCGTCACTCTCTTCGGCGCGCTTGACGGCGTGCCGGTCCGACGATGCAAGAATGTGCTTTTTCTTGACGACG
>Ga0068852_100003422_pt1 | contig 11083 bp, 8 predicted proteins | sample KBSCornC22_FD_66594 | JGI IMG/M metagenome (GOLD analysis project Ga0068852, IMG submission 66594) | Corn rhizosphere microbial communities from Kellogg Biological Station, Michigan, USA - KBS Corn C2-2 | ecosystem: Host-associated > Plants > Roots > Rhizosphere > Soil ... | reverse complement strand
GCCAATGCGTTCGAGCGCCTGCAGCGCGATCCGACCGACGTCGAGCTCACGATGTTCGCGCAGGCGAATTCGGAGCATTGCCGGCACAAGATTTTCAACGCGGCATGGACGATCGACGGCGAGGCGCAGCGGCAGTCGCTGTTCGCGATGATTCGCGCAACACATGCGGCGAGCCCGCGCGGAACGCTCGTCGCGTATTCGGACAACTCGTCCGTCATCGAAGGTGCGACGGTCGAGCGTTTCTACGCCAACGCCGATGGCCGGTACGAGGCGCATCGCGAGCCGGCGCACATCCTGATGAAGGTCGAGACGCACAATCATCCGACTGCAATCGCGCCATTTCCGGGTGCTGCAACCGGCGCGGGCGGCGAGATCCGCGACGAAGGCGCAACGGGAACGGGGGCGAAGCCGAAGGCTGGCCTCGTCGGTTACACGACGTCGCACCTGAGGATTCCGTCGTTGCCGCAGCCGTGGGAAATCGATTACGGCAAGCCGGAGCGCGTCGCATCGGCCCTGTCGATCATGCAGGACGGGCCGATCGGCGCCGCCGCCTTCAACAACGAATTCGGCCGTCCGAATCTCGCCGGTTACTTCCGCACGTTCGAGCTCGAAGTCGCCGGTGCGATGCGCGGCTATCACAAGCCGATCATGATCGCCGGCGGTGTCGGCAACATCAGCGCCGCGAATACGCACAAGCGCCCGCTCGATGCTGGCGCGTTGCTGATCCAGCTCGGTGGTCCGGGAATGCTGATCGGCATGGGGGGCGGCGCCGCGTCGTCGATGGCGACCGGTGTCAATACGGCCGACCTCGACTTCGATTCGGTTCAGCGCAGCAACGCGGAGATGGAGCGGCGCGCGCAGGAAGTCATCGATCGCTGCTGGCAGCTTGGTGAACTCAATCCCATCCTGTCGATCCACGATGTCGGCGCCGGCGGGTTGTCGAACGCGCTGCCGGAGCTGATCCACGGCGGTGGCGTCGGCGGCTCGATCGAGCTCCGCGCAGTGCCCTCCGAAGAGCCTGGCATGACGCCGCGCGAAATCTGGTGCAACGAAGCGCAGGAGCGCTACGTGCTCGCAATTGCGCGCGACAATCTGGCGCGCTTTCGCGCCATCTGCGAGCGCGAGCGTTGTCCGTTCGCGGTAGTCGGCGTTGCGACGGCCGAATCGCAGCTCATCGTGGCCGACGAAACGTTTCGCAATGCACCGGTCGACGTTCCGCTCGACGTGATTCTCGGAAAGCCGCCGAAGATGACGCGCGACGTCGCGCGCGTCCCGTGTCCGCTGCCGCCGCTCGATCTCACGGGCATCACGCTCCGCGATGCCGCGTACCGGGTGCTGCAATTGCCCGCCGTCGCCGACAAGACGTTCCTCGTGACGATCGGTGATCGCACCGTCGGCGGCCTTTGTGCACGCGATCCGATGGTGGGCCCATGGCAGGTGCCGGTGGCCGACGTCGCCGTGACGCTCGCCGACTTCGCAGGCTATGCCGGCGAAGCGATGGCAATCGGCGAACGCACGCCGCTCGCACTGATCGATGCACCCGCGTCGGGTCGCATGGCCGTTGGCGAGGCGCTGACGAACATCGCCGCCGCGCGCATCGACGCACTCGGGGACGTCAAATTGTCGGCAAACTGGATGGCCGCAGCCGGCGAGCCCGGCGAGGATGCCGCTTTGTTCGACACCGTGCGTGCGGTGGCGCTCGAGCTCTGCATTGCGCTCGGCGTGTCGATTCCTGTCGGCAAGGATTCGCTGTCGATGCGAACGACGTGGCGCGACGGAGACCTCGCGAAGTCGGTCACCGCTCCGGTATCGTTGATCGTGTCGGCCTTCGCGCCCGTTCGCGACGCGCGCCGGTGCCTGACGCCACTGTTGCGCCTCGATCACGGCGACACGGTGCTCATGCACATCGATGCGGCGAACGGACGCCGACGGCTTGGTGGCTCAGCGCTCGCACAAGTGCATGGGCAGCTCGGCAACGAAACGCCCGATGTCGATTCGCCGCAGCAACTCGCGGGCTTCTTTGCGCTCGTTCAGCAGTTGCACGCGGCGAACGAGCTCGTCGCCTATCACGACATCGGCGACGGCGGAATTTTTGCGACAGTCGCCGAGATGGCTTTCGCGTCGCGATGCGGGTTCGATGTCGATCTCGCACAAGCGGCCGATCCGCTGGCCCAACTCTTTGCCGAAGAGCTCGGCGCGATTGTCCAGGTGCGCATCGCAGATGCCGATCACATTGTCGACGTCGCGCGCGACGCGGGTGTCGACGCGACGATCGTCGGCCGCCCCGTTCGTGGCGATCGCGTCCGCATCCGCCATGGCGAATCGATCATTTTCGACGAGTCACGCATCGATCTGCATCGCGCATGGTCGGCGACGACACATGCGATGCAACGGATGCGCGACAACCCGCGCGCCGCCGACGAGGAATACGCACGGTTAAGCGATGCGGCCGATCCTGGCTTGGCTCCGCATCTGACGTTCTCCGTTGATGGACTCGACGCACCATTTGTCGGTCGTGGTGCGCGTCCGCGCGTTGCAATCCTTCGCGAGCAGGGCGTCAACGGTCAGGTCGAGATGGCTGCCGCGTTCACGCGCGCAGGCTTCGACGCATTCGACGTGCACATGACGGACATCGCCGCTGGTCGTCATGAGCTCCGCGATTTCCATGGCATCGTCGCGTGCGGCGGCTTTTCGTACGGCGACGTGCTCGGCGCGGGCGAGGGCTGGGCGAAATCGATCCTGTTCGACGCGCGCCTTCGCGACCCGTTTGCCGATTTTTTCGCGCGCGGTGACACATTCGCGCTCGGTGTGTGCAACGGCTGCCAGATGATGAGCAACCTGCACGACATCATTCCGGGGACTTCGCACTGGCCGCACTTCGTCCGCAATGCGTCGGAACAGTTCGAGGCGCGTCTTGTCATGCTCGAGGTGCTTTCGACGCCGTCGCTGTTCTTCGACAGCATGCACGGCAGTCGGATTCCGGTGGCGATGGCGCACGGGGAAGGCTTCGCCGAGTTTCGCGATGCAAACCAGCTCGCCGCCGCACAGCCGCTCGTCGCGCTGCGCTTCGTCGACAACCGCGGAAGCGCGACGGAAACCTACCCGTTCAATCCAAACGGATCGCCGCAAGGGATCACTGGCCTCACGACGGCCGATGGACGCTTCACGATCCTGATGCCGCATCCGGAGCGCGTGTTCCGCACCGTGCAGATGTCATGGCATCCCGATGACTGGGGCGATGCGTCGCCCTGGTTCCGGATGTTCGTCAACGCGCGCCGGTTCGTTGGCTGATCGCTGGGGCGCATCTTCGAGTGAAAAAGATGACTGCATTGACCGTCTTCTCGATCAACGGTGTCACGCCGGTTGTCGATCCGTCCGCATTCGTCCATCCATCGGCCGTGCTGATTGGCGATGTAATCGTCGGTGCCGGGTGCTATATCGGGCCTTGCGCGTCGCTGCGCGGTGATTTTGGCCGCATCGAGATTCGCGCAGGTGCCAACCTTCAGGATTCGTGCGTTGCGCACGGCTTTCCCGGCACCGATACGGTCGTCGGCGAAGACGGCCATATCGGCCACTGCGCCGTGTTGCACGGGTGCATCGTCGAGCGCAATGCGCTCATCGGGATGAACGCCGTCATAAACGACAATGCGGTGATCGGCGAATCGGCGATCGTCGGCGCGATGGCGTTCGTCAAGGCACGGATGATCGTTCCGCCACGGACGCTATGCGCGGGCATGCCGGCGCGCATCGTCCGCGAGCTGACGGAAACGGAGCTCGCGTGGAAAGTCGAGGGCACGCAAAGCTATCAGGAACTGGCGCGCCGCAGCCTTGCAACGATGCGCGCGACGACGGCACTTGCAGCGGTCGAGCCGGATCGCAAGCGGATCGAGCTACCTGATCTCCTGCCGCTTTCCTCTATAAAGGCGCAACATAACTAACAAATAGGCTGCACGGATCGATAGCGTCAGAAGCCCGCGGCCTGGCCGTCTCGGCGCGGATCGGACGCCGCAATGTAGCCATGCTCGGCTTTGAGAATCACCTGGCCCGCGCCGAAGTCCATGTACGAGTCAGGTATCGATTCGAGCTGATGACCGAGCGCGATAAGCCCGTCGCGCAATGCGCGCGGAGCACTCGCCTCGAGGTCGATCGAACGGCCCGAGTTGACTTTCCAGCGCGGCGCGTCGAGCGCTGCCTGCGGATTCATCGCGTGATCGATCATCCGCACGACCGTTTGTACGTGCCCGGGCGGCTGGATCGGGCCGCCCATCACGCCAAACGCGGCGAGCGGCGCAGCGTTGCGCGAGATGAAGCCGGGAATGATCGTGTGAAACGGCCGCTTGCCGCCTGCGACTTCGTTCGGATGACCATGCGTGAGCGAGAATCCCGCGCCCCGATTCTGCAGGCTGATGCCAGTGCCCGGCACGACGACGCCGGATCCAAAGCCCATGTAGTTCGATTGAATCAGCGACACGATCATTCCGGATGAATCGGCCGCGGTGACGTACACGGTGCCGCCGCGTGGTGGTGCGCCGGGTCCGAACGACTGCGCACGCTTCGCATCGATCAATCGGGCACGCTCGCGCAGATATCCGGTGTCGATCAACGCATCCGCGGACACCGTCATTGTCGACGGGTCGCCGACGTAACGATGCACATCGGCAAAGGCCAGCTTCATCGCCTCGATCTGCAGGTGTTGGCTTTCGACGGAGTCAGGCGGCAGCGAAGCGATGTCGAACACGTTCAAGATGCCGAGCGCCATCAGCGCCGCGATGCCCTGGCCATTCGGTGGAATCTCGTGCACGGTGACGTCGCGATAATCGATACCGATTGGCGTGACCCAGTCGACGCTGTGGCGCTCGAAGTCGCGCATCGTGTGCGCACCACCGTTCGCATTTGAATGCCGGACCATCGCATTGGCCAGCTCGCCGGTATAGAACGCGTCACCGCGCGTTTTCGCGATCGCCTCGAGTGTCGCCGCCATCGCACTGGACGCGAAGCGTTCGCCTGGCGCCGGGGTGCGACCATTGATCAGGAAATGGTCCTGCCAGCCCAGCCCCGCTGGCATCAGCGGGGAGGCGAGCTTCCATTTGTCGGCAACGATCGGCGACACGGCATAGCCGTCGCGCGCGTAACGGATTGCGCGATCGAAGAGATCACCAAACGGCAGCTTCCCGTAGCGTTGCGACAACGCGTTCCAACCGGCGACAGCACCCGGAATCGTTACCGTGTCCCAGCCGCGCTGCGGCATCTGCGAAACCGCAGCGAAGCGTTCGCGCGACCACCCGGCCGGCGCACGTCCCGACGCGTTCAATCCGACGAGCTCGTGCCCGTCCCACAGGATCGCGAATAAGTCGGAGCCGATGCCGTTGCTGCACGGCTCGACGACCGTCAGCGCAATTGCTGTCGCCAGCGCAGCATCGACCGCACTGCCGCCACGCGCGAGCGCGTCGACACCGGCCTGCACGGCGAGCGGTTGCGACGTCGCGACAACGTTCGAAGCACAGATTGGCTGCCGTCGCGACGCGTACGGCAGCGACCAGTCGAGGGCGCGTGTCGCAGCCCGTTCGTTCATTCGCTCGTCATCCATCGCTATGCTTCCTGGAACGCTTCTTCGCGCTGACTGCGCACCTTTGGCAGCGCAATGACCAGCACCAGCAGGATCGCTGCCGCAAGCAGGCCCGCCGAAATCGGACGCGTGGCGAATACGGTCGGATCTCCGCGTGACAGCAGCAGCGCGCGGCGCAGGTTCTCTTCCATCATCGGGCCGAGCACGAACCCGAGCAGAAGCGGCGCTGGCTCGCATTCGAGCTTCGCGAAGATGACACCGAGCAGTCCAAAGAATGCCGTCTGCATCACGTCGAAGCTCGTGTTGTTGACGGTGTAGACGCCGATTGCGCAAAACAACAGGATCGCGGGATACAGCAATCGATACGGCACGGTCAGAAGCTTGATCCAGATGCCGATCAGCGGCAGGTTGAGCACGACCAGCATCAGGTTGCCGACCCACATCGATGCGACGAGTCCCCAGAACAACTGCGGATTCGACGTCATCACTTGCGGCCCCGGCTGAATGTTGTGGATCATCATGGCGCCGACCATCATCGCCATGACGGCGTTCTCCGGAATGCCGAGTGTGAGTAGCGGTATGAACGACGTTTGCGCACCGGCGTTGTTCGCCGACTCGGGGCCCGCGACGCCCTGGATCGCGCCTTTGCCGAACTGTGAGGGGTCTTTCGCAAGCTTCTTCTCGATGCTGTAGGACGCGAAGGACGACAGCATCGCGCCGCCACCCGGCAGCACGCCGAGCACCGAGCCGAGCGCGGTGCCGCGCAACACGGCCGGTGCCGCGAGCTTGAATTGCGCTTTCGTCGGCCACATGCCGCGAAGCTTCGTCGTGATGAGCTCGCGTTTTTCAGTCGATTCGAGGTTGAGGATGATCTCGGAAAAGCCGAACAGACCCATCGCGACGACGACTACGCCAATGCCGTCCGACAACTCGGGAATGCCGAAATCGAAGCGCGCGACGCCGGAGTTGACGTCGGTCCCGACAATGCCGAGCAAAAGACCGAGGATGATCATGGCGATCGCCTTGACGAGCGAGCCGTGCGCGAGCACGACAGCACCGATCAGTCCAAGCACCATCAGCGAGAAATATTCGGCAGGGCCAAACTTCAGCGCGAGCGCGGACAACGGCAACGACACGGCGGCGACGAGCAGCGTTGCGCACGTTCCGGCGAAGAACGAGCCAAGCGCGGCCGTTGCGAGCGCCGCGCCGGCCTGGCCCCGGCGCGCCATTTGATAGCCGTCAAGGCACGTGACAACCGACGACGATTCGCCGGGCATGTTCACCAGGATCGCCGTCGTCGAACCGCCGTACTGCGCTCCGTAGTAAATGCCCGCGAGCATGATCAGCGCGGATACCGGCTGCAGCGCATACGTGGTCGGCAGCAGCATCGCGATGGTTGCGACGGGTCCAATGCCGGGCAGTACGCCGATCAGCGTGCCGAGCAGCGCGCCGACCAGCGCATAGAGCAGGTTGATTGGCGTCAACGCGACGCCGAACCCGACGGCAAGGTGACTGAAAAGCTCCACGCGCCGCTCCTATTGCTGGCCAGGCCAGATGGGCAGCTGCAATTGCAGCCCGATGACGAAGACGCCCACGGCGAGTGCGGCGAGCAGCACGCCTGCGATCAGCGATTCGCGCGGACGAAATTCGCGGCTCGCAGCGCTCGCCGCGACGATCAAAATCACCGTCGACAATGCGACACCGACGCTGCGAACGATCGCACCGAACAGCACGACGCTGCCAAGCACGATGAAGAGGGGACGCCACTGGAATCTCGGCATCGGCGGGCCGTCACTCCGCGTTGCGCGAAGCGCGAGGATTGCGCCTAGGATGATCAGCAGGATGCCGAGGATGCGCGGAAAATAACCAGGTCCCATTCGCGCCGCTGTTCCGAGCGTGTACTTCGACGCGAGCGCGATCGTTGCGACACCCAGCAGGGCGAACAGCACGCCGGACCAGAAATCCTTGGGGTTGCGAATCGACATCATCCAACGCTCCGGGACATTACCGCGATGAATGCGCCACGTACGCTGCTCGGATGCGCACGACGCGGCGCAAAGCATAGCATCGCGCTTCCGCTCATCCGATAAAAAAAGGCAGGCGAAAATCGCCTGCCCTTCTTCTGCGTTGCATGCGGCTAAAGACTACACGCCGTTCTTCGCGCGAAGATCCTTGAAGTACTTGTCGAGCCACTGCGCCTGCAGGCGCTGCTGCAGTTGCGGCTTCACTTCCTCGTAGCCCGGTACCTTGGCGTCGCGAACGTCCTCGACTTCGATCACATGCCATCCGAACTGCGTCTGCACCGGTTGCGGAGTGAACTTGCCTTTAGGCGTCGACTTCATCGCATCGCCGAAAGGCTTGACGAAGTTCGCCGGCGCGTTCCAGTCGAGGTCGCCGCCCTTGTCCTTGGAGCCGGGGTCCTTCGAGCGCGCCTTCGCAAGCTCGTCGAACTTGGCGCCCTTTTGCAGCTCGGTGATGATCGCCTTCGCGTCGTCTTCCTTCTCGACGAGGATATGGCGAACCTTGTATTCCTTGTCGCCGATCTGGCTCTTGATCGTGTCGTATTCCTTCTTGAGGTCGGCCTCGGGCACCGGGTTCTTCTTGACCCAGTCGCTTACGTAGGCGCGCACGAGCACCGTCTGCGACGCGAGGTCCATCTGCGTCTTCACGTCGGGTGATTTCTCGAGGCCCTGCTTCTTGGCTTCGCGCGCGAGGAGCTCACGCGTGTTGAGCTCTTCCTTGACCGCGTTGCGGACCTCCGGCGTGTCCTGGCCACCTTGTGCGAGGCGCTCCTTCAGCAGCACGTCGTACTGGCCCTGCGTGTAGAGCTGCTTGTCGCCAGCTGCCGGCGTCGCCGCAGCGGCGGCTTTCGGGGCGGCTTTCGGCGCCGCCGCGGGGGCAGTGGCTTGCGCGAGCGCGCCGCCGCTCATCAATGCGGTCATCACCGCGACAGCAACCAGCGTGTTTCTCATTGAATCATCCTTTCGTTGGGCGGGGTTCGTCTGGCGCATACGCTGCGATCGCAAGCGCGTGCACCGGGTAAGGGATCAGGTCACCGACGCGGTCAATCACGGCCCGATGGCGGGCGAGGCGCGTCATCCCGAGGAAGTGCTCGGACACGATCATCAGGGAAAAGTGCCCGGCACCCCCTGCAGCACCGGCATGGCCGACATGCTGGGCACTGTCGTCGCGGATCTCGAGTGCAATGGGGGCAAGCGCTTCGAGCCTGCTCGTCAATGTCGCGGCGACGTTCACCGACTCGGCTCCGTCACGTGACGGGCGAGGAAGAGGCCCTGGACGAGCGCGAACAGCAGGAAGAGCCCGATACCGCCCCAGACCTTGAAGTCGACCCACGTTTCGGTCGTGAAGTGGAACGCGACGTACCAGTTCGTCGCGGCCATTGCGATGAAGAACGCGACCCACGACCACGTGAGCTTGGTCCAGATTGCCGGCGGCAAAGCGATATCCTTCATGATCAGCGCGATGAAATCCCGCCGCCAAATCAGCTTCCCGGCCGCCAGAATGGCCGCGAACGACAGGTAAAGCACCGTCGGCTTCCATTTGATGAATGTTTCGTCCCGCAAAATGAGCGTCGCGCCGCCGAATACGACGATGATCGCGAGCGACAGCCAGTGCACGGCGGACACGGTGCCGCGCCAGTGAAACCACGCGATCTGCACGATGGATGCCGCAATGGCGACCGCAGTGGCAACCCAGATGCCCTGCCACTTGAACGCTGCGAAAAAGAGCAGAAGCGGAAAGTAGTCCGCGAGAAAGCGCATAAACCGACGATTATAGCGCGAATCCGGCCCTCCGGCCAAACGCTAGCGCGGAAGGCGGCGATCGGGGCAAATCCGTCGCCAGTCGAAGGAAGGTCCCGGATCGGTCTTGCGGCCGGGGGCGATGTCGCTGTGTCCAGCTACATCGCGGATCGGGTAGCGCGCGCGAAGCGCCTCGATCAGGTGCGAAAGCGTCCGGTACTGCGCGCCGGTGTAGGGGCGCTCGTCGGTTCCTTCGAGCTCGATGCCGATCGAGAAATCGTTGCAGTTGGAACGATCGCGAAATGTCGAAGCGCCCGCATGCCACGCGCGAGCGTTGCAGTCGACGAACTGCAGCAATTCGCCGTCGCGGCGGATGAGGAAGTGCGCGGAAACGCGCAGTCCGGCAATCGACGCGAAGTACGGGTGACTTGCCGGATTCAACCGGTTGGTGAAGAGGCGCTGGATCGCAGCGCCGCCAAAGCGGCCCGGCGGCAACGAAATTCCATGGACGACGACCAGCGACACGGTAACACCTGCGGGTCGCTCGTCGAAATTCGGCGACGGCACTTGCGTTGCGCCGGCAACGCGGCCGCCGGCGTCGATTGGCAGCAATCGGCGGCGCATCGACGCACCGCGGCGAGTTCGCGCTTCGCGAGCCACGATTGGGGCGCCTCGTTGAGTGGCGCGCGCGACCAACCACGGAGCGTCGCGCAGCGGGCTCGCAGTGTGCCACAGCCGGTGAACTTTCGACCGTCGCGGCGGTTTAACAGAAAGCGGGCCGTGTGCCGGCTGAGCATTGCTCACCCGGCGCATCCAACCATGACCAAAACGCCCGCGGATTTCTGCCAGGGGACCGTCGGTTGACATCGATGAACGTCAGGAAGGCCTTTCAACGAGTCCGGCTGGCGCTTCGCTTCATTGCGCCACTGACGATCGTGCTTGGCCTGCTGGCGCTGGCACTCGTTCCGCTCGTCGACGAACTGATGCTGCGCTGGTGGGTCAACGACCTCGATATCCGGTCGCGGCTCGTCGCGAACACGATGCAGGAGCAGCTATCCGGCATGCTGCGCGACGGCGACGATGCGGGCATCCGCCAGCTTTTCGCGCGCGACGTGCAGGACGAGCGCCTCTACGCCATCGCCTACTGCAACCCGCAGGGCGAGATCGTTTACAAGACGCCGACGTATCCGGTGGCGCTTGGCTGCCGGGAGATTCGCGGCACCGGCTCCGATGCGCACGTGTTGCGGCAGTTCCCGCCGGGTCCGCTGCACGTCACGTGGTTCGCTTTGCCGACCAATGCAACGGCCGCAGGAACGCTCGTGCTCGTGCACGACATGAGTTTCGTCGACCGCCGCAGTGCCGACACGCGCCGTTACCTGATCGGATTTTTCATCGTGCTCGGAGTGGTCGTTTCGCTGATCACCGTGCTCGTCGCGCATCTGTCGTGGCGCGGCTGGATGGCCGGCGTACGAGCGCTGTTGCGCGGCGAAGGCATCATTCAACCCTTCCAGTCGCCCGCCGACCCCGATCTCCAGCCGCTCGTGGGCGAGGTGCGCGCGCTCTTGCGCGAGGTCGACGCGAGCCGGCGCACGATGGAGCGGGGCGCGATCTGGACGCCGGATCGGCTGCGATCGGTGCTGCGCGACGAGCTCGCAGGCGACGAGGTGCTGCTCGTGTCCAACCGCGAGCCTTACATCCATATGCAGCAGGGAGATCGCGTCGTCATTCGCCACCCGGCCAGCGGACTCGTCACGGC
>Ga0068852_100003417_pt1 | contig 11092 bp, 26 predicted proteins | sample KBSCornC22_FD_66594 | JGI IMG/M metagenome (GOLD analysis project Ga0068852, IMG submission 66594) | Corn rhizosphere microbial communities from Kellogg Biological Station, Michigan, USA - KBS Corn C2-2 | ecosystem: Host-associated > Plants > Roots > Rhizosphere > Soil ... | reverse complement strand
GTACATGCTGAGGGAGCATTGGATTCCTATGCTCGCCGCTACCTACTCAAGTCCATCTTCAACGTGGCAATCGGGGAAGACGATACAGATGGCGTAACCCCGGCTTCGGTAATGCCGAACGAGGAGCAGGAGATCCGACTAGATGAGTGGGCGGCTGCTCTGAGGCAGTGCGATACCCAAGCGCAGTTGAAGCAAATCTTCGCCGATGCCTATAAGTACGCTGCGTCAGTAAGTCCTACCGAAAAGTCTCGCATGACTCGCGTTTACAACGAGTGCAAAGAGAGGCTGCAATGAGAGTTGTTTGCTCAACACAGCAGACTGCGGAATGGCATCAGGCACGGTGCGGAATTGTTACGGGCTCACGGATGGCTGCTGCAATAGCGAAGCTATCCCGCGCTTCTAAGAACGGTGTAAAGGGTGATTACTCCGCTGCGCACTGGGAACTTGTCAGAGAGTTGGCCTGGGAACGGATCACTGGAGTCCCGGCAGATCACTTTGTATCGAAGCCGATGGAGATCGGTACACAGTACGAGGGGGAAGCCAGAGTTGAGTTTTGGATGCGCTATGGATGCGAGGTTGAGCAAACAGGATTCATTCTGCACCCAACATTGGATTACCTGGGATGCTCTCCGGACTGCTACGTAATCGAAAACGGAATCAAGATCCCCGTAGAACTCAAGGTACCTCTCCCAAAGACACATGAGCAGTATCTGGAAGATGGCGTAGTTCCTGAAGAATATGTGCCACAGGCCATGACAGAGATTCTTTGCATGGACCGCGCACCATACGGATACTTTGCCAGCTACTGCCCTCCCGACATATTCCCCGAGATGCCAGATGAGTTCCGCATGTTGCGGGTGAAGCTGATGGCTGATCCCAAGATGTTCGAGGCTATCGAAGAAGCTGCTACAGACACCATGCAGCACGTTGCAGAGCGCATGGAGACGCTACGGAGGATGTACCCCGCCAAGTCTGCGCCGAAGAGCAAGCTGAACGCCGAACTAGAGGCAAGCATGGAAGCGCTGGAAGTCTTGGATGCCGACTGGGAAGCCGTTATCGAGCGCAGAGTGCAGAGAGTGGAAGAGGGGGTTGCGTGAGAGTTCTGGTTGCGTGCGAGTTCTCCGGGGCTGTGCGCGAAGCATTTCGCAGGCAGGGGCATGATGCCTGGAGTTGCGATATTTTGCCTGCCGCAGATAAGAGCAAGTTTCACATCACAGGCGATGCGTTGATCGCAGCGAATCACGGCAAATGGGATTTGATGGTTGCCCATCCTCCATGCACGTTTCTGGCGGTGAGCGGAGCGCGATGGTTTGCTTCCCGAAAGTACGAGCAGGAAAAAGCCGTGGATTTCTTCTTTTGGCTGGTGAGTATGCCGGTGCCGCGCATAGCGATTGAGAACCCTGTCGGAATCATGAGCACTCGCTATCGCAAGCCTGATCAGATCATTCAGCCGTGGCAGTTTGGACACGGCGAGACAAAAGCAACCTGCCTATGGCTCAAGAACCTGCCGAAGTTGCAGCCGACAACCATCGTTGAAGGCAGAGCGCCAAGAGTCCATTACGAATCGCCTGGGATCATTAACGGCCTGACGCGCCAGCAAAGGCGATCGATCACGCTACACGGCATCGCAGAGGCAATGGCTGACCAGTGGGGAAATCTTGCGGCAAAGGAGGAGGCCGCATGAAACGTTCAACCCCCTTGCAGCGCAAGACTCGGCTCAGAGCACGCCGCAACAAGCCTGAGGTTCGCATAGGCAAGCACACGGGCAAGGTGAGGCTCACAGGACGCGCTCTTGAGCTTCTGAGGCACGCTTGCTGGGGCAGAGATCATCTGCGCTGCAAGGAGTGCGGATTAGAGACGTACTGGAAGCCGAGATGGGAAGGTGACCCGCTTGCCTACGACATGGCCCATGTTGTTTCGCGAGGCGCTGGAGGATCGGACACGCTGGAGAACGTAAGGACGCTCTGCCATCGCTGCCACATGAGGGAGCACGCAGGGCACAACCAGGGGATTCAGGTGGAGGAGAGGGGATAGATGGAAAAGCACGTGATCACAAGCATGAAGCTGCTGAACTGCCAAGTCTGCTCAGAGGGCACTGAAGAGGAAGCATTGGCTTGGCTTCGCAGAACTTCGCCAGCAGGCACAGAGAACAACTGGGGCCAGTACGACTACGAAGAGCACCCGGAGATGAAGCCGCTTACCTGCGCTGATCATCCCGAAAGGACTCATTTCGTCTTTCCGTGCTAAAAGCCAAGGCTCTGGCGTAGTTGTACAGATCACTACTAGGGATGGATAAGTTGCTTCACGAAAAGGAGAAAAAGACATGCCAAAGGAAAAGAAGCCAAAAGCAGTGAACTACAAGCTGATCACCCCAACCGATTCCGAGCCCTATAAGTTACTGGTGCAGGTTCGCAGAGATTGGCACGACGAAACCATTGCCGCAAAGGTAGCCCTTGCGTGGCGCAACCATACCAATGCTGATGTAGATGGGCATTTGGTCCTAGGAAAGTGCATACGAGTGACGGATCTCAACAAAGAGTTTGCCCCGTATGACTTCATTATCGTTCTCAACCGAGAGGTTTGGGACGATCCGGAGTTCGGCAAGGAAAGAAAGATTGCTCTTCTAGACCACGAGATGATGCACGCGGCTGGTGCCTTCGATGAGGACGGCGAACCTATTCGAGATGAGCGCAACCGCAGAGTTTGGCGCACCCGCAAGCATGACATCGAAGAATTTCGCGATATTGTTTCCCGTCACGGTTGCTATAAGCGCGACCTCGAAAACTTCGCCGAAGCCCTGCTTGAAAAACACGCTTCCCCGCTATTTGAACAAAAGGGTTTAGACGGCCCAGAGGCTATTCAGTAGGGGCACTACTAGGGATGTTTGGGTTGCTTACTCGGGGGAAAGCAAATTGATAATCAGGCCGAAGAACTGGGAGAAGTTTCAGCATTACAAGGATCGCAGGCCGCCGTGGATACGGCTCTATCACTCACTCCTTGATGATCGAGCGTTCTGGGCGCTGAAGGGTGAAGACGCCAAGTGCCTAGTCGCTATCTGGCTGATTGCTAGCGAGAGCGAAACCGGCGATCTTCCACCTGTTGAGGACTTGGCTTTTCGTCTCCGCTTAGCTCCCAAGAAGGCTAGCGAACTGCTCGACAGGTTGAGAGCGTGGATAGTGTACGACGCTAGCAAGGTGCTAGCAAAAGTGGAGCAACCTGCTACACCAGAGACAGAGGCAGATAAGAGACAGACAGCAGAGGCAGAAATAAGTCCGTCGATGGTCGCCTCTGCCGTGATGCAGGAAACCCGAATTTCCGGGCGCAATCTTCGCATCGTGCTGGAGGAAATATCGCGCAACGAGATGGTTGCAGGAAAGTCCGCAGACGAAGTGCGCGACAGCATGATCACGGCATACCAAAACTTTCAACTGGCAAAGCCTAACCTGCAATTCGTCAAGGGATTAGAGAAGTTCTTTGGCGAGGGCGATTGGCGCGATCAGACCACGTGGCCGTGGAAGGAAAAGCGCACAGAGAACCCGCAACTAGCGGCGGAATGGGCAGACTTTCAACGCTTGGAGGCGCAATGAAACCCGCTGAAATGAAACAGATTTACGAAGAGGCTTGCAGAACTGCGGTCAACCGACCTGTCCCTGATCCGGCGCAAGCGAAGGCATGGCTAGAAACTCTCGGCTCCTTCGATGCGAAGGATGTGCGCGGAGGGCTGGCGCTGTGGTGGGCATCGACGGCTTGCGATGAGCGCGGCGAGGTGTGCAGTAAGTGGCTTCCTGCTCCAGCAGAACTCAAGCCGCTGTGCGAACAGGCGAGACGCGGGATCAACGCGAAGAAAGCTCAAGGTGAACGTCTAGTGCTCTGGCAGTGCCCATCATGCAAGGCTCGGCTGTCTGGTTTTCCGATTCAGGGTGCATCGCTTGAACGTCGCTGCGAGAAGCGAGTGAACGGCAGACCGACGCAAGACGGATTCCCGATCTGCGGTGCCCTGATGACCGTGATTGTTGACGAGGCTAATGAAGGCCCAAGCGAGATGGTTTCGACTCGTGATATGCCATCGTGGGCAACAGAGAAAGAACCTGCATAGGAGGCACCATGCAACCACGCCTGTATTCCCTGAAGCGCTATGAACGGTACTCGATTGATTGGCCGATGATCTTTGTCTGGCTTGGTGTCACTGTGGGCAGCTTGGCAGTGGACTGCTTGGTGATTTACCTGCTTTGGTACCGCTGGATGGCGGTGAGGGAGGTATTTGGGCTGTGAGCGAAACACAGAGTGTAACGAAGCCAATCCAGGATGCTCTGACCAACGCCGGCTACTTCTGTATGAGGCTCAATTCCGGACTCATCAAGAGCGGCAAGCGATTCATTCGCCTCTGCCCAGCGGGAACCGCAGACCTCGTGCTCTATGTGCCACATCGCTTGCCGATCTGGATTGAAACCAAGCGCGAAAAGGGAAAGACCAATCCCGAGCAGCGCATTGCCCAGCAGAACTTCGCATATCTGGTTGAAGCGCTCGGGCATGACTACATTCGCGCAACAAGCCTCGATGATGTGCTGATTCTGCTTAGAAAGGAAAGCAAGTGATGGCAAGACCTAGGAAGCCGGATACGGTCTGCGGAATGGACAGACAGTATCACCGGGGATGCAGGTGCGACAAATGCAAGCAAGCGCATAGCGAATACAACAGGATTCTGGCAGAAATGAAATCGAGGCACGGCACTAATTCCAGGTACATGCGCGGGTGCCGCTGCACTGAATGCAAGGAAGCCCATGCGGGAGTAAATCGGCGGATTCGTGCCATGAGAAAGCCACCTAAAGGTGAAAACGACTCTCAGGTGATCCGCATGATGGTGATTGCCGACAAGCTGTATCGGATGCGTGTCGCATGAAGAGGCGCTTACTACCTCGCTGGCTGCTCTTTGTGGTGATCGGCGTATTAGTGGCAGAGCTGGGCTATCTGACGTGGCAGAAGGTGCACGAGCCGAAAGTAGAAGTTAGGGTGACGTGGTATTGGGTCTAACTGGTGTGGGTGAAGAGGAGATGGAGACGTGATTACCGTAAGTATTTGCTGCAACAATCCAGACAACGGAATCTTTGATGGCAAAGTAGCGAGTATTGAAATTCACGGTTCCGAAGGCTGCGATATAACGCTTGAACCGCGCACATACCCCATGCCGCGCTTTGCATGGCTAGAAGATCCACCAAAGCCTCACGATTCGCGCGAGACGGCTGGCTTTAAAGTAGCGCGGTTTCGCTTCCGCTGCGCTCATTACAGATCGTGGTATGGGAATTGGTGCTGGGATGCAGTGAAGATGAGCGGTGTTGAAGTTCTGCGGCTTTGCAAGGTGCTTTGCCAAGCCGGATGGTCATGCTCAGAGGCTGACTGCGACTTTGCGGAAGCATGGGATAAAGGCCACATGGAAATCACAAAGGAAAAACTCAAAAAGGCGCTGACGTCTGAGTAGTAACCGGGCTGTACGTGCTATTGGGTGTGAGGGGGAGAGAGATGGGAACGCGAATTGCGAAGCGAGATTTGGAAGCGATGCGCCAAATCGAAGCCATGACAGACGAAGAACTTGATGCTGAGATTCGCAGTTATGGGCTAGACCCTGACAAGCTAGCTAAACACGCATTTAACCGTGTCTGCGAGGCTCTGCGCCAGAAAAGCATCGAATGCGCTTCAGCGAACACCAAAGTCGCAGCACTGGAGCAGCGCATGGGCGTACTAGAGAGGGCGCTGAAAGTCAGAAGCGGACGCGTGTGTTTCGAGTATAGAACCCCTGAGCGCTTCCGCCGCCATGGATACAGCACCGCCTACGGTTCAGGGTGGGAAGCAACGATGGAAAGTCCGAAGCCGAACGCAGGATCGCGGCACTGGCAGAGACAGAGAAGGGGGAACAACGTGGCTGATTTCGATAACGGTTTGATTCCTGCGGAAGTGGAGAGGCTAGCGATTCTTGCCGAAGAAGCCGCTGAGGTGATTCAGATAGTCGGCAAGATTCTGCGGCATGGGTACACGTCGCACAACCCAGTAGTGATGGCGCCCATCAGTAATCGTGGCCTGCTTGCAAAAGAGATTGGCGATCTTCGCTGGATCATTACGTTGATGATCTCAGAGGGCGATGTGGCCGAAGGCGCTGTTCTCCAACGCGAACGGCTAAAAATCGATAGCGCGAAACCTTATTTGCACCATCAGAGAACGGAGGAGCGCCATGGCTGATCTAGCGATACCGGATTACCTTCTGATACCAGAAACATGCAAAATCTGTGGCGTATATTCGCCAACATGGTTCACGGACAGTGACCTGTGGAACCTGATCGATGAAGCGGGAATACTGTGTCCCGCATGCTTCATTACCAAGGCTGAAAAGGCTGGAGTGAAAACAACTGGCTGGAAGTTAATTCCAGAAGAACGTGTTGAGAAGGCAGAATCAGAGGCCCGTCAACTGCGAGAGCAGCTAGAGGAAGCAAATGCGAGCAAGGTTGTGAATCTCTATCGTCAGCCTGAAATCGACGCACTCCGCTCCCAGCTAGAACGCCTGCAATCGGGATTTGACGCGCTATGCACCGCCCATGCCGATCTTGGGCAGCAAGCAGCCAAACTTGAGGCCCAGCTAGAACGCGCTTACATGCCTGCGAGCGATGAGGAGTGGGAGAAATTTCATCAGTTGGCGCGTGGATTAGGAAGGGAAATTCAGGTAATGCAGCGCTGTCGAGTAAACGCTTTGCTCGCTACACGCAAGCAGGAAAGAGGATGAGATGGAAGAACTGAAGAGTTGTCCGTTTTGTGGAAGTAAGCCTTTGGGGCCAGTGCCGATGTATGCCGACAATGGTGATTATGGATGGGCATCCTATTGCGGCAAGCGTAAATGTCTATCGGTGGGACCGCTGCGCAAAACAGGGGATAGTAAGTGACTTGGAAATTCTGGAAGTGGCATTTCTGCCGATGCGTAACTCAGTCTGACGATACTGGCTGTTGGGGCGAGTGTATTGTGTGCCATAAGCGGTTCGGATTCGTGAGCCGCGCAGACTTGAGGGCATATGCAGACAAAGAGATTGACCGTGTATTGGAGACTGTGATGGGCGTCGAGAGACAGATACCGAGTGATTTAGCCGAGCGCTACCACTACCTGCTGAGTGTTCGGCATGGGCACAAAGACCACGTTTATCCGCCGACATTCAATTTTGAGATTGCACTCATCGAGCGCATCGCCGACCTCGCCGCAGAGGTGGAGAGGCTGACTGATGCGTTAAACCTTGCCAACAATGAGCGTTTGGCGCTGAGAACAAAGACAAGCCAAATAGATTCACTTCGAGGGCAAATTCAGCAGGAGAGCAGGCGGCTGGATTTCCTTATCGATTGGCTGAGCCAAGAATGGCTTGACCGCGACACCCGCGAGAAGGGCAACGCACAATGAAGGGCCAGCTCATGTACGGAGGAAAGCAATGACGGAACAAGAGTTTCTAAGCATGGCAGTTGCAAACAACCGAGAATTATCAAGCCTTCCGCCTCAATCAGCGACGTTTTGCTGCTTCCGAGATCCACATAGCCCCCGAGTATGCGACCGCTTTCGAGGGCACGAAGGCAATCATAACGATTCAACAATGCCGACTGGGGCGATGGAGAGAAACGGAACCAATAAAGCGATTGAAGCCATGCACCTAGAGCGTGAATCTGAGGCGCAGCAATGACCTGCCACTGTGGAAACATAGCACTGCGCCATGTAGGGGATCAGGGCTTCTGCAAGCTGCACGAACGAGAAGCCTTTGAAGCAGCAGCAAGGGATAAGCGCCTGCAGAATTCAATCCAAGGGCTGCTTACCCTGGATCACGAGCGCAGACGCAGAGATGAGCGGGAAGTCATCTGGCATCATCGCTTTTGAGGGAGAGGACTCTATGCTGCAAATAGGCAAGTACACTCTTTCGCTCATAGAGGTTCCTGAAGGCAAAGAGCCGCCATTCGAGCCCCGCACTCATGTTTGGATCGAGCAGGATGACGGAGAGGGCATGTCAACGCGGGTCGAGAACATCGAAGCCATCATTGCAAAGTTCTACAAGGAAAACTTTTGAAGGGGAGAGGCGGCTTAGATGAGCCGCCCTACTTGCCAACAGACTTTGTACGGTCGATTATCTTTCCCATCGGCTCCCGCTTCACAATTGCCAACCTGTCATTTGCAAACGTTGCTAGATTCATCTCTCTTCTCCTTCTTCGGCCTTCCTGCTGGGTTCCTGCGGTTGCCAACTGATTTAGGTCTGGGCCTCGCTGCAAGTTCCTTGTTGAGCGCCCTGCGTAACTCGGCATGGTCGAGCGGGTGGTTACAGTGGGGGCAGTTCATCGTGCACTCTTATCTACAGAGCAGATTAAGCAGCGTGATACTCCCGGCTTGACGTATTTGTGGCATGTGTCGCACTGCCATATGTGTCGAGTCATAACGGCTATCAGTTCATTGTGTTTGCGGTCGTCTTCGATACAGCGATTGCACCGCGATCCCCATCCGAGGTTGAACGGCTTACCGCACGTAGAGCACTGCCAAAGTACCTCGCGTCCATGCGCGTCTCTTGCTAGAACAATAGTCATTTAGCGGCCACCTTCAGAATGAATTTCCCCAGCATAGCCCCACTCAGAATAGGTTCCAGTGGGGTAGTCCTGCTTGAGATCGGGGCGAAGGATAAACAAGCCGTGAGCAGCAGCCTTGGCGAACTCAGCAGCCAACTTGGGAGCGCCCTGAAGAACGTAAACGCGAGCGGTGTTGCCGTTAACTGCGATGTAGTTCTTCATCTTCGCTTCGTAAGACTTGGCCATCTCGTCTCTCCTCACTTGCAAATACATAATATCTAACCGGCTAGATAAATACAAGCACAAAATGCGCACAGAGTTTCCAAAGATCACTGCTGCCTGTAATGTATATACAAAGTTGTTGACAAATAATTCTGCTTTGCTATATTCACACCCGAATCCAGCCGTACAAAACCCTAGGCTTTGCGGTAAGAAGCCCCTGATGCTCGGAAACAGGATCATGCCGAGTCCCCGTGACAACTAAGCCCTCAGAGTCTCCAAAACCGTCTAGCAAGCGCCCCAGGGTCAAGCTTTGGCCGCAGATAGGCGGTATCCGTGTGAAAACCACTCCCACGCTCTCGCAATACGACAGGGAAAGGCAGGACTAGATGCATTATCGGAATGGACGCGAAGCCAAGAACGGCGACAAGGTTGTTCGGCTGAATGGCGGAAAGATCGAAGCTTTCGGCGTGCTTCACAGTGCAACTCCCGGCAATGATTACTGCAACGGCAATATCGCCATCGTGCAATCATCGAACGAATACGCCTGCATGTGTGACTGTCTGCATGTCGATGATGTGGCGGAACTTCTAGCGCAAAGCGGCCTCGACAAAAGGCCTGAAGGCACGTAGCTTGCGCATAACCAATCTCACCTCCGGCTTCCGTCTCAAGCGCTCTCAGGCAGAGAACCGCATCGATCAGTGCATCTCCTGCTGGGTCGTGCAGGGACAAACGATCCGGGATCTCACGCTTGCTGAAAGAGTAAACGCACGATCCGAGCAAGCCAGGTTAATCGAACCCCTCGCTCTCGCAGAGTGTCACGGCCTAAAAGTGATCAACCTCCCACATCTCTATGAAGAGCGCCAGCTTGCAAGAGATGCGAACCTCTTTGCAATAAACTGTGAGAACGCAGCATAACGTGTCATGGGCAGACCTTCTGAATACAAACCAGAGTTCGCTACTCGCGCTGAAGAAATGTGTGCAGCAGGAGCAACAGATGCAGAACTCGCTGATGAGTTTGGAGTTACAGTAAGAACTATTTACAGTTGGCGGATTCGCTATCCAGAATTTCTTCACGCCATAAAGACCAACAAGCCTTTAGCGGATGATCGGGTAGAACGCTCGCTGTTTGAACGCGCTACGGGCTACGAGCGAGATGCAGTAAAGATCTTCCTCGCCAAAGACGGAACGCCTGTAACTGTAACATTCCGTGAGCATGTACCGCCCGATCCAACATCGATGATCTTCTGGCTGAAGAACCGCAAGCCAACAGAATGGCGAGATAAGACACCAGGCGATAGCGCAGACAATCCATTGCACTTAGGCCTGCAGATCATCAGCTCAGTACCCCGTCCGAAGCAAGGAGAATAGATGCCGGCATACGCAGATGGCAAGGCAGTAGAGATCACGCCTGGCGACTTGATAACCCTTTCAAGCGCATCACTTACAGGCTTGAAGACCATTGCCGTGGCTTATGGTCCTTCGGCGGATTTGTCTTCCGAATTGTTGGTTATCGCCAATGAATCAGCTGTTGCACTGACTGTTGAATATGCGCGCAAGGACGTTGAAGCCAGTTACCAGGCGTATAGCTATCTCGGCACAGCAGTTACGGTCGCAGCCAATACAGCCGTGAGCTTTCCGGCATCGTTTGGGTTCTATCGCGTACTCTGCGCCTCCGATCCGGGAGCGACGACGATCACTATCGCGAGGTAATGAGTGCTACAATGTGTTCGTGGCGAACACAACCGAACACATTTCACTTAGACTACCAGCCGATCTGGTTGCAGAACTCAGAGCCGAAGCAAAGCGAGAAGAGCGCAGCTTGGCTTGGGTAGTCGCTTGGAGATTACGTGGAACTCATCGACCTTCTGAAGCAGACAAGACAGGAACGACTAGCGGAAGTGGGAACCCTCCCACCGTGCCCGCAGTGCGGAACGCCAAGAGTCCAAAGAAGCGATTACATCCGGTGCAACCCATGCGGTCTGAATTGGCTGGACGGGGAGAATTGGGACGCCAACCCGAAGGTGGAGCGGTACCAGAAGATGCTGGCAACCATGAGGGCCACCGTATTGCCAATCAAGGGCGCTACTGCCTGACTTGCCGGTGCGTGATTGCCTGAGAAGCGCACCATCCAAGACATCCGATCCGGCGCAGATCGCTTCGTGTTCGATATGCGCGACATCTACGATCCGTACCCGTTTCAGCGCAGGTTCCACGAGTCGCCAGCGCCTTACGGATTCTTAGGCGGGGCGGCAGGACCAGGCAAGACGGCTGCAGGGTTGATGGAGCAGTTTCACGCCGTCAA
>Ga0068852_100003413_pt1 | contig 11093 bp, 8 predicted proteins | sample KBSCornC22_FD_66594 | JGI IMG/M metagenome (GOLD analysis project Ga0068852, IMG submission 66594) | Corn rhizosphere microbial communities from Kellogg Biological Station, Michigan, USA - KBS Corn C2-2 | ecosystem: Host-associated > Plants > Roots > Rhizosphere > Soil ... | reverse complement strand
CGCATGCGACATGGCTTCGGGCGGGCTGGATCATGGTTTTTCTCGTAAGGATATCCAAGGAGGACATCATGCGTTGCGCAAAGTCCATCCTCTTGACCTCGGTCAAATCACATGCGCAGGCTCACGCATCGCGCGGCCGGCGCGGCGCGAGCGATGTGCCGGCTCACGCGCGCCGCAGCTCGAAGCGCGTGAAAAGACGCTCGATCGCCTCGAGCACGTCCGCCGGCAGCGGCTGCATCGGCTCGGCCGCGAGATCGGGATTGCGGCAGCCGCCCGGACGGAATTCCTGCAGCGCGAAGTTGCGCACGCCACGCCGTGCAAGCCCGTTGGCGATCTCGAGCAGCGCATCGGGCGCGAAGAGGCTCGAGTGCCACGTGAGGCGTACCTCGTGGCCGACGCCGGAATCGAGCAGCATCTGCAGGCTCTCGTCCGCCGCCTCGCCGCCGAGGCTGCGTCCGGTCACGCGCGCGTAATCGTCGAAGCGCGCCTTCACGTCGAACCCCACCCAGTCGAGGCGAGGGAGCACGGCCGCGAGGCGCCGCGGATAGATGCCCGCCGTGTGCAGGCCCACCTTGTAGCCGAGCTCCTGCACGCGCTCGACCACGACGCCCAGCGAGGCGTGCAGCGTGGGCTCGCCCCCGCTCAGCACCACCGCCTCGAGCTCGCCGCGGCGCTTCTCGAGGAAGCGCTCGACGCGGCTCCACGGCAGCGTCGAGGCCAGGTGGCGCGGCTGCAGCGAGGGGTTGTGGCAGTAGGCGCAGCGCCACGGGCAGCCCTGCAGGAAGACGACCGCGGCGGGCACGCCACCGGGATAGTCGGTAGTGGACAGTGGCAGCAGGCTGCCAATGTCGATCATGCGGTCGGAACTTGGATGCGTCACGGCGTGCAGGTTCGACGGTGCATGCGTTCATGAAACCGGATTGGGGCCACGTTGATCTTCGTCCATGACGGCGACCGCGCGTTTGCGCCGGGACAACAAGGCTCCACCCCGTCCGGTTTCCCGATATCGGGAACGCGCCCGCGGGATTTCGCGCCAACGGGAAGGCGCACGGCATTTTCATGGGCATTTACCGTGACTTGCGTGCGGCCCTGCCGCGGCACGCTTCCTGCAACACGTCAGGCAAACCCATCCGCGAACATCCCATGGCCCTGTACGCCCTCGGACTCAACCACCGCACCGCCCCGATCGAAGTGCGCGAAGCGGTGGCGTTCACGCCCGAAGCGCAGCGCGCCGCGCTGGCGCCGCTCAAGCGCGAATCGGGGGCGGACGAGGTGGTGCTGGTCTCCACGTGCAACCGTTCGGAGATCTACCTGCGCGGCGAGGGCCAGGACACGATGGAGCGCGCGCTGCGATGGCTGCACGGACATGCGCCGGCGCGCGTGAGCGACCTGTCGGCGCATCTCTACCGGCATGCGGACGACGCGGCCGCGCGGCACGCCATGCGCGTCGCATGCGGCCTGGATTCGATGGTGCTCGGGGAGCCGCAGATCCTCGGGCAAGTGAAGGATGCTGTGCGCCTTGCGACCGAGGTGGGCACGCTGGGAGGCCCCCTCGATCGCCTTTTTCAACAGGCGTTTGCAGTGGCGAAGCAGGTGCGCGCGCAGACCGCGATCGGCGCGAGCTCGGTCAGCATGGGCGCCGCGGCCGTGGACTTCGCACGCCAGCTCTTCGGCGACCTTTCGCGCATAAAGCTCCTCCTCATCGGCGCCGGCGAGATGATCGAGCTGGTCGCGGCGCACTTCGGCGCGCAGTCGCCGCTCGAGATCGCCGTGGCCAACCGCACGCTCGAGCGCGGCCAGGCGCTCGCCGCGCGCATCGGCGCGCGCGCGATGTCGCTCGCGGAAGTGCCGGCGCAGATCCACGAATTCGACGCGGTGGTGAGCTGCACCGCGAGCACGCTGCCGCTCATCGGCAAGGGGATGGTCGAGCGCGCGCTGCGGCAGCGGCGGCGCAAGCCCATGTACCTGGTCGACCTCGCGGTTCCCCGCGACATCGAGCCCGAGGTGGGCGAGCTCGACGATGTCTACCTGCAGACGCTCGATTCCCTCGGCCGCGTGATCCAGGACAACACGCGCAAGCGCGCCGGGGCCGTGGGCGCTGCCGATGCGATCATCGATGCGCGCGTGCGCGAATTCGCCGAGTGGCTCGGCGCTCGCGCGGCGGTGCCGGTGATTCGCGAGCTTCGCAGCCGCGCGGAGCACCACCGCCAGATCGAGCTCGGCCGCGCCCGCCAGCGCCTCGCCCGCGGCGACGATCCGCTGGCCGTCATCGAGGCGCTCTCCGCAGGCCTCACCAACAAGCTCCTCCACCCGCCGATGCAGGCGCTCAAGCGCGCGCAGGGCGAGGGCCGCGACCGCCTCGTGCGGACGCTTTCGGACATCTACACCGAGCAGGAGTAAACCCGGGGGCTGTCGTCCCCGGCCGCGCTAGGCGCGGCGCGAATCGGGCGCCGGCCGTTCCCGGTATTCGAGCAGCGCCATCCTCGCGCGGTCGAATTCCTCGTGCAGCCGCCGGATGAGGCCGGGGGCGAGCCACATGCCGCCGTTCGCCGCCGCCTGCTCGAGCTCCCGGCACGCTTCGGCCACGCGTGTGGCGCCGCACGCGAGCGCCGTCGAAGCCATGCGATGCGCGGCCTGCCCGAGGCCCACGCTGTCGCCGTTGGCGGCGAATGCCTCGAGCGAGGCCACGCCCACCGGAATGTCCGCGATGAAGTGATCGGTGACCTCGACCAGCAGCGTACCGTTTTCGCCGGACACCTCGCGCAGGTTGTCGAGCTGCACCTCGTCCAGCGTGGCGCGCACGGACTGCACGCCGCGCGCCGCCGCCTTCTTCGCCTCCGGCACGTGCTGGAGCGCCACCGAGAGCCCGCTGATGTCGATCGGCTTGCTGAGATAGCTGTCCATGCCCGCCGCGAGGAAGCGCTCGCGGTCGCCGCGCAGCGCATTCGCGGTCATCGCGATGATGCGCGGGCGCCGGTCGCGTGGATGGCGCTCGATGATGCGGCGCGTTGCCTCGAGGCCATCCATGTCGGGCATCTGGATGTCCATCAGCACCACGTCGTAATCCTGGCGTTCGAGCGCGTCCAGGACCTCGTGCCCGTTGGCGGCAACGTCGGCGATGTAGCCCAGGTGCGCGAGCATGCGCAGCACCACCTTCTGGTTCACGACGTTGTCCTCGGCCACCAGGATCTTGAGCGGCAGCGCTTCCGCCAGCCGCGGCACCGCGGCGGCCTGCGCCCCCTGCACCGGCACGCCGCCCACCAGGGACATCAGCGTATCGAAGAGCTGCGACAGCTTGATCGGCTTGTGCAGGTGTGCCGCGAAGAGCGCTTCCTCGGGCGTGCCGGAGCGCTGCCGCTGGCCCATGGAGCTCAGCAGCACCAGCGGCAGGGATTTCTCGTCGCGCGTCTGGCGGATGGCGCGCGCGAGCTGCACGCCATCCATGTGCGGCATGCTCATGTCGAGGATGGCGAGGTCGAGCGCGTGGCCATGGCGGACGAGGTCGAGCGCTTCCTGCGGGGAGGCGACCGCCTGCGGCAGCATTCCCCACTTGAGCGCGTGCTTCACCAGCACGCGGCGGTTGGTGGTGTTGTCGTCCACGATGAGGACGCGCTTGCCGGCGAGCGCCGGCTGGTCGTCCAGGTAGGGCTGGGCGATCGCTTCGCCGCGCGTGGCGAGGATGGTGAAGTGGAAGGTCGACCCATGCCCGGGAGCGCTTTCCACCCAGATGCGCCCGCCCATGATCTCGCACAGCCGCTTGCTGATCACCAGGCCCAGCCCGGTGCCGCCGTACTCGCGCGTGGTGGAGGCGTCCACCTGGGAGAACGGCTTGAAGAGCTTGCCCAGCTCGTCCTCCGAGATGCCGATGCCGGTGTCGCTCACGGAAAAATGCACCTCGTAGGCGGACGCGCCCGACGGCACCGCCTCCACGTTCACCACCACCTCGCCGCGGCGCGTGAACTTGACCGCGTTGCTGAGGATGTTGACCAGCACCTGGCGCAGGCGCGTGCCGTCGCTCACGACCACCGGCGGCACGCTGTCCTCCACCAGGTACGCGAGGTTGATGTCCTTCTCCGCCGCGGTGCCCGCGACCAGGTCGAGCGAGGCCTCGATCGCCCGGCGCACGTCGAAGGGATGGATGTCCAGCTCGAGGCTGCCGAGCTCGATCTTGGTGAAGTCGAGGATCTCGTTGATCACCGTGAGCAGCGCGTCGCCCGAGGAGCGGATGGTCTCGACGAAGTCGCGCTGCTCGTCGGCGAGCTGGGTGTGCAGCAGCAGGCTGGTCATGCCGATGATCGCGTTCAGCGGCGTGCGGATCTCGTGGCTCATGTTCGCGAGGAACATGCTCTTCGCCTGCACCGCGACCTCCGCCGCCTGCTTGGCCGTGCGCAGCATCTCGGACTGGCGCTTCTGCTGCGTGACATCGCGCAGGATCGCGGTGTAGATCACGGTGTGTCCGCCGCCCAGGCGCGAGATCGAGGCTTCGGCGGGAAACTCCGTGCCGTCCTTGCGGCGCCCGGCGATCTCGCTGCGCTCGGCCATGCGGCGCGAGGGCGTGGGCGAGCGGCGGAAATCGTCCACGTGCGCCGCGTGGGCGGGCCGGGCCACGCCGGGCAGCAGCATCTCCAGGGGCTGGCCCATCGCCTCCTCGGCGGTGAAGCCGAAGATGCGCTCGGCGCCCTTGTTGAACAGGATGATGCGCTGGCGCTCGTCGATGGAGATGATGGCATCGTCGGCGATGTCGAGGATGCCGGCGAGCTGCGCCTGAGAGATCTGGTTGTCCATCGCGGGGCCCGAAGTTACGGCTGACATTCTACGGGATCGCCGAATCCACATTCGCGGGGAATGCGGCTTGACACGGCTCAAAAGCCCCCCGGATGGGCGCGATAAGGTGACGCATGACTTCGATCAACCGCCACCTGCCGGTGTTCTCGATGCGGGCGAGGCTGCTCGTGGTGGTGCTCGCCGTCGCGGCGATCGCGGGCGGCGCCATGCTCGCGTGGGCCGTGCAGGCACAGCGCGAGGCCACCATCGCGCAGGCTCGCGACTTCGCGCAGAGCGTGAACCAGGTGACGCTCGGGGGCCTCACGGCGATGATGATCACGGGCACGTCGGCGCAACGCAACGTGTTCCTCGACCAGATCGAGCACGCCAACAGCGTGGACTCGCTGCACGTGGTGCGCGGCGCCGCCGTGGTCGCGCAATTCGGTCCGGGCAATGCCAGCGAGCGTCCCGGAGACGATCTCGAGCGGCTGGCGCTCGCGGACGGCCTGCCGGTCTTCGAGGTGCGCGAGGCGCATGGCCACGAGGTGCTGAAGGCGGTGATGCCGGCGGTGGCGAGCCACGACTTGCTCGGCAGGAACTGCATCGGCTGCCACAACGTGCGCGAGGGAACGGTGCTGGGTGCGGTCTCGCTCGAGATCGACCTCGACCACGCCAACGCCGTCGTGGCGCAGTTCCGCCGCGGGTTGCTCGGCGTGGCACTGCTGCTCTTCGTGGCGCTCGCGCTGCTCACGTGGCTTGCGCTCGGGCGATGGCTCGCGCGGCCGCTGCAGGCGCTCGCGCACAACCTGGACGACATCGCCCGCGGCGATGCCAACCTTGCCCATCGCCTGCCCGCCGCGGGGCGTGACGAGATCGCCGATGCCAGCGCCGCGTTCAACCGGGTGCTGGAGAAAGCCGCGGAGCTGCTGCGCTCGGAGCGCATCGCCTCGGACGTGTTCGAGCACGCCCTGGAAGGCATGCTGGTCGCCGGCCGGGACGGACGCATCATCAAGGTGAACCCCGCCTTCACCAGCACGACCGGCTATACCGCCGACGAGGCGGTCGGACGCAACCCGAGCATGCTGCAGTCGGGACGCCAGGACGCGGCTTTCTACCGCCGCTTCTGGCAGGCGCTCAATACGCATGGCCAATGGCAGGGCGAGATCTGGAACCGGCGCAAGAGCGGCGAGGTTTATCCCGAATGGCTCAACATCATCGCCGTGCTGGACGAGCAGGGCCTCGTCGAGCACTACGTCGCGATCTTCAGCGACATCACCGAGCGCAAGCGCCAGGAATCGGTGATCACGTACCAGGCGCACCACGACGCGCTCACGGGGCTGCCCAATCGCACGCTCTTCCGCGACCGCGTGGAGCAGGCCGTTTCGATCTCCCGGCGCCATGATCGCCAGGACGCGGCGGTCATGTTCCTCGATCTCGACCGCTTCAAGATGGTGAACGACACCTTCGGCCACGACGTGGGCGACCTGCTGCTGCGGGAAGTGGCGCGCCGGCTGCGCGCGGCAGTGCGGGAGTCCGACACGGTCGCGCGGCTGGGCGGCGACGAGTTCACCGTGCTGCTGCCCGAGCTGGCCGGGCCGGAGGGTGCCGCGGCGGTGGCCGACAAGATCCTCGAGGCGACGCGCGAGCCCTGCCACATCGCCGGCCACGAGCTCTTCATCACGACGAGCATCGGTATCGCCCTCTACCCGCGCGACGGCACCGACGTCGATTCGCTGATGAAGCGGGCCGACGAGGCGATGTACCAGGTGAAGGCGCGGGGCCGCGCGGGCTACTCCATGTACGACGACAGGCGGGGCCCGTGGCGCGACGCCTCCTGGCCGAACCTCACGGACGATCCGCGAGCAGCGTCTCGATGTCGTTGAGCACGACCTGCGGATGCAGGAAGGTCGAGGTGTAGATCTCGCGCACGTCGCCCGCCCGGTCGATGAGGAAGACCTTGAGGACGTGCGACAGCTCGCGGCGCGGGGCCCCGCCCGTGCGGTCGATCACCACCCGCACGTCCTGGCCGAACCCTTCGACCAGCGGCATCAGCTCGCGCGCCGACCGTGTCGTGAGGAAATACCAGCGCAGTCCGCCGGGATGCTCGTCGGCACGGCTGCCCGCATAGGCGCGCATCGCGCCCGGCGTGTCCCGGGCCGGATCGAACGAGAGCGTCACGAACCGCACCTTCCCGTCGAGGCGGTGGTCCGCCACGATGGCCGCGCGCAGCGCGTCGAACACGCGATAAGCGAGCGGGCAGCCTTCCGGATCCACGCACGTCGTGTAGATGAAGCCCAGCAGCGTGATGGCCCCCCGCGTGTAGCGGGAGAGCGGTTGCGTGCGGCCATCGAGGCCCACGACGCGCCCTTCCGGCGCACGCATGATCCGGTGCAGCGCGTAGGTGCCCGGCGCGGGCGGCACGTAGTCGAGCGCCGGCAGCGGGCTCGCGATGCCGTGCGCGCCGGCCGGGCCGGCGAACGCGAGCGCGGCCGCCAACGTGCGGGCCGCGCGCCTCACGTGCTGCGCAGCGCCTTCGAGCCCAGCTTCATGTGGTGCGCGCGTCCCAGCTTCTCCTTCGTGAAGTCCACCTCGAACTTCTGCGTGAGCTCGCGGCCGTCCCATGCGAAGCCGCGCAGGAACTGCTCGTTGTCGTCGCCGCCCTTGTCCCAGTTCTGCAGCAGCGAGGAGGTGATGTAGACGCGCGTGCCGTCCCAGCTCTGCGAGATCATGTTCACCTGCTTGCCGGTGGCCTTTTCGTAGGTCTGCCGCGGATGCTCGGGATCGGTGAGGTCGAAGTAATGCGTCTTGCCGTCCATGAACGTGTTGACCCACAGGCCCTTGCCGTCGCGCGTGATGCTGATGTCGACCGGCAGCGGGATCTTCGCGGGATCGCCGATGGTGCCGACTTCCTTCGCCACCCAGCGGCCGCCCTCCTGCTTCACGAGCCACAGCTTCGAGGTGAGCGCCGTCGCGGTGATGGCCCAGTTGTCCTGCGGCGCCAGCGACCAGCGGATCTCGAGCGGCGCGCCGGGCACGGCGAGCACCTGCTGCGGCTTCATCGCCTTCAGGTCCCACACCACCATGGTGTTGCCGAACTTCTTCATGGCCTCCGCGTCCTTCACCAGCTCGCCCAGCGGGCGCATGTAGTTGGCGTAGCCGGTGAAGCTGGAGGTGAGCAGCACGTTCTTCTTCGGGTTCACCGCGAGGTCGTAGCCATAGCCGTCGCCGCCGTTGTCCACCGGCATGGCGTATGAAGCGAGGAAGTCGCCCTTGTTGTTGTAGAGCGCGATGCCGGTCGTGCCGCCCTTGTCCTTCACGTTGGAAAGCGCCTGCACCTGCATCCGGCCCGGCATCGCGTAGTACGTGTGCGGCCCGAGGTAGCCCGAGCGGTCGCCCAGGTCCGCGATGGTGCGCACGAGCTTGGGCTTCGCCGGATCGGTCGCGATGTCGAAGACCCAGATGCGATTCTCGGCGAGGCCGCCCGCCCAGATCTGGCGCCGGTCGTCCGTGAAGCCCATGTGGTGCGCCTCGGCGCGCGTGCCGGTGGAAACGGTGTGGACCACCTTGCCGTAGGTCTTCGACTTCGGGTTCACGTCCACCGTGACCAGCTTGTCGGAGCCGTCGCCCAGGCCTTCGACCCCGAGCGTCCAGACGTAGACGAAGTCTTCCTGGCCCTTGATGAGCTTCGAGATGTAGGGGGAGTTGCAGGTCTCGTCGGCGAGCGCGACGCCGGCACCTGCAAGCATTACGGCGAGGACGAGGCGTACGCGCGAAGTGACGGATGTCATGGCGGCCTCCAGCGGTCATGCGGGCCCACATGCTGCTGCCGGCGCGTGCCGCGGTCAATAGCGCGCGTGTGCAACGGCAGGCACGGGAACTGTCGGCCGCGCGCCAGTCTTAGCATTGTGAACAAACGCCGTCCGCCCGCCTGGCGCAAGATGCTCGTGATGCTGGTGGTGCTCGCCGCGCTCGGGGCGGTGTGGCGCTACACCCCGCTCAAGGACGTCGTGACGGTGGACAACGCCGTCAACTGGGCCCACGAGCTGCGCAAGACGCCCGGGGCGCCGGTCATGGTGGTCCTTTCCTACGTCGTGGCGGCGGTCATCATGTTCCCGCGGCCCCTGCTCACGCTCACCACGATCGTCGCGTTCGGCACGCTGTGGGGCGTGACCTACTGCGGCATCGGCATCCTGGTGGCGGCGCTCACGTTCTTCTACGCGGGCAAGTTCCTGCCGCGCCACTGGCTGGAAAAGCTCGCGGGCGACAAGCTCGAGGGCGTCGAGGCGCTCTTCCACGAGCACGGCATAAAGGCGATCTTCGCGCTCAACATGGTCCCCGCGCCGCCCTTCGCCGTGCAGGGGCTCATCGCCGGCGCGTGCGAGATGAGCACCTTCCGCTACATCGTGGGGAACCTGCTCGGCATGCTTCCCACGCTGATCGGGTGGGGCTTCTTCGGCCACCAGCTGGTGAGCTCGCTCGAGGACGCGTCGAGCGTGAACAAGTGGCTCATCGGCGCGATGGTCGCGGTCATGGTCGTGCTGACGATCGTCGTGCGCCGCTGGGTTGCGAAGCACTCGCCGCACGGCGACGATTGAGCGTCGTCGTCGCCCCGGACGGCGCAGTTGCGCCGAGGGTCCGGGGCTCGATCACCCGCGGCAAATTGGATCCCGGCCCATTGCCGCAATAGCGGCGGCCGGGACGACGGCCCGCGCGCAGTAGCGGCCTCCGGGAGGACGACTACACCGAGGTCCCGGCCGCGTGTCCCGAAGCCCACGCCCACTGGAAGTTGAACCCGCCGAGGTGGCCGGTCACGTCCACCGCCTCGCCGATGAAGTGCAGTCCCTTCAACGTGGCCGCCTCCATCGTCTTCGAGGAAAGGCCCCGCGTGTCGACACCGCCCAGAGTGACCTCCGCCTTGTTGTATCCCAGCGTGCCCGTCGGCTGCACGGCCCAGCAGCGCAGGTCCCGGGCCGCCTGCTCGATCGCGCGACTCGAGAGCTCCGCCACGGGGCGCTCGAGCGCGTGCGCTTCGCACCAGCGTTGGGCGAGGCGCCGGGGCAGGCGCTCGGCCAGCAAGGCGGCAAGCGGGATTCCGCCACGGCCGCTCGCACGCAGCCAGTCCACGCCATCCACGCCGGGCAGCAGGTCGATGTGGATCGGCTCACCCGCATTCGCCTGCTGCCAGTACGAAGATACCTGCAGGATCGACGGGCCCGAGAGCCCGCGATGCGTGAAGAGCAGGCTCTCGCGGAAGCGGCCGCCGGCGCAGGAAGCCTCGGCCTCGAGCGAGACGCCGGCCAGGTCGCCATACCGTTCCAGCAGGGCGGCGTCGAACGTGAGCGGCACCAGCGCGGGCTTCGGCGGCACTATCGCGAGCCCGAACTGCTCCGCCACGCGGTACGCAAACGGAGTGGCGCCGATCTTCGGCACCGTGAGGCCGCCCGTCGCGACCACGAGTGAAGCGGCCTGCACGTATCCGCGCGAGGTGCCGATGCGAAATCCCGGCGCCGTCGATTCGATGCCGCGCACTTCGCACGGCTGCCACCACTCGACGCCGCCCAGCGCGCATTCGGCGCGCAGCAGCTCGATGACCTGCTGCGAGCTCCCGTCGCAGAAGAGCTGGCCGAGCGTCTTCTCGTGCCAGGCGATGCCGTGCTTTTCCACCAGCGCGATGAAGTCCCGCGGCGTATAGCGCGCGAGGGCCGAGCGGCAGAAATCGGGATTCGTGGAAAGGAAGTCGCGATGCGTCGCGTGCAGGTTGGTGAAATTGCACCGGCCGCCGCCCGAGATGCGGATCTTCTCGCCGACCTTCGCGTAATGGTCGATGAGCAGCACGCGGCGCCCGCGCTGTCCCGCAACGCCCGCGCACATCATGCCGGCCGCGCCCGCGCCGATCACGGCGACGTCGTAGGCAGGCACCGCGTGCTCCGGCAAGCTAGGTCCTCGCGTCCGCGAGCTCCTGCAGCCGCGCGAGGATGGCGAACACCGTGCCATCCTCGAGCACGGCGCCCCAATGGCCTTCCCGCGACCGTTCCCCGCGCACGCACCACGTGAGCATCGCGCGCACCTCCCGCAGGCCCGCGCGGCTCAAATGGGCCCGATCGCGCACCAGCGCCTCCGCCGCCTTCGCGTCGTAAGCGTCGTCGCGCCAGCACGGATGCGAGGCGACATAGAAGAACTCGGTCACGGCACGAGGGTAGATTGGCGAACGCGAGGCGGTGCCGTCCCCAATGCGCGCCGCGGCCCAGCCTGCCACATACTCCCCCTCCAGCTCGCGCAGGCGCGGCAGGAGCTCCAGCAGGGCCTCGATATCGTCACTCGAGGGTTCG
>Ga0068852_100003410_pt1 | contig 11100 bp, 5 predicted proteins | sample KBSCornC22_FD_66594 | JGI IMG/M metagenome (GOLD analysis project Ga0068852, IMG submission 66594) | Corn rhizosphere microbial communities from Kellogg Biological Station, Michigan, USA - KBS Corn C2-2 | ecosystem: Host-associated > Plants > Roots > Rhizosphere > Soil ... | reverse complement strand
TTTTGTTTTTAATGATTACAACGCTGTAGTAAATGCTTATTATTATCATGCACTCGGTTTAATGAAAAAGATTGCAACGGTGCTTAATAAACAAGATGATGCAACATTTTATGAAGAAAAAGCAAAGCAGGTTTATCGTTCTTTCCAAAAAATATTTATAGATACTAAATCAGGTTTAGTAAAGGATGGAGACAGCACTACACACACATCTTTACATGCCAATATGTTTGCATTAGCTTTTGGGCTCGTTCCTAAAACAAATATTGATAAAGTGCTTTCCTTTATTCAAACAAGAAAAATGGCATGCAGCGTTTATGGCGCACAATTTTTATTAGACGCTTTATATGATAATAACGATGGCGTATATGCGTTAACGTTATTAAACGCCACTACGCAAAGAAGCTGGTACAATATGATTCGCAGTGGTTCTACACTTACAATGGAAGCATGGGATAAATTATATAAACCCAACCTCGACTGGAACCATGCCTGGGGCGCAGCCCCTGCTAATATTATTGTAAGAAAGGTAATGGGCGTGGAACCCATATCACCCGGCTTTGATACTTTTCAAATAAAACCGCAATTAGGTAATCTCAAATTTGCTGCATTAAAAACGCAATCAATAAAAGGTGAGATTTTTGTTTCTTATAAAAAAGGTAAAACTAACGATGCGATGGAAGTAATAATCCCGGGTGATACAAAGGCTAACGTTTACGTACCTTACAATGCTTCCAAACCCCAACTATATATTGATGGAAAGGCAGCACCGATAAGGCCGGAGAAGGATTTCTTCTTAATAAAAAATGTATCTGCCGGAAAACATTTATTCATCATAAAATGGTAAGGAATCAAGATTTCTTAATCAATAAAAATCGTGAATATACTTTTTACCTGCATCATTTAACACTAACCATTCTCAGCACTACTACTCCATGATAGGGAATTTCTGTTTTAAATGATCCTTTAAACTCACCTAAATCTTTTTGCCGCCATACATCCCTTATCCGATAGCTACCGGATTTCCATTTTCCCTCCAAACCAACTTTTGCAAAATTAAAAACAAATGATTTCGGCTTTTCATTGTCCCAGCGAAAATAAGATTGCGGCGTGGTGCCGTAACCGTTAGTGTTAAACAAACCTACTGCATAAGAACCATCCTGCATTGGCTTTATCCAAATTTGTACGCCGTTTTTATCTTGCAGTAATCTTGCTGACCGGCCAAGCGGATCCTGGTTGATTGCTATTATCTCGTTATTTGAAAGCAAGCTCAATGTAAACTTATCAAGCTGATCGAGCGGGCAACCAATTAGCATGGGTGCAGCGAGTAAACAATATATGCTAACGTGACTGTATTGTTCATCCGGCGTTAAATTCGTTGGGTGCATTTCAGCCCCGGTTGCAACATTTCCCAGTATCATCATGTCGGGGTCATTCCAATGGCCGGGGCCTGCATAAGGCGCCCATTTGTCTAATGTAAATGCGAGCACGTAAAGGCTGTTCCAGCTATCGTGAATATCAGGACCGGTGCGATACATGTTCGATACTCGTATCCAATCATTCACTTTTTCAAACGGCGCATTGTTTGACAAACTAAATACAATATCCCGTCCTGAATTTTTTAAAGCAGTAAACATGCGCTCAGCAGAATTAACGTCTATGCGCCAGTCATATTTTAAAAAATCAAATCCCCATTCAGCCATTTGTTTAGCATCGTTTGTTTCAAACCTGTATTTTCCTATATGCATAAAAGGCTGATGATTGACCTTAATAGAATCATGTGTTTCTCCACCATGCGGAAAATCAGATGAGCCGCCTACATAACTACCATAACTGGAAATATAAGGCGTAGAATAAATGCCAGCTTTTAAGCCAAGTGAATGAATTTCATCCACCATATCTTTTATATTCGTAAAATTTTCGTTCGGTTGAAGAGCATCCAGCGGGCCTTCTCTCTTTCCCTGCCAGCTATCGTCTATATTAATATAACTCCATCCGTAATTTCTTAAACCAGATGAAACCATTGCGCGGGCTGAAGCCATTACGTTTTCTTTGTCTAAATGCCCTGCTAATGCATTCCACCCGTTCCAACCTATTGGAGGTGTAAGAGCAATAGTGTCACCAATCTTTATAGTTAATCTTTCCGCTGCTTCGCCAAACGCATTCTTTGCTTTAAGTTTTGTTATATAAATTCCTCTTCGATTAACCGTGCCCGTTATGATACCCGTTTTAGAATTTAACGAAAGGCCTTCAGGTAAATTTTCTGCTAAAAAATGCATTGGCCTTTTACCAGTCGCAGCAATGGTATAGAGGAAAGGGTAACGCGGAGTTGCGCCAAATACTTTTGCAGAATTTATTTTAGGTGCATCAGGAGGCAGCGGAGTAAGAATATATCTCTTACCATTGTTTGGAATGTGCGCCGGCAAATAATTTCCATACATTTCCAATTGAGCATTGGCCCAGTCGCAATAAGTTCTTTTATTGCGTATGCCGCCAATATCATCAGTCGCCAACAATCCTAATTGTACGATTCCTGTAATGTCAACATCAACTTTTTTTGCCTCATCTCCAACTTTCATTTCTCCACTTTCAAAAAGTATTTTCCCATCGCCAAGAACGTAAAATTTAATAGGTATTTCTTTATTGCCCTTGTCATCTGCACCAACCATTGCAGTAAACCGTTTTGCATTTTTATTTACATAAAAAGAAAGAATGCACACTGATTGCGCTCCAATTCCTCTTTTATAAAAAATCTTATTTATCAAAATAGAATCATGGCTGTAATTTGTTTTTGCCTGAACAGGACGTATGCTATTTGAGAAGGTTTGAATTGGCAAATCATCCAGCCAAACTTTGTTTATTTTTTGAGAAAAAATAATTGTTGGAATTAATAATAAAGCGATGACAAGATTTGATATTTTATTCATCCAAAATTTTTTAACTGATTATTGCACAGAAAACATTTGCAACAAAACAACTCCGTGATGTGGAATATTTGTTTTAAATGTTCCATTGAATTCACCCAAATCTTTTTGCCGCCAAACATCTCTAAGTTTCCATTTTCCCTTTAATCCAATTTTATTAAAGTCAAATACAAATGATCTTGCCTTTTCATCGCCCCATCTAAAATATGATTGCGGTGTTTTTCCATATCCATCTATGTTGAATAAGCCAATTGCATAAGAGCCATCACTCATTGGCTTTACCCACACCTGCACATCATCTTCATCGAGCAATAATCTTGCGGACTTGCCGAGCGGATCCTGGTCTATTGCAATTACTTCATCATTTGAAAGGAGATTCAATGTAAACGCATCCAACTGCTCAATGGGGCATCCTATCATCAGCGGTGCAGATAACAAACTAAATAAACTTACGTGGCTGTATTGTTCATCCGGAGTAAGCCTTGTAAGATGCAACGCAGTACCTGTTGTAACGTTTCCAACAATGAGCATATCAGGATCATTCCAATGGCCGGGGCCTGTATGCGGCGCCCACTTATCAATTGTAAAAGCAGAAAAATAAAGGCTTAGCCAACTGTCTCTTATATCCGGCCCGGTGCGCCATGAATTAGCAAGATGTTCCCAATCTTTAGCAAGTGCAAAAGGCGCAGAGTTGGACAAATTATAAAATATATCCCGTCCGGAATTTCTTAAAGCAACAGACATTCGCTGTGCTGAATTTAGATCTATGCGCCAATCATATTTCAGATAATCAACGCCCCATTCAGCCATTTGTTTTGCGTCATTTTTTTCAAAGCGGTATTTGCCAATGTAGCGATAAGCCCGTTTATTATTTTTTATAGAATCAGGATAGGCGCCGTTTTCAAATTCAGACGAGCCGCCAACATAACCTGCGTAACTTGAAATCCACGGTGTAGAATATACGCCAAATCTTAAGCCTTTGGAATGTATATAATCAATCATTGATTTAAAGCCGGGAAATTTTTCATTCGGTTGAATAGCATTATACTTTCCACCTCTTTGTCCCTGCCATGAATCATCTACATTAATGTAAGTCCATCCATGATTGATGAGACCCGAAGAAATCATAGCATTTGCTGAAGCAATTACTTTTTCCTTATCAATATTTTTTGCCCATGAGTTCCAGCCATTCCAGCCAATGGGCGGTGTAAGCGCAATTGTATCTCCAATTTTTATGATGAGTTCTTTTTTTGCTTCGCCATATTTATTTTTTGCTTTTAATGTTACAGGGTAAATTCCTTTTCGTATAACCGTACCAGTTATAACCCTTGTTTTTGAATCAATAGACAAGCCCGAAGGCAAATTTGTTGCTGAAAAAGATACAGGGCGTTCTCCTGTTGCAGCAATTAAATATAAAAAAGGATTCCCCGGCGTAGCGCCGAAGACTGCTGCCGAATTGATTTTAGGAGTTTTCGGGGGCTTTGGCGTTACAATATATTTTTCATCATTATTTGGAATTTGCTGCGGAACGTTATTTCCCTGCATTACAAATTGTGCATCTGCCCAATCCGAATATGCTTTATGAACATCCGCTTTATCAACTATAACGAGCAAGCCTAAACGCTTTATGCCTGTAAGATTGATATCTACATTTTGAGGTTGATCATCCACCTTCATTTCATTACTGCTAAAAAGAATTTTTCTATCGCCAATTACAAAAAATTTAAAAGACGCTTCGTGATTTGCTTCATCATCTGCGCCAACTTTAGCAGTAAAATGTTTTGCTTTTTCATCTAAATAAAAAGAAAGCACACTTAACGATTGAACGCCTACACCTCTTTTAAAATAAATGTCTTTTATTTTTATAGAATCACCGCCGGCATTTGTTTTTGCTGAAACAGAAGGAATGCCTTCTGAAAAAGATTTAATATTCAGATCATCGAGCCATACGTGGTTTAGTTGTTGGCAATAGCCAACTGGAATAAAAAAAAATAAAATGATCGATAAAAGAAAAGACTTTGATGCATTAGTCATTTAGAAGAATTATATAACGTTTACGCATACACGATTTTGTAAATTATAATGATTGATGATTTGCTTGTTTGATTTGAGTGTCCTTTAAGCCGCTGCTATTCCTTATAGTAAAATTGTTTACATTGTTCAAAATGAAAGCGGGTACCTGTGCCATCTTTTGAGCTTCAATGTTACGAAAGGCTGCATCTTTTACGTCATCTAAAATGAAAGGAGAACGCTCATCATTATTTAAAAAGCTAACAGTTACATCATGCATCTTTAAACCTTTTACATGCCTGATAAAAAAACCATAGGCGGGAATAATTCCAAACTTATTGGGGTCGGGATATCTTTTCTCAAACTCAGGAACATTTGTAGCTGCCATTTCTTTCGAACCACCGCCTTTGTAATAAATATGAATATTGCTCATTTCAAGATCCTCAATATCATGACCGGGTACGCCGCTAATGATAGAACCAGAGCTATCATCCATCGCATTATATACATTTATATTGCTGATTAAAATTCTTCTGCAATGCCCTATAACGAGACTATCCGGTGCCCGCATTCTTGCACCGAGACGAATAAAAAAAGGTGAATTCGTAACATCACGCATTGTAATGTTAGTAATGGTTACATCTTCCAGTAATGCTCCATCTACAGACTCTAATGCAAGCCCGCGGCAGTTATCAAATACACAATTAGAAATGGTAATATTTTGAAAGCCACCATTTGATTCTGTGCCTAATTTTATTCTTCCGGTGGGCGCTTTCCTGTAGTCTTTTTTGTAAGTTTCATCCAGCATGCTTCCTTCAAGATAAGCGCTCACAATGCAATTGGTAATCGTTACATCTTTGGTAGATTTTAAATAACCTAAAGCAAAAGTACTTTTCAGGCAAATGCCATCATCTGCAGGAGAATTAATAGTGCAATTTGAAATATGCACATACTGGCAACAGTCAATATCCATCCCGTCCCGGTTCGTATCCATCATAACATTATCAATGGTCAAATGGTCAACGCCGGTAGCAAGAATACCAAACCATCCGCCATGTTTTATAGTTATATCGCGAATGATAACATCGCGGCATAATAATAATGCAATAGATTTATTTGCATAATTACTGCCGCCTTTTTTCTCACCGCCTAACATACCTTTTCCCCAAATCATACCACCTCCAATGATTGATACATCATGCAAATGTTCACCCCAGATAAGGCTGTTATGAAAACGGGTATGGCCAAAATCCTGGTATTGAGCATTGATCGGCGTTTCAGCTTTATCATACTCGGATGAGTCTTCAGCAGGAACCGCAATAAGAGTTGCACCTTTGTCAATATATAAAGTGATATTACTTTTAAGATGAATAGAGCCCGTAAAATAATTACCGGCAGGGAAATAAACCGTTCCTCCACCCGCTTCGGAAGCCGCGTCGATGCTGGTGTTTATACTTTTTGTATCCAGTGTTACTCCATCGCCCTTAGCTCCATAATCTTTTACATTGTAGAATGTATTTTTAATCGGAGTTGCATTTGTGGTTAATGAAACGATTGAAAAAAACAATAAACAGATTACTTTGAATGTTGGAAATAATTTCATGTATTTAAATTTTTTAAATATCACCATTATAAATGCGCTTTGGCATTTAAGAATACCTTAGAAGTTCAATCAATTTCGTAATCTCTGTTATGGTCGTTAATTGATTGAATATAACGTTTACGCATACACTATTTTAAAATCACAACGATTGATGTTTCGTTTGTTTGATTTGAGTATCTTTTAAACCAATACTGTTTTTAATATTAAAATCATTTACACTGTCTAAAACAAAAAGAGGAACCTGGGCCATCTTTTGAGCGTCAATGTTGCGAAAGGCCGCATCAGTAACATTATCCAAAACAAAGGGGGAGCGCTCATCATTATTTAAAAAGCTAATAGTTATATCATGCATCTTTAAACCCTTTACGTGGCGGATAAAAAAACCGTAGGCCGGAATAGTTTTAAATCTGCCCGGTTCAGGGTATTCTTTTTCAAGTTCAGGCACTTTTACATTTGCCATTTCTTTGGTACCACCGCCTTTATAATAAATATGAATGTTGCTCATTTCGAGATCCTCGATATCATGCCCGGGTATGCCGCTTATGATAGAACCGGTATTACTGTCTTGTGCATTGTAAATAGTTACATTGCTGATAATAATTCTTCTGCAAACGCCAACTGGTATACTGTCTGGCCCACGCATTCTTGCGCCGAGTCTTATAAAAAAAGGCGAGTTCGTAACATCACGCATCGTAATGTTAGTAATCGCAATATCTTCCAGTAATGCGCCATCCACTGTTTCCAATGCAAGCCCATCGCAATAATCGAATATGCAATTTGAAATTGTAATATTTTTAAATCCTCCATTGGATTCAGTACCAAATTTTATGCGGCCGGTCGTGTTTCTTTCGTGACCCCTCCTATAAGTACCATCAAGCAGGCTGCCTTCATCATAAGCGCTTACCTGGCAATTATTAATAGTTACATTTTGAGTTGGCCGTGAGTAGCCAAGAGCAAAGGAACTTTTCAAACAGATACCATCATCGTCCGGAGAATTTACTGTGCAGTTAGAAACACGAACATTTTGACAACAATCGATATCCATTCCATCTCTGTTGGTATCTTCTTTCACATTGTCAATTGTAAAATTATCTACACCAGTTGCCAAAATACCAAACCAGCCGCCATGAGAGATGGTAATATCTCTTATAATTACATTGCGGCAAAGTAATAATGCAATTGCCTTATTAGGCTGGTTATTTCCTGCCCTGCCGCTCCTTACCAATCCCTTTCCCCAGATAACACCGCCACCGATAATTGATATGTCGTGCAAATGTTCGCCCCAGATAAGGCTATTATGAAAATGGCTGTGGCCAAAATCCTGATATACATCATTAATGGCTGGCTCCGGTTTATCGTATTCAGACGAATCTCCAGCAGCGACAATAGTTGCGCCCTGATCAATATATAAAGTGATATTGCTTTTCAGATGAATAGAACCTGTTAAATAATTACCAGCCGGAAAATAAACTGTTCCCCCACCGGCTTCGGAAGCCGCATCAATAGTGGCGTTTATTGTTTTAGTATCCAGAGTTGTTCCATCACCTTTAGCGCCATAATCTCTTACATTGTAAACTGTATTTTTAAGCGGCGTTGCACTTGTGGTTAATGAAACAGTTGTAAAAAACAATAAACAGATTGCATTAAGTACTTTAAATAATTTCATTTGTTTATATTTTAAATGTTATCAACAAACTAACAAGAAAGGGTAAACGAATATTATAAAATATATTTTTTACAGTTTATTTATTAATGGCTTTATAGTTTTCGTACTATCTTTTAAAGCCATATTTATTTTACCGTTTTGCTTAGTAATAAATATATTAACAGGCTCTTTAAAACTAAGAATCACTTCCCCGTCCCGGCTTAATTCTGTAAAGCCATTTGCAGCAAATTTTTTCAAGCCGCTTTTTTTATCAGCACTTATAATTGCTAATCCTTTATAGACGCCTGTGTAGTAGGCGCCATCAATGTTAACGGCAAAATTGGAAACTTCATTCGTCATTAACGAATTAAAATTAGTGAAAACATAAGACCCATCTTCATTTCTGCAGCCATCGGGTAATTTGTTTTTTTGAAGACCAAGCTTAGAAAGATCTTCAACTGAATATCCTTTCACAGTTGCTTTATTATAAATGGTATTAAATCTCTTTGAAATTTCTTTAGCTTTAAAATCGTGATCTGCTTTGCCTTCTATCATTAACTTGCCACCTTTATTCTCATAATCTTCCAAAAATTTTAATTCTGATTCTTTTGCATATTGCGGATATAAATATAATACCGCATTAAAGGTATGCCCGTTCATAACAGGCTTTCCGTCTTTATCTATTTTTAAAAGATTATGTGTAATAACATCCGAAGGAACTAATGCATTCAGGTATCCTGCGTTCCATATTTCAACCGCTTTACCTTCGATGTTTAGTTTATCATTTATATCATAGACGCCGCGGTCGGCTTCATTAGGATACCAGTTTTCAAGCGCCTCCATACCAAAAATTACCAGCAGATTTATTTTTGGTAATAAGGGGTTGAACTTATTTAAAAGCCTTGCACAGTTTTCAACTTTATTAATACCGGCAATTGCTACAGGGTCAAGAAGATCAGAACGGTTCACCCGCAAATCGTGCATGGCATGATAATGAGTGCGTACACCGTAACGCAAATCGGATAAAGCCTTTTCTTCAACAACAGGAAATTCTTTATTATAAAATTGGTTGTACATGGCATTCATCGAATGCGCCATGGCAACGCCCATCTGTGTTGGCGTAAAAGTCTTTTCATCAGTCTGTCCATAAGCACGCGGCAACAACCACCATGAAATGCCATTGGCCCATATTTCATCATTGATCAAACTATTATGATAGGTATCGTGAATGCCATTGAAAATTGTTTTTCCAAATATTTTTCTTGAGTAATCATACACAGCTTTTTCAACTCTTAATGCGCCGCCCCGCATGAAAGCCATATATTGATTGATAGCTTTCATCCTCACTTCCGGTTTGCCTTCCGGTGCATATCGGCCATCAAACAAAGTTTTTACCAGCGAGCTTCCGGTTGCCTCCTTAAAACTATCTGCCATTGCATTGGAATACCAACGGCCCCTGAAAGTATTTGTGGCGGTTGAATCGAATATTCTTTCAATAAATTTATTTCCATATTCATCTAAAGCAAACCCATCAAAAGAAATATCCTTATAATTATTCATAGCTTCTTTAAAACCATTAATCTCAACATCGCCCCACATGCTGCTCTGGCTGCAATATTCCTGCGTCATGATGCAAGCAGTTAAACCTTTAGTTGAGCTTCCGCCATCTATTTTTAATTCCACAGTTTCTTTATCTGGTAAAGAAGTTTTACATTTTTGGGTAATATCTTTTAATGAAGCCGGATCATAAAAACCCTCACCGGTTTTTTTAAATGCATATACTTTAAACAGATCTGTTTTCAATAAGCGATCCGGGAACCTGATGAACTTTGCTTTTATAGTTAAGGAGGCTTTTCCTTGTTCATCCAGCATCACTTCATTTTCAACAATCATTCTTTGCACACCGGCAATATTTTTATCATTGTAATTGCCCCAAAGCTGCAGGCCAACTTTTAATCCATGCTGATGCGCTGTTGCAACAATGTTCTTAAAGATGGAGTGCATTGTTTTAAAATCATAAAAGTCTGCCCCGGCACGGGCCGTTAAGAACACCAGGGTATAAGGACATTGATGAATAATAGAATCAAGCTCTTTTAAATAAGCGCCATTAGTATAAAGATCAGGCGATATAAACCAGTAGCCAATTTCAGGATGATTTTCATTTTTAAATTTCGAAACGTGTTCTAAGGGTTGTGCGGTTGAAATATAAAAACTTAAAAACAATAACGAAACCAGGATGGCGATTTTTTTCATGAACTACTTTTTTGATTACAGACACTTAACTGATTCAAATAAAAAAAGACTTTTGGCATACCGTTGCCAAAAGTCTTTATACAATCTATTGGTTTTTCAATTTCTTATTTTGAGTTTAATAAACTTTAAAAAAAATTTAATAACCAGGGTTTTGATCGATATGAGGATTGGAATTATCCAGCATGCCTTGCGGCAATGGCCTCAAATAATCATGCTCATCTATTAGCGGGGTTCCGTTCAGGCCATAAGCAACCCATGGATTATATTTTTCGCCGCGTGAAATTAAAGTGCCGGTGCGCTTTAGATCGTACCATCTTTCATTGCCTTCTCCAAGCAATTCTCTTGCTCTTTCATCAAGGATCATATCGATTGTAATATTTGCAGAAGTGGCTCTATAGCCAACAGTAGTAAGATCATTCACATCGCCGGGATTAGCGGCACATTGAGGATCCATGCCGGCATTAGCGCCAAGCGCACGGTCTAATACTTTATTGTAATAAACATCCGCAGTGCCCAATTGCCCGCTAGTTGTACCTTTCACGATTGCTTCAGCAGCCATCAGGTAAACCTCTGCGGCACGAAATAAAGGGTCGTTGAAAGTTGAATAACCATCGCCATAATCTATGCCGGGTTGCCAAAACTTCCAAAACATGGGCGCTCCCCAAAAT
>Ga0068852_100003407_pt1 | contig 11103 bp, 12 predicted proteins | sample KBSCornC22_FD_66594 | JGI IMG/M metagenome (GOLD analysis project Ga0068852, IMG submission 66594) | Corn rhizosphere microbial communities from Kellogg Biological Station, Michigan, USA - KBS Corn C2-2 | ecosystem: Host-associated > Plants > Roots > Rhizosphere > Soil ... | reverse complement strand
ATCGAACGCTCGCCACGATCGGAGCGGCCGGTTGCCCGCCTTCGCAATCCTTCCCTCCTACTTGCGCGGAATCTTGCGAAATGCAGCAAGAACATTGTTCGGAACGGCTGAAGGAGGATGATTGCCGCCGGGCTCGGTCGGCAAAGACCCCCCGGGTGCCCGCCGGGCACGAGCTGGAGGCCCGTTCGCGAGCGGCCCGGCGTTGTCGAAGCGCGCTTCCCGCCGCCGATCGCCGCATCCCGGCCTTCGGCAGGCGTTGCCATATACCAATTCTTTACCTTGCCGTGGCCAGTTGGGGCAGGGAGCGTCAATGGCAATAGCGGCTCGTCTCGAACCCGAACGCGCGCAGGAACGGCGCTCGAAGCAGCGCCGCAAGCTGTCGCTCGACTCAAACATCCACACCGGCGAAATCGTTTCCGTCCACGATATTTCGCCCACGGGCATGCTGATCGAAACGGACGCGGATCTCTCGGCCCTCGACCGGCTCGAGATCGATCTCCCGGAAAATGGAACAACCAACGCGATCATTGCCTGGAACAGCGGTCGTTATTACGGCTGCCAGTTCACCAAGCCGCTGTCGCCGGCGAAAGTCAGTGCCGCGCTGCTGCGCAGCACACCCAAAGCGAGCGGGCCCGCCGCGGGCAAATCCCGTCGCCAGGAAGTTGCCGAGCAGCGAAAGCCCGGAGAGGCGGCCGTCGCTCAGGAGCGGCCCGCACAACAGCGCGAATGGTCCCTTGGGGCGCGTTCGCGCTTCATCCTCGGAAGCTCGATTCTGCTCTGGGCGCTGATCATCTTCGCCATCGCCGCTCTGATCGAATTCTTTCGGTCCTGAGCGCTCCGCCAGGGATTCGTGGTCAGCTCGCGCGAATCACGACCTCATCGCCGCGGGAGGCGCTGTCGAACAGCTTGGCCGCAAAATCGAGGGGGATTCCGATGCAGCCGTGAGTCGCATAGCCCTCGCGCACATTGCTCCCGTGAATGGACACACCGTCGTCAGTCAGGCGAAGCGTGTAGGGCATCGCTGCCCCGTCGTAGGTTTCCGACCGATGATCCCGGAACTTGGCGAGGATTCGGAAGGTGCCGATCGGCGTTTCGTTCGAACCCGCGCCGTAGAGGATGACCGCCGTTCCGATCTCGTTCGGCCCGCGAAAGACCGAGACGAGCTGATTGTGGAGGTCGATGCTGATCCACACGGGCCCCGGCGGAACGCCGCTATCGTCCCACCGAAATTCGCCGTAACGAAGTGGAGCTCGGATGTTGAGCAGGGTCGAGACCGGCATTGCCATCCTGCCGGTTTCGGCGGCCTGATGAGCTTCGTCGGCGGTTAGGGCGATCCGGGCCGGAAGGTTCGCCGGGCCTGACCGTACGCCGGCGGGGGCGGGTTCGGCGGCCGGCCCCAGCGCTGCCGAGGCGGCGATTACCGATAGGCTTGTTGCGAGAAGCGCGGCGGCGACGAGCAGTTTCAATGGGCCGACGCCTCCCGGGTGCGATCGATCCCCCGCTTTCGAACCGACCAGCCGATCAAACAGAATCCGATCAGCATCATGGCCCAGCTGGCCGGCTCGGGAACGGGAGCAACGGGCGGCGGACCCGGCGTTCCGGGAGATCCGGGCGGAAACCCGCCTGCATCCGGAGGCCCGGGAGGTCCCGGAACCCCTGGAACTCCTGGACCTGGACCCGGCCAAGCGCCTTCACCAGGCGTGCCGCAGCAGCCCGGCGGCGGCGATGAGGCATCGAATGGCGGCGGAAACGGATCGGCCGCCAGCAGGGGAGGGGAGAACAGTTCCATCGACGGCAGGTTCGCCAGCGGCACTGCCTGGAGCGCGATGCCTGGCGAGGACAGCGGCGGCTGAACTGCCGGACCCAATTGCGGAGGGGTGGGAGCGCCGCTCGCCGCTTCAGGACCAGGGGCTGCTGCCTTGGTCTTGGTCAGCTCGTCGCCTGTCCGTGACCCGGGCGAACGCTCCGCGATGAGCGCAAGGAAGCTCTCGGCATTCTTGATGGCCTTGTGCGAGAAGTCGTTCGCGAGAAAGCTCGCTGTCGAAAGGGCCGTGGCGAGCGCGACGAGCGCTGCAGCCGCGGCGAGCCTTGCCCGGCGATGACGAGCGGCCGCGAGGAATCGGAGCGGCGCGAGATCGCGTGCCGACCGGCGCACGCCAGCGCCTTTCACCAGCGCTCCGCCGCGCGACTTGCCCGCCCCTCCCATGGCGCTCACCAAACACGCAAATAGGAAGAGAATCCATCTACATAAAGTTAGGCTGCCCCAATCTGGGTCAGTCGCATACGCGCTCGTCGGCGAGCGGGGTCGGCGACCATGGCCTCCTGTCGAATTCGCGCCGAGCTGCGGGCTTTGCACCGATCCGCCGACCAGCCGCGAACCTGGCTTGAACCGAGCCCCGTAAGGCTCGCCTTGCAGTTGGACCTGACCCGGCTGTTCGCAGCCGAGGCCCGGTCGCGCCGGCCCGGCGGGCTCCTTGCGTTCGTGGAAGCGCCAGGATGGGCTTCGCCGCGCCTTCGGTTCGCGGGGATGAAATGATCCGAAACGGAGATTTCGCTGGCGTTCGGCCGGCGCGACGGACGCCGTCACCCGCCAGATTCCACGAGCCCGGTCAGGGCGAAGGAGCGTCTCCGGGCATTTCGAGGTTGCCCCAGGTGCCGGCAAATGCGACGATTGTGCGGTGCCGGGCACGCCAGTCCTTTTTGCACTTGCGCTCGCCGCAACTGCGGTCCCGACCGCTGCGCGCGCCCCGCTCCACGACCGGACCGCGCTCAACATCGGATTGAGCTGCCGGTGGGATCAGCAATGCGTCCGAAGCCAGCAAAGAGCGCGGAGGCACGCGCTCGACTATATCGCGAGATACCACCCTCCCGCCTGGCATTTGCGCCAATGCAAGCGCAACGTGTCGCGCGGCCAGGGCCGGGTCGACTGGATCGGCCTCAATAATTGCATCCGCAATCCGGCGCTCGTTCATCGCCACGGCCGAAGGCGATCTCATGCGCGATCGGAACCCAAGCACCACGCTCGCGACCGGCGCGAATGACGGCGACCGCTTTCAACCGCGGGTCCGGCTCGATGCGCCGATCGTCGCCCTCACCGCGCATCGGCGAGCGGCCTTCAGGCTAGAAGTCGGCCCATTGCCCTCGGGCCGCTCCGGCACTTGCCGAGCGAGCTCCAGGCGGCGTCTCATTTCGTCGGCAATTTCCGCGCGCGCGAACCCGAAAGCACTGGTCCGCCGAACGTCGCGCATTGGCGCTTCGCGATCCTGTTTCAAGGCAATGGCCTCCTTCAACCGGCGCGCCAATATCGGCGGAGGATCCCGAGCATCGGACCGCTCCTCCGCTTCTTGGGCGCCGGGCTGGAATTTCCGCCAAGCGCTGCCTGCGGGCAATCGCCGGCTCGCGCCCGTTTCAACGTGGCACAGCCCCGATGAGGGATGTTGGGCCGGATGGCGCTCCGCCGCCGGCCGGCGCCGGTGCGGCTCCGATGGTCGTCCGCTTAGTGGCGGCCCAGCCGCGGAATCAGCCGATCGAGCCTCGACTCCAGCTCTTCGACGTCGGCGTTCAACCGTTGCCGATCGGACAGCAGCTGGCGGCCATCTCGCGGGTCATTGGCCCGAAGGACTCGAAGGAGTAGTCAGCCTGTTTGACCTGTGGAGCAAAACCATGTCGACCGCCGCTCGGCTCTTCGCTGCGATCCTGCTGGCGACCGCGCCGCCGGCTTTGGCTGCAACAGGAGGGCCGGCCCGAGGTCAAAGCCCATCGGCCTATCCATCCGTCGGGACGATCCAGCAGGTTACCCGGGGCGCCCTGGTCCGGACTCTCGATGAGCAGTTTCGTGCCGCCGACAAGAACGGGGACGGACTTCTCTCCAAAGAGGAGCTCGCCGCCGCGGAGTTGAAGAAAATCCGGCAACAGGCGGCCAGCGTTCGAGCAACGCTCGCGGCCCAATTTTCGCGCCTCGATATGAATCACGACGAACAGCTGACCAAAGCGGAGTTCATGCTTGCGGCGCCGGAGCTCCCGGCGGTTGCTCCGGACGTTTCAGCCGACTTTGCCCAATTCGACAGGAACAAGGACGGAAAGGTCACATTCGGCGAATATGAATCGGTCATGCTTGAGCGCTTCGATTCGCTCGACAGGAACCATCAGGGCAAGCTTGTGCAATCCGGCGGAAGGGCGCTCAGCCGACCCGAGTTCATGAAAAATATCCAGTCGACCTTCGAGAGGATCGACCGGGCGCGCGACGGCGGATTCACCAAGGCAGAGTTGCAGGACTTCCGGATGAGGCTGGAACGGGAGAGGGCCGCTGCCGCGCGTCAACGGGCCGATTCCGAGTTCGCAAAGCTGGATGTCAACCGGAACGGCCGCCTCAGCCGAGCGGAATTCATGGCCGCGGCGCCGGCAATGCCGGCCAACTTGCCGGACGGCAGGAGCCTCTTCGCCGAATTCGACCGGAATCGCGACGGAAGGATCAGCCCGGAGGAGTTTCTCGCGCCATTTCTCGCCAATTTCGACGCGATCGACCGAAACCATGACCAGGTACTGAGCCCTGTGGAACTGGAACGCGCGCCTGCGAATTCGCACTAGGCCGCGCGCGCCTCAAGAATGCGGCGAGGTCGAGCGGGCTTGCCTTGCCGGTCCCCATGTGTTCGAGCGGTTGCGGGTATCCGCGGCGCGCCCGATTGGAGTTGGCCGATGTATCACTCGCGGACAAGCCAGGATCCGGGCGGGCCGCCCGAGCGCCCGCGTCTGACCGTCCGCCACTGGATCATTGTCGCGGGCGCGCTCGCCGCGGCGCTCGTCGGCTCATTCGCGATAGTCTTGCTGATTGGAGCTTTGATCTCCTGAGCGGTCGACTTCAGGGGTTCCGAGTGAAAAGGCGACAAGGCCAGGGGCTTTGGCCGGAGCGCGCCTGATCAGCCCCATCATCGATGAGGCGCATGCGAAGGCAATCGATTCACCGGGCGGTCGAACAGCGCGATCAGCGCCGGAGCAACGGAGCCGCTGAGCCAGAAATTTCATCGGCTTCGGCAAGCTGGAATATCTGCTCCAGTTCGTTCAACCCGCAATCGATGGACTGCCGCACCCGAGTCGTAACCGGCTCGGCTGCATAGATTTTCTCAAACCCCTCCGAAGCGTCGCGGGATGCAAGCAAGCGCTCCTCCTGTGCCGGAAGTGCAAGACGAACGAGGATCCCCAGAACTTCGCGTTGAGCCAGGGTCCGCGCCAGGAGATCGTCCATTCGGCCATCATTGCTCGCCACATCGTTTCTCCCAAGGTCAGCCTCGGCGCGACCGAGGGTTCAACACCGCACTCAGGCTGCGGTTTCGCGGCGGAGCGAGGGCGGGGACAATTGGGAAACCGCTGCGGAAGGCCGCAATCCGAGTCCGGTGGAGAGTCGGCATGTTCGTCTCAAACGCTCATCGGGGCTTGCGGCGGCGCAAATGGCGGTTTGGCTCTCCTCGCCCACCTTTTGTGCTTTCTTCCGCTGCTCCTTTTGGTGCAGTCTCGCTCTCCATGACGCACCTCGCTTCCTTTCTCGACAAATTCGAGGAACATTTCGGGAGCGGCTGGACGAGGGCGCTGCTGGTCCTGATCGGACTTTCCGGAGTGAGCGCCTGCGGCCTCGTGCTCTGGTTCGCACTGCTGGGACCGCTGCTCGAGACGATCCTTGGCGCCGGATCGAGTCCGTCGACCAGGGCAGAGGAGGTGGCCAAGGTCATCGCCTTCCTGATGATCGCGATGCTCGGCCTCGGCTTTGGAGCCGCTGTCGCGGCGAAATATCTCGAGTCGGCGATCAAGGCGCACCTGCTCCAGCAGGTTCGGGACGCGAAGAGGGCCGTCGTGGAATCTGAGAAGCAGCTGGCCTTCACCGAGGCCAAGCTCGCCATGAGCGAGCATCGGACGGCGACGGCCGAGGACTGCCTTGAACATGTCTTGGCCAAGGCCCTCGAGAGCAAGATGCTGACGCAAGGCCAGATAAGGAAATTGAGAAGATCCGCGGCCGAGCACCAGGCTCGAGGAACGTCCTGAGGAAGGCGGGCAAGCCGTCCGGCGTCAACCGGCCTCGTGCTGGGCGACTCGCCTGCGCAGATATTCCGCATATTCCGTTCGGCCGAGCATCGCCGTCCGTTCGAGGACCTGATCGGGACTAAGATAGCCAAGCTCGAGCGCGATCTCCTCGAGACACATGATTTTGAGGCCCTGCCGTTTCTCGATCGTCCGGACGAACGAACCGGCGTCATGGAGGCTCTCGTGCGTGCCGGTGTCGAGCCAGGCGAAGCCGCGGCCGAGGCGTTCGACCCGAAGCTCGCCGAGCTCGAGATAAGCGCGGTTGACGTCCGTGATCTCGAGTTCGCCGCGCGCCGACGGCTTGAGACCCGCCGCGATGTCGACGACCCGGTTGTCGTAGAAATAAAGCCCTGTAACCGCCCAATTCGATTTTGGATCGGCCGGCTTTTCCTCGATCGAGAGACCTTTTCCCGTCGCTGCGTCGAATTCGATGACTCCGTAGCGTTCGGGATCGTCGACCCAGTAGGCGAAGATGGTCGCACCTGTGGTCTGCGCGGAAGCCTTTCGGACATGCTCGACGAGGTGGGCGCCGTAGAAGATATTGTCGCCGAGAATAAGCGCGACGGGCGAATTGCCGACGAATTCGCGCCCGACGATGAATGCGTCCGCAAGTCCTCGAGGCTCACCCTGCTCGGCGTAGGAAAAGCTCAGGCCGAAGGCGCTCCCGTCGCCGAGGAGCGCGGCGAAGCGCGGCAGGTCGGCCGGCGTCGAAATGATCAGAATGTCCCTGATTCCGGCGAGCATCAGCACTCCAAGCGGATAATAGATCATCGGCTTGTCGAACACCGGGAGCATCTGCTTCGAGACGGCCAAAGTGGCCGGATAGAGCCGAGTGCCGCTCCCCCCGGCCAGAATTATTCCCTTCATCTCGTGAACCTCAGGAAGCCTTGCGGACCGTCCGGATGCTGCGCTGGCGGACTATCGGTTAGGGCGGCCCCCTGGCGACTTGCCACGTCGGTCAGTCCTCGTGACCCGAGCGCCACATCGCTCCGACCAGCGGCTCCAGCATATATTGGAGCGCGGTGCGTTTCCGCACCGTCAGCACGACCTCGGCCGGCAGGCCCGGGCGGAGCTGGCCCTTGCCGAGCGCAGCTTGGACGCGCTTCATCTCGGCCGGGGGAACCACCACCTCGGCCCGGAAATAGGAACGGCCGCTCTTCTCGTCGGTGAAGCTGTCGGCGGACACCGTCCTGACCCGGCCGGTGAACAACGGCAGCGAGCGGTCGTGGACGCTCACGAACCGGACCTGTGCCGACTGTCCCTCATAGGCGTCGTCGGCGTCACTCGGCTGCAACTGCGCCTGGATAACCAGTTCGCGCCCGTCGGGAACGATCTCCATGAGCGTTTGGCCGGGCGTGACAACGCCACCGACCGTTGAGACGGTAAGGCCCACCACGGTTCCCGCCACGGGCGCTCGAACGAGCGAATGCTCGAGCTGTTCGCGGGTCGCAACCAGTTTCGGGAGTACGTCCGAAATCTTCGTTTGAGCGTCCTTGAGATCGGACTCGATCTGTTGCAGGCGGTCGCGGGCAACGCTCAGCGACTGCATCCGCATTTCACCCATTCCGTCACCGGCCCGCGCATATTCCGCCTTCATGGCCGCTTCCTGGCCCTCGAGATCGGCCTCCTGCCGTTCCAGCTCGCGGACTCGGTTCATCGACGCAAATCCCTTCGCGGCGATGCTCTTCAGGCCCACGAGCTCTTCGTCCAGCAGCTTCCGCTGGGCGACGAGAGCCTGGCGCTGCTGCGCATAGCCGGACTGCTGTTGCCAGAGCTGCTGGCCGCGCTGGCCGAGCACCGATTGCTGCGCCGAGAGCGCTGAATAGCGAGCGCGCATTTCCGAGCGCTGCATCTCCATGACCTGGTCAGCGATCTGCTGGTCGGCCGGGCTGAGTGAAGCAAATTCGGGAGGCGCCGCAAAATCCTTCTGGCCGCTCCGCTCGGCCAGCAGCCGGGCCCGCTCGGCAAGAGCGAGGAGATAGTCGCTCGTCAGCGAGCGCTCCGAAGCCTGGAGCTCGGGCGCGGACAATTCGATCAGCACCTGGCCCTTGGACACGTGCTGGCCCTCGCGCACGTCGATCGCGGTGATCACTCCGCCGTCCTGATGCTGGACTGTCTGGCGATTTCCGGAAACGGCGATGGTGCCCTGCGCCGTCACTCCGGCATCGAGCGGAATGAAAGCGGCCCAGCCCAGGAAAAGGACGAAGAAGATCGCCGCAACGATCGCTCCGGCGCGGATTTCATTCGTCGGATTTCCGACTTCATCCGGGATCGGCGAGGCGAGCGCAACTGTCGTGTTCACGCGGCATCCTCCGACGTCTTTGGACCGCTCAGCCGGGCAACGATCTCTGCTGCCGCTCCAATCATCTTCGAACGTCCTTCCTCGAGCACGAGCAGCCGATCGGCGATATCGAGCAGCCCGCGGCGATGAGCGATGACCAGAATTGCCGCCCGCCGGGCGCGGGCCGTGACCAGCGCGTTGAGCAGGGCCGCTTCGCCTTCCTGGTCGAGAAAAGCATTGGGCTCGTCGAGGATGAGCAGCGCCGGGTCGCCGTACAGCGCCCGGGCCAGCGCAACCCGCTGGGATTGTCCGGCGGACAGGCCCGATCCCATGAGCCCCAACGGCGTGTCGTAGGCCTGCGGCAGCTGAAGAACGAGCTCGTGAATTCCCGCCTGCTTCGCGGCTCGGACGACCGCCTCATCGACGTGCGCGGCGTCGTCGGGGCCAGCGGGACGAGCGAATCGCGAGATATTCTGCTTGATCGTCCCTTCGAACAGCGACGGCTCCTGCGGGATGTAGCCGACATGCCGTCCGAGCGTATCCTGCTGCCAGTCGGTGAGACGGGCGCCGTCGATCCGAACCGAGCCGATCGTCGGTTGCAACGCGCCGGCCGCGATCTTGCCGAGGGTGGTCTTGCCGGACCCGCTCGGCCCGACGACGCCGAGGATCTTGCCAGGTTCCACCCGCAAGCTCATTCCGAGGAGAATCGGCCGGCCGTCGCGTCCGCGAAAGCCGACGTCCTCGAGCTCGAGCAGCCCGGACGGAGCTGGAAGCGCGGTATACGTCCTTGGCTGCGGAGCTGTCTCGAGGACTCGCGCAAGCCTGCGCACGGCGGCCCTCGACGAGGCGAGCGCTGACCATGCCCCGATGATGCTCTCGATCGGCTGGAGCGCCCGGCTGAGCAGGACCGAAGATGCGATGATTGCGCCGGCCGAAATGTCGCCTGCGATCGCAAGCAAGGCTCCAAGGCCCAGGGCCGCGGACTGGACGAACAGCCGGAAAAAGCGGCTGGTGGCAGTCAGCCTGCTTCCGGCAAACTGCGCGTGGAGCGTATTGATGAGCGCATTGCGCCGATGATCGAGCTGGCGGAGCACCACCGTCTCGACCATTCCGAGCGCCTTGATCGTGCTTCCGTGGACCGCCGCCGCCTGCTGGGCGTTATGCGCTGCCGCCATCCACGTGCTTGCGACCTCCATCCGCGCCTGCGTCGATCGCTGATTCAGCCACGCCAGTCCGACCAGGAGGGCCGCAGCGACAACGGAAAGCAGTCCGATCCAGAAGTGGAGCAGGAAGGCGGCAAGCAGAAACACGGGACTCCAGGGTGCGTCGAACATGGCCGCGATGACGGGCGTTCCGACCGCGCTGCGAATCGTGTCGAAATCCCGCATCGCCTGACCGGCGGCGACCGAATCTGTTCCCATCGTCTGACGCAGAATCTCGGGGGCGAGCAATGCATCGAGCTTCTGGCTCGCACGGAGCAGAAGGCGGTTGCGAAGCATGTCGAGCATCGCAAGCGCGCCGAGCGCAAGAACCAGCGCCAGAGTGACAAACAGCAGAGTGAGCTTGCCCCCCGTTGGCACGATCCGGTCATAGACCTGAAGCATGTAAATGGTCGGGGCGAGATAGAGGATGTTGATGAGCAGGCTGAAGACTGCAGCAGCCACGAAGTGCTGCTTGCACTTGCGCAGCGCGCCGGCAAACGCCTCGGGAATCTCAACGCCAGCAATTTTCATGCGATCGCCCAATCCCCTAAGCACACCAGACGCGCGACTCCTCGCGCTTTTCCGGAAGTTCTGCCGCTTAGCCCGGAAACTTTTGTAACATGGTTAACGAGGCGCCGAAATGCGCGTTTGAATTTTTCGACTGCCGGCAAGCTCCAGCCGCCGCATCGATCTCCGCGCCCCGGGCTCCAGCGTCAACGGGCGGGTCGGCGCGGCTTGTCAGGTTGGTCCGGACGCCGCCGGGTTCAGACGAATCGAGCCTCCGTCTTGCGGCTCGATGCTTGCCAATCGGAGAGAGTCTGTCTCAGCCATGCCATCAGCGCCCGAGGGTCGGTGGTCGCTCCCGGCGGGTCGGTCCGGCGCGCTGCAGATAATGCATCGCGAAGACCGTCGAGGTCTCGGGCGACATGCACCAGGCCCCGTTTCTCGAACGACTCGCTGATCTCCAGCTGGTGGTTGTCGTAATGCTCGCCGAGCTCGAAAAGCCGCGGCATCACCACAGTCCTGCAGCGTTCGCGCAGAGCGGTGATGAGCGAGCCGGTACCGCCGTGCGAGACAACGATGTCGGCGTCGCGCAGCAGCGCCTGGATCTCGTCGAAAGAGAGGGTTTCGACCGTTTCGAGTCCCGCCGCGTTGGTCCCGCCGGTGCCGACCTGGGCGATGACCCGTTCCGGGATCTCGCCACTGGCCTTGAGCTCGGCAACCGACCGGATCATCCTGTCAAACGGCAGGGTTGCTCCGACGGTCACGAACATCAGCGCCTTCTTGGGCGGCCGCGGGACATCGAGCATGCGCAGCGGGTCGAACACCAAAGCCCTGGGAAAGCGGGCGGCGAGCTTCGCCGATTGCACGATCGAGCGATGGGCGAGCGGTGCTGCGATGCGCATGAACAAAGAGGGTCGGTCGAACCTTGCGAAGCTTTCGATCACGATCAGCTTGGCGCCGTGGAGCCGGGCCCAAAACAACGTTGAGAAGACCGCTCCCGCGCCAGTGCTGATGACGACCTCCGGGCGCTCCTTGCGGATCACC